>Ga0315913_1000270_pt1 | contig 40870 bp, 43 predicted proteins | sample MpolsnodulesMG_FD_207736 | JGI IMG/M metagenome (GOLD analysis project Ga0315913, IMG submission 207736) | Medicago polymorpha root nodule microbial communities from Los Angeles, California, United States - small nodules | ecosystem: Host-associated > Plants > Roots > Nodule | place: USA...
ACAAACAGGCCGGACATATGAAAGCAACCGATCAAACCATCCCCGACAAAAGGCCCTTGCCATAGGGGCGTCCACATATGAATCACGCCTCTGCTGATTTGGGAATCCACTTTGTCAACAGGGCCTAAAGTCCCTGAGCGCGAACTTCTCGGCCATTCATACGGACCTGGCGTCACTTAAAAAGGTATCTAGTGACACGCGCAGAACCGCCTTCGAAATCCTCGCGCGCCTGGAATTTCTGGATACTGTCAATGTAGCGCGCCTCCAAAGCCTCGCGAACATCAACTTCGAGGCCAAGGCGGCCGAGTGTTATGCCTACCGTGGCGACACGCCGGAATTTACGATCACCCAAGAGAAGTTCGTCTCCTGTCTGCCGGTGTTCAAACAATGGGCGCTTTCGGCCAGTCGCACGGATCTGTTCGACCCGGCGGCGAATGTGCCTTCAAATGCGAGCGCCGAAGACTGGGCGAAGCTGCCTGAATGGGCCCCCCTTGGGCGGGTCGTCGCGGAACTCTCTAACATTCCGGGCGTGAAGTTGAACGCGGCCGGACAGATGCTCGGCGATCGGACGATCTTCTTCTCGGGCATCGACGCCTATCTGGCTATGCTGTCTGGCTGGAAGGAGCATGCCAAGCTGGTGAAGCCTGAAAGCCTTGATGAATTCATTGATGCGATATCGCAGGATACGCGCTTTAGGACGGCAGCCGTGCTCAAATCCGAGAACGCCAACCCGATCCGTTCCATCCACGAGGCCTATCTGAGGGAGATCGCCTATGCGCGTGAACTCCTCGTCAGTGCCGCTTTGTCTGTCAACCAGCAGCATCTGACGTCATTCGGTGGCCGACTCTTCACGATGTTCAAGCCACATGCCGACCAGAAATATTCGTGGCTGAACCTAAAGGAAATCCAGTCATGTCCTGACAGCGATACACACCACATATTTCGCCATTACACAGGCCGGCCGGAGGAGATTCGCTACCAGCCCGGGCCTGCCCGTTTCCCCAGTAGCTGGCTCTCTCGCCTGCAGGCGATCGACCTGACGACCTCGACCTTTCACGGCTATACCGAACGGAATCTTGAGGCTTGCTACACGCTAAAAATGAACGTGAAGGAAGGAACAACTTACGACGACGCCATGGAGATTACGGGTGGATATCTGATCGTTGAACCTATCCTCAAGGTTCAGATCTCGGCCGGCTCGAAGGTCTTTTCGACGGAATATCACTTCGGCAAGATAGACAGCGTCGAGCTCCAGCGGCTGGTGTTCCCCTTCTGGGCCGAATACATAAACTATCCCCACAAGAAGCCGTACGACGTCGTGAGCTATGCGGAGCGTATGGAGGCGGGCTTATATGCGACGGCCCTCCTCGCGCGGCTGGAGCAAATCGCGATCAAAAATCCCAATCTGCTGAAGTGGGAAATCCCGACGTCGGCAGAGACGGATGATGCAGGCTTTGCTGAACGGTTCGCAAGGACACGCAAGGCCTACGTGGAACAGGTTTCTGTCATGCAGGCTGAAGATGCCGCGCTGCGCCGGTCTCTCAACAGGGCAACATTTTTGAAGAAGGCACTTGCCCGTTTTCTGGTTGAGGCCTCAAACGGCGACGTGTTCGACATGTCCGACCTGGTGTCGGTGCTAACACCCGACGGGCAGGGCGCGCCAGATTTCAAGACATTCTTGGACGAGCTCTCTGCAGCGCAAGTGCCTGCCGACGCCGGCGGTATCCCGAGGCCCATTCAGCTTTATCCGTCGCAAACGCCGCTCTGGATCGAGGTGATCGTGCCGGATGCGCCGCCAAACTCTGCCATGACAATCCTGCAGCGCGACTTCTCGTCAGCCGTTGACAAGATCGATACGCAAAATACCGCGCCACTCGACGAGTTTCTCGATGCAACGCTTCTGCGTCTCGAGCTCCATCAGGCAATGCTTACAAACGGGGAGAACAAATGAGATTCTTTGCTTTCCTTTTGCTACATCTACTCTCTCTTTCTACGGTATCCGCCGAGGAGACGCTGCCGCCCATCTATGAACATACGCATTTGGAAATGAGAGGTCAGGGTCACTTAGCGACCTGATCGCCGCCGCCCGGGATGGCAAACGAATCAGGGTTCAATATCGGTCTGAGAACGGAGACTTCTTATGGGTCCGCGAGTGCAATCATGTCGCGGTCGAGGTGGACAAGAGCGTCACCTGTTTTGTCTTCCTGTGGAGTTGCCCCCAAAAGATCGGACATGCTCAGGTTTGAGATTGCGAGCTGATGAACTCGCGCGGTGATTGATATCCTAAAGCACTATGCGGGTGAAGATTGTTGTAATGCTCGAACCAGAACGGCAGTTGAGCGATCACTGTTTCAGCATCCGGGGTGGGGTTTACCGAGACGTAATCGCGCTTGAATGTTTTGACGAACGCCTCGGCCATCCTTGGCGATGAAGCAGGAGCCGTTGTCGGTGAGCCATTCGATGGGTTCGGACAGCATGTTGATGCGGCCGAAGCGGTTCTCGACAGCGGTGATCACGAGGTCCTGCACGTCCTGGCTCTTGATGCCCTCGGTGGTGGCGACATGGGCGATCGCCTCACGGTCGCAGCAGTCGAGGGCGAAGGCGACCCGGACCTTCTCCTTGTTGTCGCAGCCGATCTCGAAGCCGTCTGAGCACCATCTGATGTTCGAACGTTCGACAGCGACCTGACCGTCATGGAGGCGATCATCGACCGCTCCGGTGTGGCGCACCAACAGCAGATTGTGCAGCTTCATGACCCGGTAAACGCGCTTGGCATTGGGCCACGGACGCCCGTCTTTCCGGGCGTTGCGGCGCAGGATGGCATGGACACGCCGATAGCCGTAGGTGGGCATGTCGGCGATGATGGCGTTGATATCCTCCACCAGTTCCCGATCCGGGAGTGGTGGGCGTCCTCTGGCTCTGGAAAGGGAGCCTGTGGCACGCGCAGCGATATTCGAGCGGGCGACACCTAGAGTTTCGCAGACGGTCTTCATTCCAAAATCCCCCTCGGAAGAGAGAGCGAGCGCAACAGATGTTTTTTTGGGCCACCGGCGATTTCGAGGGCTTCCTTCAGGATTTCGCTCTCCATCGTCTTCTTGCCCAACAGGCGTTGCAACTCCTTCACCTGGGCCTGGAGCGCCCGGTATTCGGAAGCCGGAACGACCTCCTCTTCGGCGGCCGTCGCCGTCAGTGCCCCTTGGGACGCCAGCTTGCGCCAGGCGAACAACTGGTTCGGCTGGATGCCGTGCCGACGCGCGACGATGCTCACCGTCGCGTCCGCCTCATAGGTCTCGTGGATGATCGCCAGCTTCTCTGCCGTGCTCCAGCGCCGCCGACGTTCCGGCCCGGAGAGGACTTCCATCTTAAAATTGCTGCTAGTCATATTACCAACATTACTCCTACCCACTTAGCTAAGTGGGGGAGCATGTCCGGGCCTTTCGGGGGCTAATTCATCCTGATACCCGACACACAGCTCTCCGCGTACGGCCTCGAGTTCATGTCGCCCCTTTACTATGAGCACCAGATATTCCGCACAACGGGCGACTACAGTGGCGTGAAATTCAGCGTCGAGAACGGCAACGAGATCTCGCGCGAGACTGCTCAACCTCGGGCGGTCACATGTTTTGCCCATTAGCCCGCGCACTTCCCGCCGCCGTTTCGATCGCCGCGCGGTAGGTGACAAATTCGCCTTGGACCATCTGAAGGAGCATCGGCATGGAGAAGTGCTTTCTTTCCTCACTGTTTGCCGCAGCGATCACTCTTCTCACGACAACCACACTGGCGGCCCCCGACCCGGATGTGGCCGAACTCGAACTAAGAAAACAGGTCTGGAAGAGCAGAGCTTTCCTTTGTCCCTCTAAAGCGGGCAATTTTCCGTCCAAAGAGGACGAGTCTGGCGCTCCGCATTGTGATGACGGGGATTCGGTTATGTTCAATGCATTGCTCTGTCGCGCCGGGGACAAGCGCGGTTGCAAGGCCGTGCAGCTCTCACAGGACAAGGATGGTCGCTTTTGGAGATCGCCCGAGAAAAGAAGACTGCGACCAGAGGAGCCCGGGGGGCTAAACGGTGAGGAGACGACTTTCAGTGGCGACCACGCTGTCGGACTAGTGGTCTATTTTGGGCATACAAAAGACAAAAGGGCATTCCGCAACTGGATACGATGGATTGATGGCAACGAGCGATGCCTGACCTTTTGTGGCTTGATGCCGGCCGGAACCGCCAGATATTGCAAGAATGATCGTTGTGCCTTGCGATTAGGCGACTGTCAGACCCTCATTTTGCTTGGAGAACGTCTCAGCGTGGGTGTGCCATTCTGCTCAGCAGACCCCATAGGACAAATTCCGACAGTGACAAACATAGCGAAGACCTTGAAGAACACCTACGACGAGACAATTGGCAAGTTTCCGATCCAGCCACCCGAGCTGAAATTATTACGCGATAATTTCGACAAGGCGCTCAGGGCTTATCAGGACGCTATGGCAGAAGTCGACAAACTGCGAACCAAGGTTCATGCCCTCCTCGTCCGCGAATCACGGTTCCCCCAAATCGAGAAAGCCCTCTCAGCGAAGCTCAACGCGAGAGGCTATTCGCGTCACAATGCGATGATTCAGATCATGATGCTGGAGGATTGGGGTCACGGGCATGATTGGATGAGTTCCGAAGCGAGGAAAATCGCGCGCGACGAACCGCTGAACCCTTTCTTTCAGTACGTGGCGACGCGCCGAGGCAGGAAGGACAGCATGCTCAAGCCAATCTTGAACGCGTGCCCAGGGAAAGACGACCCAATGCAGCTAAGGCGGCAATGGTCGTGGGAACGTGACAGCGAAAAGAAGGAATGGCTGAACACTATGTACTGGGACTGTCTCTTCATTGCGGCAATGTACGAGGAGAAGCGAAAGCCACCAAACGCTGTGTCCGGACAGGTCCCTGCTCTCCTCGGCGATCTAAAGGGAGCAATTGCATCTGCTACGAGAGATGCGACCGACGTGAAAGCCATTCTCAAGGAAATTGAGGAGCTTCTCCAAGCGGTAAAGCAGCCCGGCAAAGCTGTGATTAGGCGTGGAATAAGGACCCCGCATTTGGGGTGATCGGCATCCAAAAGGGACCCCCATTTGCAATGGGGCTACAACAGCCTCCGGTTTCATTCGGAGGCTTTTTATTTGGATGCTTGTTGTGGAGACGATTGCGAAGATACGCCGCCTTGCGCTTGTGCAGGGCAAGTCGATCAAGGCGATCTGCCGTGAACTCGGCATATCGCGGAAAGTGGTGCGGAAGGTTCTGCGCACCGATGAGACGGAGTTCAAATACGAGCGGACCCGCCAGCCACAGCCGAAGCTCGGCCCGTGGCGGGATAAGCTCGATCAACTGCTGCTGAACAATGAAGCCAAAGCTTCACGCGAGCGACTGACGCTGATCCGGATATTCGAGGATTTGCGCGATCTGGGCTACGAGGGCGGTTACGATACCGTCCGACGCTATGCCCGGACGTGGGCGAAGGAGCGCGGGGCCGTGACGGCGCAAGCCTATGTGCCGCTCTATTACGCGCCGGGCGAGGCCTACCAGTTTGACTGGAGCCACGAGATTATCGTGCTGAACGGCGTGACGACGACGGTGAAGGTAGCCCATGTCCGGCTCTGCCACAACCGGATGATGTATGTGCGGGCCTACCCGCGCGAGACGCAGGAGATGGTGTTCGACGCCCATGACCGGGCGTTCGCCTTCTTCGGCGGGGCCTGCACGCGCGGCATCTACGACAACATGAAGACCGCGGTGGAGACGGTCTTTGTTTCGGCAAGGAGCGGCAATATAATCGCCGCTTTCTGCAGATGTGCAGCCATTACCTGATCGAGCCAGTGGCCTGCACGCCGGCGTCAGGATGGGAGAAAGGACAGGTCGAGAACCAGGTCAATCTGGTGCGGGAACGCTTCTTCACGCCGCGACTGCGCTTCAAATCCTACGATGAGCTGAATGGCTGGCTGCTGGACAAGTGCATCAGCTACGCCCGCGCCCATAAGCATGTCGATCAGCCGGAGCGCACGATCTGGGAGGTGTTCGAAACAGAGAAACCCCACCTGGTCAGCTATCCCGGCAAGTTCGATGGTTTCCATGCCGTGCAGACCTCGATCGGCAAGACCTGCCTCGTGCGTTTCGACAACAACAAATACTCGGTGCTGTCGACCGCGGTCGGCCGCCCGGCCGAGATACATGCCTATGCCGATCGCATCGTCATCCGGCAAGATGGCGTCGAGATCGGCCAGCACGACCGCTGCTTCGGCCGTGGCGAGACGATCTATAATCCATGGCATTACGTGCCGGTCCTGACCCGCAAGCCGGGAGCGCTGCGCAACGGCGCGCCGTTCCACGACTGGGTTTTGCCTGCCGCCATGGAGAAAGTGCGCCGCCGGCTGAAGGCCATGCATGACGGTGACCGCCAGATGGTGTCAATCCTCGAATGCGTCGGCCTGGACGGGCTCCCCGCCGTCGAGGCGGCCTGCCAGGAGGCGCTCGATCAGGGCGTATTCTCGGCGGCCGTCATCATCAACATCCTGGCCCGCAAGCGTGACCCGCAGCCGGCCGCCATCCTTTCCATTCCCGATGCGCTTCGCCTGACCTATGAGCCTCTGGCCGATTGCGCCCGTTACGACAGCCTCAGGAGGGCAAGCTGATATGGAACGATCCCAAATCCTCGACATGATGGGCACGCTGAAGCTCTTCGGCATGCGCAGCGCCTATGACGAGATCATGGCTTCCGGCATCAAGCGCCAGCATGAGCCGCCCCGCATTGTCGGCGACCTGCTGCAGTCGGAGATCGCCGAGAAACAGGCCCGCTCGATCAAATACCAGATCGCTGTCGCCAAGCTGCCGCTGGCCAAGGACATCGACGACTTCGACTTCACCGACACGCCCGTCAATGAAGGGCTGGTGCGCCAGCTCGCGACCGGAGCCTTCCTCGCCGAGCAGCACAACATTGTCCTGGTCGGCGGGACCGGCACGGGAAAGTCTCACCTGTCCATCGCGCTTGCCCGTGCCCTGATCCGCAACGGAGCACGAGGCCGGTTCTTCAACGTCGTCGATCTCGTCAACCGGCTCGAGACGGAAGCACGCAATGGCAAGCAGGGGCGGCTTGCCGACTTCATCACCAGGCTCGACTTCGTCATCATGGACGAACTTGGCTATCTCCCGTTCGCTCAGGCCGGCGGCCAGCTCTCTTCCATCTGATCAGCAGGCTCTACGAGCGCACCTCGATCATCGTCACGACGAACCTGGCGTTCGGCGAATGGGCCGCTGTCTTCGGAGACGCCAAAATGACCGCCGCTCTGCTCGACAGGCTCACCCACCATTGCGAGATCATCGAGACCGGAAATGAATCCTGGCGCTTCAAGAACCGCTCTCAAAGCTAAAGCCGAAAAGACAAACAACCCGCGCCCGCAGGCCCCTGCGCTAAATGGAAAGCTCCGGGTCTACGCGCGCTGACCCTATGCAACCAAAGGGAGGGGTTCCTTTTGGAAGCCGATAAGGGGTCCCGTTACGACGCCGATTGACACGGCAAAGCTGTTAATCGCAAGATCGATGAGAAAAAGACGATGGTAAAAGACCCAAAGAAAGGGATTGAAAACAAAAATCGAAAAGAAAAAGAAAAGTCTGCTCGACCCGAACCCATTGAATCACCTGCCGTGAGAGCCGCTCGGGATGGGGCGTCGAACTGCCCTGAACTGGTAATCGAGTTGTGCAGCCGTCTGGCCACGCGCCGGTTAGTAGCCGGTCATTATTCACCATGAGCCTCTGGGCCCGCGTGCACCCATACAATAGCCTCGCAGGGCTAACGCCGAGGGACTTCTCCCCTCCCATCAAGCTTTCGTAGGCGGGGCCTAATCAACGCTGCCGGCGACAAAGGCTATTTCGCGCCGGCCACGGAATGACGGCCATGGCTCGGACCGCGGTCCTTCGCGAGTCGGCCGAAAAGCAGTCAGGTCCCGGGGAATAAGACCGGCATGCTTTATGCCGATCTCGAATAGTGAGCTTTAGAAAGGCCAGAAGCCGGCAAGATAGGCCGCGGTATCATTTAGCCAAACCATGGTGTCGTGATACCAAGCCATGACCGAGTCATAGGCGACCTGGACGACCCCTAAGAACATCACAAACACGATAATCGCGCCCAAGAACTTCCCGAACCCCTCGTCGCCTTTGGGGTCGTTGCTCTGGATGACGTACTGTTGACGGTTATCGTTGAGCATTGTGTCTTTAACGGTCCCGGTCGTCGCGGTCGCGTTCCCTCTGTTGCATCTGTTCCCGCTCCAGCTCCTCGAGACGAGGAATATGCTGTTGTGCGGGGTCCGTCCGTGTCGTTTCTCCGCTGCGCTGAGTGGCTTCCTTATACTTATTTAGACGATCTTGTAGGCGATTTGTAGCGTCGACCGTGGACGCCACCTCGTGAGCTTCGCGCGTGTCGTCGAGGTCGGGCTCTGCTTCGGCAAACTCTTTCGCCAGCTCGTCCATATAGGCGTCGAAATCCCTTTGGGACGGCGGCGCCGCAATCTTGAAGTCCGTGTCGATCGTGACGCCAAGAGCTCTCAATCGTTCCAACTGCGGAGCAACACTGTCGATGTGGCTTTCGTGCTCTTCCCGATCCCTCTCGATCGATGGCACGTAATCGACGCCACTCTCCCGAGCGGATGCGGCTTCCTCTTCATTATAGCCGTAGTCTGTTTCCGTCCGCGAGAGATCGAGAACATCCTCTGGTCCAAGCTTGTCGAGTTGCCCATTCATATCCGCGAGGAATTGCTGTTCAGCAGATACCTCGTTTCGGGTCGCATAGCTGTCCTCTGAAATGTCGCTCAAACACTCACTCAGGCGGTCAATCCGCTCGGCTATGACCGTCTGCACTGCCTCAATGGCGCCTGCGCGCCCGTCATCTTGTCGGTCCTGCACTTCGGCTTGTTTTTCCGTGCGATCGATGGCCCGTCGCAAACCCTGGTCCTGCTCGGCAACGTCTCTGAGGTAGCTGTTTCCTTCGACAGCCAACTGCGCGGCCCTTTCCATCGCCTGCTGAAGGCCGGCTTGCATCCCATCTTTGCGGTCGGCCGAAAACTCGCCGGCCTCGATTCGATCAAGTCCCTCTCGATAGTGCTCGGCCGTGCTCGCTGTCGAAATGCTTGATTCTAAATACTTATGATGCTGTGTGGCATAGGCAACGGTCTGACGATCACCACCCGCCAGAGCGACATTCTGCCACGTTTCCTGCACCTTTATGATGTACTGTCGGCTCCGGTCGCTGTTCGCGACCGTGCGTCGGCCGCTACGCTTGGCGTCGTATCGCGCCTGTGCAGCCTCGCTCGTCCCGACATGCTCGGTGCGGCCTTCGCGGCTCACCGGCCGGACTTGGGTGCGTGTGAATGCCGGCGGGGCAGCAAACTCGCGCCGATCCGTCATTTCCATCTCAATGCCGTGCTCCCGCGCCATCTCTGCCATAACGGATCGCCATTCGCGAAACACGGCAGGCGTCGTCTCGATGCGACCACCGGAATCCGATTTCATCGCCACGATGGCATGGGCATGCACATGCGGACGCTTACCCCCCTCCCCTGCCTCTTTCGGATCGCTGGCGGGATCGTGCATGGAGAAGACATACCGATGCCCGGCAAACTGATGCGCCAGGAAGTCGCGCACAGCGCCTTCGAACGCGGCAACATCGGTCCCGGCCCGAGCCGACATGATGACGTGCATCACGTCGCGGCTCTTGCGACTGTGGAGCTCGCCTCGCCATTCCTTCTGCACCAGGTCGCCCGCGACCTTCTCATTCGCTATCGGCTGGCCGCGATCATCGCGAACGTCGTCATGCCGATCGACCAGCCCGCGCAAGCGGCTGGCGCCGAACTCGACCCCATTTCCGTAGCCATGAAAGGAGACCTTCGCCGCAACCTTACCGGCGGCCGCGCTGGCGTCGTATCGGCCCTGGATGATGCCAGCCGCCTTCGCGTCGCCCGTCAGCCGCTCCCCCTGTCCGCTTCGCAACACGACGAGCCCCTGAACGGTCACGGAGCCGCCCTCAATTTTATCGATCGCATAGGCATAGCGACGGTCGCCAAAGCCGCTCGTGAGGGTGCTCCTCACCTGCTCGTGCAATGCCTCGTCCGATGCAAAGCGGGATGCCGTGAGTTCGACGGAAAAACTCCCAATGTCGCGGCTTTCTGCGCGGTTCTGAAAAAGGTGGTCCCAATCGCCACGGATGCGCGCCAGCTCTTCCCGCCCCTCGAGGATCCTGCCGTTCTCATTCTCCACGTTCAGCTCGCCGCCACGGGAGACGTAATTCAGCATCGCTCCTACCCGAGCACCGCCGCCGTATGACGCCATTTTGACGACTGCCGGCTGGCTTCCCTTTGCGACGGCCGCTAGCCGCACCTCCATCGGTCTGGCGCCCATTATCGCCGGCGTCACCTGCGCTCGAGGAGCCCCCCTTCCCTTCGGTGCGGATCCACGTCCACCGGAAGCCCCGCTGGAGCCTCCGCCTCCACCTGCAGCGCCGAGTTGAGCCACCTGCTTCAGGCGCTTTCGCATCTCTTCTTCTGCCGAAGCGCCTCGCCCGCCAGACGACATTTGGTGCAGCAGGGCTGCGCGCCGCTGCTCCCATTCGCTGGTGAATGCGCCGAAGAAGATTTCCAAAGGCTACTTCTCCCCACGACGCTGATAACCAGCTCGCCGCGTCAGAGCACGCAGCTCGCTCATCACCGCAGCTTGAACCCGCTGCACGTTCTCAAGGTTGATGTCCAATTCACTTGGGTGGACACCACGGCCGCTGTTGAGCGCCCTCGCAACCTGATTCAGGTTGATCCCGATCATCCGCATGTCTTCGAGCAGAGCCGCCATGACCAGGCGGTCATCGCCGGTCAACATCGGCCGAACCCCTGCCCCCTCCAGAAGCAGCGACCGGAAAAAGCTGGATACCGTCATGTCGGCATCCTCGGCGGCCTTCTCGATCGCCGCATGTTCGTCACCCGTGACGCGGACATGCACAGTGCGATCTTTCTTTGCCGGCTCAATACGAGCGTTGAATTTCCCCTCATCCATTTGGCCGTTGGCTACTGGCGCTTGCGTCAGTTAATCGAGGGCTCGTCCCTCGATTGCAGGAAAACGGCGTAGCACATTTTTCCGTATCCTGCCACTCTCAATAGAAAGGGAAGTTCAACTAAACAACTCCGAGCTGCCCTCGCTGCGCTCGGCCGTTTGCCTCTACAGACCGGGCCTCCGCCCCGGTCGTTTAACGTGGGAACGCTCACCAGGGTTCACCTCCGAAATCCGCTTTTGAAGGCCTTTGTCTGCCCCTCGTACTCAGCCGCAAGGGACGCTCCGCTCTCCGCCCTTGCGCTTCCGTGCGAGCGTCAAAGCCGGCCTTATGCGGCTCCGGGGTTCACTGATCGAGCAGAGCGTTTAGGTGGACGGCGGACCATTCGCCGTCGAATGAAGCAGCCAGCGGTGACATACCAACGTCGTGTCGATATTTCACACGAGTTGGCAGTACGATCTTTCCACATCATGTGTTCATTAGTCGATCACGAAAATGGTTCACGTCGTGGGGGGAATTGTTCACATCCTATAGCCGTGGTTTAGCTGGTTCGATTGACTACACGGGGCGGTAGTGCAATGACTCCACATCGTACGGGCAATTGTCCGCATCGTGTGCAAGTGCGACGCGGAAAGTCCGTGCAAAGACGAACTGCCGGAATGACTTTGGACCAGCAAAGGGAGTTGCGACGCTTGCCACAGTTTATTTCTGCCGTTAGCGGCAAAGGTGGGGCTGGGAAAACAACAGCAGTAATCTTGATCGCCGGGGAATATGCGCTTCAGGGAAAGCGTGTCCTTCTCATCGACGCAGACGGCCGCCAGAATCTGCAGGAATGGTGGAAGCGCTGTGAGGCAAAGGATAACCTGCCAGCCAACATCGAACTTATAACCGCAGCCCGCCAGACGACCGTTCAGCAGCTCCTGGAGACCGAGGCCAATAGGTTCGACGTCGTTTTGATGGACTCGCCCGGACAGGACACCGTTCTAAGGGACACGATCATCGCCGGTTCCGATATTGTGCTGACGCCGATCCAGCCGAACCAGGACGAGATCAAGGCGGCAGGACAGGCGGCGGCGGACACGGCCGATATTTCCGACAGGATAGGGAGGGAAATTCCTCACGCGAACCTCGTCACCAGGATCACCATGCCGGCGAAACTGCTAGAGGCCTACCGCCTGATCAGGCCGTTCGTGCAGAACCTGCAGGAAGGGGGCTACGACTCCTATCTGCTCAAAACGGAGCTAATGGAGCGAAATTGCTATCGCGAAATTCGAAACGGCTATGGCACCGTGCAAATGCTCGATCTGACAGAGTCGGTCAAAAAAGCGAGGGCGGAAGTGATGAGCCTGGTTCGGGAGATAGAAGCGCTTTTGGTAGGCAAGAGGGAAGTTGCAGCGAATGGCTAAGGGTCAAACGACAGTTTCTGACTTCGCAGTCGCGCCACGTCGCAGCCGTCCGGAGGAGCAATCCACTACGCAGCCAGCCTCCGAGAGCAAGCCAGCTGAGCTGGCGACGGAGTCGACGAATGCAAATCAATCCCAAGAAGCAGCACCTGCCGGACCTGAGGGTGATAAGCCCGTCAACCGTCTGATCGCCCCGACAGAAGAAGCTCGGCGCGAACGGGCGACCACGAGAGCATTGCAGCGCGAAGATTCGAGAATTCGCTTGCGCGACCTGAAAAGGGCGCGCGATAGAGAATCTAAGCACTACGTCAATTGCCCGCTGGATTACGACACTAAGATGCGGCTGCAAAAGGCCGCTCTCGAGAACGACGTCAAAATGACAGTCATCATGAAGGCGGCGATCGATCAGTTCCTCAAAGATAACGGCTATTGACCGATGTTAGGCCCCGGCTTTCTTCTGGGCGTGGCCGTTGGCTGCGTCCTCGGCGTGTATGTTGCGCCTCATCTTGGCCGTCCAACGCTCGGGATGGGAAACGTTTCCGGGAGCATTTTGGCGCAAGTGAATGAAGCGCCAGCCGTACCCGAAAAGGGTACGTGGCCGACAGACGATCAGGCCAAGACCCAGCTATTCGCATTATCCAAATGGGACCTAAACAGGCATGGCAACGGATCCAAGGTCATCGTCAACCGTTGCATTCGAATTGCAGATAAGGAGATCGCTTGCGAGCTTTCCGCGCAGCTCAAGTGGATCGACGGCGAAACGCAAATTGAAGCGGTTTTTCAAGGGGAAGGCGGCGATTGGAAAGTGATAGCGGCAAAGAATCGCTAAGGCTGTTCTCGGCTGCTTCGCCACCTTCAGAGCCGAACTTGTTGCCCGAACGCCGGGGCGCGTCCTGAAGCATTTTGTTTCACCGCCTCAAGAGGAGCCCGCCGGCGAAATTTCCCCTAAAAAGTATGGGATGCGCTGTGATTCTTCGGAGGGGCGTGCTCCAAAGTGCTTCATTTCGGTGCATAGTAACCGCTGAGGGGCGGAAGCAAAAAAGGGGTAAGGTCTTTGACTGATGCAATGAGTTTGATGAGCGCACGGGGTTTGGTGGAAATAACCGACCCGGAATTTGACAGGCCGGTCTTCCGCCAGCCGGGTTTCGACGGCACCCTTACCGCAAAGGAGATGGATGAAAAGATCTCGGCTTGGCTCAAGAAAACGCGCGAAGCCAAGGGTATTTCCCGCGCCGATTTAGCGCATTTGTTAGGACTCTCCGTATCTGTCTACGGAAGGTACGAGCGAGGCTCAGAAGCTCGGCTGTCGATCCCGCGCCTGATACATCTCTGTGAGATCATGGACTTTATGCCTCTCGATGTGATCGTTGACACAGCGCCGCACTTGTGGGGCAAGACGCTCGAAGAAGCAGAGGACCGCGCGACATTGTTGAAGCTCGTTGAACAATTGCCGCATGATACCATGCGCGATCTGATCCGGCTTCTGAGACGCATGACCCCAGCAGAACCGGCCGCCGACGCTGTCGCCACCAGCATGAGCGAAGGGCGCTAGGCGGCGCACCTCCTTTTCAAGTCAGGGCTGGGTGGCCGTGAAAAGCGGCAGCCGCCCCACTCCCGTTTACCACAGGCTCCGGCCTTCTCTCCGGCGCAATGTGAAGCGCGTTCAGGCCTCCGCCTGCTTCGCTCCGCCCCTTTGGGCGAAGTGGAAAACGGGAGTGGGGCGGGCTTTCAAGGCTGACTTGCAGGCGCGTCGTTGAGATTATTGCCGCGACTTTTATCAATTCGGCCGGAGTGGCGCTCGCTGCTATCGGAATGGAGGCAGTGGACTACGGTAGTTTCTTGCAATTGCTGCTCGTTATATCTGCCGCCATTGTTTTGAGCGCGATGGCCGTGTGGGCCGCTTTGCGCATTTTCGATCAAGACTATCCATATCGCCTTGGCTGATCTGCGCGCCGGTTTGTTTGTATATTACGCAAATGACAGATACGAAGAAGCGATAACTGAGGTAGGTCAACGTTTTCCGCTCTACCCGTTCGCCGCGCGGCCAAAAAAACTTCAGAGCTCAGGAGCGCGGTTCAGGTAACCGCGCGCTCGCTTCTGGCGAGCCAAGAAGAGGAAGTGGTCATCCTCAAACAGATCAATGCGCTCTTTGCCGCGAGTGCCGATAGGGCCCCAGCGCCGGACGAGTGACGAGCCGCCGAAGAGATCGGGATCGATCGACATCGCATAACCGAGTCCCTGGTCGTATCATCGCTGAACAGCTGAACATACAGGTTGAGCCAATGCTTCGTCATGCCGATGAACATGGCTGGCCAAGGAATTCCCGTCCAATGTTTCATGAATCGAACACCGGTGCCCGATTCGAGAATTTGATGCGACGCTCGGCGTCAACGCCAATCGGCGGTGTGCCACACTAGGCAAGGAGGCGCTTCTGATCATCGAGCGCCCTTTCCGGTAAAAAATCACTGATAAAATTTAGGGGTATTATCCACCACAGGCAGCGAAGCTCTTGACGGAAGTCAACCGGCAGGCTTTCGAGAGCCAGCGTTTGGCGTAAAACGATGCAGCCGGAATTCACCACTAACGTTCCAGAGAATAAATCTCCACATCATCCTCCCGCTCCCTGATCCCCTTGAACGACGCATGCCGCAGCTTTCCATCGTCGGTCCAGGCGCGATACTCAACTTCTGCAACGAGCACCGAGTCGGTGAAGACAGCATTCTTCCGCCGAAGGCTCACTGCCGGTTTTGTCGTAACCATCGATGCGAGGACGTTGCGCAGCTCGCGTGACAGATCGTGCGACCAGCCCGTGCCGCAGCCGCCCACGTAGACGAGCGCTTCGCCCTTCCGTGCTGCCAGCAGAAGCCGGCCAAGATGACCGGGCACCGTCGACGGCTCGAAGCCGACGATCACAAAACTGTCCCGCCGCTTGCAGGTGATCTTCTGCCACCACTCGCCACGAACGGAGCGATATGGCTTCTCGACATGCTTGGCAATTATGCCTTCGAGGCCATGCGCGCAAGCGACGCGGAAGAACTCGTCGCCATCAGCCTGCACCTCCTCAGAAAGGCGAACCGCCCCTTCCCGGCCTGCAACGAGCGGCTCAAGCAATCGCCGGCGCTCACGCAGCGGCAGTCGGCGCAGATCGCGGCCGTCGAGGTAGAGGAGATCAAAGGCATAGAAGACGATGGCGCCCGCTTCGACCGCGGAGGGCAAGCGCCCGAGCGCTCGCTGCAGCATGCCGAAGTCGGAGCGGCCCTGGCCGTCGAGAACGACCGCCTCGCCATCGAGAATAGCGGTTTTGACGGCGAGCCGCCGCGCGTCGTCGACAATCGTGGGGAAGCGTTCCGTCCAATCGTACCCGCCTCGCGTGAGTATCCTGACCCGGCCGGGCTCGATGTGTACGGCAATCCGATATCCGTCCCACTTCACTTCGTAAGCCCAGTCCGGCCCCTTCGGCGGCTTATAGAAGAGGGTTGCAAGGCAAGGATCAACCCGCGCCGGCATGGGATCGATTGGAGCGATATCGCGCGGCTTCTTTGAGGATGCTTTGGCCATCAGGCCATTAACGCACAGGCCTGCGAAAAGCCGAATTGACTCTTTCGGCTGAGAGAACATATTAGGAACATTCGACGGCGATGCGGCGCCATTCCATCAATCAGGGGCGAAAACTAGAAAGACGCGCGTCATGCGAACACTTGAAGACGAGATCGGAACCGCGATTGAAGTTGATCTTGCGGTAATGCCTCCGCACCAAAGGCGGGCCTATGCCGGCCTCGACCAGTACCGGCGCCCCGTCGAGGTGGGCGGCGTCCAGGAACTCGCTAAGGGGATTGCCGAATCCTTCGGGGCCTTTGCTATCTTCGATGTCGAGACGGTGCTGCGGTCTCCGGCGATTGCACCATTCGTTACGCAGACGCTGTACGCGATCCCCCTCGATCTGAGGCGGGCCGCCTGCGACCGCGATCGGCTAAAAGCAGAAAGCGCGCGCAAGGAGATGGCGCGGATAATCTCGACCGCACTGCTGGCGCGATACCATTTCGAACCCCTGAAGCACGCCGGTGCGTCCTGCCATCCGAATTGGGAACAGGCATTCGAGCACCAGTTTGGCGCCGGCCGAGGAGGAGGATCAAGCGGATGAGTGACGAACAGGGCGCGAAACCCCACTACGAGACCGGCCCCTATGTCCATTACTGCGAGCATCCTGGCTGCACGAAATGGGGTGGCTTTGGTTTCGCCGCCGGGCGGTCGGAGCCGAATTGGTTCTGCTTTGAGCATCGGCCCGATTGGAAAACCGGACCGACCACCCAGGCGCCATTGACCGCGCGGGCGACGCGCGAAATAACCCAGCTATGACACTAACAGTTACAGAAGAACAACGTGAAGCCGCCGACAATCTGCGCGAGTCAATGCGGATCTTCAACGACGCCATTCGCATGGCAGCCTATCGAGGCCTGCACGTTGAGGTGAAGCTGCTCCAGATGCATCGCACCGATGGGCCGACCCCCGTTCCGCAGGTCGATGTTCTCGCAAAACTGTGACGGCGTTCAAGCTACTTTTTACCGAGATACGCCATCACCTTGTCGCGGTTCGGTCTGGCTTCGCGGATCGCTTCTAGCGCCCTTTGCCGCGTCACCTTCGCCGTTCTCATTAAATAGGCGACCTCGTCCTGTTCGGAAACGAGCTCGCGGCCGCGGCCCTTCTTCTTCGGGTTATCTGCCATGCTTTCCTCCATGATCCGAAGGAGGACAGGAGCCATTCACATTCCCGCAAGGTCCGGAACCTCCGGCGCGGGCGACGTGTTGACCCGCCGAGGAGGCGATCATGGCCGATAAAGAGTAGATGAAGCAGCTGATCTGGGGGTGCCAGCAGGACATCGCCGCGGGCGGGCATCATCCATGCGGTCTTCCCCACACGCAGGGGGCTGCTGCCTTCCGCCCGCAGTCTGCTTGACTTAATATTCCGCCTACAACGGCGAATCGTGACCGTTCACCTCCTGCTTCGTCGCCTTGATGAGAATCGAACTGACGACCCGCTTGGACACTCATCAACCCCTTGTTTTACATGTGCTAATACCGCTTTTCACCGGTTAAGTGACCTGAGTTCCGTGACTTCTACCAAGAATTGTTAGTTCGCGTCTTATTGAGGAGCGCGATCCAGCCCATTGCCAAGCGATACCTCCGCCTTGCACTAATTGCGTTGGCCGCTGAGCACTGTGCGAAGATGATTTTAAACACGGACCACTGGCAATAGTCGACAACCCCTTGCCAGCCGTCTTTTCCACGCGTTATGCGAGATGGTAACCGAGCGCTGCCGCCGTGTTCCGATCGAATAGCTAGGAATCCCTTCGATGAGCAATGTGACTGCCGCAATTTTCACTGACCGCGAAAAGGATGATGAAATTGCCATCGACATCCTTCGTCGCTCAAGATCGCGAGAGCTGTTTTTCGCCGTGGTTGGACCGGTGGGAGCCGGAGGAACAAGGGTAATCGATTCGCTTAGGCGTGTCGGAGAACAAGCGGGCTACAAATGCGAAGTCATCAAAGCGAGCCAATTGATCCGGCAATGGGCCGCGCAAAATGCTCCGCAAAAGAGCCTCCCGGTGGACAGGACTTTGGCCGTAGTGGAGACCCTCCAGGATCTGGGTGACGAGATGCGGCACAGTGACCCGGCGGCGGTTGCAAGACAGATGATGCGGGAAATCGCTCGCAAGCGCGCTGAGGCCTGTCAGGTGACCTATGTACCCGGCGAGGTGGTTGTGCCGGACGATACTAAGAGGATCTATCTGACAGATTCCATTCGCCATCCAGCCGAGGTGAATCTGCTGCGGCGGACCTATGGCAATTCCTTTGCTTTGATCGCCGTCGTGTGCGAGGAGAACGAGCGCAAGACAAGAATCCTTGGGAAGTATTTCACCACTCCGGACGCCCGCAAGGCTGAAAACATCAGAAGGGTCGATGACTTCGTCAAGCGCGATGCCGATGACGTCACGAAAAAGCACGGCCAGCATGTCACTGAGGCGTTTCACGAAGCGGATTTTTTCATCGACAACACCCAGCAGGACAGCGAGGATCGTAACCACCTGCTTGACGAGATGTGCGGTCGGCTTGTGGATATCATCTCGCATTCGACCGTCGTGCGCCCCTCGATCGAGGAAACGGCGATGCACCATGCGCATTCCGCGCGGGTGAGAAGTGCATGCATGTCGCGGCAGGTGGGTGCTGCCCTGCTAGACGAAGGCGGGACGGTCGTTGCAACAGGTGCCAACGAGGTGCCGGCAGCAGGCGGCGGTGTCTATGGAGAAGCGGGCGGTGCGAATAACAGGCTTCACGATGAACGCTGCGTTTTCCGTGCGACGAAGTATTGCAGCAGCAACCGTGAACAGAACCGGATCATCGACGAATTGATCGCGGCCATTCCCGAACTTGCCGCGGTCACCGATCGCGCGAGATTGGCTGCGGACCTTCGGCGCACGTCGGTCGGGGGGCTCATCGAGTTCTCACGTGCCGTGCATGCCGAGATGGACGCGCTTCTGTCGGCTGGCCGGGAAGGGGTCTCGACGGTGGGAACGCGTCTCTTCGTGACCACCTTTCCCTGCCATTACTGCGCCCGCCATATCGTCTCTTCGGGCGTCTACGAAGTCCAGTATATTGAGCCCTATCCGAAAAGCCTTGCGACCAGTCTCCATAGTGACGCGATCGAGGTCGATGAAAGCAAGTGGTCGCCGCCTCAGCGGCAGTCGATGGCGCAGGAACGAAAGGTGAAAGACGCCGGTGTCGTTGAACCGGGCAAGGTTCTTTTCAAGCCGTTTGTCGGCGTCGCGCCGCGGCTTTATCTACGTGCTTTCGAAAAGACCTGGCGCCTCAAGGACAAGCAGACTGGCGAATTTCGGATGGAACCGCCGGAGTGGGGTGACGAATGGTCATCTTTGACGGTAGGATATCCCGAACTCGAAGCGGTCTTGACGAAGTGACAAAGCGGCCCCCGCACATACGGCTCGTCCCGCTCCCGGCGGCAGCGCTGGGAGCGGAAGAAGCCACCGAACCGCGCATGACGACCGGCAAGCGCCGGGCCATTCGCGGTGAGCAGCTTCGATTCGATTTGGATGGCGCCACCGAGGAAAAGCGCGTGGTCTTGGTGCCAATGAGCATGATGCATGGTCGACGCTTTGCAGAGATCGTCAGCGAGATGAAGCCGAAGATCGTTCTCGACATGCGACATGCGATCCGCTTCGATCTGCCCGGCACCAATCGAAGCCATATATTCGCACAGTTTACCAGCGTCGCTGCATTCTATACGACTGCGAGCCTGCCCTGGCACGAGTTCACGCCAGCCGACTTCATGCTCGACCGCGGGAAGCTTTCGCAGCGCCTCCATCATGAGATCTTCGAGAGGGAAGAAGACAGGATCATGATCCTGCTTCCCGATACCCTCCAGGCAACATGGCTGAGGACTTATCTCAATCGGCGCCTATCGGAATGGGCGAAAAGCGATTGGCGCATCGAGGAGGCGTCTCTGACCTCATATCGATAAGGGACGCTTGTTCCTTCTCCTGTGGTTCTGCGAGGATACGGCTACCATAATGGGGGTCATTCAATCCTGGTAGCCGGACTGCGCGGCTCAGAGCTGGATGCCATCTAGCTGGGTTTCTACCATCCTGGTGATTTCGGCGGTAAGCTCATCGACGCGGCTGAAGGCGGCGGCGTCGTAATGAATTCGGTGCACGTTGAAGGACGCAGCGCTGGCTACTAGCGGAGATATGGAAGCAATATCGCGGATCTTGCCGCCGACCTCGACATTGATCTGCTGCGGATGGCCCCCCTCAATATTCCGCGGCTTGTAGATCGGCCGGCCATACGTGTCGTAATAGCAGTCCTCGGCCCAGGGCGATCTGTCCGCAACGATGGAGGAGCAGATCTGCTCGCATATTTCTCCGAACTTGGTCACCCTGATATTGGCTGGAAGAGCGAGGATCCCGGCGCGGGACCGCGCGGCACGGTCGAGGATCTTCCAGACATCGATCGAGTGGAAGATGTTTCGGATCGATATCTTTTCCGCGATTGATCTGACGATCGGGTCGCCGGCCTTCAGAAACTGATGCAGCGAGCCCCAGAACAAAGTGTCGTCGAGAAGCAGGGCGAGCGATAGATTGCCCGGATCGTTGAAGAAGCGGGTGAACGGGTGGTCCTCCGAGATCCCAGCCCTGCCGGGCTGACCCGCGGCGATGAGCTCGAAGACCCGACTCAGAAGCAGCGCGAACATGTATTCCAGGCCGCGGGTCTTCTTGTGCAGATAGATGGTCGGGTAGAGGTGGAATAGCGTGACGGTGAACTGCTCGAGAGAGACATAGGCCTTGCTGTTGACGTAGAGAAACTGCGCTGCGCCGTTGGTTTCCTTTCTAACGTTTCGCAACAGCCAGTCGAGATCGATCCCGCCGGACGAGACACCAGCGAAAAAGGGATCTCGCTGCACGTAATCCAGCCGGTCTGCGTCGAGCTGGCTGGATACAATCGATGTATAGATGCAATTCTGATCGAGCTTGTCGATCATGTCGCAGACCATCTGCGGAAAGTCTGGGCCACCGAGGTCCCGCAGGGATTGGCTGATCGGAGAGCCGGTAATGATGTGTTGGCTGACACTTTCGTGGTTGACTGCCGCCTCGAAAAGGGCATGCCGCGACGCCTCCATCGGATTGCGCGCAAGGAAAAATTTCATTGCGTTTTCAAAAGCATGACTGAACATCCCGTGGCCGATATCGTGCAAGAGGGCCGCGGCGAGGCAAGCCTTTCCCTTAAGGCTCCAGCCGTCTGCAACGGCGTGCGGCTCGACGATCGCCAGCATCCGCTTTGCAAGGCTGTAGACGCCCAGCGAATGGGCAAATCGAGAATGTGCCGCGGACGGGAACACGTAGTCGGAGAACCCGAGCTGCTTGACCCGGCGAAGGCGCTGGAAAAACGGATCTGATAGAAGATCCTTCAGACCGTTTTCAAACTCGCCGTTAAATTCAATGAAGCCGTGGATCGGATCCTTGATAACTTTGCTGGTCACGTCGTCCATGTGAAATTCCTCAAATTTAATGTGACCGGAATTTGCCGCACAAACCTTAAAACTACACTATAAAGGTGCATCGGCATCGATTGGGCTCAATCGAGAGGCCCGTGCATTCCAGGCATTGGCAAGGCGGATCTGGCCTTTCGGGCATGTTGGTCCGCGCGGCGTCGCCAATCTGCCGGCGGGAGACGTGATGGCGAGAAAAGGTATGTCAAAGGTCACACCGCCCATATGTCCAGAACGATGAAGACATCGACCGCCAAGGCATCGAATGCGTCAACGCTTTGGGGTTAATGGCAATTCTTTATACAGGTGGTTAAGGTTTCTCATCGCCGGAACAGCTCACGCGCCTTAGAACGGATCCTAGGAAGCGTCCCTAAGGCTTTGCCTCGCGAGCTAATGCTTCCGCTCGCTTTGCGAAATCACCTACCCTGGTGAATGGAAGGATTCGCGCATTGTCGGTAACGACGGGGAAGCGTGAAACCAACATGTGCTGAATGTGGTCGATGCCCAAGTGCTTCTTCAAAAGATGCTCGCGACGAACCTCTTTCTGCAACGCGTTCTCATACGCTTTTGCTAAGTTCCGATTGTATCTTGCAAAACGATCCGCATCCGAACCCACCTGATCCAAATGTGTGAAGTTGTTTTTGCACTGGACGTTCCAGATCACTCCATCCTTGACGGTGACGACATCGAACTCGGCGCGGCTGACACGGGTAATCGCCTGTACTTCGAAACCTTGCGCCCCTAGTTCGGCAGCGACTGCATGCTCGAAAATAAACCCGGATCTGATTTGGTACCTTTTCTTACGGTCTAGGCACCGAGCGCGCCAATTGTAGAGAAATCGGCTCAGCAACGTTACTGTTGACCGATAGATCCCCCCTACCAACACCATAGGGGCATAGGTCGAGAGACAATGCGTGTAGCTGGCAGACTTGTTGACGAAAGCGTCCTGTAGTGCTCGCGATGCCGCATATCTGCGAAATAGCCGCTGCAGGTCTGGCGGCGTAATCGCAATCCAGAAATCGCGGTCGATGTAATCGGTGGACAGCTTTCGAATAAGCTTCGAGCAAGGCGGAAAGTCTGAGGCCGAGAGATCGAATTCGGCATAGGCGGCTTCGATCAAAATTATGTCGTTTCGCAACTCAGCGGCTGAAAACAGCCTGTCATCCCGGAGCTGTTCGCGGGATTTCAGAATTTCTATACCGTCCGCGGTTATCGGCATATCGACGATGGGGGCGCGTTCGGGTTCTAAAAACAGCGGGCTCAACATCGCCAGCTCTTCGTTCGTGCCGTCAGACAAGCCTAATTTCTCGCGCGCAGCCCTAACGTTCAGGACGGTCTGGCAGCCAGACATGGGCAATGCGTAAAGTTCAACAAGCGGTAAGACCACGTTTAACGTGTCGAGTGGAGCAAAGGGCTTGTTTCCCCTGCAAACATGCGGCATCAGATGCAGCATCGCGACAAGATGGCGGCGACGAGACTGAAAGTACCCGATCATGGATCCGATGTTAGCCAACCCTTCGGTCGCACCATGGATTCCATGCAATGCGAACGAGTGTCTAATGGCGAAGCACTGGACAATCAGGTTGCCGAAGCGGGCCGCAAAGTTTGCATTGAACTTGGCTGCCATCCGCTCCCTGACCGCAATAAGGTAGGTGGGATCGCTAAGAAATCTATTGACGGGCGTCAAAAGCAAGTCGGAGAAAAACGCTCCTTCTACTGCTGACCAGTCAGCCATAAGGAGATTGATACATTCCTCAATCGCTCGGAGTGTATCGAGCCAAGAGAATATCGTCGACTTTGGCTCATATACTTGGAGAAACTCGCGAATCGCACTCTCTTGCATATGGATACGATCCAGGATTTCCCGATCGTCCAGCTCAATGGATAGACGGTAATCCATTTTCATCGGCCGAGCACTGCGCTTTGCGGTAGGACAACTTCCGAACTTTTCTCTGTCATAGGCTCTACAGCATCCGTGCCAAGCTCTCGATTGATCTTCGAGTTGGGCCAACTGTCAATCGTTCCGCACGTCTCGTCAACGATCTCATCATTCGATGCATTGTCGAATGCCGCCACGACTGGATTAACTGCTGGCGAACAGTCGTTTCTCTTTACGAGCAAGATTGGGTATGGTACCCGTTCTCCCCAATAAGCTCGGGTATAGTACCCGACCTTTCAGGATCGTTATGAAGTTTGTCACAACGCCCGATGCAACAATGCTTACGGGACTTTCGACAGCTACGCTGCGAGAGTGGACAAGCCGTCGTGCACTGATTCCTGCTGATATACCACCCAAAGGCAAGGGATCGCCGGCCGGCTTTACCTGGCAAACGATTCTGCTTCTCAGGATCGCGGCTGCGTTACGAGATAGATTCCACCTTGAGCTTCAGTGCCATCAATCGTTGTTTATGAGCCTTAAAGCCGGTCTCAGACGAACGTCGTTCATCGCACTTCGAGGCAAAAACCTCGCGTTGCATGGCGGCGACCGCTGGTCTCTGGTGGAGGAAGGTTCATCACCGCCGGCTGGCGATGCGATACTAATCAACCTACAACCGCATCTTGAGGCTCTCTCGGTCGGGTTTACCCTCCCCCTTCCCACGATGTCGGCCGGACAGTTGGAGCTTTTTCCCGCCCGATCAATCGCCCCGATCGACGGCCAATCAACACTCATTGGCTCGCCGACAAGCAACATTGAGCCCGTTGTCCCGAAACGTTGGAGGTCAGCTTGACAAGCGCGGCCTACAAGCGAGCGCTTGAAGCCACGGGCTATCTTGGCGCCAATGGCCGGCTGGCACCGGGGTTTATGTCCGCCGACGATCCGCGCGCGGCAAGAATGCGTGCTGTGTTCTCAGATAATCGTGTCGGGTTGAACGCTGACGCCGTTTTTTCGGCACAGAATGCGCCGACCAGTATCTTTAAAGACGCAGGTCATGCAAACCCGAGCGACGCGGACCTTCGCCATTGGCAAGAGGCGGCCTGGAATGTGGGCGTCGCGCCGCTTCTATGGGTAATCACGCCCACGGATGTCCGACTTTACGATTGCTATGATTCGCCGGAGCAAAGGGAAGCGAAACCGAACGCAGCCCCTGAGGCTCTCGATCGTTTCGTACTCGATTCTCCCGACCGTATGCGAGACCTTGATGTGCAATGCGGGCGCGTCGCGACCGAGACCGGCGCATTCTGGTCGAGCGCTATTGGCTCAAAGATCGACCGGAGGCATCGGGTTGATCGGGAGTTGCTTGCTGAGATCAGCGCTCTCGAAGACCGTTTAACCGCGCTCGGAAAAGATCAGACTGGCCATGATTTATCTCATGCCCGAGACATTGCTCAGCGCTTCATAGGTCGTTGCATCTTCACCTGGTATCTTTTGGATCGCGGGATCGCGCAGCCATTCCTGCCGTCCAGCTTGCCGGCTGATCTCAGCGCCATGTTTGCTACGCCCGCGAACGCCTTCGCGCTATTCGACTGGCTGCGAAAGACGTTCAACGGCGACTTGTTTCCTATGGACGATCCAGGGGCAGAACGCGAGCAACTGACTCACCAACATCTCGAGCTAATCCGTGACTTTGTAGAAGGTCGCAGCCTCATCCCAGAGCGATATGGTCAGGGGCGGCTATTCCGCTTTCGGTTCAATGCGATCCCGATAGACTTGGTCAGTTCAATCTATCAGCAGTTCGCCCGCACGAGCGCGGCCGACGAAGCGAGATCTCAAGGTCTGCACTACACGCCCGTCGAACTGGTCCATTTGACACTCGATCCCGTCTTCGAAGGCCTATCGCCAGATGCGCGGATCATCGACCCAGCCTGCGGCTCTGGCGCCTTCCTGGTCGAAGCTTTTCGTCGATTGGTGTGGCGTGCCTCCGAAGGTAAGCCAGCAGGACGACAGTTGGTTCGACATGTTTTGTACAATCAGCTTTTTGGGATCGACATCAACCGCGCAGCGCTCGGTATTGCAGCATTCAGTCTCTATCTCGCTGCGCTTGAGTTAGATGAGGAGCCGGTCAAGGATATAGTTGACCTCAAGTTCCATCGCCTCATCGATACGACACTCTTTGAAGCCGACTCTCTCAGCGCTGAACTTCCACGCCAGGTCGCAGACCGGACTTTCGATGCTGTCGTCGGCAATCCACCTTGGACGTTTGTTACCAAAGGTGGCGTCCAGAAGCGGCGATCATCCGACGCGTCCACGTTTCGCCCGAGACGCAGCCCGGACCAGGCTTTTTTGGCACTCGGAGCAGATCTGGCTGGCGATAACGGTCGGATCGGCATGGTGATGAAGGCCACGCCTTTCTTTTCCAAGGACATACATGCGGTTGCGGCTCGCGCTCACCTGCTTGAGCGTCTAACGCCTGTCGCGCTTATCAATCTTTCTTACCTACGTCGGGAGGGATTGTTTCCTGACGCCATCGGCCCAGCTCTCTTGTTCTTCGCTCGCTGCGCGTTGGGTCCAGATAGGGACCGTTTGCTTGTTGGTTCGATAGCTTGGACCCCAGATTTTCGTCGCACTGGCGTTTTCCATCTCGGACCCGGCGAAATTCGCTCGGTGCCGTTGAAAAGGGTTCTTGCAACACCGCCCTTTCTGAAAGCGGCGACTTTCGGTACGGTGCGTGACGGCTGGCTAATCGAGCGGCTTGAGCGTGAATTTGCAACGCTCGATCAAGCGCTGACGAATATTGGTATAGAACCACGAGTAAATCGTGGCCAGGGCTTTAAGATCAAAGGTCGTGAACAAACTAAGAGCCCCGATGACTACGCCAACCTTCCTGTGGTCACGCCCGATAACTTCACTCCTTTCCGGCTAGATGCCGGTCAACTTGATAGCTTTACGCATAAGACATTGCATCGGGTGCGCAGTCGTTCGATTTTTCGCGGGCCACTGCTTTTATGCTCGAAAGTCGGATCAGATGCCGGTGCCCAGCGCGGGAGATACAGCGCAGCGGTAAGCGAAAACGACGTACTCTACACCCAGGGATACTTCGGGATCTCTTTCGCCGGCGCAGATCCTCGCCTCGCATTTCTTCTGTCCGGCATTCTGAACTCGAGTCTCACCGCGTTTCAATTCGCATTTGGCGGCCCGACATGGGGTCTGGAGCGTCCGACCGTGGAACCGCACGACCTTTTGTCTCTACGAATCCCGCTCATGCAAGAGTGCGATCCGGCGGCCGTTGACGCCGTGATAGACGCTGAATACTCCGTCGCTGCGGAGCCAGGCGATGCGGGCCGCCTCGAACATTTGGATGAAACGGTTTTCGAACTCTACGGACTTGAGCGCGACGAATGCGTATTGGCACAGGAGAGTGTTTCCCGCGCGCGATATCTGGTTTTCGAGAACCGCAGCGAACGCATCGGTCTCGTTACGCCACCAGATACCCAGAGCCTCCATGCCTATGCCGGGCAGGTTGCAGCATCGGTTGACGCCTATCTCCGCGCCCGCAACGAACGGCATCTCGAAGCTACTGTTTACCCCACGAGATTGAACGATGCCGATCTTGCCGCTGGTATACCCGGTGTCACCGCTGTCAGGTTCGTCATGGCTCCCGGAGGACCTGGGAAGTTGCCTGTAGTTCGTGATGGTAATCCGGCGGAGCTTCTGTCGCTCGCAAATCTACTTCGAGGCCAGCTTGAGGTAGATATTCCGCCATATTTGAATGAACGTCGACAGATGCGGCTCTACGGCTCCGATGATTTGTTTCTCCTAAAGCCGGCCGAAATCCGTTACTGGACCCGGACAGCCGGACTTAACGACGCCGATATAATCCTTTCTGATCACTGGGTACGGAGGCGGGATGCCCCTTCTCGCGCCTGACGCTCCGATCGGTCTACCGGCGTTTGCCTTGTCCGACGATCAGATCGCAACTGTCGTGGATCTAATATCCCAAGGATGTAGCGCTGCTCGTTCGAACCTGCACGCCGGCATGCTTGAAGTCCCGATCACAATTGTCGTTCGTAAGGCAATGAGGCGTGTCAAACGAACGCTCGGACTCACGAATCTTCAAATTCGCGGAGAGGTCGAACTTGAAGACATGTCCACCAACGATCCGACTCTACTTGGACGGATCGATATCACCTTACAGTTTCTGCATCAGTTCGGAGATGAGGACGCCTATGTCGCGGTTGAGTGTAAGCGCGTGCATGCGAGCGAACCCGGCTTGAACACTCGCTATGTTACAGAGGGCGTAGATCGCTTCGTTACGAGCCGATATGCAGCCGGACACGAATGGGGTTTTATGCTCGGCTACGTTTTGGCTTTGCCAGCATCAGATGTGGTTAAAGCTGTCGACAGTCGTGTCCGGAAAGCGTACGGAGAATCTGCTGGACTCGTCCCGGAAACTCCGCACGCGCTCTCGTTAGCTGTCCTCGAAGGGGCATTACTACAGGGTGGAAGCCACACGATCCGCTTGAAACATATTTTGGTCGATATGTTGCCTGCGGCTAAGGTCAGTTCTGACCAACTGTCACCGCCGTGATGTCCTGCATCTCAAGTGCTGCGGTTTCACAACCAATTAAGCAAAGCATAAGATGTAGCGGGCGAGACAACGGTCTTAAACCACACTCCATGCCCGAAACCTCCCCCTGCCCGTCATCTCGCGAAGCCCCAGCTCCTGAACGATGCGGCGCGCTGCCTGCGGCGTCACATCGAGCGTCTTCGCCACCATCCCGGCCGAGATCAGCGGCCGCGCGATGACAAGCTCAACGAGCTCAGGCAGCCTGGATGACGTCCGGCGTCCCTCGAGTTTTCGCTGCATCAGGGTGCGCGGCCGCGATCAGTCCCTGGGCAATGGCGAGGAGCCGGGTTTCGCGATCGCGATGCCGGCGTCGATCGACGGGAATGGTTTTGAGGCCGAGATTAATCGCGGCGAGATGCGCCGCGGTGGTGACGTCGGCCTGGCGCAAGATCGAGCTCGTCAGCAGCCGGCCGAGCCAGGGCGCGTGCTGCAACACCGCGAGTTCGTTCCAGGCGTCGAGAGCAACGATCGCCTGCAGCACCGGCGGCAGATCGCCGCTCAGGCGAGCACGCCGCCCCATTCCTGGAGCCGCGCGTCCTCGTCCCCGTCGAGATCGTAGACCAGCGGATCCTTTTCCCGGGAACCGACGCGGTTCGGTATCTCCGCTTCCGCTATGGCAGCATCGGATCGCGCCAGTACCGCGTCGATGGCCGCAAACTCGGTGTCGAGCACGCCGGCGCCATCGCTGTCTTCCCCATCCCCCACTCCGACCGACGCCGGGTCTGGCTCTGGACAACCCGTTTCAACAGCGCTTTCGGAGGAAGACGCGTCGAAGTCAGTCGCAAGGAATGCCTGCCCACGCAGGCTGCGGAGGCCGTCAGCCGACAATGCCCAGCCGGACGGCTGCGATGCGATGCGCCGGCGAGTTTTCAAAACATCGCAGGCGATGGTCAGTTCGTGGGTCGGGGTGCGGATATCGCGGATAGCGTCGTGGAGAACGAGGTCTTCGAGATGGACGAGTTCGCCGATCCACAGCGAAGCGCAGGCGTCGGCGAAATGCATGCATTCGATCCACCCCTTGCCGACCGGCGATCGGGCGAGTGCCATGCCGGCGTCCGAGAGGCTCCGTAGGAGTACGTGGGGCAAATTGGGTGGCGGGCCGGATGGGAGGATCTTGTGGGTTGTTTGTGCAGCGCGATTGCGTTGGCGCACGTTCGGGGCGACCATCGTCAGGAACGGAGGCCCAGGATGCACGGGATCAACCTTGACGGCTTGAGTGAAGCAGAGCTGATCGAATTGCACGATGCGGTCGTCGATCGGCTCCACTTTCTGCATCAGCAGAAGACGGCGCATGCCTTGCTTGAACTGGCGATCGGCGAGCGCGTGGTGTTCGAAGACAATTACGGCCAGACGCAGGCTGGAATCGTCATCCGCCGAAACCGCAAAACGGTGACGGTGCACGGCGACAATGGTCGGCAATGGAATGTCTCACCGCAGTTGCTGCGAAAGGAAAAGCGAACTGATGAAGGCCAGAGCGGCAAGCTGGTGCCGTTTTCGAGAAAGGCCTGATTTAGCTCGCCACCATGACGAGTTGCGACAAAGGCGGTATTGGCCGTATTGAGCTTACCAAGCCGAGGCGATCTCCCAGGAAATGATAGAATGAAATACCAAGCTTTTGGCAGGTCTTCATCAGCCCGAGCATGACGTCGCGGGCAATCCGGCCGTTAAGGCTTATGGTGCCGCCGGAGATCTTTCGCTTGGTGACGAAGGAACGAATATCGTTCTCGGACGCGTTGGTGTGCAGTGGAATATACGGGTGTTCGAGCACCTTGAGCAGTTCAGCCTTTCGGCGATGGAGGCGCAAGAGCAGCTTGTCGAGCGCCGCATAGCCGGTACGTCGCGCGAATATTTTGTCGAACCTGCGCCGAAACCCGGTGATCAAATGCGGTGAAGGCCGTTGTTTCCAGACCTTCAGCGCCTTGTAAAAGCGCCAGACGAGGTCACGGGTCGTCGTGACCAGCCGTTCCTGTTTCGGCGTCGCCGGCATCAGTTTCTGCAGCAGGCGTTCCGCATGGATCCAGCACAGGGCGTGGTTGGCGACACGGAACTGACCCGCATCGTCCGAAACGATCACCGTGTTGCCGAGCAGGCCGTGATGGCGGATGGCGCCCCAGATCGCCGCCTCCGCAACAGGACGAAGAAGCTGTCGGTCGAGGATATCGATGTCCTTGCTGGCCAAATGCTCGAGGAACGCGACCTGATCGGTGAAAACTGCAGGGGGATCGGTCTTGAGCCTGGCCATGATCGCGTGCTCGACGCCCTGCGCCTTCAGCCAGTTCATCGCCTCGTCATTGAGCACATAGTCCTGATGACCCGCCCGCAGGACGGACAGGAAATTAAGCCGCGACTTCGACAGGCTGGTGTGAAAGGTCGAAAAGCGCTCGCCGCCAATCTGGGTGGTGAAGGCATTGCGCCGATTGTGCCGCGCACCGGTATCGTCGACCGTGATGAACGGCGCCGAGACCAGCCCAGCATGCAGAACCGCACTGTCTTCCTCGACGAACTGCTCAAGGTCGGTGGTGAGTAGCCGGACGACCTGCCGCTTCGAGATCTCGACGCCGATGCTGTTGAGGATCGCGGTCAGGCGCGGCGTCGTGATCTGCCCCTGGGCATGCAGCGCCAGGCAGGCGCGGCGCAGGTTCCGACCAAAGCCGCTGGAGACCCCTTCTGGCAAAGGCGCGATGATCACCTTGCCCTCTGGTGTCAGCCAACGTTCGCGTCGGTAGTTCACAAGTTCGGCCGCAAGCACCAGATCGCGCACGAAAAAGCTCTTGTAGCCTTTGAACCGAGAGCCTTCCGGCGCGTCTGCCCTCAGTGTCACGGTGCGCGTGATCCGGTTCGTGTCACGCTTGGGACCGCGTGGCGATTTACCAGCGGCACGATCACCGTTACCGGGTTCTGTCGCCTTCTCCATACCCGACGGTCGAAACGGCGGACGCGGCGGCAGGTTCTTCAGGCGGGCAATCTCGTCGCGCAGCTGTTGGTTCTCAGCCTTGAGACGGGCATTGTCGAGCCGAAGTTGGGCATTGTCTTCCCGCAAGGCTTCATTCTCGGATCGCAGCGTTGCGACCTCTGCCTTGAGCGCGTGCAGTTCCTCGACGAGGCCACCGACGAGGCGGCGCATCGCGAGCAGCGACAGCGTCTCAACATGCTCGACCGAGGGCAGCCGCTTCTTCATGGCTGGAGGGAATCATGATTTGCCCACTCGGCGGAATCGGGGCCAACGCACTTTGGAGCCAAGCCCGAGCATTATGCACAACTAAGGTCGCGCTCTGTCAGCGCGTGCCACCCGATTTGCCCCACGTACTCCGTAGGAGCACCCGTGTGCAAAATTCACCTATGATTAACCATATGAATTAACGCAGAGAATCAACATAACGGAAGCGAAAGCCAATTATATTTCCGTCATCCGGACGGCGACTTCCGCACGTTCTGACTATCGATAGTATCCAAGTAACGATAGTGACATGGTCTACAGGTTGACCAACTTGTGAGAGCGCTCTATCCTAGCGCACAACGTCCACATTCGCGATCGTCCGCCATCTGCCCGACGAGAGTCATGGTTCAACGGAGTTTCCCATGAGCGTCACCGTCAAAGTCGCCGAGGCCAAGGCGCATCTCTCCGAACTCTTGGCTCGCGTTGAAGCGGGTGAAGAGGTCACAAGGACAATGAGCTCGGAGCCCTGATGGCAGAAGTTCGGGCGGCTCGCTTGCGCGCCAACCCGTTACCAACGACGAGATCCTTGATTGGAAGCGGGAAGGACAGCGATTTTGAGCGTCTTCGTTCTCGATGCCTCGACCGCAGCCGCTTGGCTGCTTCCGGAAGAGCACAGCGAAACCGCTGAACAACTGATCGCCAGCATATCCGGCCAGTGCCCGGTCCCAGGCCTCTTCTGGCACGAAGCCAGGAGCATCCTTGTAACCGCCGAGAGGCGCCAGCGCATCGCGGCGGGTCAGGCATTGACGGCAATGACCAGATTGCGGCGCCTTCCACTTGAAGACGCCGGCGCCGGTCAGGACGGATCGGTGATCGAGCTTGCGACAGTGCAAGGGCTCAGTGCGTACGATGCCGCCTATCTCGAGCTCGCGATCGCCCCGATCACTTCCGTTGGCGACCCTCGATCGAAAGCTGGCGGCTGCAGCGCGGGCAGAGAAAGTGCCGGTCCTGGGGCCGTTCGGCAATGAGCACTGAGGCCGGTCCGATCGAGGGCCCTGGCGCGGGCCGGCCGCGTATGGGTGATCGGCCGCACGCGCACTGGCGTGCCGTCCTCGAGCGTCGTGACCAACGCCAGCGGCAGGCAGGGCCGATCCTTGTCGCCCTCTTCGCGACCTTCGAGATGTTGCCAGTGGCAGAGATAGGAATAGCGGAAGACGTGGCCGACCTTGATTTCAGTCGGCAGCATGCTTGTCCGTCAGCAGTTCGGTATTGAGATGATCGAAGCCCGGCTCCATTTCGGATTTTTCGACCGCGGCAAGATCGTCGTCGCTCAGATCCGCCGTCGCCTCGACGCGACGGTCGCGGCGCGACAGCCGCAGATAGTCCTCGTAGGCGATGAGCACGGTGCGCGGCCGGCCATTCTTGGTGATGATCACCGGCTCACGCACGGCGGCATCCTGATAGGCCCCGAAATTCTTGGATACCGCCGCGGCGGTCACGGTCGACGTCATTTCAACACTCCTTTTGCCGGAATATACGGATTTTCCGCAAGAACGTCGGAGGCTAGGCCGCATGGTCGATAATCATAGAGCGGCGGGCTCAGACAGCCAAGCGGTCCACCGCCGTGCCGAACAGCTAGACGCGCTCGACGCCATCCTGCCCTTCGACCGGCGCGACCAACTTGCCGCGCTGCTGACTGACGACGACGTCGCCACACTCAAACACCTGGCGCAGGAGGGCATGGGCGAGAATACGCTACGCGCGCTGGCCTCCGACCTCGGTTACCTCGAGGCCTGGTGCCACCTGGCGACCGGCGCCCCCCTCCCCTGGCCGACGCCGGAAGCACTGCTCCTGAAGTTCGTCGCCCATCACCTCTGGGATCCGGTCAAGCGCGCCGAGGATCCGAGCCATGGCATGCCAGCGGATGTCGAGGTCGGATTGCGCGCCGAGCGCCTGCTCAGGGCCGACGGGCCACACGCGCCGGGCATGGTGCGGCGGCGGCTGACCTCCTGGTCGATCCTGACGCGCTGGCGCGGGCTCTCTGGCGCGTTCGGCGCGCCGTCGCTGAAGAGCGCGCTGAGGCTGGCGGTCAGGGCGAGTAACCGGCCGCGCCAGCGCAAGAGCAAGAAGGCGGTAACCCTCGATATCCTGACGAAACTGCTTGAAGCCTGCGCCGGTGATAGACTTGTGGATGCACGCGACCGGGCTCTGCTTTTAGCCGCCTTCGCTTCCGGCGGCCGGCGCCGTTCGGAAGTGGCGGCGCTGCGCGTCGAGGATCTCGCCGACGAGGAGCCGGTGCGCGCCAATCCCGCCGACGAAAACTCCCCTCCCCTGCCCTGCCTGTCGATCCGCCTCGGCCGCACCAAGACGGCGACTGCCGACGATGACGAACATGTGCTGTTGGTCGGCCGCCCCGTCACAGCCTTAAAAAGTTGGCTGGCTGAAGCGCAAATCAAGGACGGCCCGGTGTTCCGGCGCATCGATAAGTGGGGCAACATCGACCGACCGGCGCTGACGCCACAATCCATCAACCTGATCCTGAAAGCCCGCTGTGAACAGGCCGGCCTTGATCCGGCGCTGTTTTCGGCCCATGGCTTGAGATCCGGCTATCTGACCGAGGCTGCCAACCGCGGCATCCCTCTTCCAGAGGCGATGCAGCAGTCGCTGCACAAGTCGGTGACCCAGGCCGCCAGCTACTACAACAACGCGGAACGAAAGAACGGTCGCGCGGCCCGGCTGATCGTCTAAGCGTAACTACGCCCCGAAGAGAGCATAGGCTCGGTTCTCAAAGACCCCTATTCTTCCGGCTCTACATCCGCCTCTGATGTGTGGTGCTGGTCCGCACCCGATGCTGCCCTGCCCCAGGCTTCAGCACGCTGCATCGGCGACGCCATCTCTTCCCTCAAGCGATGCAAGCGTTGCAGGTCGGCGGCGTGCGCGGCGTTCTGGCGGGGATCGTAGAATACGCCGATCGCCTCGCCGGCTGCGTGTCGTGCCGCCTCCAGTTGTCCTTTCAAGCTCTCCAGCTCGCCCTGGCCTGCGCCGTCGCGTGCGGCCCCGACAGAACTCAAGTTCGCCGGAGTCGACCTCCTCACCTGCGATCCTTGTTTCGCAAACATGGCCGCGGTATATGTAGAATTCCAGGTATTCTATGGTTCAGGAAGATGTCGATCGTTGCAGTAAAGGTTCTGTCCACTGTCAACGCCCCTTATGGGACGACCCTTTCGGCTGAGCAGCTGGCGGCGAAGATTTCCGATCCTGCCAGCGCAGTCTCTTTCGATCCTTCGGCATTTTCCTTCTTTTCCGAGGTCGACGAGAGTCTTCAGATTTCGTTCCTGGACGAAATGCACGTTGATCCGACAGCCGCCTCCGATTTGGCACGGAAGTTCTCCGTACTTGCTGGATACCCCCTCCCTTTGGCACGGGCGGCGTAGTTGGTCGAACACCCGGTCAGCAGATGGAGCGACCTGTTTGAACAGGCTTGCCGCATCATCGAACAAGCAAACTCCGAACTTACTATGATCGACAGTTGGACTTTTGGGGGCGGTACAGCCCTGATGCTCCAGATCGATCACCGTGAGAGTTTCGACGTCGACATTTTCCTCGATGATCCGCAACTTCTGCCATACCTGAATCCGAACACACAGGGATACGCCTTCGACATCAACCCTGACGGCTATGAGTCCGATGGATCGCGTACATTAAAGATTGTTTTCGAGAACGTTGGCGAAATCGACTTTATCTGTGCCCCTAGCCTGACCGGCAATCCGACGGTGAGAGCGGAGGTGCGCGGACGACACGTTCTGCTCGAGACCCCCGGCGAGATCATCGCCAAGAAGGTTTACTACCGCGGCGCCGCGATGCAGCCCCGCGACATGTTCGACATCGCTTGCGTCATGAAAACTCACGGCGTGGAGTATCTCGATGAGGCCTTAAAGGCCCGCCAGGATAAATGCGAGGCGGCGCTGAAAATTGCTCGCCAGATGAACCCGCAGTTCGCCGAAACCATCATGACGAGACTTCTGTACCGAGAGAGCTTCTCCGATATTCCGCGCGTGGCCCAGGCAATGACGATTGAACTCCTGGAGACCATCTGCACTGGCGCAAAGACCTAGCGGACGCTACGAAGCCTTATGGTCCGCGGGCGCCGTTCGCCCGCATGGATCACCACCGGCCCGAGCGCTCCGCCCTGCGTCTGATCGCTGCCCGACGAGCTGTCGCTTGCATTTAGTTGCAACACTCACGTGCCAAAAAATTCAATTAGTTGGCATGGTGCAGACTACCCACGGAGTCTAGCATGGACGTTTGGGAAACATGGAAGGAGCCATTCCAGGAATGAGATTGCTACAATCATACTGGACCTCGCCCAAGCATCTTCCAAGTTCGCAGCTTTGACGCTTGCGGCGAGGTAGTCCTGTCTCGGCTGCTGGCGCAGTATAGTTTCGGACCTCCTGCCGGCAGATCTACAAATAGAAATGGGGCAGCCCATACCCAGGCGAAATCGATCGCAGTACGTGCGGTCCGACTTCAAGTTCCTCATCTTTCAGGCGCCTGTATCCGTCCTCGCCAGATCGCCCGGAAAACCCTGTCAGCTGACAGGGTTTTCGCTTCGAGAAACTATGTCGCGCACCGCACATCCACGCCGCATACTTAGATCGCTTCTGGCCGGCGCAATTCAACTTTGGCCACATTGAGAGGGTCGCACGTACGCGATTTCACACCGCCGGGTCGACCTTGATACCGCGACAAGGATAAATCCGAAGGAAAAGCGGCACCTAATCCTGTCAGCTGACAGGATACTCCGTTGGAGGCCTCACTTCAAAAAAGGTGTCAAGCACCTCCGCCGCCACACTGCGTCACACACATACAGTCTATCCCGCTCGTCGATGGTCGACCCCACTCCCTCGCAGCAGCGCCATCAACATTGGTCCAAGCGAAAACTCACCCCTCGCTGCCTTGCGCGTAAGATCTCGGAGATATCCACCGGGCGAGCTTATGTGCCCTTCACGCTCAAGGATACAAGCGACCGCCACGGCCGCGCTTTCCGACCCCATCACCTCGCAAGCCTCCTGATAGGCCGATGGACTGATGCCAAGCATCGACCTCACGACGACCGCGGCCGACATCATGTCGCGCCACCCACCAATGGCGCCACCTGGACCGTACATTGCAATTTCAGGGCACGCCCTCAACACCATACGAAGCGGAAAAGTCCGGACCGGCTCCCGCTTCGTTCGATTATCATCCGCCGGCTTCGCCCCCTGCTCTTTTCGAGAGCTAGGTTCAAATTCATGGAAGGATTCGGGTTTTGAATTCTGTATGTGACGCTCATTCTGAGCAGCATTGGTGCTAATATTTCCATCTTCTTGCTGCATTTCCAGGATGTTGACGATCTCCCGCTGCAGGAGCTCCATCTCCCCCAGGATTGACGTCACGTCGCTAAGTGTCGGAGCGCGCGGAATTCTGCTGATAAGGCCTATGTAGATCCCTTCGATAGCTTCCCAGTCGCCCGATGCCCCTTCTTCGATCGCGGCGGTGATAAGCTTGCGGACGTCGCGACGGCAGATCGTCAGTCTCTCCTTGGCTTTGCGGAAGGCTGCCCGATCAGCTGCAACCTGCTGCGCCAAGCCGGCGAGTTCTTCCGAGCGCAACAGAAGCGGTGAGATGTCGAAGCCGAAAGCGGACTCGATCTCACCTGCCCTGTCTTTTCTGGCATACCGCTTACCGTTGGCGCTATCTTTCCGCACGATCAAGCCCGTCTCTACGAGCAGGGCAAGATGCCTCCGGAGCGTCGCACCAGCTATGCCATGGGCGCGGAGTGTCAATTGCGCATTTGATGGGAAGACAACGAGCTGAGCATCCTGGCGTAGCTCATTATCAGGATAGAAACTCAGTAGCGCGTCAAGCACAGCCAAGCTGCGATCCTGCAATCCAAGCAATTCTCTCGCTTCCGAGGCGTCCCTAAAGACTTTCCATTTATCTGCCGCCTTGCCGGGCTTGATCTCGGCCGCCGCAATCTGCCGCCGAACCAAGGCAAGCGTCATCGGCCGCCGCCCGAAGGGCGTCGTCACATTTCCACTCTGCATTTTCTTCACCTTCTAAGAGGCAAAAGAAATCCGCTCACCAAAAATCGGCGTCAAAGACTCTTGACTGGGATTCGGGGAAATGCGATTCTCTAGTTGTCACACACAGAGAGAGGCTTCCACGACGGCAACGTTTGGGGGCCTTTTTCTTTTGCTACGCTTCCTTTCTTCAATTGCTCCGACCCTGACAGCTGTCAGCGTTTTTATTGTTCTCGCTGGGCAAAGCGCATAGCAAGATTTGGCAGCTCTGCCTCAACAAACTTCAAGAACTCAATACCAAGTGAACCCTCGGCGGAAATTCGCGCCTCTTTCGGAGACATCACCAAAGCGGCAAGCCTTGTCCCGTTGCCATCCAAAATCGAAGTTGGTTCGACAACTTTTTCGGCGACCGGTTTGATCGCATTTAGTACACGCTGAAACCTCTGGTCAGAGCTTTCAGCTCCGTCGCTTTTTCTGCCCAGCTCAGCACGAAGAGACTCTAGAGTAGCTGCGTCGCCAGCGACTGCCTTGGCAAGATCGAGCCAACGCGGCCTACCAATCTTAGGAGCGCGGCCAATGGCTTCAATCACGTCGGTCGGGACCGATCGATAGACGCTGCGCATCTTAGCGAGCTCTGCGTCATCGATTGATAGCGCCGCGTATATGTCACGGGGTTTGATCCCTGCGTCATCCATTCGTGATGCAAACAGCGCGCGTTCGATCCAAGTGAGATCCTGTCGGCTCGCATTCTCAATGCCCTGCGCAACGACTAGGTCCGGATCTGAAATCTCTACCTCGAGGGCGCGAAGGGGAATCCCAAGCTGCTTAGCAGCGAGCCAGCGTCGGTGACCGTAGACGATTTGATAGCGACCACGTGAGGCAGGGTGTTTCCGGACCTGAACGGGAACCTTTTGGCCTTCAGTCTCGATCGATCGCTTAAACGCTTCAAAATCTGTCCCGTCATCGTCCGGCAGTCTGTCCGGGAAAGGGGAGGGGTCGATGAGGGAAGGATCCAGCTCGCGAACTGCACCCCCACCTGACTCAAGGAGAGCCCTCAATTGATCTCGCTCTGATCGGATGTCATCGATCGCCCGGTGCGCCGCGCCAATGACACCAGCCCCGACACGATTACCCGCGGGCTGAACAGCAGGTGTAGGCTGCTGATCGCTTTCCAGCCTGTTCTCCAGCTCTGCGGAAAGCATTCCGAAGCTTGCAACAATAGACTTGCGAGGGTTTTTGCTCATGTCCGCCCCCAGCTATCGTTGATGAGGCGGACAATCGCCTCGTTAACGGCATCCACCGCTTCGCGCGCACGCTTATGCGTTTCGCGACCGATCTGGCCCAATTCAAGCTCATATATCGATCGTTTCGCTAGTCCAGCAGCCTCCACGGCCGTGCTCTCGATGGCCGTCGGCAACAACACGTCGGAGCCAAATAAATGACGAAGCATCGCAACGACTTGCGACTGCGGCGCGTCATTGGGGTCGTGCCGTGTGACCAGATAGCGGATGAAGTCCTGGTCCAACTGAGCACCGCTCTCATTTAGAACACTGATCAAGTCGCCCATCATCAGCAGGAACTGGCTCATAGATGCAACGTCGAGCATGGCCGGATGCACCGTAATAATCATGCTTGTGGCCGCGTACATCGCGCTCAATGTCAGAAAGCCGAGCGACGGCGGAGTGTCTAGGATAACAACGTCGTAGTCCGCCTCGACTTCCGCAAGCGCCAGCTTCAGTCGCTCGAAGAAGATTGCGCCGGACCTCGACTTGTTCGCCAAGACTCGTGGAGTTTCGTGTTCATACTCCATCACTTCCAGATTGCCTGGAATTAGATCGATACCCTCGAAGTATGTCCTGCGAATGATGTCGCGGATCGGACGACGTTCGGCTTCGTCGTATCGCAAAGCGGCATAAATCGTTTCGTTCGGCCCGACGTCAATCTCGGGCTGGGCGCCGAACAAAGCAGACAAGGATGCTTGGGGGTCCAGGTCCAGTGCGAGGACGCGATAGCCGTGAAGCGCCAAATAGTGGGAAAGGTGGACGCAGGTGGTGGTCTTCGCGCTGCCGCCCTTGAAATTGGCTATTGCAAGGACTTGGAGGTGCTCACCGGCACGACGGCGAGGCAGGAAACGCAAGGCTTCTGCCGGTTTCTGTTTCGCGAACAATTCACGTAGCTCATTGATCTGGGCCAGCGTATAGACGCGATGGTTGTTCTCAAGCCTGCTGGGCACCGGGCCACGTCCTTCAGTGGACATGAGCTTCAGCGTGGAATCGGGTATCGATGTCAGCTTTGACACCTCGTTCGTCAAAAACGGACGCAGAGCTTTTTCCGACTTTGGCGGATACATGCGAGTTCTGAGCTGCTGCAATTGGCCGGACAGGAGCCCTGCGTGGCGCATGATCTTGCTGCCTGCATCTTCCTTTGTTCCGACAACTGATTCTACTCGATTTGCTATCGCCATCTTTCCCTCTTGGCGGCCTCCCGCCGGTTTACCGGCCATTGCTCGCTAAAGGTAGAACATGATTCTCCTGACCGGTCCAGAAGTTTAGGGTTAACAGATGATTAACAGCCCCAGAGGATTCCCAAGAGGATTCCTCCATTTTGTGTTTTCAATCCGAGGTTTAGCCTAACGCCTCCACCAACCTGATCCACAACTATTCTCTGTGAATCCTACAAATGGGACGGACGCAAACCGACCTTCCCGCACATCGCGCGACGTGGCTTTGTAGGATTTTACAAACTGCCCACCGATTCCGATCCGTGATGATTTCGCCGCCGACCACAACGACGGAGAAATTCATGCAGATTCTCGCGATCTCGAAGCCGCAGAATGTCGAAGAGGCCCGGCTCCTCCACAATCATCGCGAGCTGCGCGCCAGGATCTTTTCCGACCGGTTAGGCTGGGACGTTCACGTTGTCGACGGTCGGGCATCAGACACCTTTGACACCCTAACGCCAACCTACATCCTCGCAATTTCCAACAGCGGGGAAGTGGCAGGTGGGCGAGGCTGCTTCCGACGCTTGGCCGACCATGATTACGGACGTCTTTCCCTCGCTTCTTCCGAATGCGCAGCTCGACGCGCACACCGCGATGATTGAAAGCTCTCGCTTCTGCGCCGGCACTTGTGCAAGGGAGGGCAGGGGAGCCGGCTCGGTAACCAGACGTGAGCGCTCTGAGTGTCTTCTGCGATAGCGGCGGAAACAAACACTCACGCAGAAGCTTCAGCTGCCTGGCACAGCACGTGCAGATAGTCGGCTGCTGCCTGGGCTTTGGCGGCCGCGGTGAGGATGGCGCGCTTGTCGTTCTTTAGCACCTTGAGCCAGCTTTCCAGGTAGGTTGCGGTATTGTCGCGGGGATTGTGGGCCACTCCAAGATCAGCGCAGAGGAACGCAGCCGAGAGCTCGGCAACCAGCTCCTCGATGGCGTAGCTTTCACCGCCGAAACGACCGCTCAAGTCACGGTCGAGGCGATGCTTTGCGCCTGACCAATGCGACTTATGCCGATATCGGCATAATGCAGAGCGTTTTTAGCGTGGCGTCGCGGGTATCGACGTGGACGAGCACTCCGAGGCGATGGCGACGGTGCGCTAAAAACGTGTTGGGCTAAACCGCGGGCGCGAGT
>Ga0315913_1000271_pt1 | contig 40835 bp, 18 predicted proteins | sample MpolsnodulesMG_FD_207736 | JGI IMG/M metagenome (GOLD analysis project Ga0315913, IMG submission 207736) | Medicago polymorpha root nodule microbial communities from Los Angeles, California, United States - small nodules | ecosystem: Host-associated > Plants > Roots > Nodule | place: USA...
GATGCATTCTTCCAGATGCTTCTTAGCTTCAAATAAAATTCCTTTGCTCTTGAACTTGTTCAATCAGAATCTTTATGAATAGTACTTTGATTATGGATCCTGTACACTTGAACAAATTGTTTAGCAAGTCCAATTAATGATTTTTAATACCTTGTTATTATCAAAACTCAATAGGTGATTTTGTGCAACACCCTTTGTTCCAGCAACATGCATGTTGAAATTTGTGGTCTAACTCATCATCGCAAAACCAGCTTGTAAGGTGATGATTATCTCCTCTATATAAACTCTTATCAAGAGTCTTATCTATCCGATGTTAGACTTGAGTTTTTCCCAATATGAAATGTCTCAATAATTTCTCACTATATGATGTATGAACTACATTTACGTGACAATATGTACAAAATGTTTTGTTTGTTCCCTATATTTGTATTACTAGTTATAATTTTATGTTATGATAAGAGTACAAATGGAAATGGAAGAAGAAAATCACACCAAAATGTTGGATTCTCTTCGTATGTATTTTAGACATATACTCATGCATCTGCCTTATATGAAAATAGGATGATTCAAAACAAAAGTATCTCATGTAACAAAGAAATTAATTAAATCGTACTAATTGTTAATATGTTATAGTACTTTTGATGTCTGCAACGTGAGAGACAAAAATGAAGTTAATTTTTTTTTAGTTTAATAATTAGATTCATATAAATGAAAATGAGATTATTAACCATCCATTGAACTACACTAACAAGAGTACAAGATTTGGTATTTTGCAATGTGATAGACAAGAATGAAAATGTGGTTGATGTATTTAATGATTTACTATTATAAAATGTTCAAAACAAAGAAAGAAATCAGTTAAGAGTTGCTCACATTATGTACTTTTATATTTTAGAATACGTTCAACAACCAATGATAAATTGATAATTGATTTAAGATTTCCCCTTTTTTAGAAATTGATTTAAGAACTTAATTGATACTCACATATTATGATGATCAGATTATTAATATTTGTCTAAATCGTAACAACTTTCAAACTCACACAGAACATGGAGGGTGAAAATTTTAATGATTTGAGAAGAAAAATATATTTGTGTCCATGATTTTAGAGCTTATGTCTCCCTAATCTTCTAAGCTCCTACAACAAAATGGACTCATAGATCATTGTTTGTTCTTGTACCATGTACATGTACTCCTTCTTTCTTTAAGTATACCACACCCATTAAAATTATATTATTACTTCTCAAAAGGTACACTAATAATATAGCTAATTATTTTCACACAAAAATATAATTTTTAGATCAAAATCCTTTAAAACATATATTTAGTTTATCAACGATGAATTGACAAAATGGTTAGAGATTTAGGTCCCAAAAATAAGTTGGTTAGAAATGGACAACTTACCTCTTATATTTTACAGATTTTTTGATAAAGATTAATCATCATCAAGACCGTGCATATTTTGTACACGTAGCTGATTAAAAAAATAGTTATCAATGACTTTTTTTTATGAAAAAACTTTCACAAAAGCAACAAGTTAACAAACATTTAAGTACACGTGCGTGCAATAGAGTTGGTGAATGGTGATAATAAAATAATTATGCTATGAAATTCAATGAAACTTTTTTATTCAACATATTTGGAACATGACTCTTTCCATGAAAACAATCTGAATTTTATTTACAAAGTTGTTCATTTCAAAGACAAACTAACATTGTATTAAAAGAAAAAGATATAGACGGTGTCTAGTTGTCGATTTGAAGATTAATCATATAGTTCTTAATTAAATCACATGTTATTTATTTGTTAAGGACTTAAGGTAGTCTTTAGAGAGATTTGTCGTGGCTTCAATTAAACTCCCACTAATTGACGATGAATGTAATCATCTTAATTAATCAGTATTTATTTCAGCTACCAAGTTAAAAATAAATAAAATAAGTAATTTTGTTTAAAACTAGTTAGGTAACTAGGTTGGTTTCCTCAGAAAAAAGGTAATTAGGTTGGTGTATATATATCTTGCCTTACTATATGTTGATACAATTTTTTTTTACATGCAGCTAGCTAGGAACTTAAAATGTACTATTGATTATCTAACGTTCATAATTTATCCATATCCAATAAAAACATATATTGGAATAAACATGTAAACGTGAGTAGGAGCAAATGCAAGGGTATATATTGCTAGGCAAAGAGAGGGAACTTTCTTTTGAAACTCAAGTGGCAGAAACATCTCAAACGATATGAAGGGGATAAATACGGAGAAATAATCCCCTTGATTGCTTGCTAATTAGATGACGTAATTAAAGAAGTGTAATAAAGACACCCCATGTCAAAGGTTTAAAGTTGCATACAAGAAATTCAAATCCCATAACATCTTTGTACTTTTTTCAAGGAAGAAATTCATTGTATTTCATTAAGTAAAATGAGTCAAATACATGAAGGTACATCATCTATAACATGAGAGTTAGGATTGAATAGGGTTGTCTGAGCTAACTCGTGAACGACCTTATTCGTTTGTCTTCTATTGAACTTAACACGAGAGTTCTGACATCTATTGACTAATAACATTTTACAAACAAATATGATAACATCTTTGTACTTATCGTCACCGTAATAAATATAAATTTTGTTTGATGTTAAAAATAGGAAGCTACATTACGATGCATCGTCCATTGCGTGTTTTGTTTGTTTAGTGATTATCTTCCCGTGCTTGTTATTTTTCTCACATTTTCACCATGATATTTTCCATGTTATACATTGTATGTTAATTTAATTTCGTTTATTTTATCCTTGGTAATCCTACATCATTTATCTTACTCTGGCTTTCGAATTTGAGTATTCGTTCAAAAATAGTAGATTGTTATTTTTCTCATCTTATGTGTATTTTATACGTCTTATTTTTTTCTTCCAAAAATATATTTTGTTCGGATTATACAATCTCAACTCCTTTATAGGAAATTTCATATTATATAATCTGAAAACTCATAATTGATTTATAAATTGATACGAAAGGTCTGTGTTGACCACCTTACTGTCCCCACATAAACTGCAAAGCAATTTTGGGGACAATATGAATGGTCAACAAATATCATGGTATCATAACTCACACCCAAAATTAAATTTTAAAAATAATTTTTTTTTGAAAGAAAGAAAAATGAAGAATGAATGAAAATGTTGAAGGTTGCAGCCTTGCAGGACTATTTATAGCCATAAAACATTTCTAAATTGTAACTACAATCAAATGAAACATGTTTAACCTTTAAAACTCAATTAACACACCACATTCCTTTCAAACCTTGGATGTAACGTCACAATCCACATTTTGGGATTGTTCAAATTATATACTCCAAATTCATTCGCATAATATTTTAGATTATATAGTCCAACTCATCCCATGATGTGTTATAACTAGAGGTGTTTGAGGGTTTGACAGAGTTCAAAACACACGTCACATTGAAATTATAAGACGAATAATGATGAAAGGGAGGATGTTCCACGAGGTTGCTTTGAACTTGATTATGATGTCTTGCCAACTCGCATATTTTATTGGCAAGACAACATAATCAAGTTCGAAAAACATCTTTGTGTTCAGATCCACTAAATAAGTGTTTGTGGTTCTTTGTTGTGTTTTACAACAAATGAACCAAACACATCAATTTATACAAGTTTCTGTATGTGGTGGACCAAAAAAACCATGTACTTCACTCTTTGGATTATAAAATATGTAATATCCCCCACCTTACAAATTATGAGTTTTAACACATTCTTGGACAAGTTCAGATTATATACTCCAAACATTGTTGGATGGTTTCAAATTATATAATTCAAACCAGTTCAGAGTGTGTATGATAGCTTGCTCAGCAAGACTAACTCGCGGAAATGGTAACAAACGAGAGTATCCATATAGACGAAGCAAGTGTCATCGTGCATAGGGCTAAAGCTACATAGTCTGTTTGAATGAAAGAGCCCCTTCCATCAAGAACAATATGATCTATATGGAAGGAGTCGTGTTGGTTAAAGAAGGCTCGTATGTGTTCCCCCAACAACGGCGGCAACAAAACGAAGACAGTGCATGATGAAGATTTGTTGAGTTTATTTCAATTAATTAATTCTTTTCGTTGTTTATTTTGGTATTAGTTTTTAGGGTCATATGCTTAACATATGCCCTAAGGACATAAGTTAGCATTTCCCTAGTTTTTAAAGTTTGTATAGTAACTTTCAATTTATCGTTTGTGTGAAACACATTTAATGGTTATGCTTTTAACGAATGCCTTTAATGGTACGATTTTATTTTATTTTTATTTGTTTTTCTATTGGTATTTCCAAATATATTTTTTTAAGAAGTCAAATTAAACCATCAAAATTACTTTTGAGGATTATCGAACATGCGCCTTTGAAAGAAGCAATCTTCAAGGTCAAATGCCAACACCGTCAGACCAACTCAGGCGGTGTTTCCAAATATTAGCTGTATTTTAGGGTGGTTTTGAGAGAACACTAATTTAAAGATATTGGTATTTTTGAGTATTGTTGAGAGTGTGCGAGTGAGATTTAAAACATGTAGAGGGTGTAGGCAGTAATAGTCAAATTAAAGTTAACATTTAGGCATTGCAACATTGAAATGAATGGACTTATACATGACCAAATTGATAGACCGATATAACTTGATATTTTACTTGGTGCCCCATCACTTTACCTCCATATACCCCAAAAAAATTCTTAAATCAAAAACATCACCCTCGTCATTTTATTACAAAAATTAATATCTAAAATAAATAAATATAATCCTGAAATCTTTAAAACTAAAAAAATCTACAAAAAATCTAAAATTCGAGATTTTCACACTTCAAAAAAAAAATGAATAAACTAAAATAAAATTTTAAGAGAATAATTAGTTAGCTTTCCATGGGACCAATGTGCTTAAATGAATTTGGTTTCACACAATTCGTATCAAACAAGGCCTACAATAAAAACGTCGAAATGAAAGATTTAGCAAAAAAAAGTTATTTTTTGTTACTATCACATACTGGATCCACTAAAAGAAATCTCTCGTATTTCTCAATTGTCGTCCATCTTCCCATTAAAGGGAAAAATGCGAGATTTGTTATGTTACTAATATAAAAATTGAATGTAGAAAACTTTAATGAAGAAATTTGAGACAATTGAGAAACTTGAGAGAAAAAGGTCGAGATGATCCATTCCTCTGTTAACAAGGTCCTTTATTGTTTCATATTTAATATTAGACATCAAAATTTAGTGTAAAGTATAACCAAGAATGCTCTATGATTGTCTGACCTGTTAAAGATACGTGCATGAATTATGAATATGCAACATTTTGAATGGAGGTTGGGTACTTCAACCGATTTAATCTAAGCATTAAAGAGATGGAGGTCATAGGTTTTAAATCCGGACAAATGAATAGATATTAATCGAACATCTAACCAGTGACATCTATCATTAAAAACAAATACAACCTCTTGAATATATTTTTTTTAATAACAAATGTTAGTTTATTAATATACAATTATGGTGATCAACTGATATAGTGGATTTTGATCTATAAGTTGCTCTCTTGTAGGCAAATACGAGAATATCACGCACTGAGTTAAAATCAAGATGTGAATTAACAAATGTCTAGAAAGAGTTCGAACTCAGTACGTGATATTCTCGTGAAAGATTTCTAAAATACTCTTGTAGGCACTCTTATAGGAACCAGAGTTCGAACCCCAAACTTTTCATTTTTCAACATTTAAAATATATGATCCCTAGACCCTTGCCAACAAGTTACTACTAGGCAAAAAATAAAAATAAATAAAAACGTAAAACATAATTAATGCGTGCAACATAACCCAATCAACAATTAAGTCAATAACAAAAAACCCAGTCAACAAAACACAAAACACAAATAAAAAAATAAAAATAAGAGTCTACATTTACGGACGATGTTTTTGATTTGATGTAAGATTGTATTATTTATACTAATATTAACGAGCTTAATTCTGTTGGTAGGGAATTGCATCATATATGTAGTGGTCAAAATTCGAACTCCAAATACTCAATTTATTTATCTTAAAAAAATGAATTTTTCAACCGTTAAACCACTTGAAAAAAAAGAAGAATAAATACTTATATTTAAATTTATTCAATATCGATTAATGAGGCCTTATTTTATTATTCCCTCTATCCCAAATAAAAATTTGTTTTGACAATTTGATAGAGATTAAAATATATAATTAATTTTGTATCAGAAAAAATAAATTACAACCTACTCATTCCGTCATTATTATAAACAAAATTTCATTTATCAAATTCTTTGAATAACTAATATATTTAATTTTTTCAAATTCATTGAATAATATTTTTCCTTTAAATTCATTGAATAACTTACGATATAACTATTTAAGTTATTCAATGAATTTGAAAAAACATGAATTTTTATTTATAATAATGATAAAAAAAAGTAGAAAAACAAATATAAAAATATACCCGGTCAACAATCTAGTCAAAATATTATTTTCCAAAAACATGAAATTAAAGTTCCCGCCAATTCTCATTTTTCTCTAAATACCGCCCAAACTTTTCACATTAAATTTCCATTTTTCATTCATTTTCACACTCTTCACTCTAAATCTCAAAACCCTAATCCCTTTTCCTCTTCAATTCGCTTCAATTTCTCCCAAAATCGCAATGGCTTCTCGAAAATCTCAATCCTTCTTCAACCTCACCACTTCACGCGAGCTCAATTCCTTCCAAGGTTCATCACTCACTTCACACAATTTCATAATTTTCAATTTTCGATTTTTCTGACATTTTAGGGTTTTTTGTTGTTGTTACAGTTCGAAAAAGACCTAATTACGATGGATGGTTTCACGGATTCTTTGATGTTGGAGCTGTAGCTACTCAGCATAACGGTGAAGACGTTGTTCCTCTTGCTCTTTCGTTCGCTAAGGTGTGTAAGATTCGATTTTGATTATACCCTTTTGTTTTTATGCAGAAAATATTATGTGGGTCATCCTTGTTTTTTGATTTTGTGATTTTTTTTCGTGCAGACTTCGAAATTTTGTCATATTCTTGCTTTGTCTAATGAGGAGGGATATGTTAGCTTTTTTGATACTCGTCGAAAATTCGCGGTGCCTCAGCGTCTAGAAAGAAATGCAGGTTTGTTTTTGTTGTTGTTTAATTTTGAGTTTTGATCTACTTTGTATTAATTAGATTCGAAGTATGAACACTGACACTGGATACAACATGGACATTGACATATTAGCACTGATGATAATTTGAGATAATGACATATTTCATTGTAATCACATGTGTGTGTTAGACACACCTTCGATCAGAAGTGTCGATCCTAACACCGTTTATAATTTGAGAAAAAGACATATTTCAATGTAATTACATGTGTTGGTGTAAGACACTTACATGCATTGGACACTTGGAAGGATAAGAAGTGTTGGTGCTACAAAGATTACATATATCAACTATGATTTATGATTTACTTATGTGAAACTTTGCCTCTTTTGATATCAGAGGAAGCGAGGATTTGTGAATGGAGTTCACATAACAACGCAGTTTTTGATGTCAATTGGATTAAGGTAGCCTTCAATTTTGCAATTATATGTTCATAAAAGTTACGAATAAGTTTTTGTTAATTTTTTGGTTGATTTGTAATTAGCTCTAATTGTTTATTTTGTTATTGTCTTAAATTGGTTTACTATTGTTTGCAGGATGATACGCAGATCCTCACTGCTTCTGGTGATCAAACGGTGAGTCATTGTGTTGTTATCAGTTTACTATTCCCTGCTAAAACCATATGCAGATTACATTGTTGTTCTTGCTATGCTTTGTTCCTGATTCTCACATGATACTTGTTAAATTTTAAATCAAAGTTACCACATTTTGAAACACTGCATAGGTTGATTGTTAGAATATGATTTAAAGAGTACCCAACATCCAGTACCCCCTTTTAAATTGCAGAGCTTGTTGAACAAACTTAACTGAAATACAGAGTCAATAGTTACATTCATAGCATTGAGTTAGAATTGGTTTTCATCATCTTTGTAATTAGATATAGTATCACATGAGTAGTTTCCTTTAAGCTGGTTTTATATTGAATGTTCTTATGGTGCTCATTTACAGGTTAAGGTATGGGATGTTCAAGAAAAGAAGTGTCTTGGAGTGTTAACAGGGCACACAGGAAGCGTGAAATCTATTTCTTCTCATCCAACTAATCCTGGTAAAATTTCTCTGTGTATGCCTCTCTATGCCTCTACAATGCACTGGATTTTATGTAATCACAAATATATTAGCAATTTACATTCCTTTATCTCCAAACTTACAGATATTTTAGTCTCTGGTTCAAGAGATGGATCTTTTCGTCTTTGGGACTTAAGGTGTTACTCCTATTCTAATAGACGTCGAGAAGTTAGCATATGGTAAGTTGCAGTTTTTTATTTGTAAAACTCTTGTGATGAGCGTTTACTGAACCTGTTAATAAGTTTTTAATGAACTGAATGTTCTCTTAAAGTATATTTACTATCCGTTTGCTTCTCTAGTTCAACAGATGTTGTCAATGGAGCACATGTTCTGTATCAAGGACTACGACCAAGGAGGGGCAAGGTAAGTTGCTGGTGGTATGCAATTCATTCACATTTTTCAAAATAAACCCTTCTAACAACAACCCTAACCTGTCAGGTTGCTTCCAATAGTGTTACATCTGTTCTTTGGCTCAAAGATCAAGTTTCCATAGCCACTGCTGGGGCAGTAAATAGGTTGGTTAAATCTATTACCCTTCAAAATATAATTGAAGTTTTTTTTAAGCTTTTAGCGGTGTTAATTGATTTTACTATTTAATTGGTTTATTCCAGTGTGCTGAAGTTTTGGGATACCAGAAATTTAAAAAGTGTTGTCACACAAGCATGTCCTGAACCAGGAAAGGTTAGTTGGAATGGAACTGAGATGTGCAGTGGTAGATTTTTAGTTTCTATACAACGAGTCTGGCTTAGGAGTTCACAAATTGAGGTTCCTAAATAAATTGAACTATGGTTTATATGTTTACTAAGAGGGTATATGCATTTCTTATGGAAATATATCTCGCATAAAGTTAAACTGTGAATGTGATGGAAAATGTCAGCTGTATTATGCTTTTTTATACGACTGATTTTTAGTAGATATTGGAAAGCTTGAAATCATGTAATCTTCACTCTCTTGACCGTATTCTTTTTTGTCCTTTCAGCAAAGATTACACGGTATATCTAGCTTGTCCCAAGATGAAAGTGGACTGTTGCTTTCTGCTTCCTGCATGGATAGCCGGTATCCTCCTAAATTCTATTTTTTATAAATCAAACCATGGTTTCGAGAACGTTCATCATAACATAAAATACATTTTTTCTTCTTTCTTGCAGAGTTTATCTATATAATACACTTCAACTTGAAAAGGGGGCTTTAAGATACTTTGAAGGAGGTCGTATTGAATCATTTTTTATTAAGGTGAGAATTTGGCATGTAGCTCAGAATTTCTTCCATCAAGTTTCTTTCATGACTCCTGAGTCCTGACTTTTCCCTGTCTCATGTGTTCAATTCCAGGCTGCGATTAGCCCCGATGCATCTAACATCGTTTGTGGTTCTAGTAATGGAAAAGCATATGTTTGGCAGGTTGCTTTTCTTACTTTCATTCAACTACTCTAAAGTTTGGTACTTTGGTTGCAGTAAGGATGTAGTTTAACTTAACTTTTACAAATCAGGTTGACAAGCCTCAAGTGGAACCAACTATTTTGAAGAGTCATTACGAGGAAGTTACTGCAGTTGACTGGTAAATTGGAAATTAGGCATGGTTTTAGTTCTATCCGATCTGATATGAGATACTAACTTAATTTGTTTTGCAGGTGCCGGTCTGATAATGGAAAATTAGCAACTGCTTCTGATGATTTCTCAGTAAGTGACGCTCTTTATTTATTTTTATCGCTGGTTTGCAACGATCTTCAGTTCAGGATAGCCCATCGTTTTGTTTTTTTATGCCACCTCAAGTTTTTTCTCTCTTCAGAATTGTAACTTTCTCCAATTTTGCATTTTTAGATCCATATATGGAATAAACGAAGTTATGTTACAACAACAAAGACTCCATTTTCCATCCGAAGAAGGGTTATGGCCATTCCTAGAACAGAGTGCAAAATGCTACTAGACAATGAAGAAACTTGTCCTAAGTCAAGTGACTATGGTCTACTATCCAATGAAGAACCACATGACCCAGTAAAGTCAGCCACTCCAATCACACCACCTAAAACAACTACATCTGAAGGCCACAAGAACCAGCTTTCATCAGAATTTGATCTAACCATATCTCCTAAAAACACTCCAGAGTCTGCTTTGAAGAGCCCTTCGTCTGTATTGAATCCACCGCCTTCCCTAAAGAGAACTATCCGGGACTACTTTGTAGCATCTTCTTGAATCTTTTAGGCAAATTATACCAACTAAATTTTGTTTACAACTAGTTGTAGATAGTGATCCTGTGATAGAGGTGGTTTGAGTGGCTTGGAATATATTTGACTGTGCTATTGGGTAAGGGCTCCTTTCCAGAGATTTTAAATGCTTAGTTTATTTTTAATTGTAAATTTGCGGTAAGGGATTTATTGTCATTTCTGTAGGTTATCTGAAATGTAAAGTGCATACAAGGATTGGTTATAGCAAGTGAAGAAGCTAAAAGCTAAATACATTGTAAAGCTGGGATTTTTTTTTTTTGCTTCATCTTGCTAGAGACAAAGGGTGTATGATATATTCTACTATTGATGATTTGAGGAGCATACAAATTCTACTGTCATGTTTTGTTGTAAAGAATTAGGCTAAGTAGCGCTGCCGGCTCAAAAACCATAGTTGGTGTTCATTATTGAACTGTGTGAATGAACTTGAACACCATAAGTGAATGACTGATGCTTTTGTAGGTGCAATGTACAAAAATGAATGAAAGCATACTGATGCTTATGTTTTGACTGTTCAAGTTGGAATTGATCTGCTTTTATAGGTACAGTTGCACATTTTATTAATAGATATAAAAGGGGTTATTTTCTCACCAAGTCTCTTGTTATTGCTAAACACATCCATAGCTATCATTCCTCATCAACAAACATAGAAACTTTCTTTTTCTAAAACCTTCATCTTAGTGAGAAATGCAGTAGGCATACACAAATATTAGCTTGATTTGGTTTTTGTTCATTAGATATTTTTTTAACCTGACATTTGATTAATTGAACTGCGTTTGAAAATGCAAATCAAACAACACTTGTAATTCGAATGATTTAATTTTTTTACAATTGGATTGATTTTTATCTTAGATTATTGGGTTGATTTGGATTATCAAAGTAAAGTGTTGTATCTTTCTTAGTTCTTGTGATTTGTATGCAGTAGCGTCCTTCTAATCGAATCACATCACTGCCTTTTTTGAATTTGACAGATTTAAGACGATAATAATAGTACTGGTTTACACCCTCATATAACACTGGATCCACCCTTATTAGCTTCCCCATACACACGTTTAATATTAGCTTCTCCAGTCTCCACCCAATAATACTTCCAACCTGTGAATTGTTTAAATGTCTCGTGACAACATCAAAGTTCAAATGCAGTTCCAGTTAGGAAATATTTTGAGCGTTAGCCATACTCAAGCCTTCTAAGTTCTAATACTCCCCACAGTTCCCGTTCCAAATGCTTGGCGAATCCGCAAATCCAATTACCTACACTGTCTCAAATGGTTCCTTCACAGCCTGCTATGTTTCCATCTTGCATAGAAGCACCGTCGCAAAACCAGTCACGATAATATAGAATGCATGACCACTTGAGATGGATGATCAGGTCGATGATATAAGGCAAAACCAGTGACGATAATATATTATGCGACCGAGTCATTCTGTTTTATCTAGTTCAACTATGTGGTTTAACTAGTAACCCTGTGGTTTGACCGATGAACATGTGAACCCATGACCTTGGCGGTTTGATGACCAATCCTGTTAAAAGTCATTTTGATATAAGAGAGAAAATATTTGCAAGTATTCCAATAAACAATTTTTAGTGTACGATAAGTACCATCCTCTTGTGAATCAAATGTTGGGGTCTATGAATATGATCATCCACTCTCATGAACATATTATGGCTATTATTTTGTTTGATACAATTCATATATTGCTATTGATCAATGGTATGAATCCAATTCTATCTATCAATTTTGTTTTTGTACACTGGCTGTGGTATGTGATTGCATGGATGCTGTATCGTTAATTTTATTGTACTCCATACATATTGTCTGTCTTCCACATAAATTGATCGAGGTTCTCAACCTTTTTTTTTTTGTTTTCGTTTTGAAACAATGTGACAATACCCCCTTTTGCTAGAGTGTAGCAACATTTTTCTCCATTTAATAGTTTTATCTCAGGCCTTCAGATTTTGCAAATTTCTGGCAATATGTTCTTAAATTACGACTTGATGATTTATAAACACTAGAAAAATTACAACTGTTACTTAATATAAATTTATATAATTTGTATTTTTCAAGTATTGCTCTATGTATTCAAACACCAGTTGACATTTGTGTCGTGTTTGTATTGGTTTATTCGAGTTTATCTAGTGAAATATGCACTTGTGAGACTCTTTCGGAGAGAGCTTATGGAAACAGTTTATAACATGTCTATAAGTTGTTTTTAGCTTATTTCAACAACCTCTCCATCTCCATGATAGCTTATGATATGAGAACAATTTGACTTTAATTTATCTTTTGGTACATAAATAGTTTATATATAAGCACTTATGTGATAAGCGTTTATGGAGCATGTGTAGGTAATTGTGTTCCTGTATGTTTGACATTTGTTTTATCTTGCCTAGTATTGTTGGCTCTATGGTGTAGGCTCAGAGGCTATGAGTGCTAACTTAGGACATTTTATCACAATTCTCTATTAAAGTACATAAATAAATGAAGCCTTTTATTTGACACTTTGAGTTCAAAATTATGAGGGAATATTGGAAGAAAAGTGATGAATTGGTCTAACACATGTTTGGATTGACGGTGAGATTAATGAACTCAAAGTAAAACTATAATTTTGTTGAAGCTCTTGTCAAAATTGCGGTGGTCCACTATAATGTTGTCAAACTCATTGTCAATTTAAACAAGCACTAGATCATAAGAAATTGCTAAAGAAACTTTGATATGTGCACGCATGTGCGCGTGCACCGAAACAACTGAAGCTCTTTTAGTTGTTTTTCTATTTTTATGTTTCTTTAAGAACAAGAAAACCTCCTTGTATGCTCCAAGTTCCATTGTGGTTCACCGTCAAGATTTATTGTATATCAGCCTCAAGCCTCAGTTTGATTCAATGTAAATTATTTGATTCACATGATCTATATATTAACGCGCATAAGTTTTTTTTTGAAAAGTTTCATATTTGCCTTTTAGTTTTATATAAGTTTAGAGAATGGTTTTGTTTGGATAAACTACTTATTTGCAGCTTATAGCACAAGTGCTTATCATGATAAGTGCTAAGTTATTTCTATAGCAAAAAAATAAAAATAAAGTTAAATTGTTTTTGTATAAGCTATGCTGAAGAACTTAGGAACAGTCTCACAAAACTTATGCCAATAGATAAACTCAAATCAAATCGAGCAAAGAATGTCTGCTCTTGATCATATTAGTGGCATGAATGGCTTGGAATTTTCTTCAAACTAATGTTATTTGGCAAGGTTCCTCTTTCGTGAGATTTTTAAATGCTCAGTTTATTTGTAATTGTAGTCTTGTGATAACGTGGTTATTTGACATAAAAGGATTGATTATATTATAGCAAGTGAGGAATTGACATAAATGATCATATTAAGTGGCAATTTTCGTGCAAAAGTTTTGGATTTTGTTCTTGTGCGAAAGTCTTGACTTGAATATGCAGGTATAGCCTTGTCTAATCCTCCTTGACCATTGAAATAGTCAGCTCTAACACATTCCATTTAACATTGGACTAATCATTTGTAACTGCGTTCATTATAATTTGGATAATATCGAGCGGGAAATAAACCTCTTTTAAAATATTATCAATAAACCTCCAATCAAGCATATCATATGCCTTGGTTAAGTTAATTTTAATTTCAAAGTAGCCTTTTTTGACATTAATCTTTTTTGTACTATGCACCATTTCCTTAGCTACAACAATATTTTAACGAATGCTCCTCCTATAATGAAACTTGTTTGAACTATTGGATCAGTCCAGACATTACACACAAAACTACACATAAAGCTTACAACAACATGCTTAATGTGTAGGGTAACCATCTGGCACTTGTTTCCATATCACTAATCTCCACAATTAAATTCTCAAGAACCCACCTAGATAAGTAAGATTAGTTCGAAACCATGCATTATAAGGTTATGTTAATCTCAAGAAAAATATAATTCTTGAATAAATCATTGATATGTGATTAAATCCCCATCTTAAAATATGTATCGTGTCTCATCGATTGTTCAAATTCAGACCTAATGAGTTTATATAAACAAGGATCCTCAATTCGAAATCAAGATCACGAAACAATATAAGAAAGGGAAAATGAAAAAATAAAAAGAAGATAAGGAAGCCCTTGCACCAGGAGAGGTGGAAGAGTAGTGGTAGCATTTCGGTGCTCTTCAAACTTGATTTAGGCTAAAGCATGTATAGTTTGGAACATGTCTTAGTTATGTTTAGGGAGTGCAAAACTTTTAACATATTTTCTTTTTGCATTGTTCAACTTTCTTGCAAACCCTATTTTCGGATTTTTAAATTAAAAAAAAAAATATGGAGTGTTTTAGAGAAGTTTTAACTGTGATTTACGCATTTTGAAATATATAATTCAAAATCCTGTAATACAAACGAGATACCCATGGGGTGAGAAAAGAAATCATATGTTCCTTATTACTCATCCAAGGGTGAAGTGACTTGGACTTGAGGTTAAATTTAACGATGTCTTTTGGAAATTTGACTTTATACACCTACAATTGTATTTTCACTCCTACAAATTATAAAAAATAATAATAATAATCCAATTTTACCCTTTTTATCATTTGACTTTTTACAAATTAATTTTTCACACTCACTTTCAATATCTCCGAATCCATACGAGTTTACCTAAAATATCTACCCTTCTATGTAACGTTGAAATTTTTTAGAATATTTTATTTGTTAGTCAAACTAATTCAACGCTGTGTTAAGCATCTTTCTGAAAACCAAAACCAACTTCATCTTTTATCGAAAAACCACATCATCGAATCGCTAATTTTCATCATCCACCTTACGCCAACCTACTGATTTTTGCGAGAGAATAAGTTCTAGAATCATAGATTTCAATCTTGTGTTTTTCGTATCAATGTCTCGATTTCGATTCAGATCTATCTTTTAGAAAAATCTAAGACGATGTTACTGCTTTAGCATAATTTTAAATCTAGCAATAAAATTTCGTATTGCAGATTGAATTTAAATATAACAATAAATAATAATATTTTGTATTGAAAATTTAAGCTAGCTAAGTAAAAGGTAGAACACCAAACATTGCGATTTAAAAACATGACTAGAATCTAACCCAAAAGATTAATCTAGTACGATAGTCTTTTTTTTTTTTTTTACAAAAGATTAATCTAGTAGTTGAACCTTTAAAAAAAAAAAAAAATCTAGTAGTTGAAGAGTGTCATGGCAAGAGTATCACATTAATGTTGAACGTATAACTCTTAACACAAAGTAAATTACAAAAGAATGTAGAAACCTTACTGTAAGCATATGGAGTTGTCCTATACCTAAAAATACATGGATTTGTGTTAATTTTTCATATGTTTTCATTATTTACTGGAAAATTAGTGGCAGTAATAACGGGAATTGAAAGTAACTTTTTTTTTTGTGGTGGCCGGGTGCGAACCCTGGACCTTGTATATATTATGCATTGTGGTGGCCGGGTAAAATTATCACTTTAACCCACTTCTCATCCCATCTTCATCTTCCTCAACATACCACAAACCAGGACCGTTTTGATTATTTTGGAGGCCTTGTTCTAATTTTGAGATTTCAAAATTTTGGTCGCCGAAAATCACATATGTAGGAATTTATACCCTTAAAATTAGTATATGTAAGAATTTAAGCTTTTAAACACTTTAGAAGCCTCAAAATTTGAGATTTATTAATTTAATTAAGTTCAGAATTTTTAATTAAATTAAATTATGGACTCTTAAACATTTCTATTTAATGTTTATGGAGAAATTTGGGCCACGAAAATTTGGAAGCTCTGTGCATTAGGGCGCCTTGCACTTGGCCAAAACCGGCCCTACCACAAACCCGCTTATAACCTCAAAACCAAACATAAAAATTTCAAAAAGTAGGACCAAATAGATGAAAGAAGAGAGTTTTGGACAATGAAGAACAAAAGGAAAACAAAGAAAATTGTAGGTAATTGATTTTTAGTCGAGTTTCTTGAGATAAACTGTTTCGTTCCTATAATGCAATGTCAACATTGTTACATGTATTACGTGCCTTAAACTATTATTGATGATGAGGTAAATAAAGCTCTCAATTATTTATGGAAAACTAATGTTCCCTTGAATTCAAGTGCTTGGATGGAGATTATTTTTACCTACACTTACAACTATGGATGTGTTAGGAAAGAGAGGTGAAGTTTCAAATATACAAAGTCTACATTGTGTTTTTTGCTTTAGGGAGGTTGAATTATGCACCCATATATTTTTTCATGTGAATTTGTAGTTAATGTGTGGACTGGTGTTTATAATTGGATTAGGGTAAAGGCTCAAGTTGGTAACACTAAGCATTAATTTTTGTTGTTGTTTAGGAAGGTGATCAATGGAAAGAATCGTAAGAACGCTAAAGTATTGATTTGGCTTGCCATAACATGGTGGATTTGGATTATGAGAAACAACATCATGTTTAGTGGTGACTTTGGAAATGTGGAGAAGACCTTAATTGGTATCAAGACTTTGTCATAGGGTTTAGTTTATGCATAGAACGAATATTAATCATGCTCTTGTTTTTATAAATTGGTTTAATATCGTGGTTGATTGTATTTTGATTAAACTTTTGTATTTGGGTTAGAGTACCACTAGTACTTCCATTATTCAAATTGCTTATTGAAAACACGACCATTTCACTTTTTTTAAGTTGAGCTATTAACGTGCTAACTATCTAGTCAGCTTTTGTCAAAAAAAAAAAACAAACTATCTAGTCAGCCACCCATTCATTTGTCATGAACAAGATTATTCTGTTTTTTTTTTATTAAACAAAAATACAAATTTACAATAATCATTATTTTGAATATGCAATGGCACACAACAAAAGTGGTCGTGCACCACTATTGAGTCGTCTGATGTTAATTTGTAGGAAGTACTCATGACGATTTCGTTATATGTGATTTATTCACGTTGGTAAACAAATTCAGGTCAACCACAATACTAAATAGTAAATACTACCACAATCAAATATATCAACAAATTAACACTGATTCAATGCATTGGTTGAAATACGTGCTTATTCAATTTTGTTGAAGAGAGTTGACACATAGGGATTGAGAAGCTTCGTCGATGTAGAGAGATTGAGAAGCTTCATCGACGTAGAGAGATTGAGAAGCTTCGTCGACATAGAGACACAAAAACTAATATCTTGCATCAGGAAATCATCGTCATCAACATGGATATCTGATGTCAATATCTTAAGAAAATACGGTTAGGTTGAATTTAAGTTGGCACATGAACATATACAACAACATCGATGTGAATATAGAGATATAGAGATAAAGTTTGAATGTAGAAGTCGGGGACTGGAGATCCTTCCAGAGGTGGCGCCACCGGCGAGGAACGAGACTCATCGTCCACACAGAGGTTCTTTTTGTGTGTGCTCATTTCCCTATTCCATAATGCTCTTTCACTCCGCCATCTTTGAGTCACTGTCACAATCCTTGAAAGATTTAGGGTGTGTTTGTTTTTGTGTAGAGTAATAAGTTTAAATTACTGAAAAAGTTAACAAACTTATAATTTAATCAAAAGTCAAAATTTTATATCTATACTACATATAAAGAAAGTACATGAATTTGGGATGGCTTTTCAATTTTACCCTTCATTAAAAGTATTGTATTTATTATGTTATCTTTTTTATAATTTCACTTCAATTATTAATTTTTTTTTTGAAAAAAATTTCAATTATTAGTTAAAAAATAGTCAAATACCATTAAAATATGATCCATTTGCTTGAATAAAAACCATATTATCTATAACAATATAGAAGGGTAATGAGAGATTTTAGGCTAGATTTTTTTATCATTCCAATTATACCCTTAAACAATTTTTCTATAATAATGATATATAATTGGTGTCATTCATTGAAAATGATAAAAGTTTAAACGTTTCAAACATTTATACAAACAATTTTAATCAAATATAACTAATTTTAATTAAAATATAAATTTCATAAAATATTGATCATAATTTACACGCGTCAACGCAATTAAATTAAAAGAGCAGACTTCGTGCCAGTCTAGTGCTAATAATAATAATAGTAATAATTTTTTGAGTGATATTTACTTAAGTATATGTCGTCCTGGCATGTTTTAAAAGTCTTTCTTATGCCATGTGAAATGTCATTTTTAACTAAATAGACATCTAAAAAAGTTTTAAAAGTCTATTTTTATCATAATGGTTCACCATATATGTATGTATGTGTATATAAGTTTTTTCAATAGTACATGCGAAAAGATGAAAGAAAGGAAAAGGGTAAGATAATAAAGAATAAGATAGAGAGAAATAAAAGATCAAAGAAATAATATATGTTCAAGGTCAGAGTGATAACCACAAGAATTTTAATTTTTTTTGAAAAAATGGAATATTGCAAAATTTTATGCGATTGTTTATAAAAAAAAAAGAATTATTTGATAAATAATAGATACATAACACATCGTGTTAAAAATTAGATACATAAATATAATGAGTGTTAGAATTTACGATGATTTTGTTATAACTAACATATATAATATCCATTATTATCACATGACATGTATAACTTTAAGATTTGTATTTAATACATAGCGAATTAAGAAGAATGAATTCAAAATTCACGTATATAGTTGGTTGGTGATGTTATTGGTGACTAATATGCATGACCCTAGAAGTCGTATTTAATATGAGTATATGACAATGATGAAAAATAAATTGTATATAATTTATCTAATATTTAAAATTTATTTATTTATTAATTTAAATTTAATGATATATTATTTATGCTTTCATCCTTTCTTTGATTAAAGCTTTAACACCTAAATTTCTATGTTGTAAAAAAAAAAAAACTAAATTTCTAAATTAGAAGTAACTTCTCAATTTAGATTAATTTCAAAGTTAGTTTCTGACGAAGATTATACAAGTTTTATCTCTACTTGGAATAATACCTGATATATTTTGTTTACTTGCTGATTGAATTTCAAATTACTAAAATCTATTTCCTAATAAGAGTATACATTTAAGGACAATATGAATACATACTTATTTTAATAACACTTTTTCTGTTACTTTTTTTAGAATAATTGCACTCTCTAATGAAGATTGTGGATTTTTTTTCTTTCCACATTATATCATCATTATTTTAATAATAATATACGTGATATATTATATTTTTTCTTTCTATTATACAACACAATAAAAATATAAGAAAGATGTCTCAAACCGAAACAAAAATGTCTCGAAAGATGTTTTAAAACTGTATATCCCTTACTAGTAAAAAGACTAGTAATTTTTCCGCTATTTTTATTGTGCTAAAGTTTGAAAATTATAATAATGTTTTTCTATGAAATTTTGATTTTGATTAAATATATAAATATAAATGATTGTTGTTTTCAAATTATAACAAACTAAACTAATTTGTAAAATAAAAATAAAAATAAACCAAACTAATATTGTTTATCTATTTCAATGATATAAACAATATAACAAAAAATTATAACAACCACCCCTCAAAAAATTATTTTATCTTTCGAAAAAATAAATTTTATAAATATATAACAACCACCCCTCAAAAAAAAAAATATATAACAACCAAAAAACAAACCTAGAAAAAAACAAAAACCAGACACGATTAACGAACGACACACAAAAAAACCGTATTTTCCATTGTTTTTCAATCGAAATTGTCAATTTTCTGAAACCCATTAAGCTATTTTGATTCAACAATGTCTGGTTTAGAAGAATTGAGAAAAAAGCTCACACCTTTATTTGATGCTGAAAATGGTTTCTCATCAACTTCATCTTTTGACCCTAATGATTCTTACACTGTAATCACTTATTTCTTTCTGTTACAATCAAACAATTTTTGTATAATTTGTTGTTTAATATGAATTTTGTTTATTTTTTGTTGATTCAATTTCAATTGTGAAGTTTTCAGATGGTGGAACGGTGAATTTGTTGAGTAGATCATATGGTGTGTATAACATCAATGAACTTGGATTACAGAAGTGTTCAACTTCAAGGTCTGTTGATGAAAGTGATGATAATGAAAAAACATATAGATGTGGTTCTCATGAGATGAGAATTTTTGGAGCAATTGGTAGTGGTGCTAGTAGTGTTGTTCAAAGAGCTATGCATATACCAACTCATAGGATTATTGCTTTGAAAAAGATCAATATCTTTGAGAAGGTATACTTATGCTATTATTTGATTTAATTCGAAATTTCCAATTTTCATTTGAATTTCACGTGGTATAACTAGTTATCTATAGATATAAGACTTTTAGACTTTGTAGTAAGGAGAGTAGATCAGACGGAGGATAGTCAGATTCCCATAGGAAGACCTGGAAAAACTATAAGAGAAACCATCCGAACAAATTTAGAGATTAATGAATTGGACCGAAATACGGTTTACGATAGAACACCCTGCTGTCATTTGATCACAATTTGATCCATGTAGCCTATCCCACTTAGCGGGATAAGGCTTGGTTGTTGTATAACTATAGATGTTAATTGTATGTATAGGGTAGTTATCAGGGTCCAACATAGTTAGCAAGTTAGCATAGCCATTGGGTAGTTATCGGGGTTTTAAATAGTGGTTGCGGTAATGGTCGTATCACTATCTTTGATACTGCAGAGAATTACTGTCAAATGGGGCTGATATTGGCTCAACCGTGGTTGTGTTGCGGATTCGGCAACATAAAAATCTATTATTATAGCAGTCCACACCTTAGTTTCTCACCAGATTCTGTCCGTTTACATGTGGTATTTTCTTGATGCTGTGTGATACCTCTTTAGTCTTGATGTTATGTTTTCAGTAATGGCACTAATAGCATAAAGTGTGTTAAGTAGCGGCTATAATGGCACTATAGCACTGTCTATAGCATAGCAAAATTTGAACCGACCACTATTTTCTGCATTACAACACCGGTGGTATGTGATTAATATCTGCTTCTAAGGGATAAAAGAAAGAACATTGTGCAAAAATCTCAAACATTTAAGAAGGCCAAATCATAATAGTTTAAAACCCTGGTAGTTATTGATAACTACCTCTTCTACGCCTTCGTTTCTAACTATAAACAATACCCTTGTATTGTATTCCTCTTTTCAGTTGGAATGTATAAGAAATGTCTCTTAGCTCTCTTCAATCACAATTTTCTCTCAATTCTGTTAATATAAATGTGTGTGTTTTTCTTGTTGTTCCTTAATGTTCTGTCATAAACCCATTCATGATAGTGTTAAGGCGTCAATGGTGTACACGAGATATGTGATCTGTCAATTTCATAAACTTGTTCTTGATGATGTGTGTTTTGAAGTTATTAAGTTGCTAGACCCTTTATTTGCGTGACTCTATTGGTGATATAATTAATGTCTGCTTCTAAGGGAGTAAAGAAAGAACAATGTGGAAATAATCTCAAACATTTAAGAAGGCCAAATCATAATTGTTTCATGTTATCTGATGGTGATACTCTTTGTGGCAAATAGGAGAAAAGGCAGCAGCTACTTACTGAGATTAGGACATTATGCGAAGCACCTTGTTATGAGGGTCTTGTAGAATTTCATGGTGCATTTTACACTCCAGATTCTGGACAGATAAGCATAGCTTTGGAGTACATGGATGGAGGATCACTTGCAGATATTTTGCGAATGCATAGAACGATACCTGAACCTATTTTATCATCCATGTTTCAGAAGCTCCTACGTGTAAGGAGCATATATTCTTACTTTTCTTTTTAAATTTTCATTATTGAAAACATTGTGAATTGAGACATGCTACTAACTTGTTTTTTTTTTTTTTTTTTAATCTTTTTGAAGGGTCTAAGTTATCTGCACGGAGTCAGATATTTAGTTCACAGAGACATAAAGCCTGCTAATTTACTTGTAAATCTCAAGGGGGAGCCGAAAATTACCGATTTTGGTATTAGTGCTGGCTTAGAGAATTCAGTTGCAATGGTTAGTATATACTCAATCAGTAACAGTCTGTTGTTGTCACGCTTTGCTTCCGCAGAATTGTTTGCAAACGTAAACTTTATTCTTTTTTCATCTGTGTTGTCAATTGCGGACCACGAGTCGTGAAAAACTGTGGTTTGTTCAAAGTCTGCTATGTTGCAGTGCTATAGCGCGGCTATATCTTCTATTTGACAACAGTTTGTGCTAAATAGTATATCACATATCGATACCGATTTGTTCATCTGTAGGCTCTATTTCGCAACTCAGGTCATGAGTACAATACTAATATATAGTGTACTTTTTCAGTGTGCTACATTCGTTGGAACTGTTACATACATGTCACCTGAGCGAATTAGAAATGAAAGCTATTCTTATCCGGCTGATATTTGGAGCCTTGGTCTTGCGCTTCTTGAGTCTGGTACTGGAGAATTCCCGTATACTGCTAATGAAGGTCCTGTCAATCTTATGTTGCAGGTGTGTGCCGATTCTTCGTCATGTTATATGTTTCCTTTTGTTTGTTTGGATAAATCCATGCTGAACCTTTCTCAATACATATATTTAAAAAATATATTCAAAGGATACCTCATTTAGCATTGTGAATTGCAATAATTACATAAGTTGAAGATAACATGATAACATGATCATTCTTGTTAAATGTGGGAAGGGATATAATTATAGTGTACTCAAAATATCTCAACTTTAACAAAAAAATAATAATATTAGAGTTCTTTGTCAATATATAAATAGATTGAATATCTGATACGGATAAATGATGGCTGCATTCTATTAATCTGATTGTGCACATGTACTTCGGTCTGCAGATGATTTTACTTGTTTTTTATGGCAGATCCTCGATGATCCATCACCATCACCGTCAAAAGAGAAGTTTTCACCTGAATTCTGCTCCTTTGTTGATGCTTGCTTACAGAAGGATCCAGATAATAGACCAACAGCAGAACAGGTGAGAGAAATGAGATAAACCCTTGATATCATATCAGCATGGTGTATAGCATTTACTGTGATTTTGCATTTTACACGTGCATCCAAACATTTTTACATATGCATCCAATGGAGTCACTCTAATACTACTTTGTTATGCGAATTTCTACAATATCTCCATAAATGTTTATGTGATTATTATCAAGGTAGTTAAACTCTTGATTTAACTCTTAAAGTCTTATGAGTTTATGATTTTTGGTTACAAAAACAAGTTAACTCACATGTAAGCTATCGTTTTAGTAAAATTTTACGCGTTCTAATAAATACTGCTAAAATTGGTAAACTGGCAATTTTACTAGTGGGTTACAAGTTTACAGTTTTACATTGGTTTGGCCTTAAAATGTAAACTTTTGGACAATATTATTTGAATTTGGTTTAGCAATTTATTTATTTATGTGTTGTCATATATAGGCAATTTTAATTTTAGATAAACTCTTGTGCGTTGAGTCTGTGTAGGTTCCATGAGTTTATCTAAACTCTCGAGTTTGACAACCTTGACTTTGTCCTCCACCCTACCTAAAGCGCAAAATATTGTGTGCATGCATTTATTTCCTTTTAATTGTCTTTCTGTTTTCATTTGCATTCTTCCTCGATAGAATGTATAATGTATTCTTTTGTATATGTCGGTTCCAGCATTACATACATCTTACTTGTCAATCTTTCATTTAGACACTCTATTAGATAAAAACGTGTTGATTTGAACTTGTTAATTTGATGTTACCCTATTGCAGCTTCTTTTGCACCCCTTCATTACAAAGTACGAGACTGCCAAGGTAGATTTACCTGGATTTGTTCGCAGTGTTTTTGATCCTACACAAAGAATGAAAGACTTGGCAGATGTAAGTAGCAACTAGTCAGCATCTCTATATTTCCTTCATCTGTGTCACGTAGATATTACGATGTAATATTTTGACATGAGGATAGTAGTCTGTGTCAAGAATTTAGGGAGGTTTAATCTGAAACTGTTTTAACTTTCCATTTTTATCTGCAGATGTTGACAATACATTATTACTTACTATTTGACGGACCTGATGATTCATGGCAACATACAAGGAACTTCTATAACGAAAACTCAATTTTCAGGTGTTTACTTTTTTGTATGTTTAAATTTTGCATGAATTTGTTTTTTACCGTTTGTACTCTTTTTTAGAATGATATAAAAAATACAACAAACACGATTCTCTCACAAGAAACTTGTTAGTTACTATGCATCAAACCGAGTAAATTATGCTTCAGAGAAATGCTAGCAACACAACACTTCTAAATGTGCATCCCATCAAATTACACTCTGATGTCACTTTGTTATGTTACTTTCAAATCACATTTATGAAAAAGTTTTACATTGACAGTGCATTCAAAGTAAATCTCTCTTAAAATACACTTTTTATAATTAATCCATGTAAAAAGAGTGTATCAGATAGAGTGTGTATTGTTAGTGTTTTACATATCAAGAATGGACCATGAGCATTTTTTCTGAAATTTTGAAGCCTTCTAGATCATGCTAAACATTAATCTTGTATATATTTTTGTAGTTTCTCTGGGAAACAACATGTTGGTCCTAACAATATCTTTACAACTCTATCGAGTATCCGAACAACATTAATCGGCGACTGGCCACCGGAAAAGTTGGTGCATGTGGTTGAGAAGCTGCAATGTCGAGCACATGGTGAAGACGGAGTTGCAATAAGGGTCTCAGGATCCTTCATAATTGGTAATCAGTTTCTCATATGTGGAGATGGTGTTCAAGTAGAGGGCTTACCAAACTTTAAGGATCTTGGAATTGATATTTCTAGTAAAAGAATGGGTACATTTCATGAACAATTCATAGTGGAACCAACTAGCCAAATTGGATGTTACACCATAGTTAAACAAGAACTGTACATTAACCAATAATGTTACATCATTATTTTTTATGAATTATGTTACATTACTGTATATTTTGTGTGAATAATGCTAAAATAGTTTTACCAAAATACATGGAGAAAAAAAAAATCCTCACATGCTCTCCTTTATTTTAGTTTGTAAATATGAGTTTAAATGTTCTAGAATAAAAAAAAACTAATTTATAACTTCAAATGTCAAAATCAATTTTACTCGAGAGCAATCAAATATACCAAAATTAATTTTACATATTTACAATCAATTTCACTCATCAAAATTCAAATAGTGGAATAAAAACATAACTTTAGTTAGGTAAATTTGTATAGAAGGCACTTTCTTTTGTTGTAAAGATAATTCACTTTGCTTGAATGAAAGTGTTGTGACAAGACATTATCATCAAATCACTTATAGTTTTTGTCAAATAGCAAGAGTTTCATTACATACATTAAGAACTTAGTGGTTATTTATTAAGAACTTGGTGTTCCACTTTTATAATTATCGTTATCAGCAATTTCCTCATCAATCTTGATATAAAGAAGACCGGGCACATCAATAAAATTGGCACCTTACCATCTTCTCTAGTTTTATACTATTGTTCTTGTCCACCCTCAGTAGATTCCAGTTAATGTCATGATTTGAAGTTGTCGTACTGTAAGCTACTGCAATGCACAATTCGTTCACCGTAATTGGTTGCTATATATTTTTCACTCATTTAAGAAAGGATCGGACCTAGCATGACTTTGATTATTGTTGAGGCTTCAAGTTGGCAGTGATATTCTTGTAAACCATACACATATCCTGCCTGATATATGAAATCATATCCTGCCATTTTTATAGCACGTCTCGTTAGATTTAATATCTAAATAAAAGCACCTCTTTGTTCATTGTGTTAACGTTTCATTTTAGTGGACCGTGATAAATGATTTCTTTATTCATATCTAAGTGAAACTTGGAGAGTACATGAAACTTGTAAGTGGTACCAACAACCACTTCTACTCAGTAATTTAACATGAATTTAAACTCACATCAATCTTCTCACTCGTCTATCCAGCAGTTGCAACTGCCTATGAACCATTCCACATTACAACCTATCTATATATGCAACAAGACCAGTAATTCTATTTCCACCAAATTGAAGAAATAAACATCACTACCTTAATATACTAGAAATGAAGCCACAATAACTCACTGTTAAGAGTCCCACTTCGGATAGGACATGGCCTGACAACATATGCTGTTATGGGATGGTCAACAAGCACACTACCTTGATGCTATCTTTAACATTAATTATTAATTTATATTCTGTACTATTTTCTTTTTTTTAATTGCACTCTCTTCCTTCACCATAATGGATTTTTATGGTAAGCTTTTTTAACGAGGCAATTAGTTTTTATCTATTTATTAATGATATATTATTAATGAAAATGTTACAATGGTGCATATTTGTTTATATTTTTATTATGGACAAAACTTAGGTACAATTCCTTACGTGCTTTCCGTATGGTTCTTAACTAAAAATATAACTTTTTTGGTGATAACAAACTTTGAGAGAATTATAATTGTACCTAAGTTTTTTCCTTTTTTATATACTTAGCCTTTCAATAATAATATTTTTCCACAATTCCTTCCTTCAAAAATATAATTTTTCCACAATAGATTAAGTTCTATAATATGTACGTTTAGTTCTAAATTATAGAAGAATTGATTTTAAGTCATCTCCAACAAAAAATAAATTAATTTAGAGTAAATTGATTCTATATATTTGATTGTGAATAAAAGTGAGTTGTATATAAAGTGGTCGACTATAAAACAACGTGTGTTTGGATATATTTATATAAAAGTAATTGAATTATAAATTTATGTGTTTTTTTTTGACAAGTGTGTTAAAAACAATTTTAAAATTAAAATCTAAAACTAATAGCATCAAGTATAATTGTTTTAGTGCTCGTTTGGAAACACGTCTATCCCATCTATTCGTGTATATAGGACAGCCCAACCTTATTTGGTGTAAAACTATTATGTTTGGTTTGCATTGTGATGAATGGATTTTAGCCTCAACCGCAAGTTGAACATGAAGCCTAGTATTTCAAACATCTCCATCCAACCAACATTAATTTACACTTTTTAAAATCTGAATTAATGCTTTTATTATCTATAAACAATTAATTTATCCTATTAAAATTTATTGCATCAGCTGTGCATATTTATAGATACACATATTAATATCTATTTTATACTCAAAAGCAATTTTAATCATAATTAACTAAATAACGTGAATTCACAAGAATTACTTTAACTTTAATACATTCAAACATAAATCAATTTTTGTTCGACTGAATTTTACTCAAAATCTATTTTCGTGACCGCAGAACCAAACACACACTTAGCCACTCTAGAAACACTTCTAAAACATCTAAAATTGAAATCACACAAAAAAAAAAAGCGAGATTTTTGTTAAGCAAAAAAGAGAAAGTGTTAATGGTATGTTCTTTAATTTCTTCAATCCCTAGCTATCAAACTCCCTAGAAACTTGACTAACTATCTAAATAACAAAAAAGCATGGCAGGGTAGCCATAGAAATTCATATTAATATTAGTTGATCACACCAAAGGCTTAAGATAAGATATCCTATGATGCTATATATTTAGTTACAAAGTTGATGAAAATGCATCCTATTCTACTCAATGACAAGAAATTGGTACGTGTTTTGTTGCAATTCAATTAATTCTGATCTAGAACCTCTTCAATTTAAACGGATATTCTTAATCCTACGCAAACAATCAACCCATGTAAAATTCATAAAAAAAAATCATTGAAACTAATTCAGATATATAAAGCTTAAAAAAGAAATTCCAGGGCATCAAGTAAACAAATGTATAGAAATAATGCTTAAAAAGACTTTAACAATATTAAATAAATAAATTGAAAGCATAAGACAATTTTTATTTTTCATATTTGACCAACACCTCCTTTGCTGTTCCTAGCACCTCCTCCACCACATCCATCTGAAATAAGAGAACAAGGCAAATGATAGTTAGTTAAAAGGATGGCATCTATGTTAGAAAAAATCTATCTCCACAAAATTTCTCTTATTTAAACCAACTCAATAAAATCAACCACATTGCTAATCCAATAAAGTACACCAAATATAAATACATAAAAATTATGATAAAAATAACGTGCTCTTTTAAAAAAATATTTTCCATGTTGTGGTTTGTGATGCACCGGTTACTAACATGTGATGCACTTTCACATAAGTTTTTCCTATTCCATCATTGTCATAAGTGATATTTTAATATTTTTTAAATAGCATATTGTTTCTTTATAAGAAACAACAACAAAATATTTTCTCACTAAGTGGGTCGGTTATATGGATTAACTTTTCTAAGAAAAATAAAAACAAGACTTACTTTTTTTAGATGGATAAATATTTGTAATTAGTTGTTTAATATTTCTCTTTTACAAACTTTTGAATTTGGGTCTTTTAAACCTTTTTAACCTTTAATTCAAACTAGATGAACCACTAACTCCTACAAAAGAAGCTATAAACTTCTTTTTCTCAATATATATCACATACATTTACCAGTAATTGATCACCAAGCATTCAAGATAAAATATGATCATTTATATTTAGTTACAAATATGTCTAAAACATATCCCATTCAAATTCAAAGATATAAAATTGGTATATTTTTAATTGAAATTTAGTTAAAACTGATCCACAAGGTCCGAAATTTAAAAGGGTACTCTTAATTATATGCAAACAATCAACCCATGCACAATGCATAAAAAAAAACCAATCTTTCTAATTAAAAATCTAGAAAGTAGCATACGAGAATCAAGAACACAATAAATCTAGAGAAGTAATAAATATTTATCATTGAAACTAATCTCTAGATATATAAATCTTTAAAAGAAATTTCAGGCGTCAAGCAAACAAATATGTAGAAATAAAACTTAAAAAGAAGTATCTTGTGGCGGATTTGTCTTTGGGTTAGTTGATTGAGGGGTTATGTTTATAGCCTTTCTCTTGTTCGGTTGTCGTTGGTTGTTCATGTTATCGCTTGACTAAGTACTTTTTGTACTAAAATTTGTATGTCTTTGAACTCTTGTTGGAGACTTCTCCTTTTTATTTTTAATATATAATATATATTTTCTATTCAAAAAAAGAAATACACACACGACCTTCTATTTAGACGGCAAAGAAAATTTTAATAATAGAGGATGAAATATGTACAAATGGTACTAATATGATGAAGTACAAGTAATACTCACCTCTTAAAAATAAGGCAAACCTAGGCAAACAACAGTGTCAACACCTCCTTCGTATCCATTTTCAATTGTAGGAAAAGAATAATCAGATATATGGATGTCCTTTGTGTTTGGGGGGTTTCCTATGACTATGGCATCTGCCTTGACCATACTCATATCCCTAACAACGATAATTCTGTTAGAAAAACAAAGAGATAGTTAATAAATGATGTGTGTGATGTAAAAATATAAACTGACAATTATGTAAAACTAGAGGGAGTAATGCATTACTTGTCTCAACTGTTCAAATTTTTGGAATAATATCCAATCAATCTTACAATTGACCCAATGCGGCACCCTTCTTGAAAGTATGTTTTTGAGAGTGATTCCCACAAGAGGGCGTAGTGTGCTTGTTGACCATCCCATAAGAGCATATGTGGCCTCTTAGTGGAATAACCTTGTACTGCAAAGTCTACTATTTTAAAAATCTGGAGGAGAAGTTCTGGTTTCGGTCCCCTTGTATCGTTCATATGGTTGAGTATGAAATCGATAGCATTAAATGTCAAATTGACCTCCGAGGTATTCTAAAATCAAAGAAAATAAATCAAATGTTAAATATGTTTTTTATTTCAATAAAATTTGGATTTTCGGTTTTATTTATAGGATATGATAAAAAACAAATTTAACCTTAAATAATAAACGAAATAAAAATAATTATTGATGAGGCAAAAAAATCGACAAGTTGAACATTCTAAAATCAAATAAAAACAAAAACAATTATTGATGAGGCAAAATATCGACAAGTTGAACATTCTAAAATCAAATTAAAACAAAAGAACATTACAGAACTTTTTTCCCCTTCGGAAGTAGTCTCGGCGGCAACAAGAGTAAGATCCTCCACAGGTAGAGGTGTCAATAGAGCCCCAAATTTCAAAGCCCACTTAAAAAAGCCCTCACCAAGCCCACTAAATTAAAGCCCCCTAATTGAACAAAATATTTGGGGCCAAGCCCACTCTAAAATCTATTTATTTGTGGGCCTAAAAAAGCCCCACTATAAAGGTAAAAAAAAGTTTTTTTTCAGTAATTTTTTTTTCAGTAAAAAAAAGTTTTTTTCGGTAAAAAAAAAAAGTTTTTTTAAAAGAAAAAATGTTTACAGAAATTTTGGGACTTTGGAGCCTTTTGATTTTTTTATTTGTGGGCTTGCATGAATGTGGGCTTTTTAATCTTGTGAATTTTCAAGCCCCCTTACTACGTGGGCTGGGGCCTAAACTTCAAAGCCCCATGATATTGACACCTCTATCCATAGGCACAGCCATCCACGGGTTTGTTGGAACATACTCCGCGAAGCGATGGAGTAAAGGAGGTTCGGTTTTATTAATAGGAGTAAAAACATATTCGGCCTTAAATAAAAAACAAAACAAAAAAACAATTATTAATGATGCAAAAAACGATAAGGGACACATTCTAAAATCAAATCAAAGGAACCTTACCAAATTGTGTGTCTCTCGAAAAGTAGTCTCCACTTTAAGAAGAGTAAGATCCTCCATCGCCGTAGTCATCCTCTTGTTTGTTGAAAGAGAAACGGCTACTAGGGTTTTGAGGTGTGAGACTAGAGACATGGATGATAGTTTTATATTCCCTTTCTTCTGGACTTTTTTACAAAACTCATTGGGCCTCTCTTGAAAACCTAATTTTCAATCGAATATATATTTTTAGCCTATTATGGAAAGAAATCAGCAAAATTCACAAAGGCAATTCAAATAAGGAAGGATCACGTTTTTCCAAACTTGGTCAAATATGGAAATAAGAAAGAAGAAACAAAATCTGATGCTGCTGATACAGAATATTCTTCCATAATAGCCTATTTTTAAAATCAAATATGGAAATAAGGAAGATTTTTTTTCCGATGACAATGGAGGATCTTACTCTTGTTGCGGTTGAGACTTCGAACATATTGAACATTCTTAAAACAAAAATATATTTAGCATTTGACTTATATACTAATTTCCTTTGTTTTCTGAATACCTCAGGTCAACTTGACCTCTAATGCTATCGATGGCATGCTGCCATGCTCAATGATTTGGACAGTGAAATAGGAGAAAAACGATTTTAAAAATCACATACGTAGTAGTATAAGGTTATGGAGACAAGTAATGCATCGTAACCTAAACTGAGATGGGCACTACTCAAAAAACATCAAATTGGTTTTCAAAGAACCCCCAATTCAAACTTTTTTCATTTAATTAGGAAGGTTAAGAATATAGTTTTACTATAATGATTATATTAATTTATATAGTTTAGGTTAAATTAAAAATATAATTTGTTAACTTTTTCACTAATTTAAACTTTTTTAATGGAAATTAATATATATTTATATACGAGGATAACATGATACATTAATCAAATGAGTACAAGAGGTGCTCTAAAAGGGGAAAAAGCCAACAAGAACAAAGCCATAAGAGCCAAATGTTGATAGCCAGGGGCGGATCCACTACATGGTTGAGAGTGGCTATAGCCGCACTAAGTGAGCGCATGATTTAATAGTATGTCTTGGGTTCAACTCCCATAACTCCTGTTTTTTTTTTTAGTTTTTAATAGAAAAAAGTTAATCACAGAAAATGGGTTGCAAGGAATCAAATATTTTTAATAGAAAAAATTTAATAACATAAAATAGGTTGCAAGGAATCAAACTAGGACCATTAGAGTGACTTAAGCACGCCTAAGCCATTTTGCTATATTACATATGATGGAAAAGTTTGCATCATTAATTATATATCTTAATCAATACTCACTAACAAGCTATAGTTTGTGATGTCGCAATTACAAACATCTGATGCACATTTAAATAAGTTTCACTTGTTTCCTTCATTTGTTTTTTAATCAAAGAATAACAAAAGGAGACTTGCTGAATTAACTAATACAACATAAATAACTAAGTTGCTAAAAACAATAACAAAAGTATGGCTAACTCTTTTTGGATTGACAAATGTTAGTAATTGTTTGCAATGTTAGAATTTCTCCTTTATTTCTAGATTTTGAACCTAGGTTTTTTAACTTCTTCAATCCTTAGCTCAAGTCAATTGAGCCATCAATTTCCCTAAAAACCTGACTAACTGTTTGACTAACAAAAAAGAATGGCAAGGTAGCCATAGGAATTCATATTAATTTTAGTTGATCACCAACAATGTTCAAGATAAAATCTCCTATATGATGCTATATATTTAGTAACAAAGTTGATGAAAGCGTCTCCTATTCAATGGCGGAGTCAGACAAAAAAGTTTGGGGTGAACGTGCATCAAAATAAACTAAAATATATAAATTATATTGCATACAACACATTTAAGTTATAAAAAACAAAAAATTGATCATTCAAAATTTAAACTGCATAATATATAAAATCAATCAGTAAATACTTAAAGTGACACTTTACAATTTTCGAGCGACTTGAAATCATCAACAATTGACTCGGAACTAATACATGCGCTAATTTCCCTTTCAATATAAAGTGACATGTTATCTGCTAGAAATCCATGTACCATCTTGTTTCTCAACTTTTACTTGATAATTTTCATTGCTGAAAAAGATATTTCAGTTGTGACTGTAAAAACTGAAAGAGTCATAATAAGACACAACAACCTAATCAAGAAGTATTTTTTGGTTTGTCCATTGACAGCCAAACATGAGCATAATTCTTGAATAGTTGATAAATTCTCCAAAATTGATGATTGGTGAGCATAAAAAAGGAAATGTTGAAGACTAAATGGAAAATTAATCTTCTCTTGATCACTAAAATTCATGGGATAATATTTTTCAATAAGAGAAAATGAAATAGGATTGGTAATTTTCATATTAATTAAAGGGAATTATGGTAGCTAGGGTATAAAAAAAATACTTTTTAAGATGGGGTTGCCGTGGCCTCCCCTTGCCACCCCTGGTTCCGCCACTGCTCCTATTCTATGCAATGACATGAAATTGGTATATGTTTACTTGCAATTCAATTAAATCTGATCTAGAAGCTCTTCAATTTAAAAGGAAATTTTTGTCCTACACAAACAATCAACCCATGTAAAATCCATAAAATAAAAAACAACTGCTTCTAATTTAAAATTTAGCTAGTTATGAGAATAATGAATAAAACATGTAAAATCCATAAAAAAAAAATGCTTCTAATTTAAAATCTAGGTAGTATATGAGAATCATGAACAAAATAAAGTTAGAGCATTAATATACTAGGATCATTTGAACTAATCCAGATATATTAAGCTTAAAAAGAAATTCCAGGACATCAAGCAAACAAATGTATAGAAATAATGCTTAAAAAAACTTTAATGTTATATAAATAAGTTGAAAGTATTAGACAATTTTTATCTTCCATATTGACCAACACCTCCTTTATTGCTCCCAGCACCTCCTTTATCACATTCATCTTGACAGCCACTTACATATTGAATACCTTCTCAGCTGCTTCAAAAACTTCCTCCACCTGGAAATAATAGTTAGTTAAAAGGATGGCATCTGCCTTGGCCATGTTCATATATGTTACACCAAATATAAATACATAAAAATTATGATAAAAATAATGTGCTCTTTTAGAAAAAACATTTTTGAAGGTGTGCTCTTTTAATTTTTTTAACCTTTAATTCAAACCGGTTAAACTATTCAACTCCTACAAAAGCCTAGCTAACTAGCAAAAAAGTTTAGCATTATAGTACATGTGTCCCCTCCTCAGACCTAGAAACTTCCTTCTTTTTTTTTTCTTTCAATATATCCCATACATTTACCTGTAATTGATCACCAAGCATTCAAGATAAGATATGACCCTTTATATTTAGTTACTAAGATGTCTAAAACATCACATTCAAATTCAATGACATAAGCATTTTTCTTCTATTTAATTGATATTTAGTTAAAACTGATCCACAAGGTCGGTACTCTTAATTATATATATGCAAACAATCAACCCATGCACAATGCAAAAAAAAACAAGTCTTTCTAATTAAAAATCTAGCAAGTAGCATACAAGAATCAAGAACACAATAAATCTAGAGAAGTAATAAATAATTATCATTGAAACTAATATAGTCTAGTCTAGTCTAGATATATAAATCTTAAAAAGAAATTTCAGGCGCCAAGCAAACAAATATGTAGAAATAAAATTTAAGAAGATTTCAATGATACGCACACAACTTTTTTTTAGACGGAAAATAAAATTTTAATAACAGAGGATGAAATAAGTACAAATGGTACTAATATGATGAAGTACAAGTAATACTCACCTCTTAAAAATAAGGTAAATCTAGGCAAACAACAGTGCCAACTCCTCCTTCGTATCCATCTTCAATTGTAGGAAAAGAATAATCAGGTATATGGATGTCCTTTGCGTTTGGGGGGTTTCCTATGACTATGGCATCTGCCTTGACCATATTCATACCCATAACAACTATAACTCTGTTGTAAAAACAAAGAGATGGTTAATAAATGATGTGTGTGATGTAAAAATATAACCTGACAATTATGTAAAACTAGAGGGAGTAATGCATTACTTGTCTCCACTGTTCAAATATCTGGAATAATATCCCTTCAATCTTACAATTGACCCTTCTTGAAAGTATGTTTTTGATTTTGAGAGTGAATCAAACAAGAGGGCATAGTGTGCTTGTTGACCATCCCATAACAGTATATGTGGACTCTTAGTGGAACAACCTTGTATTGTGAAGTCTGCTATTTTTTAAATTTGGAGGAGAAAGTTCTGGTTTCGGTCCCATTCTAAGGTTCGGATGGTTGAGTATGAAATCAATAGCATTATATGTCAAATTGACCTCCGAGGTATTCTAAAATCAAAGGAAAACATCTATATAAATCAAATGTTAAATATGTTTTTTATTTCAATAAAATTCAGATTTATGGTTTTATTTATAAGACAAAAAACATATTTAACCTTAAATAATAAACAAAACAAAAATAATTATTGATGATACAAAAAAAATCGACAAGTTGAACATTCTAAAATCAAATAAAAACAAAAATAATCATTGATGATGTGAAATACGACAAGTTAAACATTCTAAAATCAAACAAAAACAAAGAAACATTACAGATTTTTTGTTCTCTTTGGAAGTTCTCTCTGCAGCAACAAGAGTAAGATCCTCTATAGGCACAACCATCGACGGATTTAATTTAGGGGTGTAAGTGGTTCGGACAAAACCAACGAAACCGAAAGTTCAAACCGAAAAAATATCCGACCTTGTTTGGTTCGGTTTGTAACTGATCCGAACCAATTGAAACCGATCTAGTTTGGTTTGGTTCATGGTTTTTCATTTCAAGATCCTTGAAACCGATGAACACATCCAATGATAACCACACTCCTTATTATACTAATATTATCCTACCTCACACAAACTTATGGTTAGGCCCAAAATTAAACAAAATACTTTTTCATTGGATTATAGTTTTATATTCCCTTTCTTCTGGACTTTTCTACAAAACTCATTGGGCCTCGCTTGAAAACCTAATTTTCAATCGAATATATATTTTTAGCCAATTATATTTATGGAAAGAAATCAGCAAAATTCACAAATGCAGTAATTCAAATAAGGAAGGATCACGTTTTTCCAAACTTGGTCAAATATGGAAATAAGAAAGAAGAGACAAAATCTGATGCTCATACAGGAGCCTATTCTTATTCTAGTGTTCATGCAAAATCTAATTCAACAAAACTATATAGGAGGCTCCCTCAAAAAAAAAAAACTATATAGGAGGCAATGTCAATGTGTCACAACACGTAACAAGAACTTTATAGGTAGCAAATCCATTTCAACAAATTATATAGAATATTCTTTCTCATTTTTAGTAGCTCACTCAAAAACTTTATGGACAATTTATACTTTGTTGTGTAAACCCTTTTGCCAATTAATATGACCAATTTGTAAAGAATGTTTGATTTAGTCCACAAATACCAATTGCATATATATTACATAGAATTATGCTTAGTTTAATGTAATATACCCTGCATCCTCTTCCATTCTTTAGAGTATAGACCATCATGGTGAAAGTATGGTATTGAAAAAAGAAAGTCTCTTGGAGTGTTAATGGGGCACATGGACTAACATGCCAAACTTTTTTTTTTAGTTAGTCAGGATTTTGTGGGAGTTGAGTAATCTCAAAATTTTGTAAAGTGAAAATACTAACATAACAAATCTTATATTAAAACCAAACTTATATGGGTCATATTTGACAGGGTGAAGATCCTCTCCATTTTTTAAATAAATAGAGATAAGTTACCTGTAGAAAAAGTTAATTTCTGAAGTTTCAAGACAATGGATGCATCATTCTCAAGATAATTTTTTTTAAACCAATCAATAAATGCCCTTAACACACTCTTTAGTACTTCTTATGTTTTAAAATGAGTGTCGCTTTTAAAAAAACATTGTATAAAAATGAATGTCATTCTCACCTTTGAATTGTAGTTATGAATAAAATGAGTGTCGCTTTTAATGTAGTATGAATTAACTTTTTTGAATTGTACTCCTAATTATTCCTCCCTCCGTCCTATTTTAAATGACATAGTTTAAAAATGTATAATGTTCATATAACATGCTTTGACCTTATTTTTCTATTAATATATAAAAATAAAATATAACATATAAAATGTTGGATTCGTCTTGAAGAATATTTTCAAAATATCAAATTTTTATATTTTTTTAATAGATCATTAAAGATATTTAAATTCAAAATTGTGCATTATTATACATGACAGAGTCAATTCTGTCATTTAAAATGGGACGGAGTATTATCTAACACATGTATTTCATTTGAGATCATCTAGCACGGTCCATTGTTATACAGCAGTATTTCAACATGCCACCTGCTGTATAACAAGTTTTATACCGCTGTATAACAATGTAATATACCGTGCTATCTCCCTCTCTCATGGTAACACTCTTTTTATTCTTCCAACAATAGAAAGACTCTAGAGTCTAGGTCTTCTCTTAGGTTTTTATATGTTAATTGTTTAACTTTTTTTGTTTAAAATTCTTCTTGTTTTTCTATTGTAGTTTGTTCACTTACTAGCATTCTACTGCTTCTTTGCAGCATCAAAATGGCTAATATTCCTAATCTCGATCAAATGCTTCATTAGTAGTGATTCAAGCAAATGCTTCATTTGTATATGGTATGAGAATGCATATGGTGCCAAAATTTTGCACACAAATTCTAGTATGGTAGCCAATTTAGACGGACCACACTACTACTACTACTTCTTTTGGAAAATTCTTTCATCCGAGTTTCAAATAATTTTAAGCATACCTACAAAATTAAATTAAACTCTTAATTATTTAGCGAAGAATGATTTCTAAATGAAATAATTTTTGAACATATTTTATTTAACTTCATACTTATACACTCTCTCCATTTTAAAATGAGTGTTGTTTAAGGTTTATGCACACGTTAAGAAATTCAAAAAAGTTGTGAAAAGACATTCTTATATTAAATTACCCCCGGTAAGTGTTGGTGTGCTTCTCATAAAGTAGAATATTGTACTTTGAAAGTAGCGTACACAACATTAATTAGAGGATATAATTGTAAAATTTTACTTTGAAAAGTGAACATGACATTCATTTTGAAATAATATTTTTACTAAAACGACACTCATTTTAAAATGGAGGGAGTATAATATTTTTGAGTAGCCATAATAATCTCTCAATATATCGAAATTTCAAAATAATCCCGGATTATGCACTGGCTAGGTTAGTCAAAATATTTATTTACAATACAAATTTCATATAGTTGGAAACTTCTTATATATATATATGTAGATGAGAACTTCTATATGCTTGTTGTTCTATGATATAACTCACTAGCAATCTTGTTTGTAGCACAAACACAAAAACATCAAAATGGACGACAAGCCGAGAACATTCCTAATGTTGATCCAAATCTCTACCCCTTTGAACAAGTGATTCAAGCCAATGCCTCACTAGTAATGCCGGTAAATGGTAGGAGAACGCCTTTGGTGTATAAATGGTTAGCCAAATTTCTAACATGGCAGCCTATGACAGTAACTTATATATGGTACCCATGTTGTTTCTTACTATGTCCTCTTTGCTAAAAATAATGAAAATTTTCATGCATATAGGACAAATGATAATTCAACTCTTGGTCTCAAATTTTAACCTAGTCAACCATATACGACAAATGATACTTCAACTCTTAGTCTTAAATTTTTATTCAGTTATTTTAAAAAAAAGTTAAATTATTCATGAACCCACAAAGCTAATGAACATATATACAATGCAAAAAAAGGACAAAAATTTAATCATAAACTAGACAAAGTAGAAGCAGTCGAAAAACTTCCATTTTGAGCTAGACTGACAAATGCCACCTTCAACTAGAATAGACCCTCATACACAAAAATAGCTAAAGTATTCAATTTTTCATTTAACCAAATCAACAACAATTTGAGTTGCTTTTCCCAAATCCAAGGCCAAGAAAAATGAGAGGAGATGATTAGTTGATGTCGAAAGGGTTCCCCTTCAAATCAATGTTAGCGATAAGTTTTTAAATTTCTAACATTTTTTTCACAAAATACAAATTCCAATTTAGTTTGTAACATACTCATCTTTAAGTTATTTTGATCACACACAAGTCATTTAAGTTTGAGGTTTATAATGGATAGATCCTTTAAATTATTTTGGTCACACATAAGTCATTTAAGATTGTAAACGTTTTCAATTTAGTTCTTATGTTAACCAAATATTACAAAAACGATGATGTGGCAATCTAGTCCTTCAATTTAGGACTTATGTGTGACAAAAATAATTTAATGGATCAATCTGTTATAAACCTCAAACTTAAAGGACTTAGGTGTAACCAAAATAATTGAAATGACCAATAGATTACAAACCTCAAACTTAAATGACCCCTTATGTAATTTAGCCTAAATATTTATATTAGATGCAATTGTGAACTTTTTGAAGGGAAGATGCAATGGTGAACTTAACACTCATTCCACATTTTAAATTTCATCTTCTTTTCTTTACTCTTAAAACCGCAGCTTCTGATCATGTGAGAAGTTCCTTGTCATTATTCTTCATTCTTCAATTTTTTTAAAAGCGATTTACGACCATGGTTAAGTTAGTAATTAATTTTTTAAAAGCAAATTGGGTGAATGGAATTTTTTATTATTTAATTTGTCGGTAATAACCAATTTACGACCGTTCACAAGGAGATTTTTCTTGTGGAAAATAAAAACTTTGAATCTATTTCTACCTTAGGATAAAATATTAGAACCAACAATAGATTGATTCAAGTGGTAATTGGTAAGAGACTTAAGCCCTTTAAACATGTGGTTAGAAGTTCGATTCATGACTCATGTATATAGAAAGATATTCGGATGAGAGGAAGAACCAACCTTAAATAATATCATGATAAAAAAATGAAAGACCCCAACTTATATATGAGTTTAAAGGTTTTTAATTCATAAGAAAGAAAGGCTACTTTAGTTTTTTTTGTATTCATTCATATAAAATCTATTTGGTACCTCCTAGCTAGTCTCTGCACCCCATGTTAATAAACACTTTAGTATTCAACACATTTTATAGACAACAAACGAAAATCCCAAGCATTTAAAATTTCGAAACCTACGTTTATTAAAATACACTTATGCATTTAGAGTTTGGTGGTATTGTGGAATCCACTTAAATAAATGAGTTGTTTTAGAGTGATGTGGCATTGTAGAACCCACTTAACTAACCTATAACAAGAACTATCATTGAAGATGCTCTTAGAAACTCAAACTCACCTCAAAAGAAGAAAAGAAAAAAAAAATCTTCTTTGCTTGTATACTTTGTATTTCTTCTTGACTCATTGTTGACCCCATATGATATGACTCTATTTTCTCATCAATAATAAAATATTTTATTGCCAAAAAATATTGAAAACACTATAAACTAGAAAGCATAAACATTATAAACAAATGATATGTATGCTGAGATAGACATGCATGATCGCAAGATCAAATATATAGTGTTTAGACACACAAAAAATAATAAACATCATCAAAAAGTAAAATCAAAGTTTTTTTTTATTGTTATTAGAAAAAAGAATATCGCTTTTATGTGTTTGTCCAAGTACTATGCATTTGATCATGCGATCATGCAAGACTAACTTATATATCCTAGGAGGAATGCTAGCGACACTCACTTTTGAACACTCTCTCTAACACTCACTCTTTTATTGGTTTAAATCATTATGAGTGTACACTTTGGAAATAGAACCCACACAAAGTGGTG
>Ga0315913_1000273_pt1 | contig 40808 bp, 19 predicted proteins | sample MpolsnodulesMG_FD_207736 | JGI IMG/M metagenome (GOLD analysis project Ga0315913, IMG submission 207736) | Medicago polymorpha root nodule microbial communities from Los Angeles, California, United States - small nodules | ecosystem: Host-associated > Plants > Roots > Nodule | place: USA...
TAACCAAAACTATGCATGGTCAGGAAACCATCTTTAGTCATCATGCGGCAAGTCTACAGGTCGCTCGCACTGCAGAATCCGTTGGTTGTTCGAAAGGGCAGTGAGTATTCATATGCTTTGCACCTCAGTTGTACTGCAGCTCAGTTGGAGAGTTTTGAGAATTTCAATCTTAGTAGACAAATTGGAATCCACTGTGTTCAAGAGGAAAAGAAGCATGGAGCAGGATGTGATATTCACCAATCCTTATAGAAAGAAAAAATCAGATGAAGATCAGTGCTTGGAAGTTTCTGAGACAAAACTCGTATTTTCCACATTTGGCAGAAAAGCTATTTATCGAACAAAGAAACGGGATTATTCTTGTGTTTCGTCAAAGTTCGGGTTTGTAAATAATAGCAAGTCTCTTTTTCTTTTAATCAATCTTGAAGATATAACAGAATTGAAAGAAGTTGTTTCAAGATTAAACAACTGAGTATGAAGATAATGTGAAGTGAATAATGCCTTTTAAAAGCATTAGGTTTTGCTGAAATGAAAAAAAGAAATTCAGTTTTTTCCACAAGTTTAAATGGAAATTTTCATTTTAATTTATGTTTATAACAGTTACTGGGATTATTACAGTTAGAAACCACTTAACTACTTTTCTGTTACAATGATGTTTCAGATCTAGTAGAACGGCATAACAGAAATTTGTTGGTTGGTTGAGTGGGGGATAAAAGCAACAATGATTATGGGTCTAATTCTCACTGTCATACAAAATCTTATACGATATTAAATAGGTTTGTATCTCACTCGCAAAAGTAGTTTATAAGACGACCGTGTCCAAATACATATGCATTGCGCGATGCAAGAATCTTGACGATGTGTGATTCAAATACAACTTTAATATAAACCGCGAAGATGCACGTGAGTAGTTCATAAATATTTTATTTTCTCATTATTTAACATGGTCCCTGAGGATCCAATTTAACTTAAACTCACGTAACAAAGTTACAAGCAACAAAAATATGAGCACATGCTCCCTAGTCAACACATTATATTCTAACACCCCACCAAAAATGACTTCACATAAAAAACATGATATTTACACACTCTTAAATATTAAAGTAAAATTTATGTTAATTCAATCAAAGAAAAAGTAAAATCTATATTATTTGAAGGATCTTTGTTGCAGCATCTGCGGAGAGACAATGCGCTAAACATATAGGTCTCATAAGAGACCTCGTATTTATCTATAACATTAAGACATTAGGTATATGCGTCGTGTCTCTAGTATATCCCGCATTTTCTCCATTTTTAATCTATGTGAGACTTAACCAACAATATCACATACATTTTATTTAACTAAAGAGTGGTGTGTAAAAACTAAAGACTGTTAAATTATGCTAATATTCCACTTATAATTAAGCAATCTTCAATAACTAACTATGGTTTGGCTTCAACTACGTTGCAGTTCTTCCCAATACCCAATAGTTTTCCAGTGTCTTTTGTAGAATAAAATTCCACATCTAAGTCCCCACAAGAAACACACAATGTCTTTTCCTTGCTTGGCCATATTCCAGCTTCAAATCCAACTCTAACAACCATCTTCACATCAAAATTCACCACCCCTTTGTTCCACTCCTCAACTAGATTCTCTTGCACCGCCTTCTGCAAGAACTTCGCTGAATTCGTCTTTACCAAGTCAACCTTCATACTCTTGTTGCTCATCTTCACCAAAAGTATAGGTTGTTGCACCTCAGCTTCCGAGAGCACGGTTTCACCGTAAAGTATCTCCACGTCAAAATTATCAAGAATCAATTGGATTTTTTTGTTTTGGTTTGTTATGGTCAGTCTCACCTCGAACGTGCCTGTAAGCTGTGAATCAGATACAGTGAAGTTTGAGACGGAAAGTGATGTTGCCGCAAAACTAGGGTCGTGTGGATGCATAACAAACCAAGCTATGCCAATGATGGCCATGAAAATGACAAAGATTGATACCACTGTCAACATCAGACGCCGGACAAAACCGATGTCAGAAGATCTTCTTGTTGGGATATTTCTAGTAGGAGGGTGCTCCATGTTCACTACTTTGGATTTTGAAAATAAGGTTTGTGCTTTAATCTTATATATCTTTCAAAAGCAGTGTATTGGTATAGGTATTTGTTATGAAGGTGAAGGTGATGCAGTGATCAAAAGTAGAAAGTATATCATGAATTTGAATATGAGGAGATAGAAATAGAAACCACACATTAATAAAGTAAGAAAACGCGTAAAATGTTGCATGAGATAGAGTAGCTTTGATGCTTCCTAGAACCAAAATGTGCATATATGGAAATTTGGTGGAAGTGTAGGAAGTAGGAACTACTGATTTTTAAGGTGGGTCCCTTTCAATGACAAAAACTAGGTTATTTACTTATTTTGTATAATAACTAATAAAGTAGGTCCATTTATATTTATTACTTTCTCTCAAAGTAGGAAAGGTTCATCATGTGCTTTGGTGAAAATTATAGTATCAACAAAGAATGGTTTCTGCTTCTGTAATCTGTATGATTAGAAAATAAGCTCAACTTTTCCTATCATACATCATGAGTTTAGATGTACACATTTGAAAAAACATAAATTTAGTACCATCCAAAAATATACTTTCCGACAAGCTATGCAGTCTGAATGTACACTTCCAAAAATATAGACTAAACTGAAATATGCCCAAATAATGAAAATTACTAATGTAATCTGCAAAAAATTTAAATGTTGATCAAATGGAGAGTAAAATGTTCCGAAAAATTGTCTGAAAAAAGTATTAATTTGACCGATATTTCAGATTTTTGAGGATCAAATTAGTACTTCGCATTTTCAGGGGCTAATTAGGATTAGTTTAGATGTTTACTGTAATATTTAACAACTATTCCAAGGCACAGAATGTCCATACAATTAACCATAAGTTGGTATTATTATTTGTATGATCACTATTTACAGCGTCAAAAAAGTACTGAAAGAATTACAACAATGAAAATAAGCAGCGGAAAAGCCAAACATTTTTCTCTTAGGTAGCTTTTAACTACAAAAGAAAACTTTGAACATCAAATACAAAACAAACTCATCAAGTAAAGAATCAAGATACCTCATGATAAACAACGTCCTCCATTTTCCTCGGACATCATTCCCTTAAGACTCCTTGCTAACCAAATCGCCGTCTCCCTTGGGGAGACCTTATCTTTTCCAAATGGCTTTAGTACAACTTGAAGTTCCTCCAATCGATTATGTTGCAGCAACTCTGCAGACAATTCCAAGAGCTCTTCAAGTGCTTCTGCTCTCTGCCTGAATGATTTCACGTCGAGTATTTCCTTTTCCGGTGGTTTGTCTTTGGTTGTAGGCGTGTTGCATTTACTGTGCTCCGATGAATCAGATTCCGAAACTAAAGAAACATTGTTACTAACATCTTGAGGATTTTCAGAAGTGCTGGATGATTTCAAGCTCGCAGCATCGGAGAAACTTGAGGATTTGAGTGTAGGAGGGGTGCTTGTGCTTGTATTTCTCATTTCCAACTGATCAGAAATATTAGATTTCAAGGTTTCAGCTTCAGTGGAATTCGAAGATTTAAGAGTCATTTGAGAGTTCGTGTTTCTCATTTCTATGTCATCCCTCATAACATTGATAAACTTGCCAACATCGACATTCTGAACTCCCATTTCAACCGATTCCATTACCGGCTGATCACTCCCAACGCGGTAACTACTATGGCGTATAACATGGATCACGTCATCAAAGGCTGCAGGAAGATGACTAGTATCTGGCCTTTCTTGTGCTGGATTCTGCATTACAGTTCCTTTCTCTTGCAAAACTTTCTGGCTCAATGCTTTAGTAGAGGTAATTACAGGAGTAGCTTCAGCGACCAATGACAATCGCTCCTTCACCGTGTATTTGTCATCATCAGTGAGAGTTTCAGACCTATTATTGAGTTTGTTTACCGAACCAACTTCTTCAGAAACAGACTTTTCTCCAGAAATTGAGTGTGGATGTTTAAGAGACTTGGTTAAAGCCATTTCATTAGAAGTATCTCGAAGACCTTCGATTTCTTCAGCAACTTCCGTAGATGTATCAACATATCTATTATCACACATAGGAGCAGTAGGTGTATCAACTGATCTATCATCACACATAGAAGCAGTAGATACAGTTGTCTGATTTCTCGGAAGACTTTCTTCGGAAGCAAACATTTTCTTAGAATTTTCAACAGGGTGATCAAGTGTTAAATTGGAATTCACTTTTTCATTACTACTAATAGTATTCTGAAAATTCAGGGTGACTTCGCAGGTTTCCTCTGACGCTTCTTCAGTCATCGTACAACGTGAACAGGTTGTCGACGGACTACTGTCTGGACGTGATTCTACACCGACACTTTTTGTTACATTGTCATGATCAGGAAGTATATGTTCCCTCATGTCAATAAAAGTTGTTGCATCATCAGCAAGTTCACATCCCTGAATAGAAACCGAAGATGAGGCAGAATTACTGCTCTCTGTTTGCATTGCTTTAGAATTTCTTTCAAAAGTCTTATGAGGTTCTTTAGTAATCGGTCTAGAAATACGCGGTACATTGCCATTGAACAAATGACAATTGCTCATCTCAGATTCCTGGTCTGTATTACTTGGACCTAGCTTCCCGCTATCATTCGCTGCATTTGGAACATCAAACCCTGCCAGCCTCATTCGTCCTGGAAAAGTAGGCCGCCGAAGTAAGCTTGGAGGAGTTCTTTGTCTTGGCCTAGGAGGAACTCCATCCCCTTCTACGTGTTTGATAGAAGAAGATGGTGGAGTCATATCATGTTTCGGTTTAACTTTTGGTGAGGGCTCTGTCATCAGTAACTGCCAGTACATAGAAGTAAATAATTTTAATGCTATGAGGATATCTTCGAAAATAGCTGGTACTATGTAAAACTTTTTACACTATCAAGAAATCACCATCATTCATGTATGTGACTTTAAAGATAGTTTTAGTTAAAGTTTAACTTTTTTATGATTTGACGATTACAACTAATTGAAAGTGTAAAAAATGAGTAATACTGACAATGTATATCAATCAAATCCAATTTCAAAAGGTAATGTACCTGTAGCTTTGACTGATGTGATCCATATATCCGTTTTGAAGAATCAGGGGATGCCTTTACAAGTGGAACAGTCGGTGACTCTAAATTAGGCTTCAAACTCGGAGCAATGAAAGTAGGTTTAGGCAATTTAGATAATATGTCTGTATTTACTTTCTGCGCCGATACTCCACCAGCCTTTAGACGACTGCCTCTCATCGGAGAAGTTGCTTCTCTACCTTTCCCTTCTTTCAATGCCATCATTATATTTCTAATTGTTTTTGGCTGTTTAGATTCAACATTAGAATGCTGTTCAGTATGAGATGATTTTATCACCTCTTGCTCAGAGCCATCATCATCGATCAATGCAATATCCATCTCAGTGGCTTTGTTATCAAACTTTGGCGCTGTTGTTTCAATGTTTCTCTCATTTGACAGCAAACTGTCTTTGTCACTACTTGAACTAGTACTGTTCTGACTTTCAGCCATATGTCTTTTAGTATAAGTGGCAGAAGAAATCGGTTTTTCAGGAGAAAAGGCTGTTAGAGGAGCGAAAGATGGACGGTATTGATCGACGTAAGGTTGCAAATAAGGGTGCTTCAACACCTCAGAGGCCTGTAAGAAAATATAGTGAGCTTGATTAGAAAAAGAAAAAAAAACAATGATAATTAATAAATAAATCATTTCTATATTGGAAAAAATATATATATTCTCAAGAGATTCTTACTGTTGGTCGATGCTCGGGACTTTTTCTCAACATGCCTTTTATTAGTATTTTCCTGTAGGTTCAGTAGTCAACAAGTTAAGATTATTTTTTTTTTGGTATCTACAACTTAAGATTTTGATCAGAGAGAAAATAAGAATTGAAGTAGCAAGTAAACAGATCTACAGTTTCAATGAAAAAATTATCAAAATCAACGGAAACATAAATGAAGTTGCGCAACAAAACGTGGCATATAACAATGTCGTTAAGTGCACGCACACAGAAAACAGAAAACGCATGGGTGCAAACTAGCAACTATATCTTGTTATAAGTCTGATTTCGTCGAAAAGGGTAATAACAAAACAGTATTGATCGTAATAACAAAAGCAGATAGATGGATACTTACAACGAAGGGGAATAACATGGAGGTAAAGGGCCAATAGATGAACGGTTTATCTTGCTTATCAATCCTGCCATATCCTGAAGCATAATTCACAACGTGTTGTTAAAAACACAAGAAATTACACGCGGTGAGATATCTCCACATACATAAAAATCTAAAACGAAACAGTGTCGAGAATCACATGGCAAGCATACATCGCCTTTAATGTAAAAAAGGTCAGAAGAAACTTACAAACGCTTTAAAGGCAGGACGATGAGCAGCCATCTCATATACACAGCAGCCTGAATAAACAAAATAAATCTCATCTCAGTCGGACAAAAACGAAATCTGCAAGTATCAGATGCTTTCTTATAAAATATATATACCTAATGACCAAATATCAGATTTGAATCCATACGGAATATCTGCAAGCAGTTCAGGACACATGTAATTCGGAGTTCCTACCACCTGCATAGAAACATTTATAACAATTACTACTCATTCCACATCTTGTAACTGTGTACTTGTACATAAATGAAATGCACTTGTTAACTTGTGGTTAAGGAAATAGTTTTACTTTAAAGAAGAAAGAAACAATTAATGTAGTTCATACATACCGAAGATGCCAAATCATCTTGTTTTAGTGTCTTAGCAAGTCCAAAATCACCTATATGCCAGAAAAATCCAGACAAATTTAGGATGAAAAGTTGAAACTTAAATGTCTACATCGGATGTAAGAAAAACTAAACAATGAACTCACCGAGGCGAATATCTTGATCCTTGGTAAGAAAGATGTTGGAGCACTGTCAGCAGAATCAACAAATCAGACCTTAAACCATCTTTCAAATCGAAGACAAGAAATGTAGCCCATATATTTTACTTCTTATAATAATACCTTTAGGTCGCGATGTAAAACATAGTTTGAATGAAGATATTCTACTGCCAACAGTAATTGAGTGAACCATTTACATAGTTTCTGAACAATATAAACAACTTCCAGAGTGAGCCATTGCATACATTAAACATTAATCAAGATGTTTGAAAAAAAAACTTACATAAAGAGAAAGGTTATCAAAAAATGTGATTACAAGAAATGTGTTACAAATTTGAGGAGAAAAACAAGAAAATTTAATATTTGGAGGGAAAGAATACCTCCTCAGGAAAATAAGCACCGTTTGATTTTTTCATCAGTTCAGCCCTGTTAGAAATTTGAGGAGAAAAACAAGCAACTTTAATGAATGTAGGGAGAAAAAGTATACCAAACATTAAGAAATTTGGCATATAAAATTTATCATCTTTTACATGAAACTCACATGTCTCCACCTTCACAGTATCCAGTGACAATGCAGACATAGCAACCCTACAACACAAGTAGAATATGCTCAGCTGAAAAGATAACAATCACTATCTGGTATTTTTCAAAACACACTCGCGAGCACAATCAGAGCAGTGACATCAAGATTTTTTATGTCTCCGCCACCACAACACCACCTCAACCGAGGCTGCATTTGACAGTGATTCTTCGCAACATCAAGAATCGCAACACAACTGTGAACTCGATCATGATCCACTCGTTTTCATTTAAGAACACAAATATATAGTTCTAAATTGCAGTCCACATCAGCAATTGCAACTATTAAGGTTTTAGCTGTCTCGGCAACAGCATCGAAACCGCAACAAATTGTTGAAGAAAAATACAAAAACTTAAGTGTCTCTCACCTTCTCAACCCATGCCTCCTTGAATTCCACAATGTAAGGGTGCCTGATTCTTGCAATAAGAGCCATCTAAAATTCCAAACAATCAAACAACAGTTAAATCAAATCTCCTCCACACAAATAAAAGCAGATTCCAAGTATATGAATCAAATCAACAAAAAGGGATATTCCAAAATTTAAAAATAAATAAAAATAAATAAATAAATAAAACTCACCTCTTGATGAGCAGATCTTCTGCATCTTTCAGTCTGTCTAGCAAGCCTGATTTTCTTCAACACATATCTACAAACCATAAACAAAACAAAAAACCTTAAATCATCAAACTTATTAACCTACACAACATCAAAATTCTTATAAAAAAACAAACAAAGAAAAACCCATTAATCAAATTGATACCCAAAAAAATTATTAAGTGTTGACTATTACTTTTTCTTCTCAGCCTTATGATTAACAAGAATAGCAGCACCAAAAGCTCCACGACCGATCTGTTCCATGATCTCATACTGATCCATCTTAGATTCCATCACTCTCAATCCAACACAATTCACCAAACAAAACAAAACCCAATTTCAGTAACCAATCTTACACCATTACCCACTTCTCAAAATCCTCACTTTCAACCTCAAACAGTTCAAAAACCTTCTCCTACATTGCTTCAACAACACACCATCAAAAAAAACTCTCACTCTTACACATTTTCATTCAACATTGAGCAACGAAAATAGCATAGCATGACCCTTAATGTTTTTTCTATGAAACTACAATAAACAAGATTGAAAGTATCAATCTTTGTTACCAATGCTGAGAAAAAACAAGCACCAAGTACAAAAAAAACACACTTTCTCTCTCTTATGTTTCACAGTTGAAGAGTTTTTAGAGAGAGAGAGAGAGAAGAACAAGGGAGGCTTATGGGTGTGCTTTGTTATTCGCCGACAGTCACAGCTGGTCTACCAGGTTCATTTCAAGGCTTACAATTTTTTTCATGTTTTTTTAATGTTTTTTTTATTTTTTTTTATATTTTACTCTTTTTTTTTTTTGCAATTTGATTCTTGTTGTTTGATAATTCAATGTGTTAGTTTGATGGTGAAAATGAAGTATGAAAAAAAGTGTCAACTTCATGGGAGAAAAAGATACTATAGTGCTGTCAGATTATCTATTTATTTTGCTATAAGAAGTAACATTTCAATTGTCACCAATAGTATGTGGATTGAATTTCTTATGTGTGTGCTTTGATTAGTATATTGGTGAGATTATGAAGCTAACAATGTAATTTTGGTAAAGGAAAGTGTTTGTTGTTAAAGTATACATAAAATAATTCTATAAGTATAAGAAAATTTAATTATAAGTGTGTATGTTTGTTTTAAGATTATCATAAACATTTTTAGAAAAGTGAGTTACAAATATAACATAATCATGTTTGATATGAGTTAATAAAAATTATTCTAAGTATGATTTATTTTATTAAGAATATAATTTACATAGACTTTTCAATTTTACATTCTTAAGGTCGGTCCAAATGTTTGACTACTAAATGGATATTTATGTATGTCACATATTCACACTAGTGTCCAATAAATGGATAATCCATGGAATTTAAAGTATCGACGAGTATTTACATATATTTATGGATAACATTACTTTATTTTATATTTAAAAAAGACTTTTCGAAAAAAAATTGTAATTATCTAGAATTTAACAACAAAAGATCATCACATTCATTTCACTTTCAATTTAACAAAAATAGCACACTACATTTATTTCATTCTTTTTATCAAAACATAATAATATTCATACTAGTACATTTCATTTCTAACCAAAACAAAGTTCATCACATTCAACAAAATAATAATACTATTCTAGCTCCTTAAGACTAAATTTGTTGAAGATTATTTTTTTTTTACTAAATTTGAAATGTTGACTTTTATATTTAACTAAGGATATTTAAGTAATTTACTTAAATTATTAATTGGTGTTTATTACCGATTTTATCGACAAATCTCATTGGATACAAATTTTTCTGTCATCCCTAATTATTATCACTTATCAAACATAATGATGATAATTATTTCTTTCTAGGAACATCATTCTTATATATAAATGACAAAATTATGCAAATGATCTTTTATGTTTGATCAATTTTCATAGTAATGTTTTATGTTCTTTTTTTAAAATTACATTAACCTACCAAAATTAGCACCGAATCGAACCTAAGATGATTAGTGTTTTATTTTATTTTTTAAATTGGTTATTTATGTTGTATTTTATTTGTAATCGATTTTTCAGTAAGTTATGTTAAAAAAGTATATACGTGACATTTTAATATTGAGATCTCTTGAATAGACATGTTAGATTTATTCCTTTCTAAGAGGAGTTGTTTGAGTTCACAAACCAAAACATGGAATAATCTATTTCTAGTATTAGGCCCCGTAAATGAACACCATGTTGTTGATCTCTAGTTGTGGAATAAGTTATGGTTCCCACATAAGACAAGTGTATAAGAGGGACATGTGTAAACATAATGTAATATAAATGATAAATTCAAAAAAGAAAAAATTTAAAGAACCGATTGATATTGTTGGATCCGTCACTAATTGTCAAATATCGAATGTAAACACGTGTGTATTAAATGTGGACACATATGGATACTTCTTCCAACCAAAATTTAAAACTTGGAGTCACGTTGATCCTTTAACTCCTCCAAGCTCTTCAAACTCTTAACTTAAACTAGTTGACCTAAATTTTTTTGAGATATCCTAAAATAAAAAATTACAAGAATCCTCAAATTTTATTAGAAACATGTTAAATTAACTAAAAAAACATTGTATAGACCGCTCAAGCTTCTCATATCACTAGGGATTAAATTCCACTCGTCTCAAATGTTGGTAAGCTAACTAGCTAAGTATTGATCAAGACATTCTCATAAAAAATGTTTGTTAGCTAAGTTGTTATACTAAACATTATTTTTTTTATATGTAAATAAATTTTTTGACTAGGTAAGGCACATCGCTATGTAACCTTCAAGATTCTCTCAAAAAAAAATGTAATCTTCAAGGTTAGAATGAACTACCAACATCATTGAGAATTTACAATAGAATTACATTATGTATAATCTTCCAACTGCAGAATTTTAGATTGAACTCAAGTCACAACAAATGTGAGCGGAATGTTAATTATCTGTTCTAATCGCAATTGGTGTGAAATTAATGTTGTTGTATATTGATAGAATCATATTCTTCACGTTTTTCTAATTTGGCTGAAGTTAGGTGAACAATTACGTAATTTAAAAAGCCATCCGTACTATATTTGATGCATTTAAAAGAAACTATTGCTTTGGCTTGATTAATGAGCAAAACTCTGAACCGTAGGTATAAATTAAGAAGTATAACGTGTTATATATATAAAAAAGTATTGATATATGTACAACCATTTGTGACAACTTTTGATGATAACTTTTATTTTCTCTTTTTTCATTGGTCCAAAATAAGAATATAATATAAGTATGAGAGAGAAAATTGTCATAAAACGGTTGTACGGATATATTTTTCATAACAAAAAAGTACTACATGGTCGGTTTATTATTTTCCATTTTGCTTCCTCTTCCTCTTCTTAATTCTCCATTCATAATTCAATGTTGGTTTGATGGTGATACTAAGTACGAATGGTACTGTCAACTTCGTGGGAGAAAAAGATATACCACGGTCAAAAACAAAAAAGTACTGCTGTTACTATCAGTCATCTATTTCATTTGTCACCAACACTTTGCAGATTGAATTTCTAATGCATGTGCCTTAAACAACAGAAATATGGTAAACGGAATTGATTTGTTAATAAAATAAATACATAATGCTATCAATAAAAAAGAAATTACGGACTAGATACCCAATATTTGAAAATGAAAAAGAAATTATTAGGAGTAACAAAGTGACTTGGTACATATGGCAATCAATTAGGCATGACAACAAAACTCATATCCATAGTTATCTGTTCGAACCAAATCCAATTTGATGGATTTTTTTTTCTGTTTTGACTAGGTTTGGATATGGATTTGAGTTTTTCTCTGATTTTAAAACACGAGTATGAGACGGATAACATGTATATAGGTACTCACCCCAAACTCATACTCAAACTCGTCCCGAATGTAAAAAATTATTTTATGTTGATATGTCATGTTATAAAAACTATCATTGATATTTAAAGGAGCAACTAAATCATTCGGTCTAACAAATGTTAAAGTGAATATATTGTTGGATAATGCATTACAACATTGCTCTTGGAGTTGCAAAAGAACTTATATTTTTTATTAAAAAATTATGTAATGCGGGGACGGGGATGAGGCGGGGATACCTGAACCCGTCAGGGACGAGAATGAGATTCAATTTCTCATCCCTGTTGGGTAAGTATATGAGAATCGAGTATGGGGACGAGGAAGGTAAAACATGTCTCCGCCCCATTGCCATGCCTAATGGCAATGATTTGAGTATGTTGTTGAACTTGAAAGTCAGTCGAGTGATGGACTAATATCATTCTTGAGTTTTAATGACATGGCAATTCACTCATATAAATAGATGATTGATAGTAACTATTTTTGCTCCATGAATGTGAGAACTGCATGGCTAGCCTACTGCCACTAGCATTCCATACTTGTCCTCTAGAGTGGCCAAATTCAGGTTGAAATGGTCGATACAAACCTTGACTTAACCATATTTCTTAACCACGAGCACTATATTGGACAACCACTCATCATATATAGTCGTTCAAAATAAGTTTGCCTTAAAGCATCTCTACTTCGGATTTGATTTGAGACATCAATTGTGGATCCCCACTAGTCGATTCCTTTGGAGTCACAAAATTCTGGTCGCAATAGTCAATACAAACCTTGACGTGACCATATTTCATAATCACAAGCATTGTATTGGGCAACCACTCAACATAGTTCAAATTAATATTGCCTTGAGAAGTGTATCTACTTTAGCTTTGATTTGAGACATCAAGTGTGGATCAAATTTTCTTGAATACTCGTCCATTGAAGTAACCAAATTCATATTGCAATAGTCGATACAAACCTTGACTTGACCATATTTTTTAATCACGGGCACTATATTATACAACCACTTGTTGTGAAAGTGGCTCAAAATTGGAATTCTTGAAGCAGAAAATCGATGGCCGATTTTCAGGGCATGGTGGCCGATTTTGCACTCTGTTTTTTGGCCTTTGGTTCGAATAAAATTGGTGGCCGAATTTGACAGCGCGGTGACCGATTTTAACAGTAGGAAATAAAACAGAAACGTATTTTCGGGCCTAGATTTGTTCCAGTTTTATTGAGGATTCTTTTACTATAAATATAGACTTTGTATCAGAGTAAACCTTGAGATAGAGGGGGCTGAAACAAGGGTTTAGAAAGGCAACAACAAAACTAGGGTTTGTATAGAGTTTGTCTCTTTGGCAACAAACACTAGGGTTTGAGGGTTGATTCACCTTGGGAAACACTATTAGGATTGAGTCTCTTGGTTACGAGAAGAGATTAGGACTTTGGGTAGAATTAGGCGGGAGACTTATTCTTGTAACCCATTGATATCTCTTTTGTAAGGTTACTCATCATTATAGTGAAACGAATGGCTGCTCTCTTCCCCAGACTAGGTCAATTTGGACCGAACTGGGTCAACAAATTCTTTTGTGTTCTCTCTTTCTTTCTCTCGTTGTTTTCTACTTTTGGCTTGTGTTTATAATTGTTCCATACACTTTGTTTTGGTTGCTTGATTATCACTTGCTCCACACATCAAGTTTGTTATTGGTGTGATTTTTTCATCGAATTCACAACACCACTAAATATATCTATTTGTTCAAATAAAGCTTACGTTGAGAAGCGTCTTTAGTTCAGCTTTGGTTTGCGACATCAATTGTGGATCGAATCTTCTTGGAGGTTGTTTGTGTGAGTTATTTCCTTCCTTGACCAGTAACCTATGTTTCCCATATAAAGCATAAAAACAGTCTCTTTATAGCACTTGATCAACCTCAATAGTTTCCCTAGTCAACAACTCAAATACCTTAGTCATCCAAGGTTCTTCAGGATTCTCTTGGTTGACCACTACTAGGTGGATCTTATGCTTCAAAGAACGATAACTTCCTTTACATAGGTGATTCAATTTCCTGATTCCTAATATCTATAGTTGAACCTTCTTGAGACTCTTGTTCATCTAGTTCACCATTACTTTCATATTTTGATAACATAGCATCATATAATGTGACTTTGGCACCCAATATTTTCAGACGATCTAATAGGCTCCTTTGTTATGGAGATGAACTATTCATTAAACAAACTATCTAGAAGTTGTAGGTTGGCCTGAGGTTTTAGCTGAAAACCTTCATTAGTAAGATTGCATGCTTCCAATGCACCTTCTTCATATTCCATGGGCACCATCATTGAACTCAGATGAGGCAAGTAGAATAATGTCTCAAACATCTTGACTTTTGTTGAAAAGGATTTTATCAACTTCTACACATCTTGACTCACTTGAGCTCGATTCAAATCAATAAGAGTTAGTTATGCTTAAAACTTAACTCATGTTCAGATACATCCCTTTTTCTAGCTCGAATTTTACTCGTTTAAAGTTTCCGAACAACTCGATTCAACTCGTTAGGTTCATCTCATTTTGTCGAATCACGTAGTATAAAAGTTAATTTTTTGTAAATCTTTGACCTTTTAATTTTCTTTTTAAAAAGGCAAAATGATAAAAATTGCTTGGTTCATTATCTACGAATAACTAGAACATGAGCCATTGATGGAATGTGGAGGACATACATTCGATTGTATGAATCCAATCTTCCTAAGACATACATAATAAGAACAATGCCCATCTCTGAAAAAGAAAGCTAACCTTACTTCTTAAAAAAAATAAAAATGATTCGGCATCGATATCTCTAAATAAGAGTTCTCAATATGTTTTATTTACTCTAAATAGATTATGTTTAGGATCGATATCTCTCCTACTCTAGCTAGGTTAACATGAATTCTTGATGACCTAGACAACCCCACTATCTTATCTTAATATATAGTAAAATTTTAAAACTTTATCCACAAAAGATTCTCTTAAAGAAACTTTATCCAGGAAAGTGATTATTTTACTATGGTATTTGTCAAACCCATAGTAGATAATGGAATTAACTCGAATTGCCCTAGGGACCACCCACGACACCAGCATTTACACAAAGTTCAATGAGTTGAAAACGATGGAAAAAACAATGATTAGTTTATGATACTATACGAATAATGGAAGTTGAATAAGATCAAACAACTAGCAAACATTTACATTATTTGAATAATAAGAATGCAACCTGTGCCATGGTTTCAGTGCTCTGTCGTACTATAGTAACACCATGTCATGTGCAAATTTCTCATCCACGTTGAAGTTATATTATTATGTTATGTATAAAGCACATGGCTATGTACTTTATCAGCATTTGCAGTTAAGGGAAACGACGTAGACGCTTGGAAAATTAAGTGAGATCTCTTGCCCCATCTATCTTTTTCCCTATTGGATCCTCCAATCAAATTACGCCCAATTGATATGTTGGTCTTAAGCTTCCAATTTTTTGAGAAATGATTTAGTAATTTGATGTTTAATCGAGGTAATTGAAGTCTACTAAAAAATTGTTCAAACTATAAATCGGTTCAAGTTAACAATTCATCATTTGATAGAGTTCATCAATTAGATCGTATGACATTAGCTTATATAAAAATAAGAGAAATATATATATTTTTTAATTCATTTGATTGGATAAAATGAAAATCAGTTTATGTAATACACTTAGTTCTTTATTTATATATAGCAAATAATGTGTTTTGTTTCTACCTTGATATACCGAGAACTTATGAATATTTTGGAAGAATTCGAGTTCAATTTCTATGTAAAATTTTTTTTGGTTAAGTTATATTTGTTCACGGTCAAACTCCGGACTATCAAACCTCATCCCCCGAGAATCTGATGGTTAACACCAAAAAAATATTAGATGAGAGAGGAGTAATAAGGAAGGGGTGCAACAAATACTTAATGTATGAGATAAGTCTAAACAAAGATTGTTCCAATCAAGTTTTAATTCAGGTTCTTTCAAACAATTCTTTTGATTAAAGACAAACATTTTAGGAGAATTTAGATTCGAAACTTGAAATAATTCTTAAACAAATTTTACTTACATTTCAATCAAATTTTGAATAGCAACGACCCTTTTTCCTGAATCGAGGGTTAAGATGAAAAAGAGAGTGTATTGTGTAATCTCATATGAAGTATATTTTTTTCTCGTTGAAAAAAAGCATAAAATTATTTCTTATAAACCAGGTGTAACAAAATCAAAGTAATAAACCAGAAAAAAGGACATAAAAAGATGTACGTTTTTTCACTTAATTTTAAGGAAAATGAGTAATGATTTTTTTTTAAAACCTGGTATCCTCCGCACGCAACTATAGAACTAATCCCTAGAGCATTGTGGGACCTAAATGGGCGGCAAGCTGCCCAAGTCTGAATTCGAATCCAGGACCTTGGTTAAGGTAGAAGAGACCCGTGTCATCTCATCTATGCGTTATTGAGTAAATGAGTAATGATATTTAAACAACCATTTTGTAACAATTTCTATGACAACCTTATTTTTTTTCTCTTCTTATTGATCAAAAACAATAGAGAGAAAAAAAAAATGGAAAAGTAAAAATACAATGTGAGTGTAAAAGAAAAGTTGTCCAAAAATTATCACAAAATTATTATACAAATATAATTTCTCAAAGAAAATAAATGTGATGTAAGTTTCATATCAATTTTAATTTTTCGGTGTGTAACCAAACAATAGAAAATACTATAAATGATAGTTTATTTTAGGCACATACGAGTTTAGGGATGGGTAGACACGAGCTATCATCCCTTCCTTTCTATAGGAAGATTTGTGTCATATTGGTAATTAACAAGTGATTAATTAGTGATAATATTATTTTTGTTGCTTGAGATATTTTATTAGACTAGAATGTGAAATCGATATGTTTAGTAGTCTAAGATATCAAATTGACTTCAAGTTCAGGTTTTCTTTAAGAAAAAGGTGTGGTTTCATTCTCATTTTCTTGATTTGTACGTGAACTATGACAAAAAGGTGTGGCTTCATTTTCAGGTCAATTATATTATCAGTTTAGAGTATTGTTGTAGTGATTTGAAGACATCATAGCAACACAATAATCGTCCCCTCAAAAAAATAATCCTCTTATAAGTCTATCTAGCATTTTTATTTTTTTTAGATAAAGTGGTAATCCACTTAAATTAAACTTACATACAACTGTAAGGTTTCAGGTTCAAACCCGGGTCACGGTGTCCGGCGCATTTTTTTTGTTGCTGAAGGATTGTCAAAATAGCGTTGTTTTCTAGTTAAAGTCCATTAAGTCATTAACCAAACATTCTCTTGAATCTTAAAACTTTTATTTTGTTATTGTCCATTAAAATTAGTAGGAAAATGCAAATTAATGTCCAGATCCAAACAAATAAACAATGATGACAAACAAAACAACCCATCAATGATCATTTTAATGAAACTTAACTGAATGTCATTATTGGATGTTTACTCTTTTTTTTTTATGGTCGAAGGATGTTTAGCTTCTTTAATTATGTTGTTTTTCCAAACAATTTTTTAATGGCATATTTTCAAAATGACATATATTTCAAATGATTTTTTTTCGCCCATTTAGAGAATCCAGAATTCCTTTTTCAACCCCCTCTCTTTCTCACGCGTCCTTCAAACTTTCAATTTTGTCTCAGTTTGGATTATATAATTTAAACAAAAAAAACACACTTCAGATTATATATGTATATAATTAAGGCTCATAACTCTTCCCCCATTTCAATAGATACAATTTGTTGACCTAAACTTCTCAAAACCACCCAAAATTCGAACTACCATACGTTGTGTCATTCTTGAAGTAGAGTTGGTCTATTTCATGGGGTTTCAATTTCAACTAAAAAAAATGTTAGTTCACATTGGTTCAAGCATTTGTTTCAGATTATAAAGATTATATAATTTGAAACAAATTGTTCAGGTTCGAATTATGTCATCCAAAACATACTCAGGTGCATCGAATGTTAAATTGTCTTTGAATTTGTTGAATTGTATATGTGATTTTGATTGCATTTAAATATGGACACACAACCCGGTTGTGTTAGAGGCAACAAAACTATCATGACTACCTCGATTAGGAGAGAGTGGGGATAGCAGGAAGGGGCAGACATGATGGATTCATACTGTCTTAAGTGGAAAATCACGAGCCAAAACATGCAGAGCCCCAACACGAGGATGGGGCAGCAAAGCCCCAATATAAAAATGCTTCAAATTATATAATTTGAAGAAAGGTAAAATAGAAAATCTGGAGGGCGCGAGTGAGATGACTAGGGTGAGAAAAGAAACTCCCATCATATAGTTTACAAATAAATTTTTCAAGGCCCAATGAATTGAATTAGGCCCATTAATTTTCCGGTCTTTAATTTTTGTAAGAGATTTCTTTTTCCACCTCATGCACTTCTCATGTCCCCTCTGAATTGACCATTTTACCCATTTGAAACGTTATTGACGCTTTTCGGATTATGAAATCCAAAATGTGATTACTTAATTTTGATCAAATTCAACTTAATTTACTAAAATGACATAATTTAAAGTGACATGATATAAAATTGACAATGAAATTTAATAATACAACACATTTTATTAATTAAACAAGAATTTATATTATATTTATAATAACTTAACATTGATTAGAACAAGATGTTTGACACCTAAAGCTAAACCAACAGTACAAGAAGATGGAGGGAGAAAGAGGAGAAGGTTTGTCATCCCTCTCGTGCACCCTTCGAAGAATTTGGAAACACATGACGATGGAGCATGAGAAGGTGAAATTTGATATGAACAATTCAAGATCAAAACTGATTTGAAATACAAGGTGAATGGGACAACCCCTTTGACCATTCATACTAACCCCACAAGATTAAACAAAGGTCTTTGTTGACCCTTCATATGAAAAGGCAACTGTGAAACTATGACATCGTAATTGCCCCAAAAAGCTCTTGTATTTATAGGAAAGTTTTCAGTTGGGTTTGAGTTTAAAACTGTGCTTTTCCCCCCAAACTTGCATGGAAAAAACATCATTTAGGCTTTGGCTATATTTTTCCAAAATCGCACGCGTCCAGTGCATGGGGAAATGCATGCCACACGTGAGAGCCAGAAACAATGATTTTGTTCAATGTTTTGCACACCAGGAACGCATGTGAGCACACTCGAGGCACATGGCTTCAATACCATGTGTGTGTTTTGCCATTTTCCTCGTCTTTTTTAGTGCTTCTTCTTCAAATTTATTTTGGAACTTGGGATAAAATTCCCCCATCTTGTAATGTCTTCAGATGCTTCATGAATCTTTATTCCATGTCTTTCCAATTCTTCATAAAGTGTCTTGCTTTGCCAAATTACATGATTTTTGAATAAAATACTTACAAAACACCTAAGAATTGCTAGTTTTAGGAAAAAAATTATAATTACATGACTCGATATGAAAATATTACAAAATGTCCCTTAAACAACAACCAACTCTTCTTAAACCCCTCTTTATTGAATCAAATCACTACTAGAATGACAAAAAAACATGCTGAAAATAACGTAAGATGATATGTAATCAGTGAACATAATAAAGCAAGAGATCCAAATGCAATTAAGTGTTGATTTAGATAATAAAATTGTTATTGCTACTTGCATACAATCCACTCTTTTTACATAATAAAATAAGTGATCCAAATGCAATTAAGTTTTGTCTACTATATTTATAACGCGAACACGCGTAAATTATGAACAATATTTTTTTTAATGAAATTAGTTAGATTTGATTAAAATTATACATATAGATGTTTCAAATTTCAAATTGTAACATGATTATCTTTTTAAATTACATAATAATATAATAAATATAATATAAAATTTTATCGTTTTCAACGATATCTTTTTTTTTTTTACTGAATCAAGAGTGAGGAAGATATCAAGGAGTTGCTAAACATCCCGACTAGGTCGGCACACCCAAGGAACTCCACTCCTCTATCGCTCACCCATGTATTATATAGATAGAAGAAAGGGAAAAACATGTACAAGAGGGGGGCCAAACCAAACCCTCGATAGAAAGCAAAAATTATAGAAAGGGAAAATTAGGTAACCTCGATCGATCCCTAAAGAAATCCCTCCAAACAAACTCGGGAATAATGTCCCACCATACAGTGTTTGTAACCATGTGACTGTGACTAGCAGAGATCAATGATTCATCAATAAATATGAGAATAGGCTTATGAGTAATATGAGAATCCGATTGAGATGAGAATAGGCTTGGAGCGAGTTTGGTAACCTTTTTGCTTCATTGAGATGAGTTTGGTAATAGACCCTTGGAGCGAGTTTGATAACCTTTTTGCTTCTTCCGATTGCTCTTGGAAACAACAGCAGTAAACCCCTCCTCGTCAACATCTTTATAAACTACTAGGGTCTGTTGAATGACCTCCAAGTCTTTGGTAATGATATGACATCAATGCAGAATGATAGTAGCAAAAGGATGTGACTGAATGGCAGGAGGGTTACCTGCAGCCACAACTGCCAAGACACCTGAATCCACTTGCGCATTCCCCTCCTCAAGTTGCTGAACATCGATTGTAAGTGGGACCGGAACATGTTGGAGCTGCAACACCGGGTCTAAAACTGAGGTACTCTCTACTTCATTGGAACAAATAACATCATCAATAACATTCTCAAGAGCCAAATGATAGGTGAAGGCAGACTTGTCACTATGCGCATGTCTGCTTGAATCAACGATATCAACAATATAACATTATTATATAACTTTATCATTTTCAACAATATCAACACCACAACATAATTATATAAAAATTTCTTAAAAGTATAATTAAAATATAATAAATAATCAAACAAAAATCTCATAATATTGTTCCTATTGTAACGAGATTGTTCATATTTTAATGTAATTTAACAATTTTTTTAATTAATAATCTAATCTAAGTAATATTATAAAAGAGATAAAATATTAAATAAAATATTTTAAATGAAAACAAAAATTGAAAAGGGAAGTATACGGCCAAATCCAATCCATGCAGTTTCTTTATATGCATATATGCATTAAGATAAAACATTAAAAAAACAAACTTTTACCCAATTTATCTTTTGTTTTGTTTGTCATAACCTAACCAAACCAAACCAAAGAAGCAAAGCATCAAGAGAGTTATCTTAACCTAAAAGAAAACCCCTTAGTAACATCATATTCATAGCATAAAACAAAAGAAAGCATTTTTTTGCAGTGTAAGAAAGGAAAATGAGAAAACTAAACGAAGAGCGAGTTGTTATCATAGGTGGTGGTATTGCTGGTTCTATTGTCGCTAAATCTCTTCAATTTCATGCACATGTCATCCTCATTGATCCGTAATTAATCTTTCTTCTTTAATTATTCTTGTAATTTCAATTTTGATATACCCTTTTGTGTTTTTGGAATCTTAATTGCTTTTTAGAATTTCCCAATTGGAAAAGTTTCAATTTTGAGGATGAAAAGTGTTTTATAACTTGTTATTGTCGTTATAAGTGCTTATGTATTAGCTCTTTTTATAGCAAAAGATGCCTGTTTGGATAGAGCTTATGCAAAACAGTTTATGCAAATAAATAAGCTTTTATTTATTATTCATGAGCTTGTTAAGGTAGTTTATGAATAAACAATTTATGAAGATAAAGTTTTCGTTAGTAAGAACTTATGAATTAATTTAAAAGCTTATTTATTTGCATAAGCTATTTTTCATAAGCTCAATCCAAATGGGAATAAAGTTAAATTGCTTTCGTATAATCTAAAGTTGTTTTCATAAGCTATCTTGGAGAATTCTTCAAAGAAAAAAAAAAGCTATCTTGGAGAACTTATGAAAATAAGTTAAAAACTGCTTCTGAACAATGTTATAAGTTGTTTTACCAGTCACAATACTTTTGTCAGTAGTTAAACTCAAATAAGCCAATCCAAACAGACCCTTGAAACTGTTTGGAAGAGCTTATGGAAACAACTTATGATATGCCCATTTTTGTAAGTTCTGTTGGATAGCTTTTGAAAACAACTTATGGCTTATGTGAAACCCAATTGACTTTATTTTATCTTTTGTTATTGAAATAACTTATACATAAGCGCTTATATGATACATGTTTATTTTATAAGCATTTTATTAAGTTGTTTATACAAATAGAGCCTAACCTTTCAGAAAATAAAAGTGATGGTATGTAATTACAAGTGTTATGGTCAGACGTCAACACGTGTCGGACTTTAAGAAACGTCTTCAATTTGAAGTGTCGGTGCAATATAGTTAGTTTTCCATGCACATGGCTGCCGAATTGCAATTATCTTTCTGTGCTTTTCCTAATTGAATTCAATTGAATCCAGGAAGGAGTATTTTGAGATTACATGGGCAAGTTTGAGGTCAATGGTGGAACCATCCTTTGCAGAAAGGACATTGATAAACCATAGACAGTACTTCACAAAAGGCGACCTTGTTACATCCAGTGCTGTCAATGTGACGGAAACCGAAGTCTTGACTGCAGACGGCCAACAGATTGCATATGACTATCTTGTTATTGCCACTGGCCATGCAGACCCTGTACCCAAAAGTAGGACTGAAAGAGTTAATCAATTTAAAGAAGGTAAACTTGAACTTGTATTTTTTATCGAGTAAGATGACGACAATGTTATGAATTTGAATTGACGCAAAATATGTAGACAGTTAATTGAGCCTACAATACCATAATGATCGCCTTTCAGTGTTTATGACATTATAATTTCTTAGCTAATCTTTGAGGATAGTAGACTGAACATGTGTTTGTTTTCACGGTTATTTTACTCCCACCATACATTTACATTGAAGCTCCAAATAGCAGCTTCCCTTTCATCCAATGTTGTCAATCACGGATAGTAAAAAAACAGTGGTTTGTCCAAGTTCCGCTGCACTACAATGCCGCAACACTGCTATAGCCTCCATTTGACATCACTTTGTAATACACCATGTAATGCGGAACAATAGGGGTTTGTTGAAGTTCTGCTACGCTATAGTGCTGCTATATCTGCTATTTGACTACACTTTCATCATGAGTTCAAAAGACTTTCAACTGTGATTTCAAACACTACTTGAGCTTCTTCTTTTGAACTCATGTAGGCTAATCTTTAAAGTTCACTGCAAGGCCTTCCTTACATGGTATGAAATGAATCAACGTATAGTATTCGTTAAATAAAAGGACCACCGACTTCTTGTATCACCATGGAAGAAATATTAGAACCCAAAATAACTGAGACTAATTTGTATTGTTGTTTTTGATTCAATCATAAGATATACCGACATTGTTCAATTTAGTATAGTGTATCGTGAATGATTTTATGGAATAGATTCATTTTATGGCAATGTAATAAATTGTTACTGTCAGCACTTGATTTATGAAGTTAATTTTCTCTGCAGAAAATGAAAAGATAAAATCTGCTCATTCCATTCTGATTGTTGGAGGAGGTCCTACTGGTGTAGAACTCGCTGCAGAGATAGCTGTTGATTTTCCGGATAAGAAAGTTACACTGGTGCACAAAGGACCAAGGCTGTTGGAATTCATAGGCTCAAAAGCTGCTGATAAAACTCTAAAATGGTTGAAATCTAAGAAGGTTGAGGTGAAACTAAACCAAGCAGTCGACTTAAACAGTGACACAGATGGACACAACAAAATCTATCGAACTTCAGCAGGGGATACCATCGAAGCAGATTGTCATTTCTTGTGCACGGGAAAACCGTTTGCTTCGTCATGGCTTAAAGAAACTGTGTTGAAAAATGACTTGGATGTTCAGGGAATGATCAAGGTAGATGAAAACTTGAGAGTCAGGGGTCGGAACAACATTTTTGCAATTGGAGATATTACAAACATTCCGGTAAGTGCTTGTATTAGCAACATATTCTGTTTTTTCTTTGACCACTGTTTGTATAAATTATTTCTAGAACAAAAGGAAAAATATTGTCAAACTGTTTTTATATAAGCTATAAACTGTTTTCATAAGTTATCTTGGAGAGCTTATGGAAATAAGCTGAAAACAATTTCATAAGTTGTTTTCATAAGCTCTCCCAAACAGTCTCACAAGCGTTTATGTCAGTAGATAAGCTCAAATACGTCCATCTAAATAGGCCCTTAGTCCTGTGATGCTCCAATGATGTTGTGTGTTCCTCGTTGAGCTAAACTGAGACCATGCTTAACTGCCCAAATTTTGACTAGTATTGAGTTCTACTCACCAATGATGAAGATATTAATGTAAAATGAATGAGAAATACAAATGTACAATTTGTACTGGTTGCTACTACAGGAATAGTTAACTTGACTTTTTTAAACAAAATATAGCAAGCTCATGAAAAATTGTGTGACATAAATTATTAAAAGTAGGCATAATATGCATAATTTCCTACTGATTTTAGTGTTTGCATTTCTCGAGGTGCTTATATACGCGTACAACTCTCTTTAATTTTGTCCTATGTAAACTTTGACTCTCCTCTGTAAACCTATTGCATTTTAATCTCTTTACATGCCTCCCGATAGTTTATTTCTTAATGGACTTCAATAAAACAGGAAATCAAGCAAGGGTTTTTGGCACAGAAGCAGGCAGAAGTGGTTGCGAAGAACTTGCGGATGATGATTGAGGGAGGTAAAGAATGTTGGAGGGAAACATACAAACCACATTCAGTATTGGCAATAGTTTCACTTGGGAGGTATGATGCAGTCGCACAATTGCCATTCCTAACGATAAGTGGAAGAATTCCTGGCTACATCAAGTCTGGAGATTTGTTTGTTGGTAGAACAAGAAAACAAATGGGGCTGAGCCCTCATATTGTAGAAACTTAACTTGATATTATTAAATGCTTGGTGTGTATAAATAAATCTGTTTCATTAGTTTGTGTAATATGTAATTTATTTGAACATGCAACTTTTTATGCTGCTGAGAAATGGTGTTTCTTTAGATGTAATTGTGCAAGAGTCAAAAGCTGGATGTGGATCATGTTAATCAATGATGCATTATTGTAGTTTTGACATATTTGGATTTTCATAACAATAGTTTCGCTTACCTCGGTTTCCGTGCACACACAACCCTACCTTGTATTTGGTGTGATGTCAACTAAGATGTCACCAAATTGTGTTCCAATAACATGACTCTATTTGTATTACATAGTTTTGACACTTTTTATTGTCTTCCATATAAAAACTCATTCATCTAATAACTTGATTCGAGCATTGGCCTCTGCAGCTTCAGCAAGTAGCTTCTTTGCATCGATAGTGAGACTATAAACAATGCTATTTTCTGTGAACTATAAACAATGCCATGTAATGCTCTTGTTTAGAATGCACAATATATTCCATTTTCTCCTTTCCAGTGATTTGGATAACAGCCTTTCGGCATTCCATTTTCATTGAACAACTCTTTGTAATCCTGCATTATATTTGCATCATAAATTGTACTATAATTAATTATAGTGCCAAAACTACATTTTGGTGCCATTACATGATAATGTTTATAATCAATAATGCACCTTAAGCCACTCCAACACATTGCTTCTATATCCAGTAGCAAGGACTATAACATCAAATTGACTACTTTTTCCATCTACAAACTCAACAATCTTGCCCTTTTTGATGCGTGAAATCGTTGGATACACCTGAGTACATGCCAGAGCAAATTATTCGATTTGAATTCCTTCTGTAACGACCACACATTTCCAGCGTTGAGGTGGTTGATCAGATGGTCGACATTAAAACCATGATTCCCGTATATAAATTAACACTGGCTGCATATATAATGCAATAATAGTATAATACTCTGTACATGTTAATGTATATACCTTACCTTTACTTTGCTTTTATTGATCATTTTGATGCAACCGACATCAATGATAGGGGGACGACCCGTCCTAACTCTCATGGAGAAGGGCCCTTCCTTGGGTCTGATCAAACCATAGTTAGACATCATTTTGCTCATAAACACCAACAGTTTGTCCACCTTTTCTACACTTAAGTATTTCATCAAATACATTCCCACGAACACCATTTCTTTTGTAAGAGAATGCATCTGAACATATCAAATATATATATTTTTGAAGGACATAACAAACATATATTTCTTCTCTCAACGGATAGAAACAATTGATTTGGTGACAAAAAAACAAAGAAAACTTTAATTATGACAATGTCTTTATGTATTAGAGACGACATAATTGAAGATTAATTTCATTAATTATGACAATGTCATTCAAATTTGTTTTTAGTAATGAACTACTCCCTCTATAACAAAATATAAACATCTTAAAAAAAAAATATATATAAACAAGAGTTAATTGTGAAAATACTATACATGATGTCTGAAAATGATCCATGTACAAGATAAAACATAAATTCTACATCTCTAATTTGAGATTCTTTCTGTTTTGATTCTCTAAAAGCTCACTCACATAGGAGACTGACGTTGCGGAGAATATTTTTTTTGTTGCTGTGGCATTTTTGTTTTGCCTCATTTTTTTCCTAACATTAATTGAGGGGCTGAAATCAAGGAAAAATGTACCATTTTTTGTGTAGACCTAAAATCTATAAAAGTGAATTAGAGATTGAATTTATTCATGATTTTTTGTAGGCATATCTAGAGCGTTAGAATGAGCCTCTTAGAATTTTTCGATAAGGGAGAAATTAATTATGATATTTTAAACCGTAAAAAATTCAAAAACCAAAACAACGGAAACCTCAATCTAGAAATCAAATTTTGAGTGGATATTTTGCAAAAACTTATATAAAAAAACAGGAAAGATCTGCAACGTTTCATAGTATTCCGAAAATATCTCAATTTATTTTGATTTTTCAAACAAAACGTGTAAAATCGCAATCTTGTTCAAAGCAAGCATATATTCACGAGTCTAATTTTGTTCATTAATTTTTCAGGTAGTATTATAACATCATAATAACATTCATCACAAAATATTGGAGTTTTTAAACAAGAGAATAATTATTTAAAAATTTTCGTTTCCCACAATTATGAATTTTTAAAAAATTCATAATTAATTCATTCATCGTTTAAAATCACCAAAATTTCATGGTGGCGGTTCTAATGATGATTTAAACGTGCCTACAAAATGGGGGAGGGAAATTTGACCCCTGAGTATATGCTTTCTCAGACCAAAATTGCAATTTTGCACATTTCGGTCAAAATTTTATAATTAATCCCTAATTGGAAAATTCAAATTTTATGTGGGAGACCTTATTTTAATCTCCTAAACATCAAAATAAAATAAAAAATGAAAAACTTCAACTTCTATGTTACTTTTCTAGACTTAATTTCATTAGAAAAATGATCTATTTTTATTTTATTTCAGCCCCTCAACTAATGGTAGAAAAATATATAGAGTAAAAAGAATCGAGACTCTCAGCAAAAAGCCACATGGCAATAATCCCTGCCACCCCAACACCTCTTGCGTATCTAAGAATGTTGGGGGATCAAAGTAGAAAGAATCTCAAATTACAGGAGTAGACTATATAAACAAAGATCGGTCAAAGATAATATATAGTTTAAATTTGAAACCATATACATATTTTTCTTTGACGTTTTTTTTTACTGAGAGAGATGAGTGTTTATTTGTTTTGGAAGATAGAGGGGGACTTACAGGACTTCTTATAACGATGGAGGTATTTGCACCCCAATTTAAGAGATCATAAGCAATCTCCATGCCAGAATTTCCACTTCCAACAACTAAAACATTCTTATCATACCATGACCTTCCATTAAGATATTCACTACTATGAAGATATTCACCTTCAAAGCTTTCAAGCCCATTTATCATGGGAATATATTCATCACTGTTTTCACCAGTTGCAACCACTAGATAAATCAGCAACATAAATCTCATCAACATTTAATGTATTATCCTTCACACAAACTCTCCATTTTCCATTGTTGACATCAAAAGATGCATCATTAACGTACCGGTTGTATCGAATACAGATCTTGAAATGATTCACATAATCGTCTAAATAACGAAGGAAATCAACCCTAGGGAAAAAATTTGGTAAATCAGATGGGATAGGTAAGTGAGGTAGGTTACAAAACTTTTTACCAGTGTGAAGTTTCAAACGGTCATATGTTCTTTTCCTCCAAAGAGATGCATGACAATCATCTTTTTCTAAGATAATGTTTGGAATGAAAAGTTTAATTTGTGAAGACATGCTGAGGTCGCTAAGCCGGCAGGTCCTGCACCTACAATCACAATAGGCATTTCAATTTCCATGGTGTTGTTTTTTTCTTCTTCTTTATCACTAGAACTTTTACTGCCACCGCCCGGGTCATAAACAATGGAGGAGCTAATATGTTGCAATATGACGTTGTTTTGGATTTTCCTGGAAAAAAAATCTATTTTTTTAACTAAAAAATAACTTTTATTTTTATTTTTGTAGTGTGTTTTTGATTTTTAAAAAATCTTCTTGCGAAAAAAGTCATATTTAGACTCAAAATAAAAAGCTAATTAAAGTAGTTTTTCTAAATCTATTTATTTTATAGATGCAATGAAATCAAGTGTAAGAGTTTCAAAACAAACCAAAAATGATTTGTATGATACTAAGCAAACATAAATAGTTGTAGATTATTTTAACACAAAATATATTTTACATAAAGCTGAAACAAACGCATCCATGATCCATGACATAGTTAAAAAAAACAACTCAACATAAACAATAATTTAGGACATACAACAATTGTTCACACATTTTGAAATATTTCTTTATAGACTACATTTGAAGTGGTGCTGATGCAATCTCCATCATCAATATTAAACACAACACTAATTTCAAAAAGAAACGAAATTAAGTAAGGCAGCACGAAATTTTATTCAAGGAAAAATTCAACCAAGAATAAGGATTACAAAACATAAAGTTTGGCTTTTTTTTCACAGCCAACTTTAACAACTTTCGAGAAACATTAAGAAAAACAAAAATTTAACAAAAATTTGTTCCACCATCAGCCCGCATTCAAATTCCTATTTGCGGGTGACACGAAGGTAAAGTGTCTCGTTCATTCCAGCCATTGATGCACCAGGCAGTATGGGGGAACCTTGACGAAGATTGCGAGCAAGAACCATTCTCTTCCACCCACCTCCAATTTTGAAATGAGCATAATCAGTATTGTCATAAATCAGAGTGCAACCCCACACGTTGCCATTGTCATCCACAATCTTCAAAGTCGTAGTTGTCACATCCAATACGGCCTCACAAAATCCCATGTAAGAAAGCTCATGCAGTGCAAAATATAACATCGTAAACTTAATACCTTATAAACGTTGACAATACAATCAATAATGAAAATTTTTACTCACATATCCACCATCATAGTCTTTAGAAGTCAACTTTTTTTCATAAGAAGATGCAAAATTAATCTGATTATGGACTAAAGGGGATGGCAAGACATCAAAGTTATTGAAAGGAACAACCTGTTTCTCAAGCTGAAAAATCATTGGTGAGGTAGATCTAGGAGTTGACACCTTCCTTCGAAACCTATCCTTGAAATAGATAACAAACTCACCCATACCAAAAAACACCACAGTCACCCAGGATCCAAGACAAACACCATAAAAGTCTTTTAGGGCATGTCAACCCTTAGTCAAGTAAATGTTGCCATTGTTCCTCTCGACCAACACCTCAAATTCGTTGTTTTTAGAATCCACCAGACTTACGTAGCGTCCAATTTGGTCTCCAAAGTCACGAACAAACATTTTTGGCAAGACAAACATGCCCTAATAGTCAAAAAAATACAAATCAACATGTTAATAGATGAATTCGAATGGAAAAGATGATTCGAACGAATGCATTTGGGAAGAAAACCTCACATGCAAAGTATCAAGCTCAACGACACATGTCTTGTATTTTGTACGGAGATCATTGACAACCTTCTCAATTTCAGATGTGGGATTTGGGTTCAACGGGGCTGACAACAAAACACCAACAAAAATGTCAGTACTACGATAACAACTTTTAATTTTGTATTACATCAAGTATTAAAAAATTAGCAAACCCTAAACCTGTTAAAGCATGGTAAGACAACAGAGCTTGTACATCATTGTTGGCCATGCTTCTGTGAATGTGATGGGATCTGAAAGAATGAGAGGAAAAGCAGAGTGAATAATCCTTGCTTATATTTCAGGTTTATTTCAACGGACTATAACAAAAAGCAATAATAGATAGGCAATGGTTGTGTTAAAAAAAATGTTCGATTTTGTGTTTAATGGTTCTTTTATGGTTTCAACGGATTATTAAAAAGGCAATATTAGATAGGCATGTCAGATTTTAATGATATATTTCATGGTGCATTTATGATTTATTTCAACGGATTATTAAAAAAATGCAATAATAGATAAGAATCCCTGAATCTGAGCATCTATTCTTGCAGAAAAAAAATTGATTTTGTGAACCTATAAGCAAGAATCGTAGTCAACTATAAGTTGTATAATATGATTGTGATTTTTGATTGCATGAGAAAACATGTATTAAATGATGCATTTATGGTTTATTTCAACGGATTATAAAAAAAGGCAATATTAGATAGGAATGATAGATTTTAATCATTTATTCTTGCAAAATTAAAAATGTTCGATTTTGTGAAACATCAAGCAAGTTACACAAAAAAAACATCAAGCAAGAATCATAGTCAACTTTTAGCACGACTAACTGGAAATTTATACCAATTAAGTACATATTGATAGTTAGCAAAAGATGAATTATATTGGGAAATTCGAATTCAATTTTTCAAGGTAATTAAGAGATTAATTTAGGGGTAAATAAGTCATTATAGATTGTAAAAGAGTTAAAGGAGGGAAATTTTAGTTTTGAGATCAAGGGTTGAGATTAAGTTTTGATCCATCCAACAACCAGCATTCATTGGCGCCAAAAGTTATTAGGTTTAGGGTTTGAAGGTTTGGATGCATTGCCAATTAGGATTAGAAATAAAATAGATTGTTATTGTTTTAGTTCTTCACACTATTATAACCATCTAGCTAGGTATGCTTTAGTGAGCATTTTAGAGCATCCACATTGGTGAGGTATTCACCATTTAAGACCCAGTACCTAATAGGTACATCCAATGTGAATTTTTTTTTAGCGTCTTCTAGGACTTAGGGTCTCACTTAAGACCTCAATGCTTAAGTGGACCCCATATTATTTTATTTTAAAATAATCATTGTCATTGTACTATTGTTTTTTAATTGCAATTTAATATTATAAATAGACAATAGTGTCTTAAATAAATAGTTATTGGTGGGACTCATGTAGACCTTTTGTTAGAGGGTCTCCATTGGAGTGGTTGAATACCTATTAGGTACTATTATTAAAAAATTATAGAGAAGTGATGTGTCCATATGGGATCCACTTAAGACCTCCAAATTGAGAGTCTCTGTTGTGGATGCTTGTCATTTATACTTTTTTTTTTGGTTTATCTAACATGTTCAATATTGCATGTGTTAGAGCAACTAAAAGGAGAAACTTTTTATTAAAAAATAACAATTATGTATAAAAAAGATACATATTTAATATTAAATACACAAGTTTAAATGTAAACTTGTTTTTTTTAAAACTTAACATGTGCAAATATACACATTAGAAAAACCCTTTTTTTTAAAGAAGCTAAATTAGCCTACTCAAATTAGCTCCGGAGAGAATCGAACATGAGACCTTGAGAAAGAGCACATTCTAAGGTCCCAAGTTAATACCACCAGACCAACCAAAGTGGGTAGAAAAATCCATTTTTTATTACCAGCCAATCAAAAATATTTAAAATTGTTGTACACTCTTGCATGATTTTAACGAACTATTTAAAAAGTATAATTTTATATTTAATAATTTAATTTGTTGTACACTCTTGCATGATTTTAAATTGAAGCCATGCGAATTACGATCGTTGCAACATAAAATAATTTTATATTTGTACCAATGATAAAAAACAATTTTATAAATATTGTAAGTTTTATAGAATTTTATTTATAGTTTTGTATATGTTCTGAACTGGCTAGAAGCCCAATGACACATGACCCAATCAAGCAAAGCCTAAGGAAAGCAAGGCCAAACATGGTGGAGCAGCACACAAAGTGTGTGCGGATCATCGCACATGGACACATACTGACTCCATCTCCACCATCCACTCCATCACCAACGGCTCCTAAGATGGCGTCACATTTCATGGGAACCGGTAGCATTCTCTTCACCTATATATGGGTGATTTAGCATGTAACACTCATACTAAATGTATCTAGAATATTTAGCATGTGCGTTAGCTTAGTACTTGATACATTAAAATTACAGCAGAATTTCTTTCGAATGAATATTTACGTCACTACAAGTTCTTACATCTGATAAAATGTCAACTGTCAAATACATATATCTGATACATATTTGAAATACATGAAAAATAATCTAAAACTGGTACGAAACTAGCATTTGACGATAACCCATTCAACTGCATATCTGGCTTCTCTTACTACGAGTAACCTGCTGATCTGTAAAATAAATAAATAGATTGGGGCCTATTCTAGGTTGTAGGCAATCTTGGGGGAAAACTACGATTGCCATATGTCTATACTCAACCCGTTTGGGTTTATACTGTTATGTTCTACATAACTGACGATCAAGAGAAAACTAGGATCGTTATCTTTGTTCTATCATAAGTCTGATCATAAACACATGCATATTCATATTCTGTTTTCATATTAATGTTAGAAGGTGAGCGTTGAACAAACAATTATTATTTGAGTTCATTTTACGGAATGGATCCAAAGTGGAGTAACCTTGGTCATCATTACACCGCTATCCGGTGAAAACTCCTATCTAAGGCTAATCATCGAAACTCCTCTGACTACGTGTAGTTTACCATCCACGATAAACCCATCCAGCGGAACCTGGAGCCTGCTGAGGGACACAGATTATTATTATAAATTATTAATGTTTTATGAATTTCCTGTCTAAGAAAATCCCACTAGCCTAACCTGGGCCTGCTACGTGATACCAATTAACCATGAGAATAGGCGTGATTGCTAGAGGAACACATTCACTGAGACCGAAAGGAGATGTGATAGGCTTAAGAGAAACTTGTCTTTAGAAAGTGGGTCCAATATAAAGTTTAGGTTTAGGGTTTGGTTTGTGAAGGTTTTGTCATCAAGATGAACCAATAATCCCAAGACACCTTTTATTATTATTGTTATTTTCTTTCAATTAAAAATCCAAACTTTTTAACCTTTGAAACTTTCATCTAATCATTATTAAAAGTTAATTGAATTCATAACTCCCTGTCGGAACGATACTCTTTTTAATATTTCGGTAGAACCGTGCACTTGCGGTTTTACTCATCATGAAACTCCACAACAACTATGACGTGAGAGCCACAATCTTTATATTTAGTCAATATAGTTGAAAGAGACCAATCGAGTTAGACGCTGCCTTGGTGAGATGTGTTCATGACATTTGGCAAAATTTGATTCTCCCCAGGACATACAAAGGAATCAGAATGTGCATGACTAGACCCAATGAAAAATTTAGTTTGGTTGACCCATTATCTTGTTATGTAGATTTGTTTAATTATGTTGTTGCAATTATTATTGTTGTTGTATTATCATGTTGTTAAATTTACATTGTTGAAATCGGTTTGGTTGAATAATATTGTTGTTGAGGTATAATGTGATTTAATGATATGTTTTTGGTGTTTTATGTTCCGAATGATTTCAAATTCTATAATCCATAAATGCAAAACACATGCTTCGAATTATTAAATCTAAACAGGGTAAAATTGAGATTTCGAAGGATGCATGAGAGCAATTGACAATGGAAAGAGAATTTCTTTAAAAGTAAACACCTGAGATTCTATTGCAAGTCCAACAACCCATTCTTGTGAAGAGGTTCATCATCATACGAAAATAAACACATTTTAACAACTTTTTTTTTTGGTGTTAAACCTTCTTTAAGACCATTACTTTTGCCACCCTATGACCTTCTCACGCACCATAATTTTTTTTTCTTCGAATAATGTCCTGGGGGATTTTTGGATTATAGAATCCGAAATAAGTTTTCCTCTGTTTTTGGGTGGAAAGGAGTTTTTCACCTTTTCGGATTATACAAACACAATAAGTAGTTTGAATGTTAAAATCCAAAAACCCAATGTAACATGACGCGTTTCTTGTTTTTTTTCTCGGATTATAAAATTCAGATACTCCATATACCCATCTTTTATCAAGAATTCAGGGGAAACAAGTTTAGGTTTTATAATATGACAAAGACTGAGTCAGTTTTTACCAGGATAGCTAATTTAAGAACCATTTTAACCATCTTAACCCCATCCTTATTTTTTTTTCTTTTGATTTTTTAGGCAAATTTCGGAGCGGCCCGATCAAATAGTTTAAAAACTGAATTTTTGACTAGGTTGATAAGGATGAGATTATGATGGTTAAAGTGTTCTTAAACTAGCTATCCTGTTAAAAACACACACTCTCATAAAATTTGTATTATAAAATCCAAACTAATTTTTCTAAATTCTTAACACAAGAAAAATGCATATGAGTATTTGAATTTTAAGATCTATAAAAAAAAACAAGAAATATGTCCTATTGAGTTTTTGTATCTAAAAATCTAAACTATTTATTGTGTTCGGATTGTACTATCGAAATAAGTGAAAAAGAAGGGAAAATAATTTAATTTTTTTTCAAAGGTTAAGATTTAACTGAACTCTGCGGTCACCGTAGAAAATCCATTCCCATATATAATCCAAACAAACCAAAGCCACCACCTCTTTTTCCCTTGTCTCAGAAAGTTGCAGTTCCACTCAAACTCGCAATCTGATCGCTAATTGCACCTTCCTCCGAGATTGACAACATTCAACTAAACTTTGAGGGTATTTTCTTTCTTTTTTATTTTAATTTTTAAGTTTGTTTATTTTCTTTCTGTTTTTCTTTACTCTTGTTTGTTTTAATTATTTTTCATTATAATGTAGTGCTTTGTAACATGAATTTATTACATTCTGTGTAGTTGGTTCATAATTTATGGATTAAAAATAATAATTTATGTGTATTACATAGCCTTGGCGTTTGAATTGGTTTATTTGAGCTTATTCGTCGTTAGTTTGAGTGTGTGTTTGGTTCTGCAGTGATAAAAATTGATTGTCAGTTGAATGTAAAGTGGTTTATATTTGGATACGTTCGAGTAAAAGTGAGTTTAACAATAACTTTGAATGTAAAAAATCAATTATAGAATCAAAAGCTCCAATTTATAGCTTCAAGTTAGAATCAATTCTGGAGGTAAAATCAATTATACTTTAAAGCAACCAAACATGTCAAAATCGATTCGACACCTCTAGAATCAATTTTGTTTTCTCCAAAAGTGGAATCAAACATACATTGAATTTATTTTAGATTTTGTTGTAGAAATAACTTATGCATAAGTACTTATATGGTAAATGCTCATGCTAATTAAACTGTTTATCCAAACAAGGCTTATTTATATGTGTCTATTGCGTTTGTGTTGATTCACAGGTTGAATTTTCGTCATGATGAAAGTAAGTAAGGGGAAAAAAGGTATACGGACAGGGGAGAAGAAGAAGAAAAGTAAGGTGGAACAAAATGCTGATGTTGAGACACATGTTACAGTGAACAATGATGGTATATAAATATGTTATGCTTTTGTATGGCTCGCACTTTGTTGAATTTTTATTGAAATAAATTTGTTGTATCAGTGGATAATGGAATGCAGCTTATAAAGGGGAAAAAGGTGAAAGTTACTACTAGCCGAAAAAGGAAGAAGAAGGACAGAAATCTAGTTGGAAGAGAAAAATCAGAAGATGTTGACGTTGTTGTGGAAGAGCAAAATGGTGAGTTAATGATAGTGGTGCGGCTTCTATCAGTATTTACTATTTGTCACGAAATTATTATTCACAATATCATGAAGTCGGAAACCACCAAATAGTCGGCCCACATAACCATATACACAATGTGTGAGTTGAAACGCCATACCAATTGCATTATGGCATCCGGGCTTTTGTGAGTTCTGTGATAACAATGTTTCGTGACATATAGTATTTTTCGACTTCTATATTGTGAACAAGATACTTTACTAACTAATTAGTATAGGAGGAATGCTTGCAAGACACATTCTAACACACACTTTCTAACACACTCTCTTTGATTGGTTAAAATTCACATGGGTTCCACTTAATCATGTGGGTCCCATATGAATTTGGTGGGTCTCATGTGAATTTTAACCAATCAAAGAGAGTGTGTTGAAAAGTGTGTGTTAGAATGTGTGTTGCTAGCATTTCTCATAATGTGTTATGTTTCTGTACTGCTTGCACTATGTTTAAATTTTTCTAAAATAAATTGGTTGTTTCAGTGGATCATGGAATGCAGGTTACAGAGGGAAATAAGGTGAAAGTTTCAGCTGGCCGAAAAAGGAAAAACAAGGACAAAAATCTAGTTGGAAGAGAAAAACCAGAAGATGTTGAAGTTGATTTAGAAGAGCAAAATAGTGAGTTGATGACAGTGGCGTGGCTTCTCTACTGTGATTGTGAACAAGATATTTTACCGTCTATAAGTGTATAAATGTGTTATGTTTTTGTACTGGTCGCACTTTATTGAACTTTCACTGAAATAAATCGGTTGTTTCAGTGGATCCTGAAATGGAGATTATAAAGGGAAGAAAGGTGAAAGCTACTACTAGTCGAAAAAGGAAGAACAAGGACAAAAATCTAGTTGGAAGACAAACACCAGAAGATGAAGTAGTAGAACATTGTGATTCTAAAGAGGAGGTCAAAGACTCCAAGAAGCATAGAGATTCTAATGTTGAAGCAGCTATCAAGCCTTGTAATAAAAAGCACTTTCTGGTTATTGTTGTGTTGTGAAATATCATGCCTGAAGTTATACATTCATTTTCCTCATATAATTTTTTTTTGTTTTGTAGGTAGGTCAAAGCAAGCTAAGAAGAAAAGAAGAAAGGAAGTTCTAAAATCACCAGAAAAGAGAGAACAAAATCATCAGGATGACATTCATATTATTTCCTCTGGAGATGATGACTGCTCACATGGAATAAAAAGTATGAATTTCTTTTTTCTTCGCAGAATTACAATTACTCTATATTTGCTTAAAACTACAAATAACGTGCACAAATTTAATGATATGAACATATATTTTTGTAATGTCAGCATAGTTACATATTGTGAGGTTAGTTTTACATGTACATTGGAACAATTTACAATGGTAATTGCTATACATATACATTACAGTAATGGATAAACATTTCAACATTCTTTATGTTAACTGTCATGTGCATATGTCTTTCATCCTTTGCCAACATCCACCCAACTGCCTAAGAGTGAGCATGTACACATATTGTTTAGTTTACCATTATTCTTTCAACCTGTTGACTATTGGATTGTTGTGCACCCGTGTACTTTGTGCATATTTGTTTGTATGCTATTTTATATATGATATTTATTGTCATACATGGTATAGTTTCTGCATATTTGTATGCTATTGTCTATTTATTATCATAATTATATAGTTTTTGACTTGGGAATACTCAAACTACAGAGTGGATCAGGCAATACCATCAAAGTAGACCAGGGTTGGAGGTGTTGCAAAATCAAATTGAAGACTTTTTAACTACTTATGAGGAAAAATTGGAAGAGGTAAATATTTTAAAAAACTTTCTTAAAGCAAAACAAAAGTTGGATGTTCTTGTCAGATATTGTCTCAAAATTTTGCTACTTTATGCAGATTTCTTCCTAATTATAGTCAGATAACCCTTTTATCAGTGACGATAATAATCATGCCATGAATTTTATTATACAGTGAAATTAAATTGATGTAGTAAAATATTTTATTTAGAGTTTGAAAAATAACTTCTAAAAGTCATTTTCATTCATCTGGGCTTTTATGTGTGAATCCAAGTTATGGTCGTATAAGGTTTAATGCTGCTTTGTCTCATGTGCTTAGCACTTGATGCTGTCTGCTTTTGACAGAGCTTTTCTGTTTATGGGGTATGATGTGGTGCTAAATTTGATAGAAATATGGTTTTATGAGTAAGAATAAGGAATCTCTCTCTTGATTACAGAACAGTAATGCATAATCATGAGGGTCTGCAACCTCCTTACCCAATATGCCTTGTTTCTTCTTTCTCAGCTCCACTAATCTAACTAAGAAATCCTGGGTCCTGACCAACAGTTCTGATGGATACCAATCAATAGTCCCCCGAAACGTTCTCCTTCTATTTGCTGAAAACATTCCACAACAATAGATAAGGTTCCAATATTGATACGTGATTACCAAGATACAGATGAGAGCCAATAATAGCCTCTGGTGGGTTCCAAAGACCTTCAATGCTCATAGTCAAAATGACAGATAGCTGAATAGTTTTAGAAGTGACATCTATTTTGCCATTGATGTCTCTACAGAAATCTATATATTTGTCTGTATTTTTCTCTTGGCCATTGCTCCAGCAACAATGGCACATGTTTCAGCAAGTGGAAGAGTGAATTCACAGGTACCTTGGAATGCAAATATAAATTACTTCCCACGTGAATCTTGACCATTGTAACTGAAATGACATATCCAAAATGGTTACCTAATGAGCCACGGAACAAACATAAATGGAAACAACCCAATAGAGACCTATTCCTCCTTCAAGCTTCACTTCTCATATTGTCTTACTCTCAAAGTTCTAACACCTTTCTCTTCCTTAAGTTGGGTTTGTCCTTTCAAAATTAATTTTCTTCAGTAGCAGGACGAAAGGCCTAATACTCTCCCACGGCAACGCCCTTTATAATCTCTCATCTCACACCCCAAACTAACTCACTTTTCCATACGCAAGTGTTTAATGTTCCATATTCAATTTACAGCTATGAATGATCCTATATTTGTTACTTATTTTGGTTTCCATGCAATTGTTTTTTGGTCAATGCAGGAAAGAAAAGTAAAAGAAGCCCTTGCTGCAGAAGGGGGATGGACGGTGGTTCAACACCACAAGGGTAGGAAGAAAACTACTGACTCTGAAAGTGGGATTGCTGTGGGCTCGGTTGCTCAAGCTGCTCTAGAGAATAAATTGGCCAAAAAGAAAAATAAAGAAGTTGGTCAAGATTTCTACCGCTTTCAAAAAAGAGAAGCTCAGAGAAATGGTATGACTTGTTTTTCATAATATTTTGCCATATTTTTATATCCTAGATAATTTCTAGCTGTTTCTGATGTTGCAAAATACATCTACTTCTGTTAAAACAAATAGTCAATAGTTAAATTTAAACCAACGATGTTGGTGGTTTAAATAAATGAAAATCATAAAGATGTTAATTAGGGAGGTGGGGGGTTCCATCTAAATTTGCACCAACATGGAGCACATCTTATAGCGGATGTTATTTGTGTTTCTTTTAGGTTATTAGTGTTGTGTTAGTCATATACTACAAGTGCTGGACGTAATAGTATAAAAGGTTCATTAGCCCTATTTGTGATATTTCTCGCTTCGTTAATATCTTTGTTTCTATGATTCAAAACCCTTCTGCCATTAAATTAAGATTCTTCGCACAAAAACACTAGCAGATAATGTTTCTGGATGTTCATGAAATGATCTCTATCTTGTTCGCTGGAACACCTTAAAAATTATATGATTTTATGTGAGGCTCATTCATACTTTTATGTGCTGTCTTAAACTAGTACATGGTAACATTCGAAGTTTTTTAATTTTATTTTTTATGATCAAACTGAGATAAACCATTCATGTTTTGCTTGCAGAGCTAATGGAATTGCAGAGCAAATTTGAGGAGGATAAAAAACGTCTGCAGCAGTTAAGAGCTGCTAGGAAATTCAGACCTTATTAAATTATGTTGATACTATAGCAGCCAAGGTTCATGGTTCTTTTCTTAGTGGTGCAGATTTTATTTATGGAAGTACTGAAGTTGAACTATCCTCTAGTCCTGATTCCTGACAAACTTTGTTCATTAACCTTTCCAATTTTGTCAAAAATATTTGTAAATGTAAGGAAGCAGTTATTTTAGTTTGAGTTATATGATTTTTGCTGGGTTGGCGATACTGCGTGTTCCTTATGCCTGTCAAAAATATTTGTATGATTTCAAGAAATTCTATCGTGAAAGGGTGGTTTCTAACACAGACCACCAATTTAGTTGTTCGATGAAACACCATGAATGTTAGTCCTTAAATTTATCTCATTCACTATCGAGGTATTCTTCTATGTTCACATGACGAAATGAACCGTGCTTGCGCACACAGAGATATATTCCCAAAATGTTTAATCAATTCTTTATCAATTTCTTTTTTATCTTTAGAAATAATCTTGTGTGTGTCCGAGCGCTATTCATTTCATCTTGTGGCAATATATCATATCATGCACTCTTGTATGGAATCCGACTGTGACGAAACAGAAGAACTCCAATTCATATGCTTCTCTCTTTCCATGCCTTTTCTATGGAGTACCATTCAATCTCTTGCAACAGTACCTCTTTTCCCAATTAAAAATCTCAAGCCATAAAACACACAAGCGATGACAATGAATTCTGCTCTTCTCCCAGCAAGTTTTGTTCGTGCCTACTGAAATGTTGAAAATACCCTTGCGTTAGTTAAGTAACGCAAGTGATTAATTCTGTCCAACTTAACTAACGTTGTGTTAGTTAAGTAACATAATTGTTAAATTTATTCTAATTAATTTGTTCGCTTTTGTTCTAATTAATTTATTTACTTTATTCTAATTTATTTGTTCACTTCATTCTAATTTATTTGTTTATTTTATTCTAATTTATTTATTCACATAAATTAAATATTTATTCGAATTTATTCATTAAATAAATGCAAATATAA
>Ga0315913_1000275_pt1 | contig 40741 bp, 18 predicted proteins | sample MpolsnodulesMG_FD_207736 | JGI IMG/M metagenome (GOLD analysis project Ga0315913, IMG submission 207736) | Medicago polymorpha root nodule microbial communities from Los Angeles, California, United States - small nodules | ecosystem: Host-associated > Plants > Roots > Nodule | place: USA...
ACAGTTAGTCCTCATCAGGCTAATATTGTTCAAGCTATTCTTATGTTAGCTTGCATTATTTTTCATACTTTTGATTTACAACTCACGTATAACAGTCAAGTGGTATACCTTAATTGAACAAAATTAAATCACAATGAAGTTTCACAGAGTTCTCTATGATGAGGATAAATTTGCGATGGATATGGGGGGAGCATCTGTCCAACAAGTCATTTATTGTGAGTCAATGCACTAGTCTTTTTGCCACCCCAATGACTTAATTACGGTTTATGTTGTTTCTTTTCAAACTACCCATTGGAAACTACACATCATAGGATGTTTAATTTTGTTGACCCAAGCAGACAAATAATAAATGTCATAAGGTGCATTAATTGAGTATATGCCTTTTCAAACACATTTTTTTAATCACATTTTCACGTCTAAATAACCATGACGTGCATTGTTTAAACCATAATTTGACCTATTCATATAAACGTACCATACAATGTCTAATTTATTTGCGTATCCGCACGGATCGATGGTCTAGTTGTTCAAAAAACATCCATCAAACCTTATAAACACTATATTTTCTGATTTCCTCTAAAATCATTTAGATTTAGATAGATGTATTTCACCCAAATTAATAGTTTTAGGTGTTTTATTTACGCTCTTTCCTTAAAAATAAAAAAAAAGTTGTTTTATTTACGCTAGTTTATTAGCTCAAATCTATTTATAACCATAACAATTGTCAATTGTATTAAGCTGTCAGAATCTTCTAGCATTTCATTCTTATAAACATTTTTTATATGTAAAAGAAATTGGGAAAAATTGGGAAAAATTGGTGTGGCTTTAGAAACACCATATGTCATGACTAATATCAATCATGAGAAATTAACCAACTCGGAACATAAGTACTTGTTATATGAAAATTTTGATCAACCAGTTTTCGGGTGAGTTAATCTCACTTTTCTCAAAGATCAGAAGAAACAATGGTGTCTCAAGCACCATGGTTCAAAAAATTAGTATTTTGAAGAAGATACTTAAATGCAAAGTCTAGAGATTAAATAGCATATATATGGTCAATAAAAGATGACATGAAGATAAAATAGTAAATAACTATTAAAAAAAACTATTATACATTTATGGTCAATAAAAGTTTAAGAAACACTTTTATCTTTAATTTTATTTTGATTTAATCATTTATGTTATAATCAAATAACACTTTCAACCTATATCTTTTTTACCCCAATATAATCTTTTATGTTATGAAATGTCAATATTGTATAATTTTTCATGGGATTTTTTCAATAAAATATGAGTTTCTATGTTGCTGAGGCAAAATCCCTAAAATGTTTTAAAGATAAATAAATTTTGATAATTAAAAGATTAATATACTTTTTGGTATTTAACGTGTTATTGAGTGGTTAACTAAGACATGAATAAAATATAAATCAAACCTAGAATCAAGTGATCAAAAACCACTGCAAACTTATGAACTCAGTCAGAGTTTAAAAAGTTAGAGTTCGGAAGGTTGGTCAGAAGATAGTTCAAAAGGTAGTTTGTATGGTTTATCAAGAACAAACCCAAAAATCAATGACTTTATCAAAAACATTCAAGACACACATAAGATAAACAAAAAGTATAAAAAAAAAATGACTATGACCTTGGATCAAACAAACAATAAGGCATTTATATGAATAAAGGTAAAAAAAACACATTCATGGTTCAGTGTAGACTTGAGAAAAATGGAGTTGCCACTTGAATATACAAAACCAACAAGCATACTTAAACAACTTATCAAAAGTGTTTAAATCTCTTCAAGCTATTGATTACACAAATCAACTCTTAAGATTCATAAAAACTTAGAGTGCATAACCGTTTTCTCTTATCTTTGCAAATATAACCTTCTTGTCCTCATGCTCATAAACTTCCAAAATCATAGTCTAGAAATTCACAACTAGCTTTAAGTTTTTAAAGTGTTGGTTGAGTGAAAGAAAAATGTAAGTCATGTGTGACTTAGCAAGAAAAGTTGTAAGTTTGTTGAGGCTCAGAGAATACAGGTTGTAATTGTTCCAAAGGAATAAAATTGTAAGGTGTAGACATAGTTTTAAAAACTGGACCGGTCGTCGACTCGGTAAGGTCACTGGGTCACTGAGTCGTTGGTTCAACCATTGAATCATTGGTTGAACCGCATGACTAAACCGAATTAAATTGGATAACTTGAATTTATAACTCGATCTATATAAATGTGTACTTGTATTAAACTGAGTTAGATCATATTAATCTGATTACTCAATCACAAAAAATAAAAATTAAAACTCATAAAACCTACCAATTGTCAAAACTCATCAAAATTAATCATTATACGTGTATTTCATACTTACACAAATTCATTTATTCAAAAAAAAAAATACTTACATAAATTCATATCATATTTAAATAGATATTAGAAATTTATTCTAATTTTAATAAATATATTCAGAGTGAAGCAACAATATTAAAAAATATATGTATTTTCATTATAAATTAGAAACATTAACAATATATTATAATTTAAAATAAGAGTTAAATTAACAACTTGGATCATGTGAGCAATGGCATAGTGGTTGTGTTTCAACGGTGGGAAATTGTATAATTTAAAATGGTAAACAAACACTTTTTAAAAAATTTCTGGGAATAACTACCAAAAAAAATAAAATTCTGGGAATATAATAATTTTCATCACTGTATTCGTGGGAAAGTTATTCTAAGGTTTTATTTTTTCATCCGTGTAACAAACACACCTTAATAGAATGTTTGTATCCTCAAATCTATCAACTAAAAATGCTTTAGGGTCCGTTTGGTTCGAGAGTTTTGGAGGGGGGAGGGAAGATTTTTAATTTTAAGTGTTTGGTTCAATTTTTAGAAAGGAAGGGGAGGGGAGGGAAACAAATCCCTTTAAAATTTTATTGCATTCCCATAATTATCCTTAAATTAATTTCAAATCTCAATATTAATCTTGTAACAACTTTTATTATTATTAGATTATATTATCTTTGTAACAATCTTTCTTTTTTTGAAAGAGTAACAATCTTATTATTATTAGGTTATCTTATTCTTGTAACAATTTTTATTATTATTTTGTTATATCTTTCTTGTATATTATCTATCAATCTTATTTGTTACATCCAAAAACCACTCTTACTATTACTTTGTTGATGTCAACGACCTTATTATTATTATTATTATTATTATTATTATTATTATTATTATTATTATTATTATTATTATTATTATTATTATTATTATTATCATCTTATTTTAATTCAACTTATTATTGCTTGTTGTTCCTTTTTATTCAATGTTAATTCACCGATTCATATCTTGTTGTGCTAAATATATGAGTCAATTTGAGATAAAATAAGCAGCTTAGGTGTGTGCTTGTCATTCGTCGGTCTCTGAAATCGTAAAATCAAGTAGTTTCTTTTATTTAATTAAGTTTAAGGGTAAAATGGTAAAATAATTTTAAAATCCCCTCCCTTCCCCTCCCCTTGCAAACCAAACACGTTTTTAATTAAAATATCTCTCATCCCCTCCGTTAAAATCCCTCCCCTTCCCTCCCTTCCCCTCCTAATTCTCGAACCAAACGGACCCTTAAGGATTTTGCTTGAGTCATGGATTGATCTTTCGAATTCATTTGTCTGAAAGAAAAGATTTTCAGGCCAACGAAACCATGGATGGTTATTATTATTATTATTATTATTATTATTGAATAATAAGAGCTTAGTTATTTTTATTTGGTACAAAGAAGAACTTTTCTACTGGATTCAACGAATAAAGGGAAACAGTTTAGCATACACGAAGGAAGGATATAACATCCTATAGCTTCATTTGAATTTCTTTTTTTTCGTCATCTTTATTTTTATTCTTTTTCCTTTCGTTTATCGAATATATGTTTGTTTTTACTATTGTCCCAAAAAGACTATTATCGTACACAAAACACAATTGAAAGTACAAAGACATATGGAAAAGTTGTCCAAATTTTGATAGCAACTTCAATGAATCGTATAACATGCACAACTCGTGATATATTTAACCAATTCATGAGACTTGCATATAGGAACCTACGTGTTATTGTTTTCTTTTGAGGAAAATAAAATCTTAGAAAAGTTTTCTACATGAGTCTCTTAATAACAATATACATGACTCAATTTTGTTCAATATTTGAGCCTGTTCAATGTGTTCGTTCATATTATTGTTGTGTTTGGAAATGCGGCACGAAGTTGCCACCACGCGGACGCGGTTGCTCAACATTCCCAAGTTTAGCTTCAAAGTCATCACATTTGAAGCGGGAATCATGGTTTGCAAACTCTAATTAAAAGGGAATTAAAAGTAAGAAGTAGAAAGGAATTGAAGTAGTTAATGTAAAGAAGGACAAACACTTTCATAGCTAAATCTCAGGTCCTATCCAGAAACTTAGTCGCTAAAGATAAACAAAAAACCAACAACAAAAGTATGTCTATAGACCTATGATAGCGAGTCAAGTCGGCCCAAGCATCAGGCAAGTCTTTGCTTTAGGCCGCTCGGTTCACCCTATTAAACTCCTACATAGTCTATTTATTCTATGATTTTACCTACATTTTGGTATTGAACAAAATTTGCACATACGAATGCGCTCTTTCAGCCTCATCTTGTCTTGAGTCGGCCCTGTCAATAACATCTCCAAGCAGAAGATGTGCACATAACTTTACTCTTCCACGCTAAATTGATAGCAACATCTGTTTCTTCAATCCTATAATCTTTATTGAAATCTTTCAAGAGAGTTCTAACTGAATCAATCACCGAGGGGCTCAACGGTAACGGTACAAAACCCGCCATTGAAAATCTTGCCCTCCACTTTCCAAACAGTTCATGTCTTTCGACTCTCTCATCTCCCTCACAAGCTATGATGTTAACGATATCGCGAGCAACGCAGTGTTGTTCTGCATTAATTCTCTTCTTATCATCTCTAGGAAGAGCCACATCAATTGATTCAAACATTGCAGTGTAATAACTCAAAGTCTCAGCAAACCTTGGTAAAAATGGAGATGTGTTTGTGTTTGACTCTTGCTCCACAAATAATACAACCTTAGGCGACAAAATCTTCACCAGTCTCAAAAGCCTGTCTCTATGGTTCTCCATGCTCACGCTCTCGTCCGGTATGTGATGCAAAGCAAAAGGAAAATTCACAGCAAGAACTTCATCATGTTGAACTTCAAAATCTTCCAGTTGAACCTCACATCCATACATTTTAACACTATTGAACTCAAATGGAACTCTACAAGTTTTTGCACAATCTTCTAGCTTTTTTCCTACAATATCAAGTCTTCCACCTCTAGCATGAAACGATTGCGAGTCATCGATACCTGTTACACGAACGAACGGAGGTCCGCCAGGTTTATGCTTGAGAGCATGCAAAAGTAACATCCACTGTGATCCTTGTGCAATTTGGAAGTCAATTATGTGAATTCTTGATTCATTTTGCATTGCTTCACAAATGACAGCATTGGAAGATACGTAAGCAAACTGAAAATATGGGCAAATCTGATACAAAATGTGCATAGCACTCATCAATTCGTTGCTTGTTGGTTCTTCGCAATTCAACGCTTTATAAATTGCACTCCCTGATGATTCCAACCTTGCTCTTAATCCCTCCAACATGTAAGCACCTAACCTTTGAATTGGAGAACCGCCAACCGATACCATCTTTCCCAACACATTATTCATGAATCCTATTGTTTTTTGATTATCACCGTCAAATACATACTGTGCACATCTAATAAGTTCTTCTTTCAAGTCTAGCCTTGGAATCATTTCTACAAATTGAGACCAATCATATTGAGATGTACCTTGGTGGAGGCTACCGTTTAAGTTGGACTGGCAGCTGTCGACGATATCTGAATTGGGACCTAACAATGAAATCTCCGGTTCCTTAAAGCCTATCTCTGAAATCATTTCATCAAATTGAAACTCATTATCTTGAGATGTACCTTGGTGAAGGCTACCATTTGAGTTGGACTGACAGCTGCCGAATACTTCTATATCGGTACCTGCCAATGAAAGCTCAAGTTCTTTCATTTTGCGCTTCAATTCAATGCTATCATCGTCCGCACTAGAGTAAACACCTAACGGCGATCCATTTGTGGTGTTGTTAGAGGAGTAATGGTGAGAAAATTGTGGTGAAAAAGGACTTCTGGTGTTGAATGGATTTCCACTAGCAGATGAAGGAGAATCAAAAGCTATGACATCATTGGCTACTTGAGAAGATTCCAAGGTACAGAATTGCTTCTCCCAGTTGCTTGTTTCAAAAGAAACATTGGTTCTTTGACTGCTACTACCATTATTTGAATTGATTTGCAACGTTTTGAAACGATTGTTGTTTGAATCAATCTGTCTCAAAGACTGTTGCTGGTAGTATAAAGGATAACCAGCTGAGTTCGGTTTCTTTCGAGAAGTATACATCGAAAATTTAGTTGTTTACTCGGCTAATAATTATTGCCAACCACTAAATTAAGAGTCAAAACCTGCAAGCATAACAAGATAGTAGAAAATCATTAAGCATTAATTGGAGCTTCAATGCATAATTAGATGACAATCTATACAAAAATATAGGTCACTGAGTTTTTTTCTAAAAGTTTAGAGATAGAAATTAAATTCAATAATGCTAGGATCCACCAGCACCAACCCTTATTTAAAGCTGAATTTGAACATTAAAAATGAGAGCAAGTACAAGAAGTAGTCAAGGACTTCATCAATGTGACCTACATGGTAATTTTGAGTTTAAATGCTCTTTTGTCTTTTAAAGCTAAAAGAAACAACACAAGGATGTGTTTGGTTGTCATGAATCATTAACCAAACAGAGAAATTACAGTGATAAAAAGCTTTTAGTGTAGCATAATTACTAAAGGTGCAAAAAAATGTGAGAAAATTTATTTAGTGTGTTTGGTTGAGTATTAATCAACAAAAGTGAGCATGATGATAGCCGCAGACCTGCAGCAGTGCCAGAATAGTGTCGTGACAACTGAAATCAGTTCGTTGTGATATCAGTAACATATTTTTTTCCGTGTTTGTGAGGTGTACATATTATTTAGACACGCAAAAGTTTGAAGACTGTACTACTGTATAAAATATAACTCGGAAGTTTGTGGTATCAAAACCGAGGATAGAGAAAAAACAATATAAAACAATGCGATATTGTTGGATTTTGTGTTCGGCAAACATTTTCGCTCATAAAATGGGGCAAAAAAAAAAGGAAAGAAAAGGGCAAACAAATGCACCTAAACTTCAATCAAGATTCTCTCTTATTGGGAAAGATAGTTGGAATGATTATTAAGGGTTAAAAACATTAAATCTCTAGTATGTTATAATAGATTTGAATTAGTAACACCTTCTAAAAATTCATACACTAGTAATAAAATTTCACATAATTAGAGATAAGAAAAGATGGCAACCGAAAGCACATATTATAAAGAAAGGAGCAAAAACAAATCTTTATTCCATATTCCCTAGAAATAACTTTTAAGCAGATTTAGCACACAATTCACTTTACATCAGTAACATAATCTCAAGCTAAATAAAGCAGAATCACTCTAAAAATTGAAAGCTAACCAGTAAAAGAAAAAAGAGAAAACGTGTGACAAGCATGAACATTTCAGAATAAGGCATGAGTTTACCACAAATATAAAATAAAAAATTCATATGTTGCACAAAAATTGTATATTCTACAAATTTCAGAAGAGATAAAAAGCTTTTATTTACCACATAACACAAATGAAGAGACAAAATTTATTGGTATCAAGAGTACAAAGGATTCTCTACCTTGTTATACCAATGTTTTGAAGTTAAATGTCAAAGAGATATTAATTCAATAGGCACCTACACTAGTTTGAAAAAAAAATGTTATCAATTAACCACCCAAGACAATGCTAAGAGTAAAAGTTCAAATCTCAGCTAAGAGAAAAACTCATTTTAGTGTTCACGATGCCTCAAATGAAACCGATTCGTTGTTGGAGGAAACTTATTGAAAAAAAAAAGTAAAGTGATCGAACATGTGATAAAAAAAACATAACACCAAAACATAGGTAACTATGTTTTGATTTAATTAATGTAAATAGATTTTATATTGTCCATCAATTATAATGTTTAAAAATGTTTGACTTTTGTCTTAAAAAGTCACACACAACATTGATGATTGTGATGTATGTAAGTTTTTACACTTTAAAATCATAATATTTTAAAACCAAACATTAAATTAAATTTATACCAAGACAAATCCAAACATAAACTTCCACGAAAAAGTGGTTTGTTTATAGTTTGAATAAAAAACAAAAACAAAAGCTTCCACTACAAAATGAAACAAAAACAATATTCTGAAAACACTACCTTGCCACAAAATGTTTGAGCATATAACATAAGAATTCAAACATGAACACATGCTATATATTCAGGGCCCACAGACAACAACACAAATTCATGAAACCTTAAACAAACCAAAGTGTTGGAACAGAACATACCTCAGGCTCAGACTTTGAACATAGGTGAGAGGTTGTTCAGTTACATGTTGTGTTCTGTGGCAGAGATTCCTAAGACAGAATTTTTGTTTTGTTTAGAGAGAGAGAAAGGGGGATATGTAAGTAACTGTATAGGCTGTTTCAAGAGTCTGCGAGAAAACGATGGATTTGGTGGTAATCTGTGAGCGTTGATTTGATTATATATGTAATTTACATTTACTTTATTGTAATATAAAATATAAATCATAGTATCATAAATCATAACCATAATTCCATACAAGAATATTATTTTTTAGTTATAGTATAACAGTAAAGAAATGCATATCTTAAAAAAAAGTTCATGGTATTTAGTCAAAAAATAAAAGTTCATGGTATATATCATCAATTATCCTGTTAATATATGATAATTGGAAAATGATTCTATGCAGTCAAATAGTGACTGTAGAATGATATCAACCGTCTGATCTGTTAGAACAAATTTTATTCCACTTCTGATCTTTAAATATTCACAGTCCGATTTCAATCGTAAGGCCAACAATACTCTGACTGCGTGACTGTATTATCTGCCCGACTGCAGGGAATCATGGTCCATGATAATTACAGTATGACACTGAGTGGGCCCTGCATGCTACAAGGATATTCCTTGTGTATATATTTTTATAAATAAATAAATTGGAATGTTCTAGAAAGAGTAAAATAATCTTTGTTTCATAAGTAAAAAAAATAATAATGATATTTGATAAATTGGAGTGTAGGTTTAAATCAACAATTTCTCATATTTGAGCATTTGGTGTTCTGAAATTCATAAGAATGATGAGTTTGATACATCAACCTTTGCAAAATCATGTTAGTAAGATGTGGATTACCCAACGTTTATTTATGAGAAACTATCTTGTACTTTTTTTTAAGAGAAATTACATGGCTAGCACTTAAAAATATATTTTTGGATCTTATCTCACACTCGATGAGATAAAATCCAAAACTTTCCATCAACATTGCAATATGCAGATGTTAAAGTTCGAACATTAAATTTTTCATTTACTCACTTTAAGTGTAAAACTCAAGTCAATAGACTATTTGACGAAAAAATATATAAAAAGAAAGATATTATCACTGTTGTAAAAAATTGCAACAAAAACCTGTGATTATTGCTTTGTTAGATGTAAAACAATGTAAGAGGAAAAAACAATACAATAAAGTGGAAGATTAAAAATAAAAGAAAGTAAATTATTATTTGATTTTTTGTTTTTGGTACAAGATTGTTATTCGATTGTTTATTATTATCATAGAAAGTGAAAAGGAAAGAATGAAAAAACGCATCTTTCTTTTGACGGGGACGTATCTCTTCCCTTTTTTATTTGTTTTTAGAAAATATATCTTTCCTTATCTGGTTAGATATAAAATATGGGAGAAAGGAAAAGTATCTGTGAAATAATAAAAATAACCTTAAAATATTAATTTTAAAAATAACCTTAAATAAAACATTTTAAAATGGGGGAATGGGGACATAACCTGACCTAGGAAAAAAGGATTATTATTTTTCTAATTTGCTAATTTTTGTTTATTAAAAAAGTGATTCAAATTAAATAATAATATTACCTTTTCTTCAAAAAAGTAATATTACATTTGAAAAAGGTAAATTTGCAATTTGGTCAAGACACTTCCCCCGTCGCCACTTTTCTTTATAAGTATTCTTTTTAAAGATTTTTTCTTTATAAGTATATTAGCAAAATAAGTAAAAGCATAAATTTTCAAAAATACCATCACATTATCAAATAGGGTACTTTCTGTCACATGAGCTTAGCTCACTTGGTAAGAGATAATATATAATATATGCAGGGGTCAGAGTTCGAACCTCGGACACCTCATTTATTCACCTTTAAGATGAATTTCTCGTACTTTTTTCTATTCTTTGTCAAAAAAAAAAATGGTACTTCATTCTTATTTTTTATATACATATAAAAATAATTATCTGACATGTAATTAAAACAAATCAAGATTTATGTTGACTTTTTTTTAGTTAACTTGTTACCGTTAAAAAAAAGTTTTTATCGTTAATAGTGACGGATCTACATCAAAGATCCGAATGACGAATTAAACTCATGACCACTTATTTAAGAGACTCAAATCTCTCATCACTTGAACCAATTCGTTATTGATGTATAAGAGAAGGAAAAGTAACAGATATAGGTTGAGTAGTTTTATCTTATACAGTTTTTACCAGTCCACGTTTGTATAAGAGAGAGTAGTTTGTCGAGGGAGGGGAGAGAGATATAGGTTGAGGCTAAACTCAACAGTGCCATGAAAGTAACGGATAATACTTTTCATACAAACATGTGTTGTGTTTTTGGGTCATTTATAAACAAGCACACTTCTTGAACTTCATAAAAGATATTTGATCTTGTAAATGTCAGGTATTGAAATGCTCAAGCGAGGCTATGATATTATGTTGGATCTTGATAAGGGTTTCCTGAAGAACTACTAAGTTTTGCTTTTGTATCCACAAGTGTCAGTGATGGCTTGCTCGCGGACATACATGTGCGCTCAATAACTTCCTCTTCATATTTATTTTGAGAAAGAAAAATAATTGGGAGGGCCTCGATCCTTCATGGAAAATTCAAAGTTAAGCTTAGACATAATAAATTCACAAAGAGAGTCAGAAGAAGCGGTAAGAATAATGTCATCCACATACAAAAGAATATAGACGATATCATTTCCATGTTTATAAATAAATAAAGAGTGGTCATAAATAATTTGAGAGAGTAGGGTGCTTGTTTAAGTCCATGGAGATAATTTTTTAGAAGACATACATGGCCAGGGAGTTGAGTATGGTGTAAACCAAGAGGTTGGTGCATATACACAGTTTCATAAAGGTTGCCATGCAAAAAGGCATTTTTGACATCTAATTGATGAAGACATCATGATTTAGATAATGCAACACTTAGTATCATGTGAATTGTCGACATATTGACTACGAGGTTGAAGGCTTCCCCATAATCAGTACGAGTTTGTTGATTTGCACCATTACTGACGGGATGAGCTTTGTATCACTCAAAAGATCTATCATAATTCTTCTTATACTTGAAAATCCACAATCTTTGAACAATATTAGCATTTGACAAACGAGGAACCAAGTCCCACATCTTATTTTTAATAAAGCATCATATTCGTATTTCATAGTCACTTCCCAATTATGACCATTTAATGCATCAATGAGATTTTTGGGTAAGGGATACATAGAAATTTAAGTTTAGGTATGGAGATTAAAGAGCTTATGAAGCTTAATGATATCATGTTATGTTCGGGTAGTCATTTGAGGAGAGTAAGGTGACATTGTGGGTGAAGTTGGTTGGACCGAAGGGGAAATATGTTGATCAATGGATTGGTTTGAGGGAGGGGAAGAAGTAAGCGTGGGTGAAAGGTTTGGTTCCGAGGATTGGGCGTGGGGACTTGTAATAAATGTGTTTTGGTCTTATGAAGGTTGCTCTGATGAAGTTTTTGTTTGAGGATAGGTGGTTTGAGTTAGCTCATTTGTGAGTTGAATAAAGGTTGGATCATATGGTGTAGGGGCAGCATATGTATATTACTAAAGAGGGAAAAATTATAGCTAGCTGTTGTATAAAAGGGAAAACCATTTTCTTCAAAAATAATATGTATAGAAATAAATATTTTACGACTTGACAGCTCGTGACACTTATATCCTCTATGACTGGATGGAAAGTCCAATAATACACATGGTGTTGATCGATCTTGAAACTTATTTCTAGACCTTAGAACTTATTCTCGACTTGAAGATGAGAATATGAAGGATCTTTTTGGTAGAGTATTTTGGTGGGTGATTGCAGGACAATCTTTTTATTTGGAATGATGTTGCGGAAGGAAAGCTTTTGGTGGGTCATTTGTAAGGCATGGTGCAAAAATGATGGGGTTATAGAGGCATGTGCAAGAAGGGTTTTGAAGATGTTATTTATGGTACAGATTTTTCTTTCACCTTTTTACATTTTGCCAGGATGTGTGAGGAGAAGAAAATCTCAGGGACATCTCATTGAGTTCGCAAAATTTATTAAAAAGAAAGTTATCATACTATTTTCCATTGTGGCATTGAAAACTTTTAATTGCTCTTTTAAATTTTCTTTTAATGTGAACTAGAAATCAAAGAAAAATAGAATGAACTTGAGATTTATATTGAAGAAGAAACGTCCAGATTTTTTTTTATCTGAACACACTTGATTTTTTTTGTTCTTAAATTAAACATATCTGTTTATTTTTATAGTATTAATTATTATTTTTTGTGTTAACCTTCGGTTTATATGAATAATGACCCTAAAAATATGAAGTTTGGCTAAAAGATAAGTAAATTATAACCAAGAATTGTTTTATTCAAACTCAAGTTCTTTCGAACAATTTATCCATTAATGAAACTCATTAACCACTCCTTTCGAGTCACTTAAAAAAAAGTGATGCTTAAAAAAAATGTTAGAAAGAAGTGATGCTTAAAAAAAATGTTAGAAAGAAAATATCCATAAAATAAGAAAATGATGAATGTGTATTTCATTAGAAGTATTTTAAAAGTTGGGAGGAGCGACTCCACCAAAGATAGCCCGGTCAAGTTCCGAGTGCCAGATGAGTGGCAAAACTGGTAAAACTCCTGACACCAATAACATGGTTAAAAAAAAAAAAATGTCTATTGCTTTACGAGCATTCTACTACATTTCCTCAAAAAAAGCATTCTACTGCATGCATTAAACTTTTTTTTATAAAAAATTAATTGACATATCTAAGCCGTATCTTGAATAACAAAATTGTGCAAATCCTTGTCACACGATAACTTATCCAAGCATCTTAGACCCTAATTGCAAATTATTGAAGCAGCAACAACAACGAAGACCTCAAAAAAAAAATTATCCTACTAGATCAAAATTTATCATAATGTTCTATAATATTATTGAAGCAGCAACAATAAACCATATTTGGATCCAACTCATTAATCTCAAAATCTTTCATAATTGTTTCTCTTATATTTTTTCTAGGTCTTTCTCTCCCTCTAGGGGTCTACTATCATTCATCTGATCTACTCTCCTTGATACAAAATTTACATGTCTTCTCACTACATGTCCAAACTCCAGCCCACCCAAGTCTATTTTACATCATCTTTTCTACTATAGGTGTCACCCCAACTCTCTCTAATGTTGTCATTTCTAATTCTATCATGTCTAATCTTACCACGCATCCAATGCAACATCTATATCTCCCTACGCTTATTTCATTCTCGTGATGGTTCTTAACCGCCCAACAATCCTCCAATATCCAGTTCATTTTGGTATTAACAAATTGAAACTGTAATAAACTAACAATATGACACATCATTCTTACGAAATGCTAGATTCAAGTTAAGCATTACAAAATCCAAAATGCAAGACAATAAACCTCAAGTTCAAACTCTAAGCTGACTTATTGAACAAAACAACTTTGGCGGTTTAATGCCCTAGTAATGACAATTGACAAGTATGAAGATATTGAAGGAAGACAGGTAAACAAAGATAGTCAGTAATTATCCCTGTTTCGTTACACCAGTAGAGGGAACGCAAGGAGGGAAAGGGATAAGAAATGGGCCACAACTAACGTTTCTAACTTGGCAACATATTTCCATACCATGCCATCACAAATTGTGTTAAGATTTAACACAATCACGTAATTCCAGCAAGGGCACACAAAATTTAAGAGCTTAGACTCAATTATTTCTGCAATGAGCAGCTCTAATAACAAAAACCAGCAACTCCTAGACTACCATTATACCCATCAGTTTAATGACACAATAAGTGTGTGCTTGAAAATCATAGTTTCCACAATATTACCTTGAGTTAAGCTTGAAGCAACAACTGGAAGCTTTGGTTTTGTTGACTTCACATTGAAAGCTATCCTATCCTATTCCTACACATTTCCAAACACACCCTAAGTTGACGCAACATTGGTGTTGTTACCGTGTGACCTACACACTCAAATGGTGGAATTAACCTTTTGCAAATGCAAGGTAAGACTATTTACAAGAAATCAGAGATGAAGTCACCCTTTCCTTATGACATCTATACATGGCTATCAACTACACAGTAAATGAAGTTCCATTTAGTATTGCAGTATAACACTGCAAAAAACAAAGTGCTTTAAGATTCAATATCCCTAAATTAAGTGACACAACTCATTACCAAGACACCAAAGTTTAATACATAGAGCATATCACAAATTTACTATTCCTATAAACAAAATGTAGACTTGTATTGCATCCATTTTCAAATAGAACACAAATAGTAGAGTACTTATATAGTAATTCTTCTAATTCTATTTGTCAATAGTACTCAACCAACGTGAACCTGCAACTCATCACAAATATCACAAGGACGTTAAATTTCACATTTGATGCTGTTAGAAATCTCAATAATTAGATATTTAAATATCTACACATGTTACTCACTAGTACTTATAGTAACTCTTCTAATAACCTCATCACAAAGACGTAAATTCGCGTGTTTTCAGCGATGAGAACCCCGATAATAGATAGCTATTTATCTACAAATGTCAGTCATCAGTCACTACACCAAACCAAACACAGCTTATTATGGTCCAACTCAAGATTTGTTCCATTAATAATAAGTAGCAAACAACATAGAATTCATGAAGTTGCATTCAAAGGGAGTCGTTTATTTAAAAACATAACACATTTACCCTAAAATGCAAAAGTACACAAAACAAAACACAGAAATCTACTAACTTGTTAACCAAATTGATACACATAATCCCTCAAAAATCATCATCACAATAACAACAACAACAACAATACATAGAAATCTGATTATTCAACAACTCATTAAAAAGAGGGTTATTTTTTTCTTCATTGAATATGAACAAAAAAAAAAGATCATTTTTTGTTGTGACGAGCTACCTCAGCATCATTGGGAAAGAAACCCATGATTCTCCCAGCAGAATTCTGATAAGCATACATGAATCCACCCATAACACCAATCAATCCACCAGTAACCATTGAAGGTCCTCTAATTCCAGGCTTAATCCCTAAAATTCAAAAAAAATCCCAATTTCAAAAGTTACAATTTTTTCAATTTACATTTCAATTAAATTCAATTGAAGAAAGATGGTTACCGGAAAGATAACCGACGGTGACGGAAATGCCAGCGATGGTGGTGAAACGGAGATAATCGAGAGTGTTGAAGTTTCCGACGACGGTGGTGAATGGTGGGTTGCGATCAATGACTGGGTATTCTGGTTTTGTTGATGCTGTTATGTCTGTGTTCATCTTTTCGATTTTCTCTGTGGATCGATTCTGCGATGACAAGAAGAAGAAGAAGAAGAATCAGTGTGTTTTGTTTGTGCTGTGTTTGTTTCACTTTCTCTTTCTGATTCATTTGTGTGTTTTTTTTGGGCTTCCGATTTTGTTTTTTCTCTGGGCTTTGGGCTTGGCCTTCATTGTTGAATATGCATGAGCAATGGAAATGTTTGATAAATACTCTTCCCCAAGCACAAAACGCTCGCACCTGCAGCCATGCCCAAAATGTCACTGCGCTAGTTAAGTAGCACAAGTATTAATCGTTGCGTCACTTAACTAACGCTGCGTGAGTTAACTTGCGGTGCGCTAGTTAAGTGTCGTTACATGCTGTCTCAAGAAGACAGAACACTTCATTTCCTCATCTCTCATCTAAAATCTCAAAAAATCTCAAAAATCTCTCTCAAATCAACCAAACCCAAAATTCCTTCAAGTTCAAATCAAACAACACTCCAATAACAAGTAAGTCTTCATAATCAAACACCATTAAACTTTTATGTTTATATGTTAAATTTTTTCTCTTCAATTAGAAATTTTTTAGATTTCGGGTTTGTTTAAATTTTGGTTTTTTGGCAAGAAATCATACAAGTACATGAAAATGGCTTGTGTTCTTAAATGTTTAGATGTTTGCATGTTTATGTTGTAGTTTTTTTTTTTGGATTTAGGGTTTGTTTAAAGAGCAATGATATTTGAACAACCATTTGTTAACAACTTTCATGACAACCTCATTTTTCTCTTTTCATTGGTCAAAAATAATGGAGAGGGAAAAAGAAAGAGAGAGAGTAAGAATGTAATGTGAGTATGAGAGAGAAAGTTGTCTAAAAGTTGTCAAAAAATGGTTGTACAAATATCATTTCTCTTGTTTAAATTTTGATTTTACTTGCAAGAAATGATACAATGTTACATGTAAATGACTTGTGTTGCTTAATTATGGTTAGATGTTTGCATGTTAATGTTGTAATTTTGAGTTTTAGGGTTTATGTATAATCTGCACTTCAAGTGTTTCATGAAATGTTTGAATGAGTTTTTCATTGATTGTTTTTAATTTCTTACTGTGTAGATTTGAAGCAACGGCGGAGTGGATCGACGTTCATGCACAATTCAACGACGGAGAACCTCAGAGGTTGAAGGTTCGGTGCCTTGGTGTAACGTTAAGAGGTCTCAAAGATCAACTTAATGAATTCAACCAAGGAGTCAACCCCAGAGACACAAGGAGGGTGAAATACGTTCGGTTTAAACGTCCAACGCTCGACGAGAGAAGAGTATCGTTCACTTGGGTGGAATTAATGAATGACGAAAACGTGAAGAGCATGTTTTGGGGACATAACATGTTCCAGTGGATCGATACACGGGTAACGTTGCTGAGATCAACTGGAGATATAATCAACAGTCTGATTCTGCCAAAAGATCGTGATTAGGTAGGGAAATGCATCTTCTAACTACAACAATTATCTTCCTCTGGATGGGGTAATTCAAACTTGTTAAACGCCAGTTCCCAAACATTCACCCGGAAGTGTTATTGTTTCATTCAAAAGATTAAATTCTTGTTAGTTTGGTTTAGAAGAAAGTATTGAAGTGTCAAGGACTCGACCTCATTCTTTTGGCACTTGAACACCATAATCTAAACCAAACTAACAAGAATTTAATCTTTTGAATAACACAATAGAACTTCTGGATGAATGCTTGAGAGTTGGTGTTTAACTAGTTTGAATTTACCCCATTCAGTGGTAAGATAATTATTGTAGTTGGAAGGAACATTCTCGAATGTAATGTAATGTAATGTAATGTAATGACTCGTTTATATAATGTAATGTAACTTTTATTTGAATTTATTCAATACGCAACTTTATTCGAATTCATGTTGAGTTTAATTAGGCATTTTTTCGATTTTTTGTAATACATAACTTTATTTGAATTTATTCAATACGCAATTTTTATTCGAATTCACGCTGAATTTATTCTAATTCATTTATTTACTTTATTCGTTGTAACATAGGTTATATCTACCATAAATATAGTCAAAAAACGTGAAAAAACTTAACAAAAACGTGCAAAATCGTGTGTCCTTCAACTCTAACCACCAGCCAAGGTGCGTGAGTTAGCTCGCGCACATGCCAGTGGTGTGTGACTTAACTCACGCAGGAGCATTAATGTCTTTTCAGCTGGGTGCGAGCGTTTTGTGCAGGGCAAAGAGCAGTAATCGAAATGTTTTTGTGATACTATTTACACTCTCATTCTTTGCTAATATTTTTAGAGAGTATATTAATTTGAAAATTTATAAATAGATGAACAAAGGTCTTTGTTGACCATCGTATCATCCCCATAAAAACCACATTCTTCTAGAGAAAAGGTAAGAAAGAAAAGAGAAGAATAAAAGTGTGAAGAAGATTTCCTTCTTAGACTTGGCTGGGTTTTGATGATAACAAACTCACATCACAAAAGAAGAAAAATTATGGAGACTCAAGTGGAAGAATGAAGATAATGGGACTTAGGTTTCATAGTTATATTTTTGTAAGTATAATCCTTATCTTTGATTTATCATTCTTAACTTATGACTTAGAATGCTCAGAAAATAATTACAAACATTTTTCTAAGTCCCCATATGAAGCAATGCCTAAAAATCTTTTAAAAATAAATCACACTCACAATAATTTTCATATAAATGTGATTTTACACAAAAATATTTTTGCATGGAAAGTTATAATTGATTTTTTAAATTGCATAAATTCTTTTGACTTGAAATACATAAAAGACATGATATATGTCCATTTTCATAACAATATGCTACAATGGTAAAATTGCAATATAATTGAAATGGCAAGCATGTCAACGTCTTCTTTCATAATGGCATATAATGCATTATTTCAATGTTTCATTTTTCATTTTAAAATGGCAACGGCTATTTTTATAAATTGACAGTTCATTACTTATTTCACTATGAATAGGTACCATTTTAAAATAGGTTTCTATTCATTGATAACTCTTTTTGAAAAAAAATAGCATTGCTTCATAAACATCTTTTTAGCCTCTATAAATTCAATTGAGAATCAAAGCAATTTAGAGACAACAACTTTCAAACTCTCAATGTGAATTTCAATATCACTTGCATTTAAACTTTCATTTAATTGTTTGGAAAACTTTTCCCACACTTTAACATTCATTAAAAAGTTTTCTGAGCATTAAGTCCATATTGTTAGAGTGATATTGATAAAGAGATACAACCATACACATTTGATATTCTTCAATTACTTTGTCGTAAAGTTTCTCACCATTGTTGGTGGAAATTGTTGTAAAAGATAGTGGTGTGTTATCTTGTTTGTTTGTGAGAATTTCATCATAGGTTTGGTGAAAATTCTTGTTGTAAAAGATAGTGGGGTGCTATCTTGGTGTGCAGAGAAATATTGTTAGAGAGCCTTGGGATTAAGGTTGCTTTGTAACAAAGATTCTTTACAAAGTGGAAAAAAAAAATCCTTCGCAGGATGTGAGGGGAGGGGATGTACCCTTAGGTTTAAATTCTTGTTATTGATTGTCTTGTGTTCTTTTCTCTTCCTACATTTTTATTTTTCCACATTCATACCTTCATCAATATTTTCAGGAATAATAACAAGAATTTAAACCTTCAAAAATTATCCTAAAAAGTTGCGTAACCTAATTCACCCCCTCTTAGGTTATAATCTGAACTTACAGAAAGAAGATGGGAATTGCAATGACAATGGAGAAGAATGCAAAGCTATCTATATCCAGAACACAATCTTAGATCATAACTACATGCAAATAAAACGTGTGAAGTGAATCAAACCTATCAAAAATACATTAAACACACTGAAAACAGTCCACACATTGCTTGTAACGTCATAGTTTAAATTTTGGACCGTTTTAGATTATATAATCCGAACGGATGCCTAGTATCGGTTGAGATTATATAATCCAAAACACAACCAAATTGTGTTAAAATGTGTGATTTGGGGGGCTTGGAAACTATGATCAGAAAACATAAAATAGAAAAGAGTTGTGCTATTGTGCACGACAAAAATCCAGGCACGACACGCACGACTAGTTATGTGGCACAATCCTATTTGTTTAAATTAAATTTTAATTAAAATAACTTTTAAAAACTGAAATAGCGGTAGGTGGAATACACGTCGTGTGTATTTTGACAACAACCATGTGTCGTGCAATATACTATTTTCCAATAGAAAAACTACCATTTAATTAGGTTCTACGACAACAACAACATATATTAAACTTAACAACGTAAAACAACATAATTAAATACAAACAAGATTATTGATCAGCCAAACTAAATTCTTCATCTAGTTTGTCCATGTAAGTCTTGATTTCTTCGTGCATCTTAGGTCGAATCAAACTTTTCTTAAGTATCATGAAAATATTTGACCAAGAAAGCATATAACTTTTGTGTATGAGAATCATTAGCAATTAAGTAGCGAATATTCTACAATTAATTTTAGTTTTCCATTTAGGCTCTAGTTGATAAGGGTACACTGTGTCATATGATTTATAATATCAGAGATCTAATACGTGTATAAGATAAAATATTAAATATGTATTTATATGTAATATAAATTATAATTATGTATATATATTAGTATTATGTCAATACTATATTATAGTATTAATTATTGATTATATATATAGGTAGTTATTAGTAGTAGTTTTATGAAGTTATTAGTAGTTATAGGAAGGTAGTTACTTATTGGTGTGTTTTTTTGAACAAGTACTTATTGGTGTGTTATATTAAGGTTCTAATATGTGAATGAATAAGGAAACAAGTTAATAAACAAAATTTCTAATCTTCCTCCCTTTCTTAGAATAGATGTCCCTTCTTGAAATGAGATAATTGTTATGATTAATTTCTATATTCTATCAAGATCTTATCGATAATACTCGAAATATCAGTAAATAATTTATTAGGTGTTTTAAAGTCTAGGACTAGTAGACTAATAATTAGGATTTGTTTTAACTTATTTGATTATTGTCAATTGCTTTATATACAAACAAATTCAAGTCCATCCATATATAAGATTCAAAAGTTCCTCCCTATATTTAAGTTGGAAAGATTCTTGTTACGGGAATTAAGGTTTTTTGTTTTTTTTTAAACCGTTCTTTGTTTATTTTTTATTGTATTCTTACTCAAATCCATTAATAGTTGGGTGTTTGGATATCTAGATATATTAGTGTGTTTGTATAAATTTGTAAGATTTTTAACATAGATCATTTACCTGCTTCCACTATTCTAGTGAAGAAGAAATGTTGGGGTTTATGCTTGTGTTGTTGGTGTAGGAAAAACTACGTTCATATGGAACTTATCAATAAAGTTACTAAGGCTCATGGTATGTGTTAGCTTAGTGAACTCAAATTATTATTTTTCTGGCAATAAATTTAATCTTGTTTAAGTCTGAGGAATAATAAGAAATGGATAAATGAAGGAAATGCATGAATATCCAAGTTATTTATAGTCAAATATATTTGAATATAGAAAGCTTGACTATCACTTTGTTTGATTGCGTTGTGATACTCACTTAAAAAAAAAAAATCATATTTCTTATAAGATAAGTGAAAACATGTAAATATGAAGTTATTTCTTAAAAAATAAAAATGTAAATATGAAGTTACTTTTCTTATATTTGACACGCGTGTGATATATTGTTGGAAATAATGGATTGATTAACAAAGGGTTTTTTATGTGGATAAAAAAAGGATTAATCATATAAGGATCTTTGACCTAAATGTAAATGTCTTGAATTGAGATAGAAAATGAAAGAAAATGGTAGAAATCACAAAAATGACTCCATTTAAGATAGATGGCTACCTAAAGCATAAATATTTTTTGTAGTCATGGAAAATCCAGGAGATTCTTACTTAGCAAGTTGTGAACAAAATGAGAGAATTTCACGGGTTTATATACAATTAATTCTTCTAAAATGAAAATCTCAACTCATTCGTGCTTATAAAAATGCTTACAACATCGACAACACTTTTCGACAAAAATTTAAATGAACTAATTGTTAGTCGTACACAAATTTACACAACCAGATCTTCAAATAAATAAAAATAATAAACTCAACACATTTCATATCATTTATCTCATTTTACTAATGTATATTACTTCTTATATCATGTTGGTTCATGAAGGAGAGGATTGTAGATAGAACCATTAGCTTGATTCGAAAATAGTGGTTGATTCTATCCAAAAAGGGGTCATAATCACAACTTTTTTGTAAAGATAAGGGGTCAAAAGAGCATATTTCGCTAACCATGGCAAAATTAGGGGGTCAAAATTGCATTTTTTTTTGTTAGGGGGCCAAAATTGCTACGGAGGCAAACACAGGGGCCAAAAGTGTGTTTAAGTCTATTTATTATTATTAAGAGTGTTAGACACTTCTATGGTTTAAAATTAATTCTTTTGTTAGTTTTGTTAAACGACAACCCAATATGGCTGCTCGTTCATTAGCAAAAGCGACTATATTTTTACCTAGATAAAATTTGAACACCATTTCTTTATGTATTGATGAAGCTTTATTTTTAGATAGAGGTATGTTATTTGAACAAGTATCTGTGAAACAATTTATGTGACAATCAAAGATATACAAATAAAAGTATATATTGACACAAAAAACAAAATAATAAAAATAAAATATAAAAACACAATGTAAGTATAAAAGATAAAGTTATTACAAAATGGTTCTTCATATAGTATTCTCTTTAAGATAAGCAATAGTTCATTGAATATAAACATAAAAGTTCCTCAACCCATAATATAGCAAAAACACTTTATCATTTTTAAAATCAATGGACATAAACACCACATTGAAAAGGACACTCCCAAGTCCCACAATGCAGTTAAAATTTTGACAGTACCTTATTTCCATGTCAAAGATTTAAGAAAATTGCTGAAGACACATCTAGTTTGGCTGAGAAACACTAGTAATTTACCCAAATGCTCCCTCGCTCGTTAACTGCTGAAGTAAAGAATCGACGCAGTTAACTGCCGAAATTCAATTTCATCCATCGGCACTTAAGTGCTGTGGAAATCATGAAGCGTTGTTTTCCAATTCCTCTTCCTTTTCCAATGTAACCTTCTTCTTCTTCTATCATTCCATTTCTGGGCCACTTTTTTTCTCTCTCATTATCTGTTCAAAAACCATAGATGTTTTCCAGTCATGAATACAATCAGTGAAACAAAAGCAACAACTTCATGATCGAAAAATTGATTTCTCACAAACCCATATGAAGAAATCACATGCTATCAATGTTTCTATGAACTAAGCTATTAAGTGTGTTTTTTATTTTGCAATGATAAAAATTACTTTTGAATAAATTAAATTTTATAAAATTGACTCTAAAAAAGTGCAAATATGAAGAAAGGAATCAAACATATATATACTGAGTTATCACTTGTGTTGATATCAGAAATTTGAAGAATGCAACAACGTTGTAAGGAAGAGGTATAAATAATATAATGATTTGCTTCCATAAGTACAACCGCAAGGAACTGAGATTTTACACACGCACACACCAACAGTGCCGCTGGGTTTTTCTTTTCTTTTTTTCATCGGCAGTTAACTGCCGAGGGAACTTCGTTAGTTAACTGCCGCCGGTGCAGTTAACTGTTGAGAGGACATTTGGGTAAATTACTAGTGTTTTTCAACTAAACTAGATGTGTCTTCAGCAATTTTCAAGATTTAATATGGGCTATTATGATTTAACTTCACCTACTTCTACGAGCTTTCACTTCTAAAAATTAAAAAATAGGTGCTGCACACTTTCGTCATCCTTAAAATAGAATACACAACTTCTATTATGAATGATACGAGTTAAGCATTTATCTTAAAAAGAAAACTTTATATCGCCGAAGTTTTAAAATGGATGGAGTAGAATATTTAATTGAATTCCGTGAGCATAGTTCAGTTGACAGGGACATGTATTGTTATATATAGGGGTGGGAGTTCGAACCCTGGACACCCTATTAATTCATCTTAAAAAATGTGAATTCTAACCACTAAACTACTTGACAAAAAAAAAGAATATTTAATCGAACCACTTACGGTCCTAATAATTATTAGGATCGAAGTTCTAGTTCAACCAGTAAAACGTCGAAATTGTTAGGTCGAACATCGTGATTAGAATTTGAAATTTGACTTATTGACTTGTATGTATGAGTTTTTAATGACATTTGTCGTTTTGTTTATCTAAAAAAATTATTTATTAGATGAGACACATTAATTAACTTTATTTTGGTAAATTAAAAAATCATTTCAATAAAAATGACTCATGCATGAACATGAGCTCCATTCAAGTTATTAATAATATATAATGTAATTTAATCGAGTTAGAAAAATAAAGTTGCACAATCGACAATTTCACTTGTTGAGTAGGAGAAAGAAAGTACTCCCAATTGAAGTACATCGTTGTTAGCACGTTTTGTTACTTTGTACGCATACTTTTTTCAAAATAAACTTTTGCTTGTTCTAAATATGATTTGGTATGAAGCACTCATGCAAGAGATACAACACTCACATCGATATATCGAAACTCATAATAAGTTAAGAAATAGAAAGTAATTGATTGAACACAACTATGTGTCAACATTGTGTTGGTGTCGGATAATGATATGTGTCGTACATCATCAGACACGTCTTTCATCTTAAATATCAATAGTAGGGTTAGGGTTACGACGTAGTTTCATAGTAGTTTAAGATATTAGATGGAACAATAAGCTCCATACGGTTAAGAAAGTTAAGACTTATATTAGTAATATTGGTTGAAACTTGCATGCCTTTCTACGTATTGTAACAATCTTGCTAATAGTCATTACTCATTAATAAATTATTTTTTATACTCCTATGTGATATGACTTTTCATTTTTATTTGAAATCACCTAACCCCTTTTCTTGATGTTACGCGCAATAAAGTCCTTTCAAACAAAGCTCCAAATTAATACCTGTTTCTTTATTGGACATAGCGCAACACAAGTTATATGTATCTCTAACTAATCACACACTACTAACTGCTACAACAAAAAACTGCTACTGTTACAGATAATTTGACCTGTGAAATGTAGTCCCTTGACCCTTATTGCTTCATCAACTTTTTATGCTTGTATGTTGCTAAATTGGCCAAAATTACTCATATACTTCCACCAACATCATTCAATCTAATTTATTGACTAATGAAATTCAAATATAATAAAATTTACAATGCACGCCTTGTCTAATCTTTGTGTCTTAATTTAATCTCAATCAGTCAATCTATGTTTCAAATTTCAAATATATATGTAAAGAAAATAATACATGAGGTGGGGGGGCTCTTTTGGTTCATAAAAGAAGCATCCAAACCAAGTAGTAATTAGTGGTATCTGCAGCTTTCATTTCTGCATGCCATTCACATCCAAACACTTGATGACAAAGAAGTTGCATAGAGATATTAAGAGAGAGAAAAGAATGTTGGTATGTTTGTCTTTGTCATACATAATTATTCAATCAAAGCATGATGACCTCCCAAGATTATTCCTCCTTCTTAGCCTTGTCTTTTTGCTATTATACTTCCCCCTATCCCTCAACTCCTCCCTCCTCCCAACAAAAGCAAAAAGTTAAGATCATATTAGAAAGAAGTTATATAATTAATTACAAATTTAAACACTATGCAACGATAATGTATTTTTATGTTATCAATTCACAATGTTATAGTACTATGTCCAAAAACATTTTAACAAACACATGTTGGAGAGTCTAAGAGAGTGTCGAGAATAACAACAAATCAATATTCAGGATCACAAAAGAGAAAGACGTCAAATCTCCAACAAAAACCTAAAACATTAGGTATATATGAATTATCTATCTTATATATCCAACATTTCATTTATTTCTAATAAGTATGTCAAAATGGGTTGGACCCGTCGGGTTGGTCGGTTTAACCCACCTTATTTAGTGGGGTGGGTTGAGATTTTGAACCTGTCACTAATTGGGTGCTCGCTCCACCTAACCCGCTAAAAAATGGGGCGAGTCGGGTTGACCCGTTGGGTTAATATTAAAAAGAAACTCTTTTTTTTTTTTTACTTCTTTTTGTTTATAAGTCGTCACAATCAATTTTCCAATTTTCTCCTCCATATAGTGGAGAAAAAATTCAATTAATTTTATTACTTGTTTCGTGATTTTAGCCTTGTATTTTTAACGGTCATTCAATTGATAACTCATGAAGTTTTTATTTTTGAATGTCTTATTGATTTATTATAGATTTTTATATGATGTAATTTATATGTTAGAATGATTATTTTCGTATTTTTAGTGGAGTCATTAGTTATATATATTTCCTTAAATTGACTTTAAATATATAAATTTTTACATTGTTTAAAAATTGGACCGATTTGCATCCACTATGTCGGAGAGATGGGCAAATCTTTTTTGTGGCTGTTATGAAGGTCCAGGTTCCAGTGTCTGTTGATTCATTTTGGGTTGCAACGCCGTGTTATAAGGGACTGATTTGACTCGAAAGGGTTGTTATGACTTGCTGTTTTTTACAGGGAGTTGATGGAACTTGAATCTTTCTGTGTTGACAGAAGATTCATACGCCAATTTAGAAGCTTTACACACTCACCTAAAATTGGATAGGTGTTTGTTTTGGGTGTGTCGTATCCCAATGGGATTTTGTGGACTCGAAAGAGTCGTTAATGCTTGCTGCGGTTTTTTGAAGGGAGTTGATGGTACATTCGTGTTGACAATCGCATCATTTGCCAATTTGTAGACCCGTTCAGTACTCACAAACGTCTATCGCTTGGTGTTCGTTTGTTAGAATTGATTAGGGTTGGATCCATTATGTTGTTTTTCTTTGATGTATTACCCTTTAGGGTTGATTCACATGGATCGACTGGGTTAAGTTTTATGTCCCCCCAGTTTTTATGTAATTTTTTCCTTTTTTTAATAATATATATGAGCAATTGACATTTGATTAGAGTTGGGTACCAACTTGATTGGAGCCACTCTCTTTAATATCATTTTGCTCTTGTCTTATCAAAAAAAAAATGTGAAGTTTTAATTAATAATTAAAAAAAAAATTGACTCGACAACCTACCAACCCGTCAGTCTACTATAAAACGGACCGGAGTGAGATTTTCAACCCTACATCTTTAGTTGGACCGCCCCCACTCCACAACTTTTTAAACGGGTTATTGACAAGACAGAGTTGGACGGGACGGGTTGGCTCTTGCCATCCCTAATTTATAGTCGATGGAGAACTTAATCTCTCACACTTGAATCCAACAACATCTAATAAGCAAAATGATATCAAACTAACCGGCACACTAACTATTTCTCAATTGAACCAACTATTTAGGTCCCATTTTTAAGATATTGCTTTAAACTCAAGAACTAAATCTAAAAGGAAAAAGTAAATGAGTTTTACATCAAAACAAAAGCACACCAAAAAGACTCCACCACACACTATCTCCAAAGTTGAAGAGGGGTTAAGGGACATGTTGGCAGAGCATCACTCAGACTTATTATTCCTCCAAACACACCCTTCCATGTGCTACTTCCTACATTCCTTTGTCCATTTCTTCTAGTCCTTTTCTGCTTTAGGATTGCTTTAGCCTCTTAGTACATAAAAAATGCAGAGATATGCTCGTGCCTTCTTCCCCCACATACACTCCTTAGATATTGCCCAATCAACATCTTCTTTTTGGACTTTGCATCCTACCTGCCGATTCTCATTCCCTTATTTAAATCATTTAAAATTTCATCATGTTACATAAAGTAACTTTTTTTTTACACTAAACTATATAATCTTAACCATATTCTATATTTACACTATTTTCCATCACCCTATAAATACTCAACTATATAACTCATGCTTTCTTAAAACTACCACAAACATAATGGGAAGGGAAAACCATGACCCTACTATTGTTGTTCACTCTTCCATTGCACTTCTACAAGAGAGGTTTAGACAATTGGAAAGAGTAAAAGAAATGAGAGAAGAGAGAGAGCTAAAGAAAATGCTCAATGAACCAAAACAATTCAATTCAAATACCATTCCTAGTTATGATTATGATCAATCAACAAGGTTGTTTTCTTCCAACCATGAATTGATCATACCATCAAGGTCTTCACCACCTCATGTTTCTCTTTCTCTTTGGCCAACAACATCACATGTAAAACAACAAGAGGAGTACTATACAAGTATGAAGAGTCCAGTTTCAATGAACTTATGCACCACAAATTATACACAAAACCTGCAGGCTTCATGGAAGAATGGTTATGATTGTGACTCTCCCTCTGATTCTGGTGTTGACACTTCTCTTCACCTGTAAAAGAATCCATATATATAATTGTCTAATGATTTAGCTTCTTTAGTGAGTAGTGATTGTGACACAATAGCCTCTTTATGGTGGTTTGGCAGTGGCACAAATGTATCATCATGTAGTCAAGTTAGCTATCCCTTTTTTTGTCTTAATCGCCGTCTTCTTCCTAAGGGAAGTTAGGGCTCTGGTGATCCAGAGTTCATTGGGAAGCAAGTAAAGTCTTGTCAAATATTGTTTCAATTAATTTAGCATCTATTATCACTATTTGTCTAATAGTATTAAGAAAAAAATTAAATGATATGGCCTTAAATGGCATGAACAAGAGGTTTGTTTTAAAAAAATTGGTGTCACATATTATGTATGAACCATCTGTGTTATTTTCTTGGTTAGGTTTTGGTTTTTTTTTTTTTGTTGGTTTGGTTTATAATCTAGTTATAGTGTATTTTTGGTTAGGAATATTAGTCCTTTACAACTTGTCACCAATCTACCTAGTATTAGTAATTAATTATTTTATTTTTTATTTTTCCTTAAAAAAGGGAAATGGAATATAGGGTTTGTATAATTTTGGTAATCTAGTACCAGTGATAATGTGCCCTACCCCTATTGCAGTTTTTTTTGTTGTTATAAAATGGCAACCTTTTCATTAAGTTGATATGGACATGGAAATGGCTCATAAAGGAAATTTCCACAAACCACAGTTGATGAGATGACTCCAAAAATAATGAAGGAAGAAGAAAGTTCAAATGTAAAAACAAAAGCAAAAATAAAAAGAATGCATGCAAGAACAAATCCCTGTAAACAAGTAAACGGTTTTCATGCAAACTGATTTACAAAAAAATACAACAATGAAGATGTCTTCAAAGTGCAATGAGTCCAAAATTGTCTTTTCTGTCTGTTTGGACATGAGATAATCTCACAAAGTCCAACTACCTAAATTCTAATATGTTTGTGTTGCAAAACTAACGGATTTTTTTAGTAACGCTTTAAAATATGTTAGACAAAATTATTTTTGTTATTCCATCTGTCCTTAATTATTATAATATAATATTAAAACTCTCTTTTCATGTTTCTTTGCCCTTTAATGTAAAGACTGTTTTCAAACTTACATATTCATTAATAATTTCTTTGTAAAAATATTTCTATTTAATTTACAATTGTGAAACGTAAATTTATTTTCTCTCTCGATATCAATAATTGTACATGTAATAATGGAAAGGTAAAACATTTTTTTACAAATTTATCGTTAAAGATTGTTATTTTAATACTTATGAATTTTGTAAAAGAGTTTTATAATAAGGGACGAAAAAAAAAACAAGATTTTGATTAAATGATGGTATCATGCGCAACTTTGTAAATTACACTGGAATATCTATGCAGCCATCAAATTTCAATCATCAAAATATAGCACAAAATAATGATGTACATAATCCAAGTGACAATAAAAAAAATCAAAGGAAAGTAATGGTTTTATTTGAGATAGAGTTTGAAACAAGTAATAGAACATTCCTTTATGATATTGGAACATTACATAATGTAATTAAATATATTTCTTAAGTATATCAATCAATCATATTCAATCAATGCATCCACTCCATGACATTTGATGATAGAGCTCAAACAAATATTAGCCGAAACAATTTGCGCATTATTAACAAAGAACTCTCCTCTACCACGGTTATGAATCCTCATCATTTTGGAGCTCAATCCTGAAGGAACAAGAGTACCAGTTGGAAAATGAGATAAATCATTGAAGTATAAAGGCATGGGAATTGCATGACTTAGTATGAAATCTTCAATTCCCTTAGCTGAAATAGTTGTGGCAGATAATTCTCTATCACCTGGCATAAAAAAAGTTAACTCCCTAATTGGTTGTGATGTTCCATTTAGCATTTGCAAAAGCATTGCAAATCCATAGAATGATTTTGCTCTCATGTCACCTATTGCTGCTTGTAAATCAGTATGGTTAAAAGGATGTATAGTAGTAGATTGTGATTGTGCAAATCCAAGGAGAAAAGGAAACATAAACAAATATTGTAGACCCATTTTGGAGAAAAGGGAAGAAAAGAAATTTGATAGGTAAAGATAGGGATGTGTGTGAATAGTTAAATAGGAAGAGGGTTTTTGGTGTTTGTGGCTGCAGGGTAGAATGCATGAGGATTTTTTTATAGTCATAATATTATTTGACAAAACCTAATTGAGAGTAGGTTGTACATGAGGAAGTTCTTTCTTGGAAACCATGCAAAGCTTGGTTGTGATATGAGTTGGATTTGAATTTGGTGCATTAAATGTGTCACACAGTTTTTAATATTAATCGTCTGATCTAAAATTAATGGTTAAGATCGTTCTAATCTAATTTTGTTATTGTGTAATCTAAGTCGTCTATTTAATCAATTTATATAATATGCTTGAACTAATACCTTCACCTTATAACTACTCATTCAATCGTAAAAAGAAGAAGAGGAACAACAAATTGAGCTTGATTTGTTGCTTCTGTTAACCCATATTGTTTCCATCCCTGAATTTTTTTTCTTTTTCAATATACTGCTTCAATTCATTCACTCTGGTTTTATGGGTTTCTTTGTCAACCCTAATTCTTTAAGCTCAATTTACTCTTCAATTGATGAGTGATTTTCAAAATTGATGGATGTATTTTGGTTCTTCACGGCTACGATTGGAGAGAGTGGGATGAGATAGTGACTGAGACTTTGTTGTTGGAATAGAAATGAGGAAGAAGGAATCAGTGAGGTGGAGAGGTAAAGGGGTGTTTGTGCTTGTTGGTGGCTCTTAGGAGGAGAGGTCACAGACGAATAATGATGTTGGGATTCCTTCAAAACTATCACCGTAGATTTTGGATTTAATTTTTTTTTTCCTGGTGAGTAGATATGAAGATTTTGGTTGATTTGGTTTAGGGAGATTGATAAACTGTGTTGTTTAGATTGAAAGGGATGCTTTTTAATGGAAAAATTGGTTATTCATTGAGTTATGAAATAGATTTGATGAAAAAGATTTTTATTTTTGGGTTGGTGAATAATATAAACCATAACGTTTTTTTGATTTTTTATATCAGAAAGGACCAAAACAGGTAACGAAGATAAAGATAAAGTACTCAAACGGTCTTTTTTTTAGTTAAAGGACCAAAGTGATACCAAATAAATACTTAAGGGACCAAAAGCGCATTTAAGCCTTAACCTTTTACGGATATGTTTGAAGTCTAAAATCTATGATCAATATGCATGCCCAAGATCTAGCTTTCTTTTTATTTTTCCATTTCACACAAACTATTTATTTTATTTTTTTACAATTTCACACAAAAATCATGGGGAAAAGAAGAAATGAGAGATGATATTTTCATCAAAAATGGGAAGGGCGATTGCATGATTTAAAAGGATTAATTTCTTTGGAAGCAACTACCCCTACTACCAATACCATATGAGCTTTTCATATTATGCTTTAAGTAGCATATGCACTTGATATATCAAGATATCAGTAAATTATAAAATTAAAATAAAAAATCCTAGATATCATAGTTCCGATCTACAACACAAGTAAAGCTAAAATATAAAATCATGGACACAGTAAGAAATGAGCTAATTCAATGGTATAGATATCAAAATTCCGGCGTTTGTATATAACAATGTATTATCTCTATCAATTGAATTATGCTTATGAGGACAGTCTCAATTTATCTTAGCTTTAATAAAATTAATTTGGAGAGCTACAACACTAAACTATACTAATTGTCTTCCATGTCGGGAGGCAAAGTTCCAGGTTAGATGACTTGGATACCGAGAAACACATTTAAAAAACTATAGTCTATTTGTACCCCCCCAAAAAAATGTAGTCTATAAGGTGAAAATATGATGTCTCTATAACGCTCAAGATTTTGATGGCTATTATGAGAGGAACAATTGATGACTCTCCCACTTTTGACCCTACGCCTCCATAAGGTGAAAATGTACTTTTTTAAAGTGATTTTTTTCAATGTAAATGGATAATGGCATGTGTTTTTATGGGACGACTTTAATTTCTACGTAAAGATAATGTAAATACTTTTAATAATCTGAAATCGATCATAATCGATGAATTGTATGTTAATTATTTTTTTACATTAATTATATTTTCTTAAAGATTTATCTAGGCGATATTCACCTTAAAGATGGTTTATGATTGGGAGTTACGATTAGGAGTTATGACTCGATGCACATTGATACATACTGAAATAAAATCAAAAACCACCGTTTGTGTTTCAATACCATATTCTTAGACGCTTGTGAGGTGGATTCTCTGTCTATGTACGACGAGATATGTATGTGAGTGATGGTAGGTAGAGCACTGGTAGTAAGAAGAACATTTCTTACGAAGGTAACAATCTTCAATCTTACTAAAGATAATGAGGTTTCACTAACAATATTCGTCGGTATAATATGGATCTCTAAATTACTCATGTTTGAGGGTCTATGCAAAGAGAGTCGAAATTAAATAATAGAAAGTATACATTGTTTTAAGGGTAGTGCTAACTTGTGCCCTTAGGGCACATGTTAAGAAACCCAAGAAAGAAATATTTTCTAAACTTTTGTACATTCAATTCATTAAAAAGTTAAAAATTAAATGTAATGCACACATTCCAATATACTATTTCTATATTTGATTCATTAACTTGGGTCACAAATTAGCATTTCCCTTTTCGAAATGTAATGCAGACATTGTTTTAATAAAATTAGGCTTTGAATGATGTTCTAGCTCAAATGCAAAATTAAGTTTGTCATTCCCTTTTCAAAACTCTTTGAAATGTAATCTCAACTAATGTTTTTCTTTTTCTCTTTTAATGCGAGGACAAAGTGAAGAACTGAAATATGCATAAGAAACTCGTCAACCGTTCAATGCGCTGAGTTGTAACTTGATCATGCCTTGAGTATAGAATTAGAATTGTTATGTTGTAATTTGTATCATCCAAAGTTTCAATTATGTTTATAAATATTTTCTAAAGTTCAGTTTAAGTTGTAAGTATTTCAATATTTGCTTCTACCTTGAACAAAATATTTTAAATCTTTCTAAGATGAAATGGGGTGTTATAATTAGAGTGCTTTACTTCTAGATTTCAGTACCTTCAAACATCATATGTACACTTGATGAAACAAATACAATTTGAATCAAATGAATATAAAACCTTTAAAATTATTTACTTAATTGCTTTTGAGTAAAAAATTATTTACTTTATTAGATAAAGTGAATTACCAGTGCACCATAGGCGAAAAAGGACCAAAAATTGTAAAGCTCCTATTTCACCTAAAATTGACAAGCATAGTGGGATTTTAAACAATGGGCATAGGATAAAGCAATGTACATTTTGTATTGTGACATTTCAAACAACTCCCTTTCCACATGTAAAGACAATCTTACAACTTTTGAAGCTAAACTATGCAAATGATGTGAGCATGTACTTAGTGGAATGAAGTTGTTGATAACTAGTGGATTGAGATGAGGTCACATTATCCTCATTTATACATGGCATGGTTTGCAACCAATTGGTGTATGATCTCTCAATTTTTTATTTAAGAGAGATTAATGATTCAGATTGTTTTTTAATGATTAAGATTTTTTGTTGATGGTTCACAACTCACAATCACACTTCCACTTGCATTTTGCCCATCAAAATATCCCATATAATCAATAGTCTTGATGACCCTAATAAATAATTCTTCCATAAGCTTTTGTCTTGCGTAAGTTTTCAACTAGTACTAAATTTCCACCCTAGACCAAACAACACAGTTAATTTGCTTTTCATGCATATTCTTTACCACATATTAGGTTTTAGACCCCACCCTTGGTAAAAACTAGCAGAAACCGTGTTCCCACCCTTACCAAGTTTGGTTTCATTTTCCACATAAGTGAAAATAATTCTAAAAGTATACTTGATTTTGTTTTCACAAGTATAATTGATTTTGCCTACTAAGTTATTGTTCAACCCTGAGTTACACCGCTACACCAAACATAAGTTTAAACATGTTAAAATCAATTTTACACATCTAAAATCAATTTTGACTCCTCTGAAAATGAAACGAACCCGTAAAGTTTAGAAAATCGACTCAATAACAATAAATTTCAATCAAGGCAGAACCAAACACTTTTCATCTAGTATTTGGTACTAGTTATGGCCCTAAACAAAAGAAATGGGGCATAATAAATTGAACCACACACTACCATTATATACAGAAATTAAGACACTCCTATAATAACACTTCCTTTCTAGGGATGAAGAAACTGCTTACTACTTCTTCCTAGACATACAATAAAGGAGCTCTAAAAACCACATTATTTTCTTCTTTTCATTTATAAATCCTTAAATGCTAAACCAGATGTCAGAACAGACCTATTTAATGACTCATGTAATTATAGGTTGAAATGAAAATGCCTTTTTTCTTACTTAACCTCTTTCTCTGTCCTAGAAGCCTCCATTCTTGACCACTTGTCACACTTTGCAGCATTGTATACTTGTATCTATGCTTCATCATCCCTAGTTTGGAACTATAAAGCACAAAAGTTTGCTTGAGAAATTCTCTTGTATTTTGTCTTGTGTTTCTTGTTTGTGAGTGTGTTGTTTTTTAAGGAAAAATGAGTTACTTGGGTGTAGGTGTTAGTCCTGGAACTGTTCCTGTTTATCATAGTACAAACATGAAAGTGTTGGATAGGAGGGTTAGAATAACTGAGTTGGTTTTGAGGTTTGTGAATCTTGGTTTAGGAGTTCTTGCTGTTGTTCTTATTGTGACTGATTCACAAGTTAGAGAGTTTTTCACTATTGAGAAGAAAGCTAAATTCACTGACATGAAGGCTTTAGTGTAAGATTTCTTCTTCTTTTTTTGTCTAGACCCATGTTTTAAATTTTATTAGACGTAAAAGTTAGTAATACTAACTGACCAGTATAACTAACTTTTACGTCTAATATCGTAATTCTTGATATTATAGTGAATCGCGGTGAAATATGATTTATGTTGTCTAAATTGTTGTCCCAAATTTGATGGTTTTAATAAACTTTACAGATTCCTGGTTGTTGCTAATGCTATAGCTGCTGGTTACTCCTTAATTCAAGGTTTGAGATGTGTAGTGAGTATGATTAAAGGAAGAGTGCTCTTCAACAAGCCCTTAGCTTGGGCTATATTTACTGGTGATCAGGTATATTTAGATACATGAACAAATTTTTGCATAATTTCTCTTGATTAGTGTATTTTTGTGAATTGATTAATGAACAAAATTACGGTAACACTATAATTTTGTTGAAACTACACACCGTGATTTTAAAATCACCCTGATAACAAACAAGCAATAAAGTTGAATTCAAGTTCAAGTGTATGTTTTTAGTTTATTAGGAGTTAATTTCAATCATTTGTTAACTAATGCATCTAATTATTTATGTTTAGTCTGTTTAATTCATCAATTAAATGCAATATAGTGAAGTTCAAACAATAGATTTGTTTTTCTTGTAGCACATGCTCTTTGCACGAGGCCTCAAGTTTGTCTTATCAAGCAATGTAACTAGTAATGTGGGACCTGTTAATCTCTAAAACTAACCGTTACACCTAATTGATATCGATGTTAGGACTAATGAATCATTCACCATAAGGCACACTTACTACCAAAATTGAGGGGTATCACAATTCTCACCTACTTATTTAGTTTGTTGTTTGGAATGAACATAGCAGTTATTCAAAAAGTGGGTATGGTAGATATGGTCTTTAACCAACATAAAACATACATTTATTGTAGCAAGACTTTTCCAATAGATATACTTTTAAAAAAATGGATCCAACCCTAAAGATTTTGTTCTTTTAGGACCCTAAAGATTTTTATAAGGCCATATTTTAATAAACATATTAATGTAGTGCTTTTAATATAAAGCACTTATCACATATAAATGCTTATATATAACCTATTTCTATAATAAAATAAAGTCAAACTGTTTTCATAAGTTATAAGTTGTTTTCATCATCTATCCTAAACAGTTGTTGCAAATAGCTTATAGAGATGTCATAAGTTGTTTTCATAAACTATCTTAAAATGCTTATGAAAATAAGCTGAAAAACAGTTTATCGACATGTCATGAGCTGTTTTTATAAACTCTTCTAAACGGTCTTACAAGTGACTATCTCACTAGATAAACTCAAATAAATCAATCCAAACATGTTGTAAGACATAACTTTTGTATGTATGTAACTATGCAGGTAATGGCATATATAACAGTGGCAGCAGTGTCAGCTGCAGCACAATCTGCAGTGTTTGCAAAGACGGGCCAGGAACAATTGCAATGGATGAAGATATGCAATATGTATGGAAAATTCTGCAACCAAGTTGGAGAAGGGTTAGCTAGTGCTTTTTTGGTTAGCCTTAGTATGGTGGTAGTATCATGTATTTCAGCTTTCAGTCTCTTCCGTTTGTATGGTGGTAGCAAAATTAAAAATGCTTATTGGTAAGGTTAGGATAAGTTAATATCATAGATTGAAAGTGAATAAATAAGCTACCACTTAAATCCACTGTTTTCTTGGCCAATTTGGTTGTTTTGCAATTTACAAGGCTTTTTCGTGTATACTATATGTATGTAGTTGTAGTGAATGATGATTGTGATATGAATATGACTTATGAGAATGCAGTTATTGTAATGTTCTAATGCTTATTAATTGGTGCTAGTAAAGTTGAAAGCTCTTTGATATATATTTAGTTATTTTAGTTGTATGTGGTAGGTTTAATTCTAACACATGCATTGTTTTTGACTGTGACTGAGTTGGTTGCATAGTTTTTTCATCAACAATTCTGCTCTTAGAGGAAGTAGGTCGCAACAACCAATAATTGTTTCATTAGTCGTTAACTAGAATTCATTAACCAGTTCTCTTTGCGAGCATAACTCAGTTGACAAGCATATTGCAGTATATAGGAGTCTGCTTATTGATATTAAAAGATGAAGACTAAAGAAAGAATGGGCAAATGGAAGGTGGTCAAATAGAATGAATGGTTGCATAATTTGAGATTGTCAAATAGAAGTGACTTCAATTTTGATCTGAATGAAAGGTGGTCAAATGGGCAGTTCGTTCTGTTTCAGGACGGTCCAACAAAAACACCTTGATGGTTGGTTCTGTTTTAAGAACTTAAGATATAGATAAAAATCCAGTGCATTTAAATTTTAAGATATAACTATTTATTTACAATAAGAAAAACTATTTATTTGACAGACTCGAGGGTATAACATGTTCCACTAATTTTCAGTAGTTTCAAAAAATCTGTTTTTACCAAGGATTATAGCTTTTACTAAATGCTTATATGATTATTAAACTCTTACTAAGATATCTCAAACATTCTTTGACTTCTAAATTATCATTTTTTATAAAAAAAAAATGATATTGATATTCATTCATTCTTACAATCATATAATATAATACAAATTCAAAGTCGCTAAAAATAAAAATGATCAATAATCATTTTCGTCTTGAATATAGAATACAAATTCAAAGTCGTTAAAAACAAAAGGGACAAATAATCATTTTTGTCCTACATATATAACGAGTGGCCACAATAGCCCCACAATGTAGTGAAATTATAAAATAATTTTTAATTGTGCACTCCGTTAATCAAAATAATCTCTCACATTAAAATGCTTCCTTTAACGCCATGGTATTGGAGCTCTTGGAGGGTTGAATTTACGTGGGTTAACGCGCGGAGGGTTAAATTGGGAGTAGGCATTAAAGATGTAAGCATTTTTTGATTGAAATAAGAGCCTTTGTTCTCGCAAGATACGATTTTGTAATTTTGTTACATGGATGGGCTATTGCGAATATTCATTACACAAGGACGAAAATGACTATTTGTTCAAATAAAAAAGATAAATATGTGAACAAACTCAACACATCTATGTTAATAGCATAAAACGGCAATCTAAATATGCTTGCATTACATATTTGTTGGGAAGCTAACTTCATTCTGTCATTCTTCCTAAGTAACTGTACTAATTCTGATGTAGGGAATGTTGATTTGTCATCTTTATATTAGGTTGCAAAACCCTCCAAGACATTCTTATATTTTCAAAGGCATCAAAGTAATTTAATTATTTGTTTAACTTTCTTTACCGGTTCATTTGACATTACATACAAAGTATTTGCCAACACAGACATCTTTTATTAGTTCTCTTGCTGAATCTTGATATAACTTATCATATTTATTTCACTTTTTAGGCAAAGTATATTTCTTTTATAGTGCTAAATATGTTGGTGAACTTGGCTGCATTTCCTTGTTTAGCAGTTTCTTTTGATTACAAGCAAAGCTTAAGCTAGATGCTAGAAGTTTCTTTGCATCTTAAGAGTAGTTTTGGCTTGCTTTCACTTGTCTGTTCTCTCTTTGTATAGGGTTCAGGCACTCTCCTACCTTTTATTGTTTTCTTGAGCCTTTATCAAAAAAATAAAAATCCTGTGCAGATTTATCCATTTTGTACTTTAACCCTTTAGTCTTTCTACATTGTATTCCACACCCTATTTATTAAGAATGAGTACATTGTTTCTTCTTCTTCATATTCTTGTTTACATCAAGTCATTTTGATATTCCCTTCACTGTGAATATACATCAGACATTAGTTATTTCTTAGCATTCCACTTGAGTGAGATAAAATCCATTTTCCAGGGACATGGATAATTCTATACATTTCTCTTACTGTGAAGTACTCTCACATATGATCGTTGTTCTTGTTATATTCATAAAGTCACAACTATATCATTTGTTTGTCATCTACAACATATGATATAATGTACCCTGTGATAATAGTAGCTTTTGCCGAAGCCAAAACAATGGCATAGAAAAAATTTAATACAAGACAAAATAAATAAGGAAAACGTATTTAAATATAATCCGTATTCACCGTTAGCATAGTTGCGGGGATAGCTCAGTTGGGAGAGCGTCAGACTGAAGATCTGAAGGTCGCGTGTTCGATCCACGCTCACCGCACTAATTTTTTTTTCCGTTTTATTTATTTTTTCCTTTTCAGTTTTACTAAGTTTTAATGGAATATACCTTAATTAATGTACTGCACAATGAGATAACCAACGAGATATTGAGATAAGTAGAAATAAAATAACCGATACATATGATAATATATTAATGATTCAGCTCATGCATTTATTCTTGATTTTTTTTTAAGAAAAAAGTGGAAACATTTTTTTAAGGGGAACAAATTGAAACATTTTCGTTTGATATATGATAGAAGGATTGACACTCAGTTCCAATCATATAATATATATTTTGGTTTCACTTTTATATGTCTTAGAAGTGATTTTCAAGAAGCAATTTTAACTCAATTATGTTTGACATATTTTCGAGAAATCGGTTTTGGGGACTAAAATTATGTTTGGTTAGAAGTAATGTTACAGACTAAATTTATTAAAGTTAAACATATTCAAAGATTAAACTAACATCAATGTTGGTTAAACCTTCTACCTAAAAGTAGAGTACAATCTGTCATATAGCAATGAGGGTGGTAAAAAAATCCATGCCCGCGGATATCCGTGGATAAAATCCGTCATGGACATGAGGCGGGTAGTTAAACGGGTATCCGCAGGTATAATAAACGGATATTTAACTACCCGTTATTTTATGGACGCGTACACAAATTTGATGATACATGTGCCTGCGGATATCTGTACCTGTTAATAAATTAAGTAAATTACTAAAATAATCATGCATATATGTATGTATTATGTATAAGATTTTGGATATTTTTATTCTTTTATTTTCCTTCAAGAATTTGTATGGATTATGTAAGAATCATAAATTTTGTATGCTTTATGGTATGGTAAATTTGCTAGGGATTACGTAAGATGAACTTGTTTGGATTATGGTATGGATTGTGAAATTTGAATGGAATATGTTATGTATGGATGTTTAAAAGTTGAAGTTTATAGGTAATTAGAAGTTGGATTATTCACATTATAAGGAGAATTCTAGCCACTAGGCTACCTGACCAAAAAAAATATATTTTTCTTTGCGCAAAAAAAAAGTTAATTCAAAAATCCATGGGTACCCGTGAATATCCGCGGGTATCTAAATACTCGTGGACTACCCGTATCGAGATACTTGCACGGGTATAGGGACGAACACGAGTACCATATTTATCCAACAGGGCGGGGACGAATATCATACTACCCGTACCAATGGATACCTATTGACATCCTATGGATACCTATTGACATCCTTATTAGCAACCAATGTTGATGAATGCACTATATCATGGTTGCAATTACGTTTAAAAAAGCATTCCGACAATGAATTAAGTATTTTTGGATGTCCAAGTCCCATATCGAGTAGTATCATACAATATTTGTTTACTGAGCATTGCACAGGGTCTGTCTAATCAGGCTACCATTAAAGCAAGAGTTTTCGGGCCCCAAATGTTATAGACTTCATACTAGGCCCACAAATCTTTTTTCGCTTTAAATATATTTTTGGAAGTCAAATTCTTTAAACATTTTTGCATTTAGCTTGGTTGATAGTTAACGGAGAGTTTTTTTTTTTTTTTTAAAGAAGTTAAATGGAGAGTTGTATACTTGTTTGTAAATTTGT
>Ga0315913_1000277_pt1 | contig 40725 bp, 29 predicted proteins | sample MpolsnodulesMG_FD_207736 | JGI IMG/M metagenome (GOLD analysis project Ga0315913, IMG submission 207736) | Medicago polymorpha root nodule microbial communities from Los Angeles, California, United States - small nodules | ecosystem: Host-associated > Plants > Roots > Nodule | place: USA...
AGATGATAACTTAGTACTTTATTATTTTGAATAAGTTGGTGAACTTGCAAAACTTGTCATCGGTTAAGATGGATGAACCATGGTTAAAGCATATAGTTATTTCTTTTTTGTAAAATTGGTTCATTACATGCCGTGTCTCAATATTATTCGTCGAAATAAAACACTAAATTTGATTCCATGTTTTGCAAACTAAACGGTAGAAGCTCCCGTTATTTAATTAAAATGGCTAACAATTTCGAACTCAACTAATAAAAATGTTGAGATTATTAGGCCGAATGTCGTGCCTGGAACTCAAACCTCAACTTTTTCACTTATGTGTGGAGTTTCTAATGGTTATTGTTATTTTTTTATTTTTTTTGGTAAAGTAGTATAGTGACCAGAAGTTAACCTCTTAGAACAAATAAGTGAGATGTACGAGATTCAAACCCCGACCGTTATATATATTTGTAGTATTTCTACCAACTAAGTTAAGCTCAAGTGTCGTTTTCCTAATAAAATGGGTAAATTATTTAATTGAATTTAAAGGGATTCATACATACGCAATATCATACAAGAAATAAATAATTCAAGACAACTATAGTAATATTAATAGTAAGAGAATATAAGTTGATTTATTTAATTAGATACAACTCAGTGTGGGGTACCTTCTCAACATTATTTAAATCAAAACAACTTTCACCCCCAATTCTTGAATGCATAATCCCATGCTACATTGAGCTTTTTTTATTTCACATTGAGATTTTTTCCTCTTTCACATCTTGCTTTCTTTATCTGGCCCCTACTTTCAAGTTCTCCACTTTTTCTCTTGCTGACATTGGACATCATAATATCTTCAAACATGAAATTAAAACCTTTGGAGGAAGATGTTTCTTATTTAGTATAATCGATCCATTTTTTTTTTGAGATGTTTTATTTTTTTGATGTGAACCAGGTATTTTTTTTTTTTTTTAAGGGAACCAGGTATTTTTTTTATCTTTAGTAAAACATATATAAATATTTATAATAATGTAATTTTTTTTAAAGATATAATAATGTAACTTATTTCAATCGTAGTCACAGCAACATATACCAAAAAAACAATATCCTTGTTTATTTCCCTTACCGATATTAATGCAAATTTCGTTGCATGTATTAGGATCTTTACAATCCGAAGGAAAGCACTTTTGTCCTGTTATAAATTCAAAATTCATTTTATAAGAAAATATAACAAACAATTGATATAAGAAAATATTATCATAAGAAAAGTTACAAAAACCGACATGCAAGCAAAAGAAATAACAAAAATACTATTATTATTATATTTTGTTAATTATATGGTAGAAGAAATAGAGCGTAAGATTCAAATTTCATATGTTTCTTACCCGAAGTTAGAACCAGTGCAATGAACAAAAGTGCCAAGAAAAAATATTGGGGAATATGTTTTGCCATTTTTCTTTTAGATTTTATCTTAGAACTCTATTATCTTTTGTTCTCGCAGTATGCATTGCAAACCTCAAGCTCATTATATATAGTACGCAACTACGCATATGATGGTGTCTCCGTTATTTTTGAATTAGGTTAAATATATTTTATGATCCTGTAAGTTTGACAAAAATATTGCGTTAGACCTTTAAGTTTTTTAAATTTTAAATATGTCATTTAAGTTGTTAATTTGATGCAATCTTACCATTTTAAGGACCTATTTGATACTTAAAAACTTCAAAAAGGTGCATTAAATTAGCAACTTAAAAGACTTATTTGAAATTTAAAAACTTAAAGGACTAACCAGGTTTTTTGTCAAACTTAATGGATCAAAAGAAATATTTAACCTTTTTTTTCATGTTTTTGTGTGGTTCTTCACATATAATTCATCTTATGTACTTATAACAAACTTTGATAAATATGTTATTATTTGTAAAATCATCGACAATTATGAGTATTTTATGTATAAAAACCACACAAAAAGCACCTAAGAAAATATAACTAAGGTTTTCCCTTATAACTATCACATTTTAAAATAAATTGTTTCGATTTTTTGTCATTCAAATTTTAATATACAGTTTTTTTTATTGTTTGCCCAATAATATTGTTTGTTATTGCATAGAGTGAATAATTGAATTGGGATAATAAATGATTTTTAAAGGTAAAATTTAGATGTATTTTTTTATATCTCTTTCGTATGGTTTGTAACCAAAAAACATTTTTTTTATAAAAAACTTTGAAAAAATTATGAATTTGAAGAAATTATGGTGAACTTAGCTATGCATCATATAAAAAGCAGCGAAAAAATGAACCTAAGTTTATTCTTTTTTTAATATATAAAATGAAATTAATGAAAGGAATACAAGGAATACTCGAACCCAATACAGTCAAATTGATTAATCTTAGAAAAAAACTTATAATTCTATCAAAATTAATAAAATTTTAATGTTTGTCTAGGTACGTGTAAAATTTCAGAAAATAATAACTTAAAGTGAAAGGAGTGATTAAGAATCTTGAGAAATCGTTAAAAAAAAATTGAGAAATAAAACCAGGGAAACATCTTTAAAAAAACCAGGGAAACATAGATAGAAAATTACAATAAATAGAATGTTTAGATATGAGATGGAAATATTCAAAATTATAATTTTTTTTCTTTGAAAAGGTAGTTGGATTAACGTGGCAATAGAAGAATAATTTGTTTTGATGAAAATGTGTTTGAAGATTAATTTTCGAACACGTGTTACACGGTCACCTATTTAGATTAGATCAATAAAAATGACATATTTGTTATATTTCACTTCGCATTAATTTATGATGGTGAATGAAACACTAATATATAGTGAATAATGCTAGTTTTCTAAAATGTCATATTTTTTACAATTTTATTTGTTTTCTTAATTTATAGGTAAAAGTTTACACGATAGTCATAATAAACATAACTCAATTGTTAAGTGCAGTGCATTGTCATACTCATCCATCCACTAGGTGATTTGATAAAAGAAATTTCATAGAAGGAAATCATTTTAAAACATGTAAGGAGTGTTATTTATTACGTAATTTATCATTCATGTTTGGAAAAAAGTTATAGTATCATTTATTTCAATCAAAATTTAAATAGAAAAACTCGCTCTTACCCACGTAAAACCCCAAAAGTTAGAGAAAGAGTATGGAGAAAGGAATCGGCTGATTATGAATCATCTATCAATACACGATACTACTATTACTCATGCAATTTATTCTTGTTACACTGTGGATTTAGGAAGTTTAGAGGTGTGGTTGAATTTAATCCATTTTCTGAGTCATACTTTTTTAAAGAAATTTTATTAAAAGCACATTAGCATAAGATCTGTATAGTTGCCAAAATAGCAATTGTTCACAATTCTCATATACCAGCACAACTTGCAAGCTAAATGAAATGTTACTAACTAGGAAGGGTAGTACAGATTCAAAACACCAACAATTAGCCATACTAGTTGGATCCAACCTGCGACAACCAATGAGTGATAGATAGCTCTCATATAAGTTATAACTATGGATTGATGCTCTTACCAGCAAGGTTGGACTATTAAAAATACATTAGGTTCCCAAATGAAAAAGTACATGTACACAAATATTTGTTAGTAAATAAATATTACAAATGAAAAATTAATCTCGATTGTTAACTTTTTTTGTTGTTGTTATTACAATCGGGTTAATATTGCTTTGTAACTTTGAAGATCCAAATATTAGTCGAGAGGTAAGCGAAATCTGACAAATAATTATTTTAGTTAGCACGAAACTCAGATTCTACCGATTTGTTCATCTTTAACTAGAGCACATTAAACATTTGATATGATCACTTCAAATCAAGTGTGTGTTGGAAGGGTAGTTTGGAGGTTTTATGAGTGACTTTCGAATCCTTTTCTTTGTTTCTTTAGGTGATTCGAACACTCCTTCTACTTTTTTCTGGTTGATGGATCAAGTATTAATTGTACTTCTCTCATTATTCTCTAATAAAATTCATTTTTTGCCGTAAAAAAGACATTTAACACTTGAACGTAATCATAACATTAAATTTTAATGGCTCTATAACACATAGCAATAAACTTAGACACAGCCTAAGTTTGTTTCAGCAAACACACTCACATTATCAACTTCATTTTCTTTTCTATATATCTTCCTAACTTTTGTTAACAATCACTACGAAAAAAATCTTACTCTAGGCAAAAACACCATATGCAACGGCTAAAAGGGTAATTTTTCACGTGTTGCTAAGTTCTTCCATTTCTTTAGATGAGGGAGTCATGCAAGAAACTAATGACAAACAAATTTTTTTAGAGTAGGTTTCAAGAAAAATGGAACATACACATGTGTGTGTATATATAATCTGAATTTATTTTGTAATCCGAACTTTGAGTTGTTCTTATGTAAAAACTTGATGATGTGTCATCATAGAGAAATTTCTATTGAAACCTTGCCACCTCATCTATCTCTTTTAATAAATAAATCTCAAATTTCATTAATTTTTCTCCGCTTAATTATAAAACTCCTATTTTTACAACAACAAAATATATGATTTTTTTTTCTATAAAAAAACTTCTCAAAACTCTATCATAGTTGTGAAATGATTTGTAAACCGATTGTGCACTATGTTAGTCAAAACAATTCCTTACGATAAAATGATTCGCTAATATTGTCATATTAATGTCTCAATATACTAACTTATTGTCATATCACTCTTTATAAGTACTTATTTACTATCACAATAATCCTTATATGAAAATAGATAGTGTGAACATTGAATGACTAAATTAACTAACGAATTGCAGAATCAAGGATTATTTTAAAATTTAGATACCAATATGACTACTACCCATGTTTTTTATGATAAATCATCAAACATGTGAGACATTAGCATTTCTTGGCGCTAAAATGGGACTAAGGGGATTAATGGTGGCAAGGTTGAGATACAAATGAAGTTTGAGATTTATGGTTCACTGTATATGATTTTGAAAGGAGAGAGAGCTCACTTAAATTAAATCTATTAAAGTGAATTTTGGAGACAGTAAATTTAATAGGTGTTATGCAGATAACGTTTTTGTTCGCATAACACCTATTAAATTTGGGCATTTAAACTAAGCCTATGTAAGGATATTTATATGTGTGCCAAGTTAAATATTGAAACATATTAACACATTAACCCAACTTGCTTTTAAGGTAGAAAGTTTGATTTTGAAATAAAAAGTGATGGAAAGTCTAATTTTGAATATTTCCAAACACATATCCAAACATGCCATATATTATCATTTTTTCATCTACTTCTCTTTTGTTTTATTTCTCGAAATTCTTAATCCATCTTGTTTTTTAGTAGTTGTTGTTTTATGACTCATTTTATTACTTACTTTTGATAGAATTATTTACGTTTATTTTCTTTCTATAAGTTGTTAATTATTTATTATTTCAGTTCAACCATTTTACTCTTTGTCGTATATAGTTTATTACGAAATAAACATTCACATTACATTAAACTTTAAAAAGGGAAAATAAATAGAAATAATTATATATAATTTTGTGTATAGTTGGTATCATAGTGGATATGCTAAAATAGTGGATATGCTAAAATCATAACGACCAACCATGATTTTCTAAAAAAATACACTTAGTTGCTTATGTAAAAATCATGGTGGATTACCGTAATTATGACCATGATACCAACCATGAGCTTAAATTACGAATTCAAAGAAACGGAGGCATAATCATATCATGAGTACTATATATAATGGACTTGAAGTTTGCTATGCATATTGCAAAAACAAAAGATAATAGAGCTCTAAGATACAATCTTCACAAGAAATGGCAAAATACATTTCTCAATATTTTCTCTTGGGACTTTTATGCATTGCGTTGGTTCTGACTTCGGGTAAGCATCTGAACTTTGAACCGTTGTTATAACATTTTTATATACATAGCTTAAAAAATGAGTTTTGAATTTGTGAATTTATTTTTGTAGCAGGACCAACACCCAGTTTGAGCAATGTTAAGAGTCCCACATCAAACAGGACATGACCTGACAATGTATTTATAAGTGGGGGCAATCCTCACCTCACAAGCCGGTTTTGTGGGGGTTGTGTTACGCCCAACCACGATTTCTAAGATGGTATCAGAGCCTCTCCAAGATCCATTGAGCCACCTGCTACCAGGTTTCCGCTATCGGGCCACCCACCATTTATGTCCACGAACCAAGCCCAATAGTGCTAGTTGTGAGGGGGTGTGTTAAGAGTCCCACATCGGACAGGACATGGCCTGACAATGTGTTTATAAGTGGGGGCAATCCTCACCTCACAAGCCGGTTTTGTGGGGTTGTGTTAGGCCCAACCACGATTTCTAAGATGGTATCAGAGTCTGTCGATTTCAAGGGCCACCTACCGATTCATGCACCAAAGCCCAAAGAGTGCTGGGCGTGACGTGGGTGTATTGGGAAAAACTCATGTCCCACATCGGATAGATAAGACTCTTGATAAGAGTTTATATAGAAGAGACAATCCTCACCTTATGAACCAATTTTTAAGGATGAGTTAGGCCTCCAATTTAATTAAGTAATGATCAATTTATTGATCAAAAACCATGCTATTATACTGATCGTTGTTTTGAGATCGGATATTGTGACATGTTGTGCCGTCATGACGGAGGAGACTGTAATCCAGGGTACTGTTGCTGTAGAGAATAATCAGAATTGAATTACATGATTATAAATATTTATGTGTTTTACTAATTATCGAATAAACAATCATATCAAGAAGATGATTGAATAAACTAAATAAGAAACATCACCCTCAAAGCTTTTATTTTCACGTTGGAGCATGTTATATATATCAAGTATACATGTTCGATGTCAACAAAGCAAAAAGTGGAGTACTTGAAAGCAGTGGCCAAACCCAATGGGAAATAAAGAAAGCAAGCGGTATAGACAAGTTATTGTTTTGATGTTGCAAATGTACCTCTTTTTAAATAAATAATGTACCCCATTTTTATTTAATTAAATAATAAATATATCTATGAGAATCTATCATCTTCTATCTTTGATAATCTTTCATTTTGGTGAGGATGTTGATTGTACTATTGATATAGTTGATAATTGTACTGAACATAGAAGTTGTTGTAACTTTAACCACGACTAGTCCTAGCTTTGTATATGATGAAGAATCTGAAATGGATATAACCAACAGTGTTTTCATTATGTTGATGTTAAAGGACGTTTGATTCAAAATGTCTCCTTTATTGATTTGTAATATTTTGCATCATTCTTCAAATGCTACATTTTATGTTTTTCTTTTACACATTTGTGTCATTTAAGCCTTTCTCTACTTCTTTTATTCTTTAATCCGAAGGCTCAATGATGCTTTCTTAATTTTTTTACTATGGGTAGCCCGTAACTACACCTTCCATAGGAAAGCAATCGCCCCTGTGACCAGTTCTGCCAGTGCCTAAAACTTTAACAAATTTCTTCTTCTAAAATTATTGAAAAATGAAAACACTACCATAGCTCAACACTACCCTTTTGTTGACTGCCCTTTCTTCTTCTATCACTGCGATTCATAGAGCAAAGTTCAAGGTTGTGACTTTCGAGTTTACGGTGAAGGAAAATTGGTTTTCATGGTTGAGTCAATAAGCTTGAATGGAAAGGAAAAGAATGGCCGTGAGAGCATAGATATGGGTGCGTTGTGATAGCAATATTTTTTTCTCTTGGCGCTTCTGTTGCTACCTTTTGTTAAATCACATTATTTTATTTTTTTGAGATTAAATTGAAGTTCTTATAGTTATAATATCCTTCCGTAAGTAGAAAACAAGTATAAAATCTTAAACCGAAAAATTCAATTTGGATGCTACATTAAAAACAGATTATAAACACATATCAAACATGCGAGAGAGTGGTAGAGCAATTGCCTCCAGCATACCTCTATTAAATATGTTATGTAGTTTTTTTAATGTTTATATAGATCCAGCTTGACTCCATTGGTCCATCTGAAACTCTCTTTAACCTTCGGAAACAAGCACAAATGAAATTGAATGAAGTTCTTGGTATGCAAGAAGAATTTTGGAAGGAGAAAGCTAGAGTGAATTGGCATAAGGATGGAGATAAAAATACTAAATACTTCCATACATTGGCCAAGATAAAAAACACAAACAAGTTGATTACGTCAATCAAAGTTGGAGAAATCACTTTAAAGGAGCCAAATGATATTGCTGAGCACATCGCCAATTATTTTAAAAATCTTTTTTCCTACTAACTCTTTTTTGAAGGTTAATTCTTTGGTTGAAGATGTGGTTCCTAAGTTGATTACAGACGAGACAAACAATATGCTAACTATGCTACCTTCTAGAGAAGAGGTGAAAAATGTTGTGTTTTCTTTGAATAAGGATGGAGCTCCTGGTCCTGATGGATTTGGAGCTACTTTCTTTCAACATTATTGGAATATTATACACTCAGATGTCTTCAATGCAGTCATTCAATTTTTCACCAATGGTTGGATAATGCCAAATTATAATGCAAACACCATTGTTGTAATTCCAAAAGTTGATAATGTTGAGTTTGTGGAACAGTTTAGACTAATGGCTTTAGCCAATTTTAAATTCAAGTTCATCACTAAGATCCTTGCTGACAGACTTGCTACTATCATGTCTTTCATAATATCTGAAGAGCAAAGAGGCTTTATTAAAGGGAGAAAGATCAAAGATTGCATTCTTTTAACATCAGAAGTTGCTAACTTTTTGCACAAGACAACTTATGGAGGTAACTTGGCCATGAAGATTAACATATCTAAAGTTTTTGATACTTTAGATTGGAATTTTCTGAATAAAGTGTTACAAAGTTTTGGTTTTAATCATAAGTTTTGTCTTTGGATTAAAAACATTTTGGAGTCTGCTACTTTATCAGTGTTCATTAATGGAGCTAAAAAAATGTTATTTTAATTGTCATAGAGAGGTCGGGCATGGTGACCCTCTGTCCCCTCTTTTGTTTTGCATTGTTGAAGATGTGTTGGGTAGGGGGATTCTTAAATTAGTACAGGAAAAGAAAGTTGATCTCATTAAAGCTTCAAATTACACTAATTAGAAACGTGATGAGAGAGAATGAAGAGAGAGAAGGAGAGACCAGGAAAAGGGGAAAGGGTCAAAGGGGGCAACTCAGGGAAACATAGATGTGGTGAGAGGTCCTCCACTGGCAGCCCAGCGGCGCGGTGGCTATCATAAGCCCAACCCAGTTGTTGGGCCTTGTGTTGTTCATGGGGCTGCAGCCCAGTTAGGGGATGTGGACTCTGAGGAAACAATTTTTGAATTCACTCACCATCATGAGGATTTTTTACCTAGGAGGGGAAAAATTAAAAACAACAAGAAAAATAGAGGAAAGACCATTGGTGCTCCAAAATGTTTCCAATTTGCAAAGGCAACTATGAAAGGGAATTGTGGTAGAAAACGCAAAGGTGGCTTAGGAGAGGGAAGTTCAAAACTTGTTGAGCAACCTGTGAAGAGGAAGGACAAGGGCATGGTGGAGGTGTCTAGTAAGTTCACGTGGTATCATGTGAGTGGTCTTGCTATGAAGAGAAGGAAGTGTGCCTTTTAAATACTTGGGGTTACCGGTGGGTGCTAACTCTAAAAAGTTGTCTACTTGGGAGCTTATGTTGGAGCAATTGCGGAATAGACTCAATTCTTGAGGCACTAAATATGTGAGTCTTGGTGGTAGAATTACTCTCCTAAATTCTGTATTGAATGCGATTCCTATTTTCTACCTTTCTTTTATGAAAATTTCGGAAAAAGTTTTGAAGATGGTAATCCGTATCCGAAGTGAATTTCTTTGGGGTGGAGTTGGAGGTGGTGGTAAAATTTGTTGGGTTAAGTGGAAGAGAATTTATCAACCCAAGAGTAGGGGAGGCCTAGGGGTGAAAGATGTCAAGATGGTGCATTTGAGTCTTATGGCTAAGTGGAAGTGGCGCTTCCTACAAAACAATCAATCACTTTGGAAAATTGTCTTGAAGGAGAAATATGGGGAGAATGTTTCCGGTCTTAACCCGGTGGATGGGGCTAGGTGGCCGCGATTTGCATCAGGGTGTTGGAAGGAGTTGATGACTTTGGAAGGTGGCGCATGGGCGAATTGGTTCTCTAACAATGTGGTGCGCAAGGTGTCAAATGGGAGGGGGACTAGTTTTTGGAAAGAAAAGTGGATATGAGAGCAACCCTTAGCTTGTATCTTCCCTAGGATTTATTCTATTTCATCTCAAAAAGAGGTGAGAGTAAGGGACTTGTGGACTATTATCGATGGTGAGGTGGTATGGAATCTTCTTTGGAGGAGACAACCTTTCCTTTGGGAAAGAGATTTAATTGGCACTTTATTAGCTCTTATAGGAAATGTGAATTTGGGAGTGGAAGAGGATAGGTGGCTTTGGATGCCGGAGGAGGGTGGTACTTTCACGGTGAAATCCTCTTATAGAGTGTTGGAGGAGAGACAATCCTTCAACAAGGGTTGAATGCTTTAGAGGAAGAGGTGTTCCCCAATCTTTGGAAAAGTATCTTTGGAAAAGTCCGGCACCGTCTAAAGTGGTGGCTTTTTCTTAGATGGCCATCTTGGATCATATTCCGACGCGGGCAAACTTAAGGCTTCAAAGTGTTTTGCCTCCCGGGGAAACAACGTTGTGTGCGTTATGTGGTGTAGGGGAGGAGTCAACATCTCATCTCTTTTTGCATTGTGAGGTGGTGTTGTTGATTTGGTGCAAGGTTCTTGATTGGTTAGGTATCAATTTTATCACTCCTCAAAATTTGCTTGTCCATTTTGCTTGTTGGAGTAGGGAGGTAAACTCGCGGAAACTTCGGAGAGCGTTTGTGTTGATTTGGCATGCATCTATTTGGATGATTTTGAAGGAAAGGAATGACATAATTTTTAAGAACCAATTCAAAAGTGTGGATGAGGTCTTAGATGATATTAAGGCGGTGTTTTGGTGTTGGTGTTTGAGTAGATTAAGGATAGCCTCTTGCCTTTTCTACGAGTGGTGTTGGAATCTGAGAGAATGTATTGGTCGGAGGTGATGGTTGTGGTTCCGGTACACCGGTTGGTTTGTATAGGCTGCTCTGGCTTGTATTGTTGGCTTCTGGCTTTTTAGTTTTACTGTCATTGCTTGTATAGGCAGCAACTTTTTTGGTAGTTTAGGTGTATGTCGTTGCATTCTTGTAATTGCCTGCGCGCTAGGTTTGGCCTCTGTTGTAACATTTAGCCTATTACACATCTTGTGCTAGGCACTTTTATGAATATGCTATTTCAAAAAAAAAAAGTCATTGTTATATCCCATCTCATGTTTTATATGCTGATGACATCATGCTTTTTTATAAAGGGCAGACTTCTTGTATTAACCACTTGTAGAAACTCTTCACTAACTATGCTATGTGTTCTGGCCAAATTATTAGTGCACACAAATCAACTCTTTATTCAAAATCCATTCCACAACCTAGTTTGAATTCCTTCATTCAACTTCTAGGCTTCCAGCAGGGTGATTTCCCTTTCAATGATTTGGGTGTCCCCATTTTTAAAGGGAAGCCAAAACTTTAGTACCTTCAGCCTATTGCAGATAGAATTAAAATCAAGTTAGCAGCATGGAAAGCTTCACTACTTTCTATATCTGGTAGAGTTCAGTTAGTTAAGTCAGTCATCCAAGGTATGTTGATTCACTCTTTATCAATATATGATTGGCCTGTGAGTTTGATAAAAGAGATAGAAAAATGCATCAGAAACTTCATATGGTGTGGAGACACATCAAAAACTTCATATGGTCACAGTTTCATGGTAGAAGGTTTGTAAGCCTTTTTATGAAGGAGGCTTAGTATTAGATCCATATCATGCATTAATCAAGCTACTAATCTTAAATTGTGCTAGGAAATAACTTCAGATAATTCTTGGGCAAAAATACTTCGTAGCAGGGTAATCAAAAAAGACAAAGTCATTCATTATCACATCTTTTCTTCAATTTGGAGTAGCATCAAAGCAGAATACTCCAATCTTTTGGACAACACTAATTGGCTTATGGGTGATGGTGAAAGAATCAACTTTTGGAAAGATCAATAGTGTGGGAATCCTTTCACAAATGTTTTGAACATCCCTAGCTCAATTTCACATCTCTTATCAGAAATGATTTTAGACTTTATTCAAGATTTTCAATGGAAGGTTCCTCAAGTAGTCTCAATTGCTTTCCCTCTTATCATTTCCCTTGCGCAACAAGTTATCATTCCTTTAGAAAGAAAGAAGGACAAACTGGTGTGGATAAATTCTAGTAAAGGTGACTTAACCCTCAAAGATGCTTATCTCCACAAATCTCCAATTGGTCAGAACGTACATTAGGCCAAAGTGATTTGGTCCCCTGATGTTCCTCCCTCTAAGTCTATGAATGTTTGGAGACTGCTGCATAATAAACTACCTACAGATGACAACCTCTCTATCAGAGGTTGTTCTTTTCCTTCCATGTGCAGCTGCTGCTCAAGGCATTCTGAAACTTCTCTACATCTGTTCTTTAAATGCACTTTCGAGTTTCGTCTCAAAATTGTGGTCTTGGTTTGCCTCTATTATTAATATCAACTTGCAGTTTACCTCTATGGATGATGTTTGGAAGGTATGTGATTGAAGATGGTCAGAGCAATGCAGAATTGTTATTAAGGCATGCCTAATCAACATTATAAGCACCATTTGGTTTGTCAGAAATCAATCTAGATTTGAGGAGAAATTCATCCCTTGGAGATATATGATTAACCTTATATCCTCAAATGTTACTTTATCAGGTAATAATTCTAATGCTTTTGGACATTGCTCAATGTAGGAGTTCTCTATTTTTAAGCAATTTAACATCAAAATTCATCCACCTAATGCTCCATTGATAAAAAGAGGTTATTTGGTCACCACCTAATTTTAGCTGGGTCAAATGTAATACTGATGGGGCATCCATAACAAACCAATTGTAATCTTCCTATGGAGGAATTTTTAGAAATTCTTATGCAGATGTTTTGGGTTGTTTTGCTATCAACTTAGGGCCTAGATCAGGCATAATGGCAGAATTTAATTAGTGCTGCAATGATTGCCATAGAAGTTGCCTATGACAAAGGTTGGACGAAGTTTTGTTTAAAGACAAATTCCATGATAGTCATGCTTGCCTTTTCATCTACTTTTTTGGTTCCTTGGATCATAAGAAACAGATGTGCTAGCTGTTTGTTTAAAGCCAGACAAATGGATTTTATTGTTAGTCACATATATAGAGAAAGTAACACTTGTGCTGACCTTTTAGCTAATTTTGGTTTAACTGCAAATGAACCTTTATGGTGGGATGATTACCCTAGTAATATTAGAAGTGAAGTCATTAAGAACAAGTTGGGTCTTCCCAATTACAGATTTGTAAATTTCTAAGATTGGCTTTGGTATAGTCCTCCAATTTTTTTGCATTTTCTTCTTTAATCTATCTTTTTGGTGGTGCTTGGCATCACTTGCTTAAAAAAATAAAATGTTTATAGTATATTCTTAAAATACTATGTCATTTTGAGATATATGAACAACTTTCTTTTTAATTTTAATCTTAATTTAAAGAATGTTTTCCCGTGCATCGCATGCGTATACACTAGTATTATGTATTTACAATCAATTGAAGAATTTTATATAGATTACTTTGCAAACCATGTTAATAAATGCTGATGATTTTAAAATGGTTTTGACATTTATCACATTGAAACGCAATGTGTTTTCAATAATTCAACCCAATTCGGGAAAAGTATCAATCCCTGGTTACATAAGAAAAGCTTGATCAAACTGTTATATATGACTCAATTATTAGTTATGGAACAATATAAACGTATAGTAATTAATCAAATCTTACTTTTAAAGAAAAGAAATAAATTATCTCACGTGTCACTTTATTTTTGGTAACAAATTTTGTTGGCATGATAGTTGAGACGTTTAACAAGAAAAGGGAAAACTATGCACTTGTAGTAATGTTATTGTCACTTTTCTATGCATAAAATAAATTGTGTGGGTATCGTATCACACATTCATAGATGATACTTCTTCTACATGCAAGTCCAAAATTTGACTCTTCCTTTCTCCATTTTCTTTCTCTAATTTTTAGTAATTTACATGAGTAGATTATACGAGTTTTTCTATTTTCTTTTATAAGCAAAGTTTATTGATGAGAGTATAAGGAATACCCAAAACCGATATTGAAGAAAATCAAACATTTTGCAAACATTGTAACGGACAACTCCACCAATCTGATAAAAGCAATTTTTTTTTGTCAAGTAGTCTAGTGGCTAGATTCACACATATTATGTGTGAAGAAGTGGGGAATCTGGGGTTCGAATCCCGACCCTTGCACAAATTATCATTGAAAGCTACCAACTAAGGTACACTTACAGGACGCAAATTTTTTATTTCTACCTTTTATATATTAATGAACCATAACCAAGATATTATGTTGATTGTCAATCACCTCCTTCAAGTTTGTCATCTTCCCATTAAATAGGACATTGTGTCTCTCCAACTTAATGCTCAACGATGTTTCTAACTATTGGATTTTAAGTGTGAGTGGTTAAGTTCAACATCGTCTATAAATAAATAAAGTGTTAGATATATAAAAGAGATAATTCATACCTAACACCTTAAGGTTTTGAGTGAAAATATGACATCCCGAACTTTCCGATGTTAGCCAAATTAAATAAGACAATTTCTTAACATTTTTATATCTAAATGGAAAACAAAGCTTAAAAATTTCCCACTAACGATCAATCCCCCAACATCATGGGTAACTACTGAGCCATGAAAAAATAGCCTTCGAAATTTCTTTAACCTTGGCGCATGTGAAAAACAAATGGCTTATGACTATGTGTTTATATTTCCGCAAAGCATACCACACAACATTGTTGGTATTTTATTTTATTTTTTGACAAATTGTTGGTATTTTTATTTAAATTTTGATATAAATAAATGGTTACTTTTTTCTATGCATTAATAATAAATTACCTAAATAATAAATACTACTCCTTCAATTTTAAAATGTATTCCGTGTAAGATTATTACAAACACATTAGTAAAAGAACTAAGTTATCAAGCAAAACTAGTCCATTGAAAGTAATATTAGGGAGAATTGAATTTGTGATCTTAAGAGAAACACACTCTAAAGTCTCAAGTCAACATCACCGACAAATCCAAGTGAATTAGTTCCATACTATATAATGATCTTGAAGTTTGTTATGTATGCATATTGCGAGAACAAAAGATAGTTTGCTATAAGAGTCGCAAAAAATGGCAAAATACATTTCCCAATATTTTCTCTTGGGACTTTTGTGCATTGCGTTGGTTCAAGCTTCAGGTAAGAAACATATGAACTTTGAACCTTAAGTTCTATTTCTTTTAACATACACTTTTTTTTTTGTTATAATTAACACATGATATAATCATATTATTTGCATGTCGGTGTTGGTAACTTTTCTTATGAAAATATTAGCTTAGATCGATAGTTTGTTATATTTGATCTAAAATAAAGTTTGATACAATCTTGCTCACATCCTTGTTCACATAAAGAAGTCTTTAGCTTAAAATATGAGTTTTCAATTTGTGATATTTTTTTGTAGGAGGACCAACGCCAGATTTGGTTGATGGGTGCTATGACTATCTTTCAAGGTATTGTGATAGTCCTACTAGTTGTGAGGCAACGTGCACTCATGAGGGATTTGATAAAGGAGTATGTTTTGGACGTATTTGTTGCTGTCAGTATAATTGAAATAAATCACATAATCATATAATTTATATGTGTGTTATTACTCAATATCGAATAAACAATCTCATAAAAAAAAAAGATCCAATACACTAAATAAAAAACATCTTCCTCCGAAGCTTTTATTTTCACGTTTGAAGCATAGAGAACTTGAAAGCAGTGGACAAGCTCAGTATGAAATAAAGAAGCAAGAGGTAGAGAGAAGTGGGATATGTGCAACTCAAAGACATGGCAAAGAATTATGCATTCAAGTTACCTTAATTGTCTTGGTTATGTCTTGTTTTGATATCGCAAATGTACCCTTTTTAAAATAATAATGTATCCCATTTTAATTAAATAATAAAGATTTCTATAAGAATATGTGTTGAGTACATGAGTTGATCATGATGGGTTTTTATAGACTAACTGAGCATTTTCATTTCTATCTTCTTTAAATTCAAAATTCAAAACCCCAATCTCAATAAACCTTGAATTTACAAAAACCAACAAATCCCCAAATTGATTTTGAGATTCAGTTGACACAAATTAGGAAATGTCAATTATTATCTAGAACATAATGAATTATGTTTTGGAGTTTTTATTGTTGTTCATCATTCTCTTTTTAAATCATTTATAATGGTGATGCTGAATGAGGAAGAAGAGCGAAGGAGAAACAAGACTGTGGGAAACAAACTGGTGGACGTAGAACCCCCTAGACATGCATGTGTGCAACATGGTGATGTTGGTGCTTCCTCTTCGGCCGTTGGAGGTAGTATGACTTGGATTTCGGTTGTTGTTGCTACTACGGCCATGTCGACTCAAACGGTTGCTGTCGAATCCATCCCAACTTTGTCATCTAACTGTCTTAAAAAAAACTTTGTCATCTAACTCTTTCAACTTTTCTCTGGATAATGTTATTGATCATGTACCTCAAGGAGAGTTGCCCCGTCTGTCTAGCCTGGTGTTGAAATTTGTTTCCCCTATAGCGCTGATGTAAGATTTTTACATATCATATTACTATTTATACGTGAGTATAATAGGATTGTTTCCGCAGGGAGTTGCGTATATGTTAAACATTTAACGTCATTTATCATATTAAGTGTTTGGGAATAAAAGTTTGTTTGTGTAAAACTAATTTAACTATTCGACATAAAAGTAAATCGAGACGAGAGATAGGGTCATTTCGCTTGGGGTTAGAGTTAATCAACTAAGCGTAACAACTGCAATCTCTTGACCAAATAAGGGATTCTAGCTTTTTAAAAGATATTATCACAATCACTCAACAACATTATTCGTGTCCAAATAATGTCGTGATTTCTATTGAATCATTTAAATGCCGATTTCCCAAGCTATTAAACAATCCAATAGTTGATATTATCGTTTAATCGACGATTTCCCAATCTATCAAACGATACAATAGCATTAAGTTTGTTATCATAAAAGTGATTATCAAAACTTAAACTCTATGTCTAGAATGAAAACTTTGATAGATTATTATTCTAACCCTAGATCTAAAAGTATTTTCAATAACATTTCAAATCTGAAATAAAACATTAAATGCAAGAATAATAACAATATTGAATGAATAAGCTAGAACCATATATTAAATGATCAAAAGATTACATAATGGCTTGTTTGAATACCTCAAAACCCACAAGGGTAGATGTAGCTACATATGTCTATGCAAGCTTGGCAAAGGATGAAAGAAAGAAGAAGATTCCATGCCTAGACTCATGATGTCTCAACAAATCTTGGGTAGAATCTACTCTTAACAACCTTGCTTTGTGTTTCTCTCTCTAGAAAAGTCGTAGTCCTCTCTCTAAGTATGCAGAAAAATGAATTAAACAGTAAGTAAGTGAATGGAAAGAGAAGAGAAAGCTATTTATATGGGCAAAGTCTGCACAATTTCGCTAATAGCCAAATATTTCGCTATTAGCGAAGTGCACAAAATCTGCCTCTGCACCAATGGGGTTGCTCCACGTGTCCTTTATCCTCTTGAACTTCCTGAACTTCGCCAAAACTTCGCTATTGGCGTGTGCTCCCTGGACCATTTTCGCTAATGGCAAAAATCTCACTGATGGCGATTTTATTGATTTCTGCCTCCTGAACTTTGCCAAAACTTTGCTATTGGCGTGTGCTCCCTGGGCCAATTTCGCTAATGGCGAGTTTCTTGTGAACTTTGGCTATTTTTTTTTATCCTTGCTTGTTTTTTCCTGCACAAAAAGGGCTGAGTAAGGCATGCAAAGCATAAATGGCGTTAATGCATAAAATTGAAGCTTTTAAATCAATAACTTGTAAAACAAATCACCAAAATGCCTAAACTAACACATGAATTAAATCACTTTTGGGCACTTATCAAGCGCTTGATGACATGCATTATGAGGAAGAGGAGCAGTTGCAAATGGAACCGTGTGAGGCAGTGGAGAACCCCCAACGTTTCTGATGCTACTGCTGCTCTTTCTGATGTTGTGGAGCTGGAAGAATCGAGATCGCGTGAGCTGGTGGAGAGTCCTAAGGTTTCTGATGCGACTGCGGCACTCACATCCCCTGTAGCGCATGATGACGTGCAAGAAGGTCTGTTGAATTAGTTTATTATGCTTCTTTTAGGGAAGTTTCACCGATTCTTCGAGATCATCATGTTGTAGAGCATGATGACGTGCAAGTAAAGTCCCATGTTGATCCTCTTGCAGTTAGGTCCATCCTTGCTGAATCGGATATTGTCACCAATATTGAGGCTCGACCATTGGAGGTTATCACGGCTTCTGAGTTATCAGTAAGACATGGAATTATGGCACAATATCCGTGAATATGATAAAAAGTGCGCAGAGGGGCCTTTCACGCAGGTTTTAACCAAGAAACAGAAGCAACATCAGCGAAACATTCTTGTTGGTAAGCCGCCCTACAAAACCCGTTTTACGAGTGGTACTTCCCCGACTGATCAATGATTGTGCTTTATTAGAACGTCTGTGGCTTCGGTAACTCGGACTTGAAACTTGCTTTAAAGAATTTTTATTTGTCTCATAAGCCTGTATTTATTTTTTTGGTTGAACTTAAGGTTAAATTTTCACTTGTCTCTTCTTGGTATTGGCACGGTATTGGCGTCACTAAGTATTGCACTAATAATAGAGGTAATCTTCTACCAAGCCTTCGGGCTTATTGGGGATCATAGGTTACTCCCATTTTCATTTTTGTTTTAGATCATTGTATTGCTCTGGAAATTCAATGTCAGCAGTCGTCTGTTTATATTGCGACAGTGTATGGTAGTATGTCTTACTTCCACCGTCACCAAATGTGGGCAGATCATACTCATTCTCAAGGTTGCTTTCGTGGTCCTTGGTTGTTTTTGGGGGATTTCAACGCGGTTATGGGAGCTAACGAAAAGTGGGGTCGCAGGCCTCCTACTTCTGCTTCTTGTTTAGATTTCGTTCATTGGACAGCTGTGAATCTGTTATCTCACTTGCATATAGCGGGACCTTTGTATATTTGGCATAATGGTAGGTTTGGTGTGGAAAATGTGGCCCTTCATCTTGATATGTCGGTTTGTAATGAGGAGTGGCTTAATTTTTTGCGCCACACAGTTGTTGTGCCCTTGTTCGCCACCAGTCAGATCATCATCCGCTTCTTTTAACTGTTGAGGCGTCTCTAATTACACATGTGGTTCCTCTTAAGGTTTTCAAGTCTTGGACTACCCATGAAGATTGTAGGAGATTGGTTATTGATAATTGGTCAAAAATGTTAGAGGTGATGGGATGGTACGGTTGCAGGTTAAATTAAGAAATCAAAAGCAAGCTTTTAAGCTTTGGAACAACACGGTTTTTGGAGATGTGGATAGACAAGTGCGGTTAGCCATTGATGAGGTTAATCGCATTCAGTAGTAGCTTGACTTAGAAGGATTTTGAGACGACCATTATGCTCAGGATCTTGAGGCTTAATTACCTTTAACCAAGGCGCTTAACTTTCAAGACCAACTTGTGAAGGAAAAAGCGAGGGACCAAAATTTTATTCACGGGGATCGAAATATTTCTTATTTTCACCGGATAGCTAAAATTAGGGCTGCTTCCAAGAATATATCTCTTTTATATGTTGGTGACACGATTATCAGGGAACCCGATGATACTGAGGTACATGTGCTTAATTATTGCCGGTCTATTTTCAGTGTTGACAACGAATGCATTTCAAATAATTTGGTGGCTCGAAAAACTCCTTCTGTTGTGACGGAGGCAGATAACTCGATGCTTTTGCGCTTTCCTATGTGTGATGAGATTAAGGTTGTTGTGTTTGATCTTAATGGGGACGGGGCTCGGTTCCGGATTGTTTTAGAGGGCATTTTTATCAAACTTTTTGGGATATTGTGGTTGCAGATATGATTCAGTTAGTGCAAGAGTATTTTGTAACTGGTGTTTTGGTGTCAAATATTAATTGTAATTTAACTGCTAATTCCTAAGGTGAATGGGGCGCAAGCTATGAGGGACTTTAGGCCTATTTCTTTGGCGAACTTCCAGTTTAAAATTGTTACAAATTTTTTGGCAGACAGGCTTGCTGTTATTGCTATGCGAATTATCTCTACTGAACAACAAGGCTTTATTAGAGATCGAAACATTTCCAAATGTGTTATTTTGGCATCTTAGGCTATTAATTTAATTGACAAGCGACAATATGGGGGTAATGTGGCGACGAAGGTAGATATAAAGAAGGCGTTTGATACTTTGGACTGGAAAGTTTTAGTGGTGTTGCTTCAGTTTGGTTTCGCCGCTGTTTTTGTTGACTGGATTTTAGCTATTCTTCATTCAGCTCAGCTATCTATTCTGGTGAATGCAAAGGTGGTGAGGTTCTTTTCTTGTACTCGCGGTGTGCGCCAAGGAGATCCATTGTCCCCCCTCCTTTTTTATTTGGTGGAAGAGGTTCTTAGCAGGGCCCTTTCCATGGCTTGGTCTTTGGGCAAGATTGTGCATATGTCTTATTCACATGGGGTGTATCTTCCTACTCATATCCTTTATGAGAATTATGTTATGATTTTTTGCACAGGTATCAAGAGTAATATCTGGTGTCTGCTTTCCATTTTCCATGATTACTCTACGGTTTTCGGCCAGGTTATCAATAACAGCAAAAGCAGATTTTACACCGGAGCTATAACAACATCGTGTGCTCAGATGATTGCTGGTATGCTAGGTTTTAGTGCTGGGGTCATTCCATTCACTTACCTCGATTGTCCAATGTTTAAGGGGAAACCGAAGTGCATTTACTTTAATGCAATTAGTGATAGAATAAAGGTGAATCTTGCGACATGGAAAGGTACAATGCTTTCGATTATGGGCCGTGTGCAGATGGTTAAGTTAATTATTCATGGTATGCTTGTATTTGTATACTCTTTTCATGTTTACATGTGGCCTAAGCATCTCTTGAATAATTCGCACGGAAGCTGGGTACGGTTTCTTGGAAGGTTATGTAGTTGTGTACCGGGACACTTGGATTGAAAAAATGATTTGGAGCGGGAACATTCTCACACGGAAGTTGTGTACGGTTTCTTGGAAGGTTATGTGTCTGCCTTCGGAAGTGGGTGGTCTTGACTTGAAATCCACATGCCTTATTAATGAGACCCTCATTTTACAATTGTCTTGGAAGCTTGTTTCGAAAAATTCGCAGTGGGCGTTGTTATTACGAAATCGTTTCTTCTCCAACGGGAAACCGATTCAATATTATTTTAAATCTTCGGTTTGGTCTTACTAACTCTCTCTAGCTGGTAGGTACATGTGATAATATTCATTTTTGGATAAATAACTGGTTAGGTGTCCCTTTGGTCGATTAGTTGCAGATTATCTGATTGCTCATATTAATTTATTTGGCTTGTTATTTGATGTTATTGTTGACGGGGACTGGAATATTCCGGTAGGGGTGTTGGCTGACCACGAGGTGTTAGCACGCCTTGGGTCCATTACCCTTCCCCGTACGCCATTGCCGAATTTGCTGGTTTGGTCTCCCTCCGTGGATAGTAAGTTAACTGCTAAACAAGTTGTCGGTTTCTTAGGGCAGCATGACGCCCCTATGCCTTGGGCAACTGGCATCTGGAAGTCTTGTATTCCTCCATCTCACTCATTTATTTTTTGGCATCTTGCTCATGCTAAATGTCGACGAACAAGAATCTTTGTTCCTGTGGTTGTGCTTTGGCTTCGATTTGTAATTTATGTTTGCAGTCTGATGAAACATTGGAGCACTTGTTTCTTCCTTGTTTTTTGTTATTGATCTTTGGAATTGGATTGGCTTTAAATTAAACATTATGATGAACCTTTCCTCTATTGATGTGCTTCTGCTAAATGTCCCTTCGCACTGTTCCTCTCAAATACGGGAAATTTATATAGCTGATGTGATTCACACGTTACATGCGATTTGGTTGTCTCGGAACACCCTCCGGTTCTACTTGAATAAGGCTTCTCTACATGCTGCTAAGGTGAGGGTGCACTCCTTAATTGGTATGTCTGGTAACCTCTCAGTGGGTAAGAGTGTTACTTCATATTCATCTCTTGTGGATTCATTTTCGGTTTCCTATCATCATCGTCAGATTCGAGAAGTGTTATCAGTGAAATGGAAGACTCCTTCAACTCCTTGGTTGAAGGTAAACACAGATGGCTCTGTCATTGGGATTAACGACGCTTGTGGGGGTCTGTTTCGTGATCATTTAGGCTCTTTTTTAGGTGCCTTCACTTGTAACTTGGGAACTTGTTCTCTTTTTACTGCTAAAGTTCATGCTTTCATCCTGGCTTTGGAGTATGCCGCCCATCATGGGTGAAGAAATCGTTGGTTAGAAAGCAACTCTAGTAGCGCCCTCTTGGTCTTCAAACATTGTTGGTGCCGGTATTGCTTAGGAATCGTTGGGAAAATGCTATTTCTCTTGGTAATCAGGTTATTTCTTCTCACATTTTCCGCGAAGGAAATTGTTGTGCTGATCAGTTAGCTAGATTGGGACACTTAACCCATGATGAGGTTTGGCTGTCGACCTTACCATCGGAGCTGCGGGAGTATTTTTCTTGGACCGCTGTTGTATGCATAGGTTTAGGTTTCCTTCGGCAGTTGTTTGTTTGTTTCTGTTTGTTCCGTTTTTTTCTCTCTTTCTCTTGGAGGGTTTTGGCCTAGTCCCCCTCTTGTACATATTATTTTTCCCCCTTTTTCAAATGTTGCAAAGATATACATAGAATAAAAATTGTTCATTAAAATGGCAAACCTATAGAAGTTCTTCAACAACAGATGATTCTCTGAGAATCTTCTGTGCAATTGATTGACATGCTTCAGGTGGAACACTAGATACCTAAAATTCAGAATATGAGTGAGTTTTTACAACACTATTTCATATAGTGGATACAATATACAACTAAACTATAAAGCAAAAGAATTTTATTTAGGTGAAACAAAGTTGAACTTTAGCACAAGAGGTGCCAAGTACCAGACTTAAAATAAAATAACAACCAAATTCAAAGATGACCAAAATTACACAACACTCTAGTTGTTATGAAACACAATCAAGGCAACAGAACTCTGGAGTAGGCGTGGCTATATCCTACATGGTAACAAAATATTGAACTTCAGCACAATCGTAGTTACTTACTATGACAATTTCACTACGCAAGAAGTATATATACATAGTTGTTTTTAGAAATCATTTCATCGATTAACTAGGAAAAAAAGGGCAATCTGGTGCACTAATGATCCTGCATATGTAGGCTATCATTTAGTGTATTGTACGCAGCCTTATCTTATTTTTACATGAGAGGCTATTTCCATGACTTTTTTTTTACATGAGAGGCTTTATCCATCACTTAAACCCGTGACCTTTCAGTCACGTGACGTGACAACAACTTTACCATTGCGCCAACCAACCACTTATGAAAGAAAAACTCACATTCCATATCCTTTTGCTAGTCTCGCAACATCAAATATAAAGTTGAATCCACAAAATGTTGAACAAATAAAAGTGGCAATGTGCATAAAAGTGTGACAAATTTTAGGAACTGTGATTGAAGAAACCGAAGATTTGTGAAATGCACAGAGAAAAGATCAGTAAAGATTTATGAAAATACTGAAAGGTTGAATTGATTCACTACAAAGATGGCCAAGAAACTTCTGGAAAGTAAAACAAACCGCACACACACAAGAACAAGAACATGAAGTGAGAAAAGCTATAAGAAAGAATGATTGTTACCTTGGAAGGAAGAACATTCCATATCTCTCTACTTCAAAGAAGAATATCAGGGAGCAAGAAACGATGAGCATATGCGCTTCTGAATTTAGAGAAAACTTGTATCATAATGATAATCACGTCAATGTAATCATGTTGAACCATTCATCATACATTCAAAATCTATCAAATTCGCTATAAAATAGAACTATTCCCTAAATGCAACAAATTAAGAATATGCGAACCAAATTAAGAGTATGCTTCACAATAAAGAACCTTACCAAGTGGAAATGAACACATATCAACTTGAAAAGTCCAACCGAACTCAAAGCAGATCGAAAATCATTGCATCGTTCCTAAAATTTAGAATAAAAAAAGTGCAATATATGTTTTATTAGGTCAAATATGATATGCTTAGTAGCTCAAATGGACTTGTAAAACCTGATTTAGACCACTAGATTAAATGTGAGAGTTTTAGGCTAATGTCAAATTTTGAATCACATCAGTACCTAGCTCAAACCCTTTGCCAACAGTTTTAATAAGTAAAAGAAATAAAAAGCTTCAAATGGTTGGATGCAAGTACAAATAATATTTTCTGGTATGACGTTGAACTACACTTTATACAACAACTTTTATAGGTCAAGATAAGTTAGGATACCATATTTCAAATTCTGAGGATATGTACAGTTTGGGTTAGTTCGTTAAAAACTTTTATAGGAGGTTAGTCTATAGGTGCACGCCCTAAACTAGTAGCGATAATCTCACATAACCTTTCCCTATAGTTATGTTTTACCAAACTAATTTTTGTTTAAAATAAAAAATAACAACGTAGAGAAACTTATTGGCTTGGGCACAAAAGGAAAGGTAGAGAAAATAGAGAAACTCTCTAATATTCTCAAAGAAAGCTTTATTTGAATGTTTCAATGCTTGAGTATCTTAAACACTTTGTGGTGAGTCTTATTTATATTACTCTAGTAAGGCTCCACATTACAAACTAGAATGATCTAGAAGCATTGATTACAAAAAAAAGTCTAGAGATATGGATACTCTAGTTCATATGACTAGAAGGATCTAGAAACATTAAGATTTTCCTAGTGCTTAATTTTATTTTATTTAGTAGAGTGTCTAGTAGCTTCCTTATTTTTCTTTAGTATTTTAGAGACTTTCATATTATTCTTTAGTGTTCTAGAGACTTCCACGTTATTTTTTAGTATTCTAGATACTTCCATATTATTCTTCATCATTATCGCCAAGTTGGGGAAGACTCGTCTTCGAGTCGAAAGTCTTCTTCATCGCCAAAGTATGGTGAAAGATCAACAACATTGAGGTAGCAGAGACTCCATAGTCACCTGATAGCTCTATTTTGTAGGCATTATCATTGATTTTCTATGTAACTCTAAAAGGACCATCATCTCTTGGAGGTAACTTGGCATTTGGTTTGTTAGGAAATCGTTTCTTTCGCAAGTGGAGCCATACCAAGTCTCCTCCCTTGAATGTTTGCAACTTGCGATGCTTGTCTCGTTGAGTCTTATACCTTGAATTTTGTTTTTTAATTCTTCCACGAACTTATCCATGTAACTTCTTGATTTCATTGGCCCTTTGTTCCGCATCTGCACTGTACCGTTGAGTGCTAGGTGATGGAGTTAAGTCCAGTGGGCTAAGAGGATGCATACCATAAACCACCTCAAATGGACACTTCCCGGTAGCTTGATTGGTGGAGTTATTATAGGCAAATTCAATCTGTGTAAGGATAAGATCCCATCGCCTCAAATTCTTTCCCACAAAACTTCTAAGTAAGTTCCCCATAAGTCTATTAATTGCTTCTGTTTGCCCATTTGTCTAAGGCTGACTAGCACTGCTGAATTGAAGTTTAGTACCCATCTTCTTCCACAATGTTCTCCAAAAGTGACTTATAAATTTTACATCTCGATAAGATGTGTTGGATTTTGTGATGCCATGAAGACAAACAATTTCCTTGAAGTAGGAGTCTGCAACTTGGACAGTGTCATTAGTCTTTTGACATGGTATGAAATGAGCCATTTTATAAAACCTATCAACGACTACCATTATGGAATCCTTTTGTCACTGAGCTTGAGGTAGTCCAAGGACAAAATCCATACTAACATCTTCCCAAGCTGCCTTAGGAACTGGAAGTGGCGTATATAACCCTGTATTCTGACTTTTGGATTTGGCCAAGTGACAAATTTTGCACCTTTGGATGTGTCTATTGACATCTCTTTCCATATTAGGCCAATAGAAATTCTCCTTGACTAAGGCTCTTGTTTTATCTCGCCCAAAATATCCTGCTGGTCCTCCATCATGGACCTCCCAAATAATTGTTTCCCTTAGAGAGTATTGGGGAATGCATATAGTTTTTCCTTTGAACAAGAATTTGTCATGTTTGTAATATCCTTGTGATGACTGTGGATTAGTGGAACTCCAAACTTTTCTAATGTTAGGATCATTTAGATACAACTCCTTGAAATCTCAAATCCGATAAATTTCGTTTGAAGAGTAGTAAGTAAACTATGACGTCGGCTGATGTCATCTGCTACAACATTCTGGACTTTTGCCTTGTGCTTGAGTAGAAAATGATAAGACTGCAGAAATTCACTCCAAACAACGTGTCTGGGACTGATCTTTTGTCGAGAGTTAAAGTGCTTGAGGGCTTCATGATTAGAGTAAAGAACAAACTTCTTATTCAACAAGTAGTTGCTCCAATGCTGAAGGGCACGAACAACTACATAAAACTCCTTTTCGTATGTAGAGTACCTGAGCTTCCCAATGTTGAGTTTTTCATTGAAAAATGCTATAGGATGTCCCTCTTGGCTGAGAACAGCTCCAATTCCAGTGTTCGAAGCAGCACAACTAACATCGAATACTTGGTCAAAGTTAAGAAGGGCTAGCACGGGTGCCTCGTTCAAACACTTCTTAAGTTCCTTAAAGCTCTTATCGGCTTCTTTGGACCACCTAAATTTCTCTCCTTTGATGCATTTTGTAAGAGGGGTGGCAATCGAGCTAAAGTTTTTAATGAACCTTTTGTTGAAAGAAGCTTAGCCGCGAAAACTCCTTATATAATGGATAGACTTTGAAGTTGGCCAGCTGTTGATAGCTTCAATCTTGCTTGTGTCAACTTTTATTCCTTCAGTAGTGATGATGTACCCAGGAAAATTTACGTCATTGGTCAAGAATGAGAATTTCTTGAGGTTGGCATAAAGTTTTTGCTCACGCATAGTTCAGAGCACTTGTCGGATATGCCATAAATGATCTACTTTACTTTTGCTATAGATCAAAATATAATCGAAGTACAAAACAACAAATTTACCAATAAAGGGACGAATTACCTGATTCATTAGCTGCATAAATGTACTCGGAGCATTTGGTAATCCGAAAGGCATAACTTTCCAATCATAAAGGTCGTCTCTTGTCTTGAAAGTTATATTCCATTCATCTCCTGGACGAATTCTGATTTGATGGTAACCGCTTCGGAGATCAACCTTAGAGAAGATATTGGCACCATGCAATTGATCCAACATATCATCGAGCCTAGAGATTGGAAATCGATACTTAATGGTGATCTTGTTGACACTCTCCCGAATCAAGCCTTTCTTGAGCAACTCTTCAACTTGGCGGTGGACCAGTAACTAAGATTTAGTTTTATAACATTCATTAAAAATGTTTGTTATTTTTATCCACTTTGCTAATTTACACTCATCTTATTATTAAAACATTGTAAACGTTAAACAACATACAAAAAACATAAGTTGGCTTGTAAACAAAAACAAAGAAGAAAAACTTCCTTGCAATTATAAATATCCAATTTAATTTACATTCACCTTGCTAATTTACATCCACTTTGATCGAAATATAAAAAATTATCATAGATTTCGTAGTGACTTAAAACAATGAAAAATGGTTTTTTTTGACCAAATAAAAATATGCACACTTGTTAATTTACACCTTAATGTTTTCAATGACATATGTCTTCAATGCCTTCCGCAAAAACTTGATCATCAAACATGTTGATGATCAACATGAGATACGAAAATGTCATGTTGATGATCACATGAAAGTGTTCTTCAGTTTAGATGATCAATAGCTTCGATGTAATGCAAATTAAATCAATACTTTTGACGTTTTTAATGATGCAAATTTGGAAGTATGAATATTTGGAACACTTTAATTTCACCATATTTTTAGGCGTTGTCACATTTGTAGGCACTTAGTCGATTTATACTATTAACCAATATGTTGTGAGTTTGTTTGGAGATTAATTCTTTTTTATTTTAGCAATTTTTAGTTTGTGTTTTATCGATGTATTTTATATATTTAAATGAATGAACGTCATTAACTGTTTTCGTAAAAAAAGAAAAAATTTGGCAACTATCCATATATTGGAAGAAAGAACTACTATCCATATATTGGGTTAGCGTGCTTTAAACAAAATTTGCTTATAAAAAAAAAAATACTCATAAAATGGATTAGTTCCAACCACATGAAATCCATTACCCTTTCTTTTCTCTGTTTTTTGGTAGATAATCCATTACACTTCTCAGTTAGTGTTTTTTTTGAACAAATACACTTCTCAGTTAGTGTTATTTCATATAGCTTGTAAGTTATGCATGTGTATGAGAACAATTTCAATTCTGACAACTATGCATATATTGTGCTAACGTGGTTTTAATAGAATTTTCTTATAAAAAAAACATTACTCAAAATTTGGATCCATTCCAACCACCCTCTAAGAAAGGAAATCCATTACACTTTCGTTTCTTTGTTTTTCTGGGTAGATAATCCACTACACGTTCTAATTCTAAAATGTAACAAAAGAAAGGTACAATATAAATAGAGATGGGAATAGGTCAGGCCGGCCTACAGGGACCTACGATCTAGCTTACGACAGATCAGGTCACACCAGACTTTTTTCTTAAATAGAGAAGACTTAGGCTTTTTTTTTAAGCTTATTTAGCTTAAAAGGCCAGGCCAAGTGCCTCTCAAAAATCATCTTAAGTCTATTAGGCCGGCCTATTTTATTTTATTTTATTTTATTTTTTTTGGTCAGGTAGCCTAGTGGCTAGAATTCACCTTATAAGGTGAATAAGTGGGGTGTCTGGGGTTCGAACCCCATTAGGCCGGCCTATTTAAGTAATATGAATAGTATTATTTATTATTATATTATATTTTATACTTTGAATTAGAATATAAATTTGTAAACTTTTTCAATAATTTAAGCTTTATTAGTATACATTAATTTTTTGCATATCCTTATTTATTAATTTTGTTAGGTCTGCAGCAACTTAACCTAATAATTTTTCTCTAAAATGCTGCATTAGGTTAGCAACAATTTAACCTAACAAATTTCTAGCTAAAATTCAATGCACCAATTTAACCTAACGAATTCCCTCTAAAATGCAGCAATCCCTAATATTTCTCGTCACTGATGAGTTTTTCATTCCTATCATGTTGTGTCATCGTTTGTATATATCTATTGTTTTTGTACACTTTTTTTTTACAAGTTGGTGTACACTTATTTAATACGTTTACAAACAAAATACCTTAATTTCCATGCAAACTCGGCTATATATAGCAAACCCTAAACTGTGTTCCTTATTTATTAATTTTGTCAGGTCTACAACAACTTAACCTAATAATTTCCCTTTAAAATCCTGCATTAGGTTAGCAACAATTTAACCTAACAAATCCCTTACTCTTTGATCTTATTAGGTTTGCAACAACTAATCCTAGAAAATTCCCTCCAAATGATCTGCATTAATTGCTAAGTGCTAACCCCAATTATGTATTTCCTTCCAAATTGCTATACCTTTTGAAAAATACACAGCTCTTCAACCAAGCACACATCTTCAAAATAATGAATACATTGTATAATCTATTTTATTATTAAATTCTATGATATATGCAGATATGATATGTATTTGGTTGGAAAAATATATTATTACTTTTAGTAAATATCTAAGTGTAATTATTCTTTTTAGAGTTTTACGTGTAATTTAGAAATTCTATTAATTGAAGTGACTTTGTTTTTCATGTTAGTAGAAATTTAAAACAATTATTACAAGTCAATTTTTGATGTTTAACTATAAAAGTAATAAATAAAATTGACTCGTGCAACAATATAATATTGTATTCTTTTTTTTTCTTTATAATTTTTTTAAAAAAAGTGACAAGATAATGCCCCAATGACATATTGTGATAAAATAAACAGTCTTTAATTGATTAGTTTTTTAAAACTAAAATGTAAAATTTGATAAGATTTAAGTGTCATTGAAGGACATAGTAAGACAAATTTGATTGTAATGTTATATCTCTAATAATCTAATTTGCGTTTATTGATCGACCCATGTTCTTACGGGTTAAAGATTATTCATTGGTCTTTATTATAATCGAAAAGACTCGTGCGTCGCACGAGTCAAAAGTCTGGTATAAATATATTATTATAAACTAGAATAGAAATATGATACAATATATAGTCGAATTTCCTAAAACCTCATGTTGATTATCAAAAGAGAGTTTAATCTAATTGAACTATTAGTTCGATAGTCCATTTAAACTTAGATCACATTTCTTATTTAAGGATGTTCATAAGATATTGGCTTTTAAACAGGCTAGCAGGCCGTATCAAGCTTTCAGAAGGTCAGGCTCAGGCTTAAAAAGTAGGCTTATGACAGACCGCGGATCAAACTTAGGCTTTAAAAAAATATGGCAGGCCAGACTTGGGCATTGCAAAGCCTAGCTCGTTCTAGCCTATTCCCATCACTAAATATAAACAAAAAAAAACGTATAGTAACAAATTCTTACTTTTAAAGAAAATAAATAGATCTCACGTATCACTTTCTTTGGTAACAAATTTTCATGACATGATATAGTTGAAACGTTTAACAAGAAAAGGAAAAACAATGCACTTCTAGTAATGTGTTTTATTTTCTTTACACAAATAAAATGATATTCATTCATTTAAATTGATCAGAGTATATCATTCAATATCGCTAAAAACGTAAATATAGTAAAACAACAAACAAACTCACATTATCCAAAGTTGATAACATACAACCGCAAAATATCTACGAATAATACGAAAAAATTAAAGTGAAAGAAATACTCATGTATTCGGATCTGAAATGTTGATATTCAAATCATTGAGTGAATAGCATATTTTTCAATATGAACCAAATGAGAACCTCAACAAAACAATAAATCAAACAATGTTGGACAAGACGACGAACAACACAACGCTCATTCAGATAACGAAATCACGAAGAAAAAGCACGATGAAATCATGAAGAACAACCTAGTTCTATATGAAAATCACTTACTTTTATTTAAATAGAGTGGAAAGGATAAAAATGGCTAATTTCATATAAAAAATTAACTCAAAACCACTCTTTCCTTCAAAAAATTATGATAAGTTTACTAAACTTCCATCATAAATTAATGCCAAATGAAGTATTAAAATAAATATGACAGTGTAATCAACTAATCTAAATAGTTGACAGTGTAACCACTACAAGAAAATTGTGTTTTAGAATCAGCAGAAAACTTCTGAATGCTAAGATACAAATTGTGGACACTAATTGCCTTTTAGCGTCAGTATAGAGTCCAAAAAGTTGTGGACAATAATAGCTTGGATGCTAAACACTAGCTTCCAACTGATGCTAAATAACATCTACAAGTGGACGCTAAAATTGAAGCTAAATGTGTAATAAGTGTATATAAATGCAGACGCTAACTAATACGGATGCTAAAACGGACACTAGTTAGCATTTACTAATTATGGACGCTAAATCAATGACACAAATACATTTTTAACTGACTTAAAAAGTCTTATTTATATAAAAAAAAAAAAAAATTGTTTCCCCCACTATACATATATACTAGTGATCAGATAAACGATTCACATTTTACTAAAAACCATCATTAAAATTCCAAATAAAATGAAGTAACAAGCATACACAAACCAATGACTTAATAGTTGTTACTTATCACCACAAAAGACATCTACCTATTAGAGTAACATATTGCATTCGGGATAACCGGTTATTCGTGTGTTGCATGAACTGACACTCGCGAAATTGAATTTAACAACTCCAATAATCCTTATTCATTATTCCAAGTACAGAAAAATATAATAGGATGACCAAGGTTACTTGTGAATACATACGAATTTTTTGTTCCCTGTACAAAATCTATTTTCAACAAGATAAAATAACAAGAAGCATTATTGCAGGATAATCTAGAAAACACTATCTCAGTTTATATGATAATCCTGAGTAGGATTATAGAATAAATGAGTATTTCATGCCCTAGTATTTTATCTTGTTGGATGGTCTTAGAGGTGTAAAAAAAAAAAAACAATATTCAAACATTTTGACAAAATAATCCAACTCGTTTTAATGTAAAAAGTTTAATTTTTAAATTTACATCACATATCCAAAACATACCATATATTCTCATTTCTATCTAATTCAAGTTGATTTTATTTCTCAAAATTATTAACCTCTCCATTAATTCATTTTTAGTTAGGGTGTGATGTATTTTTACACCAAGATAACCAATAAAGTTTTGTTACTTAATAGAAATATTTAAGTTTTTTCAATAATATAATTAATTATTCTTTTATTCTTTGCAATAATGTCGACTGATATTGGCGAGCATGCTATGAAATTATGTGGTGGGTTTCTTTTCAAAAGAAAATACATTCTTGTTTACGGGTAATATGAATGTCTTGTGTTTGGATTATCTAGAAAGAACTGAATTCAAGGACTTTTTCCTACAAAGAATTTCCAATGGAGCATCTTGTTGATCACGTCAAACTTCATTCTTGGTGGTGGATATTAGGTGGTAGATGAAGAACCACAATCTTATTGAAGTTGTGGATTTTCATTCGTGGTTTCATCAACCGCGACTTTGTTTAGGCTTAACTGTTGTGTAATGTATGTTTTCCCTTGGGTTTATTTGCTTATTGTATTACTAACTCTTCTGAATCCCTTTGTGGTACACTTTGTGCTTCAAAGGGAATTTTTTTAATTTTTTTTTAGGGAAGTTTTTTTTTTTTAATTTATTATGTTGTATATATATATATGGCCTCTTAAAAAAATTGACAAAATAATATTTAAATTTACATTTTTTTGAATAAATAATTAAATTTACATTGAAATTTGAAAAGAAACGGATGCAGTATCATATGCATACTATATATAATGAACTTGAAGTATGCTATGCATATTGCGAGAGCAAAAGATAACAGAGTTCTAAGATAAATGGCAAAAAACATTTTCCTATATTTTCTCTTGGGACTTTTGTGCATTGCGTTTCTCCTGTCTTCAGGTAAGAAACATATATACTTTTTTCTTTTTCTTTTTGCTAGTAAGAAACATATGGAGCTTTGAACCTTTAAGTTCTATAATTTTTTTAATTAACAAGAAATAATAATAATGTTTTCTTATTTCTTTTCTTTCATGTCAGTTTTTGTGACTCAGGGAAATATTTGCATATGTCAATAGTTTGTTATATTTGATAAAAAAAATAGTTTGATAGTACGTCATTGTATTATTTTAATAAGCAATTATATTAGTAGGGAGTATAAGGGATACTCCAACTCGTTACAAAAGACGGTGTTAAACAATTATAAGTTTTGAAGACAATCGTGTACGTCGTTGTTAACATTATATAAATCTATATACTAAAAACTGAGTTTTGAATTTGCGAATCTTATTTTTGTAACAGGATCAACACAAGAAGTGAATTTCTGCGCTAAACCTTGCCCTAATACTTGGGAATGCGACGCAAAATGCCATAGTCAGGGTCAGGGAGGAAGCTGTTTAGGAAATTTTTGTTGCTGTCAGTAATAATTGAAGCATATATTTTATATCAATCTCATAAAAAGAAAAAAAAAAAAAAAAAAAGAGAAGAATAATAAACTAAATAAGAAACATCGTCCTGCAAAGCTTTTATTTTCATGTTTGAAGCATATATTATATATCAATTATACACATCGTGATGTCTAATCTCAACAGAAGAAAAAGAAAGCAAGAATTAGAAAGAAGATGGATCGGTGGAACTTAAAATTACAACAATTGTCTTGAACGAGATATTTCTTGTTTTGATACTGCAAATGTACCCATTTTCATCAAATAAATGTACCTCATTGTAAACTTATAATTCAATAATAAATATTTCTATATTTGTCAAAAAATAAATAAAAAAATTTCTATATGAATTTGGGTTGAGTCTAACTGAAATCCTTCAACCAACACAACATGCTACTACGATATGTTGATGTGAATGTGATTTTTTTTTACGGACCGACTGAGTTATTGATTTGCTAACATATTTACATTCATTTATAAATGAGCAGTGCTATATGGCACGAAAGCCAATAGCATGACTAATGCACGAACGCCTATTTTTAAGTCTCACCCACGCGCAACTTCCTTTTTGTTTCTTTTTCTAATTGTTATATTTTATCAAAAAAGACAATAATGAAAGAGAAAGTCTCGAATGGATGTCACCGCCTGCAAATTCTCTTCTATACTCCCAAACTGTCATCTACATTTATTAGATCACGACCTCCGTAATCAACCACCATTTGAACAATTTTTGTCCTCGTCTCTGTTGTTGCCTCTCTCCGTCGTTGTCTCCGTTGTTACCTGATCTCGTCGTCACGGTTCTCGCTGCATAACTATCATCACAAGTCACGACCACCTATATATATATATATCTCTAGCTCTGCGTATCAACATTGTAATCACTATAGCAAACGGGGGGTGTAAAACTGGTGGAACCGATGATTCTCGCTATCCAACAGAATTATGAGTAAAGGAGGAAGTGAGTTCGGCCGTGGTGTGCGAGAGAATGGCTACGATTAGATAAACTTAGAGTATAATAGAGTGGTGATTTCAGTCGTGGGATTTCCACGAGAGTGGGGTTCGTGCACACAAGCATTTTCCTTTATAAATCTAACATTTGGCGTTAATACCCACTTGCATGCGTTCAAATTTTTTCAAAAATTCCAATTTGGAATTTTGTTTTTTATTTGGGATGTTTTTTTATCCAAGAGAATATCAAAAATCATTTGGAAATTGATATTTTTATCATTTCTCATTTTCACTCAATAATTTTTTTAAAACAAGCAAAATGATTTGTTGAAATACAAGGAGTACTAGAACCCATATATAACAACAAGAGTACTCACATGAAGCGAAAGGCAAACAACATATTACAATTCAAATTGAAAAAACAATAGCCTACTTCCATCCCTCAATACAACCTGAACCCTTTTTTCCTTAAAAAAAATGCATCACGCAGCACGAATGTTATACATAAAGCTTATATGAGATTTTAATATGTTCTATTAGTTCTACGACGAATAACCAAATAATATTTCAAAGCTTCCTTTTGTGTTTTGCCTCTAAATCCTTCGCCAAAATTGCTCAAAATGTGCAATACAAGATCCTTGAAATGCCATAACGAACCCAATCTAAGCAATAATGGACTGCAACACATCATATGATATGAGCGGGAGCATTGAAAAAATGATGGTTTTCACTCTCTCCACTACTTTTGTACAATTCGTAGAAACTGTTATGTACACTATCAATACACTATAAGAAAAACTAAATATTGTGGGGGCCAAATCCCTAATAAAAGATCAAAATGGCCACAAAATTGAAATTTGTGCTGGATTCATGAAGGGCGAAATCTCTCACATATTCATTGATCACAAAATTTTATGGCCGCTGCACAGATCACAAATGCTTGCCTCAAGTGATATAAGAAAATAGTATTGAGAGTTTTTTTTTCTTTCTCAAAAAAGTATCCGTCTTAGACAATCGGGAGACCCTCATATAATAACTTTTTTTTTAGAGGCTGAATTAGGTGAGAGTTGGGCCTCAAACCCATAAGAAATTGGGCCCCAAATCCAAAACTCCCATGTTGGAATAAACAAAGATAATTAAATACAAAAACATAATTTCTAGAAGTTGGAATGAGGACATCACACATGTGAGCACTTTACAATTACACTAGACCATAGTAGCCATTCTAGAATTAATCTACGTTGATTAAAACATAATTCCTAGAAGTTGGAATGAGGACATCACACATGTGAGCACTTTACAATTACACTGGACCATAGTAGCCATTCTAGAATTAATCTACGTTGATTAAAACATAATTCCTAGGAGTTGGAATGAGGACATCACACATGTGAGCACTTTACAATTACACTGGACCATAGTAGCCATTCTAGAATTAATCTACGTTGATTATTTTATTTTTTTTTACAAAGTCTACGTTGATTATGTATATTCCAACCTTTCAGGCATATTAAAAAAAATAAAATTAGGCCCTCAAAATTTGGAGGCCCTGAACCACAAGCTTGAATGCTCTTGCTTTGGGCCAACACTGGTACCACCACTCCACAAACTCAATGTGTAGAATAAAAAAATACATATGTATGTACATGTAAGATAGCTTTAGGTCGTGTCTTTGAATTGATCTGATAGAAATATATATATTACAATGTAAGTAATTGCTCATGATTCTACTAATCATTTACAATCAATATTAATAATTACAATCAATACTAATAATTTATAATTAATATGAATAGTCAACTCTCTGTATTGATCTATTCTATTACACCCTCGAAGTCAAAACTGGAGGTGAGCGAATGTTGATATTATCTCGAAAGTCTTCAAAAAGATGCAGCATAAGTCCCTTTCTGAATATGCCAACAATCTGAGAGCGAGAGGGAAAGTGAAGAATGCATACTTAACATCGAGCAACCTTCTCACGTATGAAATGGATATCCATTTCAATGTGCTCGGTGTGTTGATGTTGAATTGGATTTTTAGAGAGATCAACGACACTAATGTTGTCACAATATACCAAAGTAGCTATTATGATGGGACAATGTAGTTTCAAGAGTCTGTTGTGAAGCCAACATGATTCATACACCACATTAGTTACTCCTCTGTATTCTACTTCTGCGATAGAACAAGACAAGGTATGTTGACGTTTGGTAGACCATGAGATCAAATTATCACCAAGATAAACACAATAACCAGTGGTAGATCTTCTTGTATCTGGAAAACCAGCCTAATTTACGTCCGTGCAAGAGATCAGCTTGTCGACGAATGAAGGATATTGGTGAAGGCTGAAGTCAATGGTACCGTTGACATATCAAATAATCCATTTTTAAAGTAGACATGTGTTGTTTTTTTGGATCATGCATAAATAGACACACTTGTTGAACGACATAGAAGATATCAGGTCTGGTAAACGTCAAGTATGGCAATGCTCCAGCAAGGCTACAAATCTTTAATATTCGGTTGGGTCATGGTAGGGGTTGTCTGGAGAACCACTGAGTTTGCCTTGGTGTCTACTGGTGTAAATGATGGCTTGCAATAGGACATGACAACACGTTCTATAATTCTACATATTTCTTTTGAGAAAGAAAACGACCTTTGGAATGTCTGGTAATGGAAATACCCATAAAAAGCTGAGAGGGCACATATCCTTCTTGGTGAATTCACAACTAAGTTATGCCATAATAGATTGGCGAACAGTGTCAGATGATGCAACAAAAATAATGTCATTCACATGTAGAAGAATATATGCACTGTCATTTCCATGATGATATATAAATAGAGAGTGATAATAAACACTATGAGAAAGGTGCTTGTTTGAGGTCATAAAGAGATTTCTTTAATAAATAGACATGATCAGGAAACTGAGGATGACGAAATCCAGGAGGTTGGTGCATATACACAGTTCTATCAAGATTCCCATGCAAAAAGTGTTTTTAACATCTAGTTGATGAATGCACCATGATTTAGTTAGAGCAACACTAAGAAATGAGTGGATAGCAGTTGGTTTGATGACGGGGCTGAATGTGTCACCACAATCCACACTTGTTTGTGATTTGCATCATTACCTACAAGATGAGCTTTGTACCGCTCAAAGGATCCATCCGAATTTTTCTTAAGCTTGAAAATCCATATACCTCGAATAACATTAGCATTAGACAGATGAGCAACTAAGTCTCACATCTTATTTTCAATAAGAGCACCATATTCATTTGTCATGGAAGTTTTCTAATTATGATGATGTAATGCAACAATGGGATTTATAGGTAGAGGAAATATGGTGGTTTGGTTTGATGTGCGGAAATTGAAAAGTTTGTGAGGCTTGACAATGTCGTTTTGGGATCGGGTGGTCATTTGAGGAGAGTGAGGTTGGATTTGTGGTGAGGAATATTGGATTGGAGATGGATTATGTAGTTGGGATTGTCGGAAAGGAGGTGATGTATTAGATGTAGTTGAGGCTACATGTGGTGAAGTTTGGTTGTGGGAGGACGTAGGAGGTGAATTTGAGGGGGAAGGTGTGTTTTGGGGTGGAGAGGTATAGGTATAGGATGGATGAAAATGTGTGTCATTATACAAAAAATTATAACTAACCGTTGTAGGAATATTTAAATTAGCCAAATGAAATGCATTTTCTTCAAAAATAACATGCCAAGAAATAAACAGTTTGCAGCTAGATAACTCATAACATATGTATCATCTATGATTTGATAGATATCTCAAGAAGACACAAGGTGTTGACTAAGCTTGTAATTTATTTCTAGAGCTTGAGGAGATGAGAGGATAGCAACCAAAGAGACGAAGATGGGAATATGACAGATCTTTTTGGTAGGGTATTTTATTGGGTTATTGGAGGGAAAACTTTTTATTTGGAAGGATATTATGTAGGTCGGTGGCTATGTGTAGTGCATGACGCCACATCGATGGAGGTAAAAGGACATGTGCAAGTAGGGTACAAATGATGTTGTTGATTGTGAAAAATTTTCTTTCAGCTTTTCCATTTTGTGGGGATGTGTGAGGATAAGAAAATCAAAACGACATTCCATTTTGTTCACAAAATTTATGAAATAGAGTGTTATCATATTCTTTGCGACTGTCACATTGAAAACATTGACTTTCTTATGGAAAATGGAATGAACTTTAGATTTTCTATGTGAGCTCTAATTTGATGGAAAATGGAATGAACTTTAGATTTTGTATGAAGCGGAAAGGTCTAGAAAATATTTGTGGACTCATCAAGAAACAACACATACTAACGATGACCTTCTGAACTAAGAATTGGTGAAGTCTAGAGATCATTATGCACAATAGTAAAAGGCATACTTAATATGAGACAAAGTTATAAAAAGGTCGTTTTATTTGTTTCCCATGTGGGCATGAATTTCAAAATAAATTATTTCGAGACTTACTACATATATGAAAATTGTCTCGTTTTAGTGAACTCAAGATAGGAGCTTCTGGATGTCCTAAACGGTTGTGCCATAATTCAACGGATAAAGCAGCATACGTGGATGGTGGCGAAGTTGTAGTAGGTGGTCTTGTGATAAGAAGATAGAGGCCACCAGAACTGTTACATCTCATTAAAAGTATTTCTGTTTCAAAGTCCTTCATAGAAAGACCAAAGGAATAAAACTCAACATACACATCATTATCTATGGTAAATATACGAACAAAGATAAGGTTTTTAATGAGTTTTGGTGCATGTAAGACATTGGGTAATTTTAGAGGATGAGAGGAATTAGGTAATGATGCATGTCCACAACCTTTTGACCACTACCAACAGTAACATTATTTCTCATATTAAAATAAGACGAGATATTACCTTCTTTTGCTGTCATATGAGAAGTAGCTTCGATATTCATGTACCATTTATCATCAGCCTCTAGGATTGTTATTGTTACCAACACAATTAGGACGGGACGAGGAGTGGTTAGTTGGTGAGTCTTTTGTTAGATGCTATGAAATAAGAGTTTTCAACTGGGCTGATTGGCACCTTTTTCAGCCATGCCGATTCTTCCAGAATTATCTTGGAACAAAGTTTGTAGAATTGAGGAAGTGAATCCACATGACAAATTTTGGATCCCACATCAGCATATGCATCTGTAAGTCCTAAAATGAGTTGAAGAACTAGACATTCATTCGATACAGGAGCACCGACATTTGCCACTTGGTCAAGGAGAGCCTTGAGATGGACGTGCAACAACAATATAAGTAATGAGTAAATTTGCATATAAGTTTTAAATTTGGAGAGGATATTTACATATAAGTTATAAATTTGAGGGGGGTATTTGTTACATAAATTTTAAATTTGAGGGGGGCATTTGCACATAAATGTTAAATTTTAGGGGGTATTTGCAAGGTCAGTGGGTGGCACAAATGTTAATTTTGAAAAGAAAAAAAAATCAAATTTTTTTTCAAAAAAAAAAATTTAGTCAAGTGGCATGACTTTTTGACTATGTGGCAGTATCACGTGGGCAGTTAACGACCACATCAGCATGTTGGATGGAGGAAACAAAGATAAGGTTTTGAATGAGTTTTGGTGCATGTAATACATTCGGTAATTTTAGAGGAGGAGAGGATTTAGGTAATGATGCATGTCCACAAATCAAACAAATGAATCGTAACATTCGATGGTTACAAATCTCGTCGTCCGTAACTGTAGACGAACAACTACTAACCCGGAACCAAAATTACATTAAAATAATAAAATGTTGTTCTTCCCTTCACCCAACCAGCACCCATCCCCCGACCTTTGTTCTTCCCTTCCAACAAATAAAAATGGCCTAATGATCATCCCATTCTATAATCGCACAATAAAGTTGTACCTGTAGATAATAAAAATAAAACTGTATTTTATATATATATATATATATATATATATATATAGTCAACAATTGCATGAAATAAAATAACAAACAATTACCTATGTCAACCTTAATCTCTCATGAAATTTGACTCATTCGTTTCA
>Ga0315913_1000278_pt1 | contig 40709 bp, 19 predicted proteins | sample MpolsnodulesMG_FD_207736 | JGI IMG/M metagenome (GOLD analysis project Ga0315913, IMG submission 207736) | Medicago polymorpha root nodule microbial communities from Los Angeles, California, United States - small nodules | ecosystem: Host-associated > Plants > Roots > Nodule | place: USA...
GGACAACTCCAAGAGACTTCCTTTGCTCAATCACAACTGAAAGAGACTTAACTTAGCAATTACAAAGAATTGAATAAGGTTTTGAATACTTGATATACAATCAGAGGTATTCACAATACAATACGAACAGAACAGACTCTGTTTTTCTAGACACTTAGGAATTCTAGGATAAAAACAATTGAAAGAATTCTCTAAGTTGTTGATGTTTGTTTTCGACGTTTTGCACAGAGTATTGGCCTTGTATGCGTGTATGTTGTCTAGCACTTATTCTTTAAGTCTTGATCCCTATTTATAGAGGAGTTGAGAGACGTTGAGAATTTAGCCGTTACATCAACTGTCTTGCTTTGAAGCTTTGATTATTCACCCTTGATCTTTTGCCTGATTTGATAGTTGTCCTATGAAGAATTTAATTCAAATCCATTCCAGAACAAAAGGAACAACTTCTGCAGCAATGTTACTGTTATCTTTGTCTTGTTGTAGAGACAAAGATTGCAGGGATGGTGGTTGCAGAGTTCGTGGCGGTACACTTCGTACAATGTCCTTTGTCAACTCTGGTGAAGTAGCTTCTGGCGAGATATGCTTCTGATGACCTTGCTTCTGATGACGTGTCTTCAGGAGCTCTTCTTCAGACTCGTTTCTTCAGACGCATTCTTCAGACGTAGTTCTTCGGACTCATTCTTCCAGATGCTCTAAGCTTCAAATAAATTCCTTTGCTCTTGAACTTGTTCAATCAGAATCTTTATGAATAGTACTTTGATGATGGATCCTGTACACTTGAACAAATTGTTTAGAATATCCAATTGATTATTTTTAATACCTTGTTAATGTCAAAACTCAATAGGTGACTTGTGAAACACCCTTTGTTCCAACATGGTAAAGTTCCTAAGTTTAATGGAGATCCTGAAGAATTTTCTTGGTGGAAAACCAACTTCTACAACTATATTATTGATTACATGTAGAACTATAGGACATTCTAGAAGATGGTGTTGGTGACTGAGTCCTTGATGAAGAAGGAGCTGCTATTGATAGAAAGAAGCACACTCCTGAACAGAAGAAACTCTACAAGAAGCATCACAAGATCATAGGATCACTTGTCACTGCTATACCTAGAGCAGAGTATATGAAGATGAGTGATAAATCTACTGCAAAGGCAATGTTTGCTTCTCTCTGTGGAAACTATGAAGGCAGAAAGAAAGTCAGAGAAGCAAAATCTCTTATGATTGTTCATCAGTATGAGTTATTCAAGATGAAGGATGACGAAACTATTGAGGAAATGTATTCAAGGTTTCAAACTCTAGTCTCTGGACTACAAATACTGAAGAAAAGTTATGTTGTGTCTGATCATGTAAGCAAGATACTAAGAAGCTTACCTGCTAGATGGAGACCTAAGGTTACTACTATTGAGGAAGTTAAAGATCTAAACACTTTAAGTGTTGAAGATCTTGTCAGCTCTCTCAAAGTTCATGAGATGGGTCTAAATGAGCATGAACCTGCCTAGAAGGTCAAATATATTGCTCTGCCATCTAAAGGGAAGTCATCAAAAGCTTTTAAAGTTATTGAATCTAAAGAAGAATCAACTGATGAAGATTCTGATAAAGATCCTATTGAGAAGATGGCTTTGCTTTCCAACAAACATGAGTACCTAGCAAGGAAGAACATGAAGTTTCTGAGTAAGAAAGGTGGGTATAAAAGCTCCAAGAAAGAAGATCAAAAGGGATTCTTCAACTGTAAGAAGCCCGAACACTTCATTGTTGAATGCCCTGATCTTCAGAAGGAAAAATCAAAGGATAAGTCCAAGAAATCAAGCTTCAATTCAAGGAAATTCAGGAAGCAGATTAAGAAGAGTTTAATGGCAACCTGGGAAGATTTAGACAGTGAATCTAAGTCTGAAAAGGAAGAAGCTGAAGATGAAGCAAATGTAGTTGTGGGGTTAGTGGCTACATTAACATTAGAAGCTGAACCTAACTCTGATTCTGAAGATGAAAATGAGGTATATTCTAAAATTCCCAGAGAAGAATTTAATGAGTCTCTTAAAGAACTCCTTACACATTTTGAACTGAGAACCAATGAGTTGAAAAATTTAAAAGAAAAATATGTTGGTTTATTGAAACAACAAGAATCAACTCTATTGGATCTAAAAGCTTCTGAAGAAGGACTTAGAGGTTTTGACTTCATTTGTAAAACTTATGAAGAGAAACTCAAGTTTCTTTGTCAGAAGCTACAAGAAAAGTGTAATGGAAAATCTTTAAGCAAACATGAAATTGCTCTTGAAGATTTCATTATATCTGGTATTGACAAAAGCAAAGTGGCTTCTATGGTTTATAACATTTACAAAAACAATGGTAAAAGGATTGGATTTTCAGAAGAAAAAACTAATGAAATCAATCTTAAAGCATCTTATGAATGCAACAAGGAAGGATTGAAAACCTTCTTTGTACCTGAAGGTGCTAAGCTTGAAACGGTTATTCAATCAGAACCTGAAGCTTCTAGCTCTAAGGCTAAGATCATTTCAAAGCCAAAGAACTCTAAGCCTAAGGCCATGATAAACTCCGACTCTGAAACTTCAAAGATCAAGATTCTGAAGAGATCAGAACCTGTTACTCAGGGTCTGATGAAACCAGAGTCTGAAGTCCTGAAGTCCAAGTGTCAGAAGAACAAAACAGTTATTGCTTCCTGTGAACTAAAACCAGAAGGTGTTAAACCTAAGGTACTGGTTAATCAGAAGCAGTCAGGCTTACAACACAAGGTACAAGAAGTGAAGAGTAAAACTTCTAGTACTAACCCCAAAGGACCCATAAAGCAATGGGTACCTAAATCTAAACTTGTCAATACTGCAGATATGCCTAGGAGCAAAGGAAAAGCAAAAATCATGGTACCTAGACAACAGTTGCTCAAGACATATGACAAGAAAGAAGTCTATGTTCCTAATCCTCACAGTGAAAGAAGGAGGAAAAGTGAAGTTTGGAGGTAACCAATCTGGCAATGTCATTGGTACAGGAACTATTGGTAATTCCTCTATCTCTATCAATAACGTGTGGTTGGTAGATGGTCTTGAAGATAACCTATTGAGTATTAGTCAATTTTGTGAAAATGGTTATGATGTGATGTTTGAAAAGACCAACGACACAGTAATCAACAAGGATGACAACTCCATAGTATTTAAGGGAAAGAGAATAGAAAATGTCTAGAAAATCAATTTCTATGAATTAGTTGATCAGAAGGTAATATGCCTTCTATCAGTGAATGATAAAAAATGGGTATGGCACAAAAGGTTGGGACATCCTAACTGGAGATTAATCTCCAAGCTTAGTAAGTTACAACTTGTTAAAGGCCTACCTAATATTTATTATCAGTCAGATGCATTCTGTGGTGCATGCCAGAAAGGGAAAATTGTGAAATCATCTTTTAAAACAAAAGACATTGTCTCTACCTCCAGACCCTTAGAATTACTCCATATTGATTTATTTGGACCAGTTAACACTGCATCCTTATATGGAAGTAAATATGGATTGATTAGTGTTGATGATTACAGCAGATGGATTTGGGTTAAATTTCTGAGAAGCAAGGATAATGCTTATGATGTATTCAGTAACTTCTGCACTCAAACTCAGTCTGAAAAAGAAATGAAAATTTTAAAAGTGAGAAGTGGTCATGGTGGAGAATTTGAAAATGAGCCATTTGAAACTTTTTGTGAAAAACATGGAATTATCCATGAATTGTCTTCTCCTAGAACTCCACAACAAAATGGGGTTGTAGAGAGAAAGAATAGAAATTTACAAGAAATGACAAGAACCATGATTCATGAAAACAATTTAGCTAAACATTTCTGGGCAGAAGCGGTGAATACAGCATGCTATGTCCAAAATAGAATCTATATCAGACCTATCTTGGAGAAAACAGCATATGAACTCTTCAAAGGAAGAAGACCCAATATCTCTTACTTTCATCAATTTGGATGTATCTGTTACATTCTAAATAACAAGCTCTACCTAAAGAAATTTGATGCCAAGCCTCAAAGAGGAATCTTCTTAGGTTACTCTGAAAGGTCAAAGGCATACAAAGTGTATAATTGATGAGTCGATAAATTAGTATTTTTAATATGTTATTTGAGTTTATTATATTTAGATTTGATTTAGAACCTATCAACACACCAATGCATACTGCAGTTGTTTGTTCTTTTAAAGCTCAGAGAAGTGTGGACATATTTTACAAATGTTTTTGGGGGATTATACCAATGAGGAGCATAAGGACATACAAACTCGTTCCAAAATGGGTGCAATCAAAAGCAATCCCAAATACTTGTGATTAGAGGATTAGGAAGGTTTCTTACTCTCTGTTTTTTATTGCTAAAGGACAGCCTTAGGCTTCCTTTCTTTATTTTGTGTAAACAGGTTCAAGCCTGAATACTGGTTTGCAATTTATTTTCTTTACTTTGAAAAAAAAAACTCTTTTTGGTGATTTTTTATTCTATTTAGTGAATTTGTTTACTTTTTTCTCACTAAAACCTCATGATGAACAATGAAGATTCGTCTCTTAGGAGAAATAAGCTTGAATAAGTTTGAGAGCTTGATACACTTAAATGATTTAGAATGACTATGATATTGCAGTGAGGTGTTCAAACTTATATACAATAGAAAATGAAAATAAGAAAACTAAAATCAACCATAATGAATAGAGAATAATAACATTCCCCTTCTCTCGTCAAATTAGTTGAGATAAACTCGAGTTAGTTAAGATAGAAAATAGTTAAATAGTTTGTTATATGGTTGTTTTAGCCACTTTAAAGCAATGTTTGCTAGTTTTTGATTGATTATTGTATTTAAGTATGATGCAAACCTGTATAGATTTTTTTTTGTTACATTTGTTATTGGTTGTGCTTAAAATTTTTTTGAGATCAATACAGTAGTACATTATTTTTTTACTTCAGTTGATTTTATCTCATTCGATTTTCAAGGTAAAATTAACATATGATTAAAATTAAGATTGATATTTGATATATTTTAAACAAACCAAAAATTATCCAAAAATGTATTACAACTATAAACATATTTATTTCCAAAAAAGTTAGACCCTCCTTATCATGGTCGGTTGTCTTCTTGGAATAATAATAATAAAGGAAATGATAACAAGAGCCCTTAGTATATGTTAAGGAAACTAAACTAGAAAATTTGTCTTGAAAATTAATATTTTTCATTAAATATTTACCATTTTTTTAATCCTTAACATGTGTTCTAAGGACACATGTTAATAAATGGGGTATGCAGGGCACATTTTTATTGGTGTTACACGAGCTTGGGTAATTTGTCCACCATTTTGTAAAGGTAATCCAGAAAAACCTAATTGGTTTCAAAAATTTTGAAATAAATAATTTATCACCTGAAAATTTTATACAAAAAATATCCTAAAAAGAAAATGTTATAATAAAATGGTCACTTCGAGTATGTTACTTGTTCTGGAAGTGAAACACTGTACATGATGGAACAACCAACCATAAAATTATAAACAGTTGGGTCGAACAAATAAACTGAACTCTTGTAATTTTGATTACCATCTTTTCCTCATATGATCAGCAAGTATTATAACAAGGAATCCATCCAATCACATGAGAATTGTTTTCTCTATGAAAAATGTTCTGAATGTTGAACTATTTTTTTCAACAAAAGTTCACTACATTAACCTAAATGAGGACGAGGCACCTTCAAACATAGATGATAAGAAAAGGAAGAAAACATGCGAAATAAACAATCTTCACACATATTTGTTACATAGAAAAGGAAGCAAACAACCACGTCTTTAACATTGGCAGGAGCAAGAAAACAACCACAGGAGGTGGAGCAAGCAAATAGCAGCCTATACCACACTTATTTCCACACACATGAACATATATTGTGCTCATTTACGCACCGAGAGAAAAGTTAAATTGATAAAATGTTTTAGAAAGAAAACATGAAATCTCCGTCTTTAATTCTGTCATCAAATTTAGTGACAAGAAACGAGAAAAGAGCAGATATTTCATTTTTTCATGACTAAAGCAGATCACTAATTCTCTTTTTTCTAGAAGTGATGTACGATTAAATCTAATCTTCTTCTAACAAGTCAAGAAGAGCAGGCCAGTACTCACTGATTCGTTTTATTTTACCTCCGACAATAAAGTTGTCATTATGTTCGAATGAGGTAGACTCGGTACGTGCATAACAGTCTCCTTTGAAAATGTAAAATTGATTGGCAATGAAACATCCAAAAGCAGCATCAATACCTTTCTCAAATATTGTACCAAACAAACAATTATAACGACGAGCAATCTTTTCGGTTCCTTCACGAGTCTTATACCTGTAGTTTAGTACAACACTTTGATCTCCTTTGAATAAGACAGCAGATGATGGCGGGTAAAAAATTGCAGCGTTGATTCCATGTTCAAACAGTGTTCCCACGAGACAAGGAAACATGTCAGCGATTGACATAGGACCAGAAAGTATTCTGGTTTCTGAACGCGGAATGTATTTTATTTTGGCTCATTGATTTCCAACGAAGATGTATATCTCATCGCTGCAGTTGGTATCAAAGGCACAATCTATTCCATTTTCAAATGCGGTTCCAGCAAGAATAGGAAACGCATCAGTAAAATCGCCACTGTAAATCTCTTTTTTCCTCGCTCCTGGATCATTATTTAAAGCTACGTACTGATCTTTCACGAACATGTAACATCCACCGATGCCATATGACTGGAATGCAGCACCAATGGGATTATTTGGCATTTTCTTTCTGGAGGATTGTTTATTTTAAGGTAAGGGATATGAATACATTTTTCTTTCGTTTTGTAAAAACGTCTGTTTAAATTTATATACATGTTACCGGTAATGTGAACACGATCTAGATAGCTATCCTCTACAAAGGTAATTGTAATATTTTAAGAACTTGCTTCTAGGGTTGTTTAAACTCTTAGTCCTTATTGTAAATCCTGCATTTAGGCATGCCGACAGATGATAATGTGGAATCCAACATTTTCTTTGTCCCATGTGAGATTTATCTATACTTATTTAATATTTTCAACTAGTTTATATTAGAGAGATGATGCAAGAGAAGGTGAGTGCAACTAATAATTGACAAGGATAGACTTGGTCTCTTTAAACAATTGTTAAGTTACCAATATAATTATTAGTTAAATCCATTATGTTCAATAGATTTTAAAGAATGATCAAGACAATTTACAAAGTCTCCTCTTGGAGTTAGACTTTCGGAGTGCTATACAAATCCTGAAATGCAAATAGGCAATTGAAAACTATGCGAATTGACAAATTTTCTCTTGAAGTTTGTTAGGAATTAAAATACAATTTTTTTTTTTAGGAAAAATACATATTCTATCCTAAATTATTATTCCGTGAAGACACAACCAATCATGACGAGCAGGACCGCTCTGTTTAAAAAATAAAGAAATGTGTTCATAGGTGTAAAATTAAAGATGATATTTTCTTGTCCCCGTGAGCTTAGTTAGCAGAGACAATGCATTCTTATATGCAGGGGCCGCGGGTTGAACCACGGACACCCCACTTATGGCCACTAGCTCTACTAGTGTTCTGGACTGGATTTCACATAAGTATTTACAACGAGCTCCTGTATATAAGTATGATACAGACAAATTTTCCCCAATCGAGTGTCGGTCAGGCGAGTATAAATACAGTTAAACACAGAGAAGTCAAATCTGTCTCATATCTACTAAAGTCTACGAAGGTTGTGGAGGCGTTAGAACACTTTATCAATAACTGACGCCCGCTTTCTGCGTTGGATTTCACATAAGTATTTACAACGAGCCCGTGTAGGTAAGCATGATAACACGCAACGTCCAAGTTACAATCTCATTTTACACACTTTATCAAACATTATCCTCCTCAATCACATACTAACTGAAGCATCAGAGGAGGTACCTGTTTTGCAGGTTTATTTCTTCCCCATAGTTGAAGACAACCTCAGCCACATCAGAGCTCTGCCTCCGCCGTTGCAGATTGTCATCAGCATGAGTGTCGAGATCGCATCATCCAAGTTTTTTTCGGGGACAGATCAACTAGGCTACTGATAAACACTATTTATCTATGACTCTTGCTCTTACACTCTAACTCTGTTGTTTACCCGTAAAAATAAATAACTTGTTCGCCAAAATTTGTAGACAAAAGATTTAGAGTCAGACAAATTTCCCCCAACCAAGTGTAGGTCAGACGAGTATAAATACAATTAAACACAAAGAAGTCAAAACTTTCTCATATCTACGAAGGTCGTGGAGGCGTAAAACAAATGAAAACTCATTAGAACTTGACAATTGGGAGTTAGCTTGTGTTTCATGTTAACCCACTTGGGTTGATCCGGTGATATTGACTTGGGACCTAGGAGTGTGCTGATCTTCAAAGTATCAGGTTTAATTCTCTCCGATGTCAGTTTGACTGGGACAATTTAGCTTCTTAAAAAAAAAAAACTTATGGTTCATGTTTATAGCGCCACGAGATGAAGAATACTTCAAGCAAGAAATAACATAAGGTTCAAGTCAAATGTGGGACACCTGGAATCGTTAAACATTTTGCAAATACTGACCATACTGACCAGCCATGGGGATATTACTCCATCCCGATCGACTGATCACACAACATACTTTCCACGATCTGATGCCCTGATATAATATTGATGAATTGCATGTGGGAATAAGATAATGATATATCTACAGTTTAGGAGCATAGTCTTTAAAAAATCCATTTTTCGAATAGGGTCTTTAAACAATAATTTTATATTTCTGATTCCTTACAAACTTTATGCATAACAAAAAAAAAGATCTTATTTGGTCTCAATCTTAAATGAAAAGTATTTTGATACACAAGTCAAAAAATGTTTAAGAGAAATACATCATTTTTTTTTCTCATTTAATGTTTTCTCATTTAAAGTATTTTGAGCAAGTTGGATTTCACAAAATATTTTTATAAGCAAGAGAAGATTCTATTTTTAAAAATAAGAGAAGACTTTTTTGTTATCATATTATTCGTACGAAGTTTCTACCACCATTTAGCAGTGTTTAATATCCACATGGAAACTTACGAGACACACAAAGTGTTTTCTCCCTACGCAAGAGCCAAAAATATCAAGCTCCAACGACTTGCTTAACGGGGTTAAGTATCTTACAAGTTTGATTAATCCATTGATAGCAAGCAAGAGAAGACTTTGTTAATTGTCTTGGTCACTCTTTAGAATTTGCAGGCCCGTTTGGATTAACTTATTTTAGAGCTTATATAAAACAGCTTATGCAAATAAATAAGTTTTTATATATTATTTATAAGTTTTTAAAATAAAAGCTTATGAGGGCACAATTTTCGTTAGTGAGAGCATATAAATTAAAATAAAAGCTTATTTATTTACATAAGCTCAAAATAAGCTCAAATCAAACGGGACCTAAATAACTATCACTATTGCTCGAGGATTGCAATCCAAGACTTATTGGTAACATGCAAACGCGTCCAAACGTGTTTTGTTTTAATATTTTCTCTGTGTTCACATAACCGTTACTTAACATCTAAAATACTCCTGTTGTTAAAAAAAACATCTAAAATACTCGTATGTCCGTTAATATAGGAGTAGCTAGCTTATAACAAAACACGGACATTATGAAAAGTTGTTGAAGTAATAAATTTGTTTAATATGTATGTAACTACTACTAAACTGCCATTTATGTGTAAATGTATTCAATGTTGGTTTTTCATATTATAAGACAATTGATAGTATTAATAAGAGGTATAGATGAAAAAAAAGTAATAAATGCATTTAAAAATTTGTAGATGGTCTTATACTTACGGACAAACACTTTTTGCAATTGGTCATATAATTAGGGACAGATGGAGCATTAAAGAATGAGACTTTTCCGAAAAACAACCTAATTAATGCAACAATATGTTCCTCTACGACAATATGTTCCTCTTAAACAATACTATTTTTCCTACAACTTTAAATTTATGTAGAGGTGGATTCACCCCTACATAGAAATTTGGTGCTTTAGAAGGAAGTTAAATTACTTCAACAAATACGGGAAATGTAGAATAACGGTGTAGAGGTGCCTTTTACTCCCTATTTGATGAAAAAAATTAAAGAAACAACTTAATAGAGAAGCATACCAAACTCGTTCTAAGGATGAATCATCCACAATTTCTAAATGAATGCTCTTTACTGTTGTACAAATTAGTTTGCAAATCATGGTCACGGGATCACTTTGGCTTGCCTTATTTTTGTTTTCCTTAGTCCTCTTGTTTAATGTTGTTTTCTTTTTTCCTTTTTTTTAATAAATAATTAATGAGTTATTCGGCGTAGGATGAGGTGTCATGGCAGTACCAACCGTGTTGAGATCTATATGATGCCCCCTAATATGCCTAGAGCAGTCAAAAAAGCCCCATTTAGAAAAGCCCCATCAACTGAGCCCTATCAAAGCCCTAGACTTTCTGGCCCCATGTTAAATAAGTTAATTTTTGTCCCCAGCCCACTATGTCATGTTTTTTTGTCAGGCTTAATTGAGGGGGCTTAGGGGCCCAATTTTATTCCTTCCATTTTTCACTTTTGCAATTGCTGCACCTCCTTGATGAGGATCATGTGGAAGAACCACAACCTCGACAACCACCACGACGACGCAACCACAACCTCGACAACCACCACTTTTGCGATTATGAGTTTTTCTTCAATTCCCAAAATATGAGTGAACCCTAAATTCCCAAATCAATTGGAACTCTAAATCGAACCTTCCACTTCTTCTGCGATTCTACAATTTCCGTCTCTACTCTCTCATCATCTCCGGCACGATTCTGCGTTCCTTTTCCCTGCGTAAGCCTTCAACCAATATAGCTACTTCTGCTTATAGCTTTTGTTTACTGCTTTTGATTATGGATGCTGCTTATTAGATTTGGATGACAGAATACTCTGTCGTGAAAGCATGGCAAATTATTTATTTTTTTTGGAAAAGACATAGCAATGTTATTTACTTTATACTTATTGGAGTTTCAAGTATCCTAGTTTCAAGATGAATGAATCATAAGGCACTGCATGAAAGTTACATATAGCAACACCCACAGAGAAGAAAATATTTAAGATGTGAATGACGAAGATAAATACAAGAAATTTACCTTTGAAGAAGAGTTATGAATAAGAGAAGAATGCACACAATAACAGTTTGATATTGCTACAGCAGTTTAAGACTGGTTTGTAAATAAGGATGTGAGTTTGATGCTTATGTTGTGAGGCTTTATATACCAGTTGAAAGACCTATTGTGGGGGACATTAATGTGTCTTTCCTTTCCCTGGTAATCTTCCAATGGTTTTCACTTGGGATTCTACATCTATACATTGCTTAAAAGATGTGGATAAAAATTTATTGCTACTGTTTCTCTTGTTATTATTAGAAATGGTGGGAAAGTTGGGTAAATAGTGCATATTTACACGTTTTGTTCCATCTAGTCTTTTTTCCCCCATCTTTAAGTGATTCCTATGCATTATTGAGGGGAACATATCCAGGGGGAACAAGGCTATATGAGGGGTAGTTGTTATGTGGTATACTGCAAATTTCCAATAGAATCCACCTTCAACCCCACCTATGGTTTAACAACAACACAAGTTTAACAGTTATCCAATCCTTTTGTAGTAGGCTTATACATAACAGTATTTGATGGCGTCATTGCATTAGATTAGGAATTACTGTGAGTAAAAAATTGAGTGAGCACTTATCATGGTTTAAAAAAATTGTTGAAAAAAATGTGCATATCATGTTTAAAAAAAAATGTTGAAAAAAAAAGTTTAGGAAAAATATTGAGGAAAAAAAATTGGAAAGAAAAAATTAAGGGAAATGGGGCCAATTTTAGGCCCCCTTAATATGTAGGGCTTGCTATTTTGGGGCTTATAAAAAAAAAGGCTCATTCACTTGAAATATTTTAGGCCCTCTGTCAATGGAGTTGGGGCTCAAATTATCAAGGCCCCATAAATTGACAGCTCTATACAAGAGTATTGGATACACACACAACAACAACAAAATAAAAGCATGCTATTTATTTGAAAGTGTGTTAGGGTCGTATGAAATCTAGATTTATGTGCACAAATCATTTGTATATAACCATAGAGGCTTATTGAAAATGAAAAATTATTGTACTTATTTAAAAGATATCGAGAGATACAAAAAGTTATAGGAGGATGACTCTCCATCGCCAATCTCTTTGTTGCAGTGTAAGCGGTGCTCATCAAGCATACTCATCAGTAGTTCCAGACTATATAAATCCAACCAATTCTCCCTTAATATAAGAATGGAAGATGTTGTGGAAACACCTTAATACCCCACAATGGTTGATTGACAAATCACACAAATGAGGGTAAAACATGTCTAAAATTAACTTTATGCAACTAAATCACCTCCATTAACTACGTTGATGTCATCTAAGTAATAAAAGCATATCCATTTGTTTATTTGCACTTATAAAACTAAACCCACATTACAGATCAACCAGTACTGACTTCCATCATATGAGAGGGAAAATACATAGTTACCTTTTGGTTCAACTACTTCTTTTGTCATAAACCCAATCGCTCAAATATAACACAACTTCCAATTTTTATACTATAACTACCACTCTAACTTTTCACAACTTCTCACTTTTCTGAAAACTAAATCGCTCTCTCTTTATATATATAGTATAGATATAGATAATGATCAGTTCAAATAATTACTTTTTTATTATCTCAATTATACCCTTAAACAACTTTTTCTATAATAAAGATTGTTGTTAGTGTTATTAAAAAATTAAGAAGTTAGAATATGTTTTTTTTGTTATATTGTTGATGTCATTGAAATAGATAATCATGGTTAGTTTGATTTGTTATAATTTAAAAGCAAAAAGTATTTATATTTTTACTTTTAAACAAAATCAAAACTGCATAAAAAAACATCGTTCATGATTTTCAAACGTTAGTGCAATAAAAAGAGCGGAAAGACAGACACGTGAGTGCCCGTCTTTTCCCTAGTACATATACTACATCAACAATAACAATAATAATAATAATAAATGAATACATAAATACACATTTTACAACTAATACTTTTAAAATAAACATTTTATGTTTTACAACTCGCATGCATCCACATATATTTTATGTTTTTTTTATTAAAGTGGAACAAATAAACATTTTACAACTATCTTTAAATGAGTTTTTTTTTTAATTTTCAAAAAGCTAAGCGAATATATTAAAAACTAACAAAAGCTCTTTTAGTACATGGTATGCTAAAGGAAGCTAAAATGTTTAGATGTTGCAAAGACGCAAACAAGCTACTACACAGTAGCCGAAAGAAAATAACAAATTATGTTACAACTTGAAAGCATAACAAAGGATCCAATCTCCAAACCGTGTACTCGAATTCGAAAAGGACATAATACAATTTTAGCCGCCAATAAGCTTGAAGTTTAACCTTTTCCAATAAAATGGAAAGTTGTTCCGTCTTATTATGAAAATGCCTCATATTGCAATCCTTCCAAATAAGAAAAAGAACTGAAATCCAAATAATGTTAAAAGTCAAATGAGACTTGTTGGAAAAGCCCCTAAGACCTCCAAACTAAGTAAAATGCTCAATTAACGAGCCATGAAAGGCTGTAGAAAAACCTAATCAACCCGATATCAAAAGTCAAAGTTGATTGTAAAAGCACAAGGAAAAAACAGACGGTCTTGATCCTCCATCATACCACAAGTCGTGCACACAAAATCATTGTAATCCAAAATGAAACAAATTCTTTTTTGTTCCTAATCTATTCATGAACAAACGCCAAATAAAAATATTGACCTTAGGTGGAATTTGCTTAAGCCACAAAACATGATTAAAACAGTCAGCACCAACTTCAGAAGTTGTCAAAAGGTTATAATCAATTTTGACTGTGTATCATGGAAAGAATGAAGCTTCCAAATTCACCTATCAGTCACACCAACTTGCAAAACAACAAGTGACAGTTGCTCCGCTCCCACGCAAACAAACTCCTACGCTAATTCCATGCCTCACCATTTGATTCCCACCTTAAAGAAAACATCTCTACAACTGTGTATAATTTATTAACAGCAAGATCAAACAATCTATCACATCTATCTTTACATGAGATTTAAATTCTGTATTTTGAGGTTGTAATGCTAAATGCTTAGCATTGAGATAACATCATTTGTTGTATACTTTATGTTAAGTTTCAATTATTTGTTTGATTGTGACTTTTTATTTTTTTTTAAGCCACCCAATACTTTTTCCTCTTTTACTTAAAACACCAAATACTCAAGAATTAATAATATTTCATTCTATGATTTCCATTTTTATTTGAATTAATAGTAGTTGATATGTTTTCCTCTTTTGATGCCTTTGCACCTCATTATCCTATATAAAAGAAGGAAAAAAAAAATTCTTTAGTCCCCTTGACTTACTTTTAGGAAATGATTTAGTCCGTTAATTTTTTTTAAAAAAACTTTATTTTAGTCTTCCGTCCACATTTGCATAGAGATTTTTAAACTTTTTTTTTTTTAAGAAGCTAAATGAGATTTTTAAACTTCAAATGTTAACGGATGAAGATTTGGTTTTGAAATACAATTTTTTAGTCAAATAGCGTAGTGGCTAGAATAAAATTATTTTATAGTGATATTGTTTTTATTACAATGACATTTAACTGATTTTTAATTAAAAGATTTAAATAATATTACAAAAAGTGTAAAATTATAATATAATAGTTTAAATGAAGTGTATAATTGGAAGGAAACATTCTACACCAAAAGTAAGTATTCCGTTCACCAAGCAATGAAGCTCAAGTGATTAATGAACTTCATCAAGGACGAATCGTTCCCAAATTCGATTCCTAGGTGAAACAATTCTTGGTCATGATATCCTTACTTCATGGCCAAATATCGGATTATCAAGGCCCCTTTCTCCTATAATGGAAGAGTTAATGCAAAAAAAAAAAACTAAGTATCCCGTTTATATATGGGTATATACATCACATCTGTTTTCATTCTTTCTACTCATCTCACACACACACACACACACACACATCTTAAGCGTTAGCTTCTTTAATGCACACAAGTCTCTCTCTCTCTCTCTCATTGCACTTAGTCGTATATGTGCATTGTGTCCTCATAGACGACTTTGCTTGTTCATGTTTTTTCCATTGTTTGTAATTCAATAGGTGTGTAACGATAAACACCCCTTTTCAAGCTAACTTTTTCATCGGTCTAGAGCTTTCTCTAGCTTCTACAATGGAGGTAATACTATGAATCTCCTCGTTTTATCTTTCGCTTTTAGGTTTTTTCTCCTTTTTTCTTCCAGTATTGTGGCTTTGCCACTATGCTTTGATTGGAGACGTACAATTTAATGTAGTGGATATGCCATCGATTTCATTTTTATGTTGAGTGAATAATCTAAATCTTGGATCGCATTGGATTATCTATTTATTTATTTATATTTCTCATTGAAAACCCCAATGAGGTGCGTGTGATATTATGTTTCTTCATGCTTTTATCTATGTCGTTTTAATATATATTTTAATTATTTTTCTTCAATGATCGTTGATCGATTCTAGTTTTTTTTAATGATGCCGGTTTTTTAAATGATTGAATTTTTGCTGAGAGAAACATGACCATTGAAATTCCTGCATTTGTAGTAAATTCATGGACTTCAGATCGGGGTTCCTCATGTTTCATTTGAATTTTTTTTACCAGGAACTGATTTGATTAATTGATTAAGTTTGGGTTATGGTTTTCCCTTGTCCAAGAATTATCTTTTCGCAATATTTTGATTTATGTTCATAAAAAAAAAAAAATAGATTCTCTTTAAGTTAAGAAGATTGGCACGGATTTGGAGAAACTGTTTTTCATTTATATTTGGTAAAGTATGTTCTTTAATTGTGGTCCATGTACTTAACGTCTAAGATTTTATTTTTGAGGAAATTATATGAAGATGATTTTAGTCATTTTATTTTTTGGTTTTTCTAAATATTTATTTATTTTATTAGTTTAACTTTATCCTTTTGTTGTTGTTGTTGTTGTTGTGATGATCGGTATAATCAAAGTAAAATACTAGATTACGTCTATGGAATTATAATCTCCAGCTTTTGAAATTTTATACATAGATAGGTACCGGCAAAGTGAGTTATGGTTTATGGGTGATGCACATATCAACACCCTTAACCTCGATCGTGACCCTGACTTTGAATATTGGAAAAACTCGTAACGACGCCTAGTTAGCGGTGTAACTTTTTCAAAGTCGAGGCGGATACCCACAACTGTGTGTCTTGTTGCCATGTGTAACACATCATTTGAAAAAATAAATCCCTAATCCTTCTATTACTTTGTCTCTCATTTTTACCCTAGCCACCAAAAGTAATCTTCATTTTCTACTATTATTGGTGTCAGTGTGTCAGGTAGTAGTTATTTTTGTAACACATATCAACTAACATTTTTATTTGTTGAAAATCAAACGCATTTATTATTTTCATTAATAAATACTATATTTTAGAGTGAGTGCACATATTTGTCATTGTCATACATCTATCTCAGACTATGAGATCATAATCATACATCTCACATTTTGACTTCATAAATCACATAAATGTAGTGGAAACTTTAATCGTATAATTTTATTCAGACGGTCTGAGCTGCATGACTTCAGTAAATACACAAGATTTTTCTATTGCTTGCAATCTTCTTTTTTTATTTTTTTATTTTTATGTTTTTCTTAAAATTTATTTATCTTTTTTTTTTACAGAAAACTATAGTTCAAGTTGATAACATTGAAGATCAAAGGGACGAAAAATTACTTCGGATTGGAGACAAATACCAAGCAGATATTCCATCTTCGATATTGAAATTTGACTGCAATTATTCTCCAGAGAGTCCAGATGATACTGCAGAGACGCCTACCTTCTACAAATGTTCAAATGATACTTGGACTAAACCAGAAGTAGAAAGTTTATTGCTTGGCTTATACATATTTGGGAAAAGCTTTGATAAACTAAAAAGATTTATTGGTAGCAAGACCATAGATGATGTACAATTTTTCTACTATGCAAAATTCTACAAGTCAGAGGATCATAAAAGGTGGCATGCATATAAGAAAGCAATAAAAGATAATGAAGGTAAGGGAAAACTTATGTCAGAACCAACACATCATCAACAAATTTTGCGTCATTTACTCAACAATGAGTCCGAGGAATGGTGCAATAAAATATTTGAGGTATTTACTGCATTCAATTATTCCTAAGTTTATATATCCTATTTCATTTCATCATTACATAAAATCATAAACAGTACTAATACATCACTCATAAATGGATTTGAATGCTCTCCATGGTGCAATAGTGTGACAATATTTTTCATGTAAAAAAGTGTTATCACACATCAATATTATGTTCTGGTTAAACAAAATATTGTTGCATCGTTGCATGCAAGGGACCCAAAAGCCCTCCTAAATTCATGCTCAAATAGCTCACGTTATAATTATTCTTGTAACCACTTCTACAATTGAAACCCTTTATAATAGTAATCCTCTCTACAGACTCTACTGCCATTGCTCCAACATTATTGATAGAATCAACTGTGAAATAATATTCACATATGTCAAGTTTTCCAACCTCTTACCAAACGTGAAACTTGTACCATATAGAGATCAAAATCTTCTTTTCTTGTATTTTGGCATAGATTTATTGTTGTAATTAATGTTCACTTACACTTGTGTTATTTGCTGAAATTAAATTCGATCACATTGGAATTTGTAGGTGGGTAAGAAGTTTTGGGGAGGAAAATTGTCGCTCGAAGACTACGTTTTTGCTTTGAAGGATGTAGTTGGAGTTGAAGCTTTTGTGGATGCAGTAGGAATTGGTACACAAAATGATCTTACAAATCTTGAAGGAAATGCTATGAAGTCTATCTATGAAATTCTTGAAGAAAAAGATTTCTCCAAGATTACATCATATATAGAAATAGTACACATCCTCTCGGGTGATTTTAGAATAAGCAAGACTCAAGCTAGTGACATTTTCTGGGAGGCTGTTTGGCCTCGTTTACTAGCAAACGGTTGGCATTCAGAGCAACCTAGTAGTCTTCTTTCTAATAAGAGTGCTATAATTTTCATTGTCCCCGGAATTGAAGAGTATTCGAGGAATCTAGTGAAGGGTGTTGATTATTTTGATTCTATCAAAGATCTCCTCGATGAAGTTGCTGCTTATCCTCTACTAATCAAAGATCCTGCTTCGAAAAATGATTCTGATAGTAAAGACTCTAAAGGGAAGCAGATGAAAGGATACTTGGATAAGGAGAGCACTAGTGGAGCATCTGCCAACTTTGAAAAAACTCCTATTGATCTTAACTTACCAGTTGCCTTAGAAAAAGTTGAAGGTGATGAAACTATGGTGAATGAAGTGCCTGCTGAGGTCAAATTTGATGATCCTAATGATGTTACAGTTCCAACATCAGAGGATCACGTCAGAAGTCAAGTTGTAGAAACTTTGAGGAAGAGTAGAAGACCCCCAAAACCAACAAAGAGAGCATTGGAAGCTGTTGTCGACAAGTATGAAGAGGAGACGAGCAACAAGAGGAGACGAATGTAAGATGAGCTGATGAAAGCCAATGTTGTAGTTTGATTTTCTTCCCATCATCATGATTACAAATGTCTTTGTGGGGGATTGTATATTTATCACATTGTTAATTTCTTTGTACTGCTTTCTGTGCTTAGTTTTACTTTACTTTCTGTTGCACATTCTGAAATTGCTTACATGAATTAAGTTTCCATTAGTAATGTTACATTGGCAATTAGAGGAATTTCTATAATTCATCTCAGTTTCTATTGACCATTGCAAATTGTTTGGATCATCTGCAGTATAACTGCACTGTAAAATCTATTACTGAGCTGTAAGATTTAAGAGAGATAAATTCTAAACTCATATCCAATTAAAATCCAGCCATTGACCTGCAATGTGTGTCCTCTACAGGATTCAGATCCATTAAATCCTCAAAAATGATTTTGAACAGTGGAATCATTTATTGATAATTAGATATTTGTTTGGGTTTAGGGTTTAGCCCTAACCATTTGTTTATTAGTTATTAACAATCACCTCATAAAACACACAAAGGAAGATCCTTAGTTTAAACTCGGATAACATCAGAAAATATCCGGTCCAACAATCACATCATTTTTAGTTTGAGATCAATTTTAAGAACTTTTATTAAGTAATTTAATTAACAATCGTGTGTTCTCTTAGGCTATGTTTGCGAGTGAGGGGAAGGCAGGGGAAAAAAGGAATGATCAAGTGAAAAAAATAGAGGAAAATGAGAGGGGAGGGCTTGGGGGTTAACTTTTCTTCATAATACTAAACCCTCCTCATTTGGGGGGAACTAAAATATTTTATTGGAGGAGGGTTTTGTGGGGGGTTTTGGAGGGTTTATATGAATTATTTAAATTTAATCTATGTTGTTTTATTATTTTTAAAATTAAAAATATAGTAATCATATGCATTAATTTATCATTCTCTACAAAACTACTCTTTTAAAAATTTTGAAAGATTTCTCTAATTTTTCCTCATATTTTCCATCCCTCAAAGTCTTATCTTCCCCTCCCCTCCAAACTCGTAAACAAAGCCTTAGAGAAATTGATTCATAAAATTGTAAATGAAATAAAATGTTCTAATTATTATCGAGAGTGTCTTACGATTCTATTTGACAAAAACAACGGATATCTAATAAACTAATTCTTAAGTAATTCGTTATAAATTTATTATCTATAAGCTAACTTATAACATATAAAATATCATATTGAATTTGTATGTTATGTAAAAAAAGTCATAAAAAGATATGTTAATTCATATTTAATCTTTTTTCAAGTAAGATGGTAGGGTGACGTTGTGAGGAAAAAATGATAACATATAAACGGAAAATCTTAACTTGTGCCCTCAAGGCACAAGTTAATGAATTAAAAATAGAAATAAATTATTGAAATGTGTGTATTTCATTTAATCTTTAACTTTTTAATGAATTAAATGCACAAAATTTTAGAAAATATTTCTTCTTTTAGATTTATTCTTTTAGGGCACAAGTTAACACTACCCCATATAAACTAGTAAAAATAAGATATAATCTTGTAAGAAAAATAAGTTATCAAACAAAGTCTTTTTTTGTCATATAAGCTTGTAAGTTATAAACAATAAGCTATAAGCTTAAAATTCATCATTGTGAAAAATAGCCTTGATATTTGATATTTAAAAGTTGGTTGCTCCAACCGCAAATGTGAAGCTCTCGTGGATGGATAAATTTGTAAGAGTTCATTCAATTGAGATATGTCTTGAACCCGATTTTGTCATCAGACCAAACTCATCTAAATTTTATTTTAGAAATAATTCACATAAACATGTCAAATTCCTCCGTTTCTTTTCTCCGTCGCTTCTTCTTTAAATACAAAACATTTTAAACAAGAATGTCTAAGTTTTCGCAACTATGTCTTAAAATTTAGAAGCAATGCTTTGAAATAAAGAAACCAAAACACTGAGTAATCCTTCTCTAAGTCTAACAGAGGCATGATTAGTCGGTACTTGAATCCATCTCTCACTTTAGAATAAAAGTTATGACTCACACCTTCACAAAATATAATAATACAAGATAAAAAATCAATTCAAGGAAATCAAATAATTGATCTCAAGTGGTTAATCCCTACCAAATGACAAATTATTTGGAAGAATGTGAGTTTGATTTTTTATATTCTTAGACAAAGTAATTTTTAATAAGACTATACTTACCTCAGTTGATGCTTAGACGAGGTTTAACTAAAAGAAAATGTAATTTTAATTTTAATAAATAAATTTGATGTCGTTTAAACTTGGGTTCTAGGCTCTGGCCACGTCACTCTCAGTTGATGCTTTTCTTTGTAAACACGAACAACAACAACAAACCGCAGGGTTCTATTTCTACTACAACTACAAGCTTTCCTCGTTTTCAAAATGATGTTTACAATTACAGTTGTAACCATAATAACGAATTAATCAATCGAATTTCGTAGCGAAAAACAACAACAATAAGCCTGAGTTTAACAATGGGTCAGGCATTTCGTCGAGCATCTGGCAGAATCCGAGCCGCATCAGAAACTGACACGTCATCCTTGTCCAAGCCCAAGATCGCCGTCGACCACCGACCACCACCGCCCAATCTTGCCACCGACAAAGCGGCGGAGACCTCAAATGCTATCAAAGGAGTAGGAGACTCATTGAACGGCGGTTAGTTAGTCTCTCTTTCTCTTTGTTTCGGGTTTTAATTTTTGGTTGGTTAGGGTTATGCCATTGTTAGATATTCGAAAATGTTTTTGGGTACTTCAAAGATTTTAAGGCCAGGCCCTGAACAATGTGGTGGTTTGTGAATATCTTTATTTAGTTGAAACTTCAATAAGCACTTATAGCATATTTGCTTATCATATAAGTGCTTATGTGCAAGTTATTTCCACAACAAAGGATAAAATAAAGTTAATCTGTTTTCATTTAGATTATAAGTTGTTAGCTATCTTGGATAGCTTGTGGAAATAAGCTGAAAACAGCTTATGTCATAAGTTGTTTTCATATGCTATCCCAAACTGCCACGCAAGTGCTTATATCAGTAGATAACCTTCAAAAATAAGCTAACCCAAATAGACTCTGTATCTTTTCATATGAAACTATATCCATGCCCTAGACTTGCTTGGTTTTGCTAGAAATAGTTAGTAGACTATGAAACATAGACACAGACACTGGACACGACATTGACACGGCCATGTGGACATCGACAAAGTTTTGAGAAAATTACGTAATTCAATGTAATCACAAATGTCGTGTCGGTGTTAGACACGACACGTGTCGGACACTGGGACACGTCTTCAGTCAGAAGAGTCCGTACAACAGAGGTAGTAGAAAATGGGAAGCTGAAAATTTTGGTGAAACTATAGTTTACACTTTATGTTTCAAATTTCAATCAAATTGTGGAATAGTTAACTGAAGCACAATATATTTTTAGCCAATTTGAATTAACTTCTCATCAAGCACTTGTAACAAAAGAAAAAAGTTAATATAGTCTTTGCAACGACTATTATTTAGAAGTAGATTTTCAATTGTGTGTCCATTTCCTTCCTCTATCAAGCAAATTAACATGAACTTTGAAATCTTCCACGTCATTGCATTTTCATTCCTATCTCTACATTGCCTGCCAAGTACACAGCTGCATGATGTGGCCTTACACTCTTTTCTGGCTGTAGCCTGTAAGCTGTAGCTTATTTTTAACTGTGAAGTCTTCCTGTAGTCGCAATTGTGTCTTTGCAATATACCTTTATGTGAGGTTTTGTAATGCTACTTTCATAGTTCATGATTGTTGATGGTGTTTTCTTGTGTTGGCTTAAGATGATCGTCCTGGTGCTAATTTGGACAACGTCCTAGAAGAAAGAGATCCCAAATTTGATGCTATGCTTGGTCAAATGCTTGGTAGGATTACATCGAAGCCTGGGGGAAAACCAGAAATGGGTGAGGTGAGTTTGTGGAAGTTACCTTCACTCCCTTTTATGGAGTTCATGTTGATGTAGTTTTTTTTAATGTTTTATGTAATGTATGCTTACCAATTTTGATATTTACACCATTGAGCTCTAACATTGCAGTTGTTTTATATTTATATTTTATAGTTTTTGTCTTCACCTTTCTACAATGGAAGTGTATTAAATGAAAGATCATATTAATTTAAACAATAAACGTTTTTGTTTGCTGGCTTAGAAGATGGTATCATCAGCATTGAAGAGTGATGAAATCCCATTCTTGTATGTTGGCTTTTGCTGTTAGATGAAAGGAACACAAACAATAAACCTCCAAGCCGGGATTGGTTACATATATCAGACAATTTTATAGTTTTCTATCATGTATTAATTCAAAGAAAGTTTTGATGAAGAGAAATCTGCTAAAGTAATCCTACTTCCGATTGTATGTTACAAGCTGATATTTGCTTAAAATACTTTGCTGTATACTTATGTTTATAATATTTGCAATAAATGGAGAAATCTCTCCACTGTTCATAGTAAATGCTGAGTTTATGATTTCTGTCATTGTTTATTCATGGTACCGAGACAAATTCTATAGGAACATAAAAATTAGACTAAGTTTTGCAGCATAATTGGTATTTGCTTGGATCAAGCTTATTTTACCAAGAGAGAGAAATAAACCCTTTTGGAAGTGTCGTTAAAAAAAAACCCTTTTGGGAGTTTCCTTCGAACTTTTTTTTCTTTCTTTCAATGACTACATAGTTTCAATGGTCAATGCCCTGCTCTTTACTATTTAGTGCATAGTTTACTGAGACAAACTCATCTTACAATTTGGTAATCTCTTTACAGGCTTCCGTGGTTGAGAAGTATAATAGGCCCATGCCGAAATTGCGAAATACAAAACCAAATTCTGGTCATTATGAGGAAAGGCCGGTTCCTGCAGGCACTTTAAATGTAGCGCAGTTGCGCCATATCATCCTCTTGCATGAAGGCAAGGCTGATGATCACAATGGACCTATGGATGTTCATCAGATCGCAGAAAAATTCCGGGTCGATGTTGGTCAGATTCAGAAAATCTTGCAATTTCTGTCTCATCCTTCAGAAGGAAGAAGCGAAGACAAGAACAAAACACTGAGATAAATGGCTTTACCACAGCATTGCTAATTGCTTCCTATCTGACTAAAGGCTGTTCTAAATAGATTTGAAGTGAATTGTGGATTAAGTTTTGCCTATTGAAAAGTATACTTAGTTGTTTTCAACAGATAAGTGAATGCCGAGTACTCCAGCCTCAGGTCTTTATTGAATTGTAATCACTGTATTAAGAAGCACTAGTGCGGCCCAGGTCCTTGGTTTTTAGAAAGACTTGTATCAACAATTAAATTTGTTTGTTGTGTTGGAAATTAACTTTTGAGAGGGAATTGTAATAAGGGTTGCAACCCATTTGTTGAGATTGTGTGTTCATTTTTCTGTTTCACAACAATCTGCTTTAATGAAGCCTCTTATATTATATAAATTACGAGCAGATTAAGATTTTGCTTCGCAACATAATTCACAAATATATGTTTATGTTCTTTACTTGTGTGATTATGTAACTAACATATTGAGCTTGAGTTTTATCTGGAAAACGGCACTATATCAAATACCGAAACCATTCGGTGGACTATGAAGTTCGAAAATATGAATATTAACCACTTCCGACTTCGGCCAAAAAAAAAACCCTAATTTTGTCCGAGATAAAGTTGAAAGAAGGAAATTTCGGATAAAGTTGGAATTTAAAATCACATTTACAAGAATAATAACCATCTCAGTAGCTGAAGCACACCAGTTAGTAAAAGTAAAATGTGTCGCTATGCAACATCTTAGCTTTTATTTTAAACTGTTTCCATATTGAAAAGTAAATTGAATCATATCAGGTATATTTTGATTGAATCAAACCACCATATACCGCGTGATTCATTCCTATCAAGAGGTAATTAAGTGAGACAACATGATTAAAAAAAACCATGAAATCCTCTCCTTTATCTTGGGAGTATATAAAAAATCAAGTCAAAATAGACTCCAGCCAATCTGATGTCAATTCATATGCAACAAAAGTTACAGCACCAGCTGGTGCAGCTTTAACAGTAGATGGAACTATCCCCTTATACAGACCAGCCCAACCCTCTTTCTGTAATATCCGTTTCAAGGCGTCAAACATATTTCTATATGCACGATGCTCAACCCGAGCTCCATATCTTGGATGCCTTTGCAAACCTTCAATCTGCAGCAAACAAAGAATGAAGACACATGAAGACACGGTAAAAACTTTGACATCATTTAACCAGCTTAAGGCCAATACAAGTTTACTTAGTTTTATGTTTTTGTATTCCATGTTCTAAATCTACCTGAAATCTTTTCTTGACAACATCAAGTGGATGACAAACAAGCTTGGCACATGTTCCTGCAGCCAGCCCACACAGGAAAAGCTGAAAGCTAGAGAGGCTCTCTTCTGCAGCAGTATTTGAATATTGAACTTGGTTCCACGCCTATATACAATATTAAAGAACAGGGATCAAATAATTGACAGCTAGAAAGTAACATCAAAGCATTGATTAGCCCTATGGCGGAACCCAACTCTATCTATATGGATGTTGCAATTTACAAGTGAACCAAATTTGTATTAACGGTTCCATGTTTCCTTTCTTCGTCAGCCACTTTCTTTACGATATTTTAATCATGAAGAAATGCAGACCCAAAAGTCCTAATCTACATGTTAGAGATGAACATGATTAATGGTGTAGAGCTTCAGACACAGCTTTAATAAAGAATACAAAATGCTGTATAGGTTTGCTGATGCAGAATAAATAGCTAGTGCAAAATTATTTAAAAAAAACTCTACAGTATCCCAGAGGCGAAAAATAATTTCTAAACATGGTTTTGAAAAGTATGCGCAGTAGAATTTACCAGCTTAATGGTGCAGTTTCTAAAAATGAAATGAAGATTCAACTGTGTTAGAGGAAGAGCAAGACCAAATAAATTGGAAACTATCAAGAGAGATTAAAATTTGATGAGCTATATGTAGATATCTGGAATGGATCCTCTCATGAGGGAGTAAAGTGTAATCTCTCACCATTCATTAAGAGAGGGAAATACATGAAGAATTTAGATGGAGTTTGAATGGTCATAGATTACACTTTACTCTCTCATGTCTAAATCATGTATGAGACCATTCCCGTAGATATCATACAAGAAATGATACAACATTGTTTGTTCCGTTAGTATGAAAAGACTTTGGTCGCTGTAAGAATCAACCATGCGAAGAAAATATGAGACAACGTTAAGTAACCCTTGTAAACAAATAATAACTTATCATTGCAAATAAGTAATTGACGCATCTTGAGACTTTACAGTTCTTCTAGAATCATTTCACATCAATTAAGATTGTAATATGATGGGACAGGACAAGGAAAATTAGCCTAGAATATTAAGTACTACACAATATAAGACCATACCGTTGTTTCACAACAACCAAATGACATACAATACATACAACTGACACCTCAAATTTAAGGACTGAAATTTTACCATGGCCCAACGTTTGAATGTATCATAAGTGCCGAATTGTAGGCCTGCATAAGGTATAATCTCAACTAGTGTCGGTGACAATCCGGAATACAAGCCTCGAAACCCACGGGTCTGGAGAATATCAATGGATGCTGACCTCATGTTTGGATAAACCTAAGCTAGGGAAATATTAGAATAACATAAATACAAAAACAAAAACAAAATCCACAATACCATAAAATCAGACTATGCACTCAAAGCTATATTGTCTAGGGGTAGAAGATGATTTCCCCCACTATTTGCAGGGTGAAACACAAACGAAGCGCATAAAATGAAGCGAATAGTAGTTGTCATGTCATAGCTGTGTCAAATACATATTTGTGCCGTCACTTTATGCACACTTCTACTTATATTTTACAATTTTTTACTTTTGGACTTCTATACCAATTAAGATTAAAATACCACAATAATTAGATAAATAATAATATTTCAGTATTTCTACAGTAAATCATCTTATTCTTTCTTTGGATTTCAGATTTATGGCTACTTATGCATATGATAGTTGTTTTTAATTTTATGTGTTATATGACAGTCATATCTCCCACCATTTTAAAAATACGTAGTATCCATGTTTCTTAGCTCATCACTAAATTGGTGCTATAAAGCTCCTAAGATTGTGAGGTTTAGGGAAGATTCAAATGTATTTGGATCTATTATAGGCAGTCTTACATTGCAATTCCAAGATATTAATGTCGTGAATCAAATCCATGACCTTCCAGTCGCATGGCAATAACTTCTTATTGCGCTAAGACCTTTTTCATTACTGATTATAATCTCGTGAATCTAAGGGTTGGGTATATTCCATACAACCATTTTAAGATTAGAGCTAGGGAAACAGATTTTGGGCACTTCTTTAATGCCATTACAACAAACAACCATGTTGTGGTGCCTTTCTAGGCGATCACTAAACATAAGGTTTAAGGGCAAGGGAAACCCGGTGCACTAAAGGTCCCACATACGCAGGGTCTGGGAAGGGGTCCCACCATTGGGTGTATTGTACGCAGCCTTACCTTGTTTTTCACACAAGAGGCTGTTTCCAGAACTTGAACCTGTGACCTTCCAGTCACATGACAACAACTTTACCAGTTGCACCAAGGTTACCCCTCACTAAACATGAGGTTTAACTTAACTTTTATGCCACTAAAATAATACATGAGATATGATCTGACAAATCCCATGTGAAATACCACTAAGTAGACAAGAAGCAAACAAAGGTGAACACTCCTCTCCCACCCCAAAATTGGAAAAAAGAGTTGACATGAATCAATTATCCCAAATGCTTAAGTTGATATGTGAATACATCTCTAATGCCCTCTGGCAATAGCCTTTGGGCTTCAAGCATGAAAATGCTAATTGGGACTGAGAATCTAGGTTGATCATGATAGCTGCTTGCATTTTCCTTCACTGGCCTTTAAAACATCAATATACGTGACAGTAATTTATTTCAAAACTATCTCATAATAACCTTGATTATTTTATATAGCGCTCGTACCTTCGGTTCACCCTGAGAAGCTAATATAGTTCGAAGAAGATCAAATGGATATGACCCTACAGTAGCCACACATCCAGCTACCGCCCCACTTACATAGGATAGATAAGGGCTCAAATTTATGTGATTCTCTGCAGCAACAGGAATTAAAACAATGAACAAAATAAATCTAGAACAGGAAACCCAGCAGTAATTAATTAATCACTAATATCTCGAAAGTGAACATTTGCACAAAAATATATTAGTAAATTGTACCAAAAATAAATAAATTAGTAAATTGTACCAAAAATAAATAAATTATTGAGATAAAATTTTAATTTAGCATTATACTGTAAAGAACATGAAGAACTTATACAACAACAACAACAACAACCAAGCCTTATCCCACTAAGTGGGGATGGCTACATGGATCAAAGTATGCCATAACGTTCTATCATAAACCATATTCCAAAAAAAATTCCAACCAAAAAAACTTAGTAGACAAACACCTAGTGTTTACTTTGCTCATCAAGCTAATATGCTACAAATTAGGATACCTGTCTTGGATGAACCAGAGGCAAAAGTCTTCAATTTGTGTAAAACAGTAAACTGTATAGCTGTATATGGCATAACCATGAGCAAAGCTGGCACATTACCCCGCCAAAATCCCTATAATATGCCAGATAAAAATGGTTATGTACATTTTTCCACAGAAAAAAGGTCGACGTGAATCTTCCACAAGATCTTTTTTGCAATTCAAGCGTTGTTTCATATGCTAATGTTGCCATCAGCCAAAGTCCAAAACCTTTTCAAGGGATATGGGAACAGAGACAGGTTACTGAAGGAGAGAAGTAGAGTACAGGGGAAATTAAAATAAATAAATTATAGAAGCTGAATTATTCTACCCGTATGCCTTCTTCTCTAAAAATGTCTTTGGTTGCTTGAAACATGCCAGTATATTTTGAGGGTTTAGACAAATCCCTATGCAGTGACGTCCACAAGGAAGTCGGCTCTAGCTGAACCTGTCAATGAATGTGAATAACAGTTAAAGCATCTTAATGCTACTCATATTGATAATAGAGTAAGCAACAATGACCAGTTATGAACCAAAGAACATCAAATCTCATGCAAAACTTCTAGACATTAACATGCAAACACAAATCGTATCATGCAGTCCTATGTCAATGCAATCATCCACAGGTCACATTTTTTTTAGAAAAATGATGCCAATTACAGAAAAATGTCTGATATACCTGATATGTAAAGCAAATTGAAAATCTTTTTGATCACCGGCGAATGAGTATCATTTTTTTTAATAGTCAACAGACCCTTTGTAATCTAACTAAATGATACATGGAAATGAAAGGGGGGAAAACGACATTAACTCTATTCCCAATCAGGCATGTAAGAAAAAAATTAGCTTGAAATTCAGAATCTCTCATTTAGAATTCAGGCATAGAAAGCACATCATAATCCAAGCTAGTGCTAGATAGCCACACTCTTTCAATTTACCAATACAAGCTAAATTGTAAGCAAGCCTCAGCATGTCAGGTAAAATCGGCTCTTCTAACCATAAAAAAAATGCCAGTATTCATAAAGACATATTGCAACACCAGATATGGTGTTGATTCTTGTGTATGTTATCCATCACATAAACATCGAAAAATTATTTTGAAGCAAATATTTGCAGTCAAATAAATGACTACAATACTTTCCAAAGATTATGTCTTTCAAAAAGAAGGGGATGAGAGAAAATACATTTTTTTTGAACAAAGATGAGAGAAAATACATGATACCATATGTTGAACCACCCTGCCTTTACTTATCTACTTCTTGATCTCATTAATTCAACAACATTTCCCCCAAAACAAACAACCCCATAAATGGTTGTAAATGGTGAAGTGAGTGTCTAGATTGACATTGAGTTTGACAAAATCAAGGTAGTAATTTTGTTGAAGTTTCAGAGTGTAATTTTTGCTAAAATCACTGTAGTCCGTGGGATTCTGTCAAACTCACCACCAAACCAAACCAAGTTTTATATAGAGCCTGTTTAGATTTGCTTATTTGAGCTTATCTATAGGTATAAGCACTCCTAAAATAAATTGAGAGAGCTTATAGAAACAACTTTTGACATGTCCATAAGTTGTTTTCTGCTTATGTTCATAAGCTGTCCTGGATAGCTTATGAAAACATCTGATAGTCTATATGAGAACAGTTTGACTTTATTTTATCTCCTGTTATAGAAATAACTTATATATAAGTAGCCGCACCAGGGATGTTGATTCTTGTGTATGTTATCCATTACATAAACGACAATACTTTCTAAACAAAGACAAGTCTCTCAAAAAGAAAGGGATGCGAGAAAATAGTCAAATACATGATACCATATGTTGAACCTCCCTGCCTTTGCCTATCTACTTTTTGATCTCATTAATTCAACACAAACCCACTTTTCCCCCAATACAAACAGCCACATGGTTATAAATGGTGAAGTGTGTGTGTGAATTGACAATGAGTTTGATGAAATCACGGTAGTATCGTGATTCTGTTGAAGTTTCAAAGTGTAGTTTGCTAAAATCATTATGAACAGTCTGATTCTGCCAAACTCACCACCATTAATACAAACATGCACAAAACATTAGTCATGTCCAAAAAAAAAATTCTACTTCGTGTATGTTTGGTTTAAATTTTGGATGGGGCAAAGTTGATTTTAGAGGTGTAGAATTGATTTTTGACACGTTTAGATGTCCCAGTGTAGAATGACTTTCCTTCTCCAATCGATTCTAACTTAAAGCTACGATTTATAGCTTTGGACTCCAAGCGTGACTTTTACACTCAAATTTATTGTTCAACACACTTTTATGTGAATATATATCCAAACATAAACCATTTCACATTCAACTCATTTTTAACTAAAATCAACTTATTCAAAATCAATTTTTATCACTGTTCCATAAGTTCTCCAAGATAGCTTACAAAAACTATAGTCTATGCAAAAATAGTTTTAACTTTATTTTATGTTTTTTTATAGAAACAACACACTTATATGATAAATGCTTAAAGCATAAGCAACAAATAAAATAGTTTATCGAAACAAATACAAATCCTAAGAAGAAGAAGAAGAGTAGAAAGAGACCTGGAACCTAATCTTGATAACATCAAGAGGTGAGGTGACTGTACGTGAAATAGCACCAGAAATAGCACCAGCTGATGAATTAATCAAAGCTTGCTTCCACTGACTTGTCTCCTCCTCCATTGCCTCTTTCCCTTCCAACTACAATCTATCTACAACACACAATTCCCACGAATAATTAACAAATGCTTGAGAAAAATTAGGGTTCATCATAAATTTGCAAGAAATGGTAGAGAAGAGAACGTACCAGAAAGTGAGGATGGAGATAGGAGAAGACATTGGAACTTTAGAGAGAGAGAGAGAGAGATGGCGGCGATGTAACCTCCTCGCCTCCGTCTGAGAATTTGCAGGAATTTAGCAGAGACCAATATTAACTAATAATAATGATTTTAATAATTAATTAACTACGTTACTCTTTCTTTGCCATTGAAAAACAATATAAAAATCGTCGTTTTTTTTTTTATTATATAATAGAAATAAATGCTAGTTTACAATTGGTGAGAGTAATCAAGGGGTAAAATCAAAGAAAGACAAGTTTTGCTTTTTTCTGTTTATATGACCTTTCGGGAGTTTTATCATTTGGATAAGCTTCTCTCAAACATGTTTTTATTTAAAAACATGTTGTTTGGACCATTTTTTTCCAAATATCAAATAAATAAACCAAATTGGACATTTTTTTAATTATTTTCTCTCTCATCTAGTCAATTAAACCATAGAATTTTAGTTTTTAAAAGTAAAACAAGCAGTACTTTAGTTATGTCACACAAAGTACATGAACCCAGCCATTTGCATTAGTATTATGGAGGAAAACAACATAATACAGTGTCAAAGGAACACCTACACAAATTTGTCACCATCCTTATATTATATACCAAAGGAAAATTACGCTTCTCAGTTACAATTGCTGCTGACACATTTATAATTGGTTGAACTGATTTAAAAGTGGTTTAACCGATCTTAAAAGTGTTAACTGTTGCTGAAAAATGTTGAGCGACAATTAACTGCCACTGATAAAAGAAAATGAACAATTTTAAAAAGGATAAGAGCAATTTTCATATGCAAGGCAGCAAGGGTGTTCATGTTCCAAATGGTTTGTTCAACTCGGTGATTCAAACTGTTTCGTACCGGCTTGAAGCCCAATAAAACAAGGTGTGTTAAGCCAAAGCCCAAGACGAACAAGACAAAACACGGTGAAGAAGCACACTGAGTCATGTGCGGATCACCACACAGGAATACACCCAAACTCCATCACCACCGTCCACACAATCATCAATTGCCTCCTAAAAAGACATCAGACTTCGTGGGGACCGTTGGCACTTTTTGCGCCTATATAAGGGTGATTCAACATTACCCTCAAAGCACACTTCACTTTTACCATTTTTTGCAGATAACCACCTCTTTCAGTTACTAACTTAGGCGTTAGAGTGTTAACGTGCTTGCAAACACTTTTCTCCTCCGTAAAAACTCAACCTCCACCACACCGAAGCACTGTGAACAACTGTTTCGTTTCCTCGATCGTCACCGGACCAATCACAAACAATCCAACTCGTATTTTACCCGCATTCATTCAAATTGAGATCCAAACATAACAAACTTTATCCAATAATAAAGTATTTCCATTTTTAATGAAATATTTTATAAATCTCTCTTTTGAAATGCAACGTTATAAAACTGTTATGGAACACTTGGTGAGGAGAATTAGTACTACGTCGTACACAAATGGTCAGACACTCAAGTCCTCGTCTCTGAAATCTAGATACTTTAAACTAGATGACGTATCGTATCCTTTGCGTATTATGTATCGATATCTGCTCGATATTTTTTGATATGTATCAAGAGAGTATCCGAAGATTATTATTATTTTTTAAACAATTATCCGATACTTTTCATATACATCTGAGATACGAGCGATAGGCGATGGAAAACCGATATGTATGAGCTACCTGATGTTTCTATTATATTTGGTATATATGTAATTGACTAAGTAATGATGTTTTCTATTTAGGATATATCATATATGTAATTGACTAATTGTCGCTTTCTTTATTATCAATATACCTTACATTTATATTTCTATTGTTACCGCCGTCTGTTTTGTGTCTCTTTGTTTGTTTGAGAACGATGCTATTGTTGATTGTTGTGTGAAGGCAATTTCATTGTTGTGCCTTATTGTTTTTCTATGTCTGTTTGGTCTAGGCTTTGCGCCAATTTTTTTGCTTTAGAGTTTTAATCCATATTTTGTATTTTGGGTTTTAATATGTAGTTTAAATTTAATTTTTTTATTGAAGTATCTTAGTCGTATCGTATCTTGAATTTTAAAAAATTTCTATATCATAGGTCCTCGTAGACTCACTCGACTCAACCCATAAATCTATTTTTTTTAATTGTCAAAATAGAATCCTAAATTTAGTTGGGTAAATAGTCATTTTCATCTTTGAATGTGTAATGCAAGTAGACATAATAATAGTTCTTCATTGTATCGAAATTTCAAAATAGTTCATGGTTGTGTTCTATGATAGTGAAAATAGTCTTTGACGTTAAAATGCTCTGTTAATACTGTCATATCTGTTTATATAAGTACTTACTTACTTACTGTCATGTCAATCCCTATAAAAAGAGATATTGTCAGCATTGAGAGATTATTTAACGTCAAAGACTATTTTGACTAACTGGTGTGCACAATCTAAAACTATTTTAAAATTTCAAACATTAAGAGACTATTATAACTACTCTAATATATTCAGAGACCAAAATTATTATATTTTCGAATTCTTTTATAATTTTTATTTAATTTTTAAAATAAATTATATATATATATATTAATTTTTTCCAGAATTTTTTTCATTTTTTAAAATTTTTCCAGATTTTTTCCCCCATAATTTATTTCATTTTTCCTGAATTTTTTTCATTTTTCTTGATTTGTTTTCATTTTTTTAAAAATTTTTCCAAAATTTATTTTATTTTTTTCGTTTTTTTATTTTTATTTTAAAAAAATCACAAATGTCACGTGTACCCATAAAAAACAAAATTACTTATACAGTCAGCGCGTCATGTCATCAGAAAAAGGTGACTCAACGTGCCACAGTAGCGGAAATGAACAGTCATATGATCTAGGGGGTATTTTAAAACAAAAAAAAGTTTACAAGGACCAAATCTAATTTTTTTTTTTTACAGAGAGCAAAACCAAAAATGGTCTATATTAGAGGGGCAAAGGTCTTTTTTTTAATTCTAGAGAGTATTCAAAGGGATACAAATGTACATTTTTTGACCAAGATATATACAATTCTTTTCGGAAAAGTTACTTGTTACAACTCATGAAAAAAGTACAAGAACATATGGATGAGTCTTCTATGCAATAATAATGCAAGTAGTAGTATTTAGTCATGAAATCTATTTTTTATATAAATATATGATATTAATACCCTTTTGTCACTGTTAAATCGTTTCTTTATCAACCAAATCATGAATGGAGACACAAACTTCCTCTCATCCAAAACTTTGCAAAAGGAAGCGCGGATTCTTTTAGAATCTTCAAAATCATGATTATCTTCATGTGTGATTCATATTAAAAGAAGCAACGATATTGGTTATCTAGTCACAAACAAGAATTGCCGAAATTTTTTGTGTTCCTTTTCTGATTGAAGAATGAAAACACTTAAATGGCATTATAGTCACAGGTTTAATTTAATATACTAATAACGACCACAATATTATGTCCCGTGAGCATAACTCAGTTGGTAGGACAACGCATTATTATACACATATCTATATTTTTATCCGTATTTAATACATAAATAATATTTTGTACAATTTGTTCATCGGTCTATATTTTTATTCATATATCAATAGATAGATCTTTTTATTTTTTAATTTCTACGCAATTGCGACTTGCTTAAACAAAAAGAGTGCAAGTATTCTGCTAGAGCATTTGATTGATCTCTTTTAACGTCTTTATTAAATTTAGTATTATTTAATTATTTGACGGAATTTTTTTGCCTCACTGATGTTCAGGACCATAGTCCATATGCAACAATTTGACCACATACTTTCAACGCGTCTAAGCATTAAGAAAAGGAACATGCTATCTTCACCATCCCACAAGTTCTTGCTTTCAATCTAAAGTGTAAACTTTCTTCGCCACTACAAGTGCAATTTAAAAGTCTCCTTTATAGTGAGCCGAGAGCCCTGAGATTGGAAGGAATGTCCCCTATTTTCATGATATTTATTTTCATATATGCATACTACCGACTCAATACTACTTGGATGGGATGATTCAAAGTTTTTTTTATCGGAATTAAAAAGTTTTAGATGCGAATAAATTTTAGAAATGCACAATGTGTATTAGTGTTTGTTGAAAATATACATGTTGAAGAAGCTTCACAATGTGAAAATTCTTGAAGTGGTTTAGCTTCAAGTGATTATACTCTTTATGGTGGAGTATGATAGTTCTTTTGAATTGGTGAAGACAATAGAAGCAGATGCATTATTTTCAATCAAGGTGGAGATTGTTGGTGTCAGTTGAAAATATACATGTTAAAGAAGTCTCACATTGCCTAGAATTGTAAAGGAAAATGTTGCAAGACAAACAAGATTGTTTATTGATGTGCAAGACAAGCAAGATGGTTCCTTCACTTGTTTACTTTCTTACTTGACAAATATTGTAGGCCACAACATTGTTTCTTGAAGTGCAAGACAAGTAATATGGTTTCTATGTTTGTTTACTTTCTTTCATAGCAAGCCTCGTAAGCCACAGGGTTGTTTCTCGAAGTGCAAGATGAGCAAAGTAATGTATATATATTGGCTCTATTTCTTCATTACAAAATGCACTAGTCATAAACACTTTAAGTTTATACTCTTGTCTTAAAGTGTTGTGAGATAGTTATGTATTTACTTTGGAGGATGTGGGTGTTCTAGGGATGGTGTGTGTTTGAGAGTTGTCTACATGTTATAAAAATTTGCATATAGTATTATTCTTTGGTTGTCATCAGACAACAATTGCGGTTTTTTCTCCACTTTGAAGTTTCCACATTATATTTGTGGTTGCAATATTTATATTGTGTTACTTTGCTTTCTCTATGCCAAATTTTTCATCAACTAGTATAAGAGTTTTGTGTTTGGTCCACGGATAAGAATTTTTAGTATACTTTATGGTTGCAACATGGTCTGATCTTTCACGTCATGAAATGAAAAAAAGGGTTAAAATAACAAAAGGGGAAGTGAAATATGATTAGAAATAGTTTAAACTTATCATTTCATGTTGGCGCACAAAACACCAGATTAAATTAGAATATTTTTATGATATCATGTCTCCTTATTTTGCGCACCAAATAGACCTTAAAAGTGTTATAACAAAATAGATTAAAATTGGAGAATTTACCAAACCCTCTATAAAATTCTCCTCTAATACAATTTTCAAATTTCTTTAAATTAAAAGAGTTTTGTATTATGAAGAAAAATAAATCTTCCAAAATCATCCATTCTTTTCTCTTCATCTTTCTTTATTTTTAAAGCACTCCTCTCTACTCATAGACTCTCAAACACACCCTAAAAAACCTTCGGCTTTAGTATCTCCAAGGGAATTTGGGGGTCATTTGGAAGCATCTCCTTTTTGCTTGTCATCATTTGAAGTCATCACTTCGAATGCCTCAAATTGACGACTTGGAGGCTTATGTTATGGACTAGCCAAAAGCCTAGTCTGCCCTAAATTAAGGCTGGATTACTCAAAGGCCCAACAAGCAAAGCCTACCCTTAGCATTGGATCCCCTCCTACCTACCACGAATAGTCCATAACGGCTACTGATGGTTTGTAACGACCATTCAATATCCTCATAAAGGGTGCCTTTCATCATGGTTGTTTCTCGACCCCATATAAAGAGCTTTTGACAAACTCACAAGATATGTATCTTTTTATGCTTCACCCTACTCATGCTCATACAATGACTTGGGTGTTAGAGCACCTGCAGGTACAACACCCCCTTCTCCTCAACGGGGTTGCGACCATCATATTTCGGAGCACCACATCAATGACCAGAGTACCCACTTCCATGGATCCACCACCACTATGAGTATCTTTATCCTCTTCGAATAAATTCATTTGTTTGTTCTGAACAAGTATTATCAATAATTATATTTCAACAAAATTTATCTATTTTCATATATTTTATCAATTGGAGCCTAAAAAAGTGAAGAAATAGACAATACTTGCATAACAACTATTCTCTCACCACACGCAAAACAATAATAATAATCATTCTCCATATAGAAGCACCCAAAGTTTTCACTATGAAACGAGGATACTTGTATAATTTGATATCATGTAGGTGAAACACCCACTATTATCCTCATCGTAATATTAGTATTTTGCTCATTACTTGGCCAAATATACTAACAGTAATTCCGAAGCGGTATGATTATAAGGGGAATACTTGGGTGCCATAGTTTTTTGGTGTCATCGGTGACATAGGTTCATTTTAGATGAGAGAGAATGAATAAAATAAATTATTTAGATAAGAGAGAATAAGTTGTTAAGAGAGAGAGATAAACACAAATGTACCAATGACACCCAAGTGCTACCCGATTATAATATATTTCCCTTTTTTAAGCACAGTCCTTGTACCTAATTTGATCCCGATGGAATCTTAATTCAATATTTTTTTTAGGGGATTACTTCAATATATTAGTTTTTATAAATAAATAAAAAATTATGTACAGTTAATTTTTCCTTCAAAAAAATGTACAATTAATTTTTTTATACTAATAAATATACGTAATAATTCTTATAAATAAAATATGGAATAATTAAGTACAAAGCATATGAGGTCAATGCCACCTTTCTTGAAGTCAAGTTGGTTTCATCCATGAAAGGTGCTTGCTTGGTTGGATGCTATGCTTTGGCAAAGGAACGTGAACAGGAATCTGATATGGCTTCTCATGATATGGCTTTCTCACTTTTCAAATTTTTGTATGGAAAATTAAATTTTCAAATGACAAATCTACTGTTTAAATATATTTAATACTCATATGACTTTCATAAGAAAAAAAACTCATAACAAAATTAAAAAAATTAATGCAATAATTTGATGCAGAATATAAAAATATAAAAAATACGTCATTTGTTAAATATCATTCTCATCGGTGTGCTTAAAATATCAGACATCAGGGATTCCACTTGTGTACCATTGAGGTACCAATGATATATATCGTTGGCCAATTAGAGTGTGCCACCTATCAATGTTACTTTATAAATGTTTTATTTGATATATTTTTTTAAAGAATGTTACTTTATAAATGTTTTATTTGATATATTTTTTTAAAGGGTGTGCCACATGGCACATTCTAATTGGACAATGATATATACCATTATGGTACACAAGTGCTATCCCAGGCATCAGTTGACAAAATTTACTTCCTTCCTTGAAGTTTAAGGAAATGGATAGTACAGATAGGGCCCAACGTCATCGAATGCGCGTACAAGCCGTGTGTCTCTACTCTACCCTTGGTCATACATATGCCTCACACGTGACTTAGTGTAGTGTATTTCATTCATGTTTGAGAAAATGTAGAATATTTTATAGAATACAAAGACTTTTTTTTTTTTTGAAAAAAGAATGCAAAGACTACTTATTTATTGATGAAGAGATAATATTTATTGCTCGTAAGTTTAAAAAATTCAAAATAAAATTAATTTAATATAAATTGATAAAAAAAATTATATAAGGACATTGATTTTTGTTTCAAATGTAAAAGAAATAAAAAAAAGTAATAGTTACCCCAAGTTCGATTCCTGTTAGAATAATTCATGGCTAGATTTTACTTGTTTTCAGGTCGAATTTTAAATTACTAAGTTTTTTTTATGATTCAGAGGGTTAAGATAAAAAAATAGTTTTTCTTAAAGGAAAGATAAAACTTTAGTTTTTTCTAGGGAAAAATTTAGTTGATAGGTGACATTTTTATCATGAATCTTTTTATTTCATTGAATTAAAATAAATTTGTAAGAAGTTCTTATCTGTATAAATAAATTGATTTTCTTTTTTTTGGTGCCGGAGCTCAAACCAAATTTCTCGAGGTTCAAGAGAAAAACTCTCAATCAAGTGACTTCTCGGAAGACATACAGTTGATATTTTTTAATTGGGTTTCTGTGTTACATCTCCTGATATCTTTGAGATAAATTTGAGTTATTCTGTCACCTCCAGTTATGATTCATAACGAGGAAGAACCTGTTGTATCCTGGGAGGATATGCGTTTATGAGGCAGATAAAATCCTCAAGGACAATGACTATGTCACATTGTCACACCTCAGGTTACATAACAATGTGTTGTTTTGCAGGTTTCCTCTAATTTGATTTGTGAAGATTTTGATGGAGCCATGTCGGTAACCAAATTCGATAAGTTCCTTGTGTTTTATTTTATTTTACTTTATTATTAGTCATATTTATTTGTTATGATATTTCTCTTTAATTTCTTATATGTGATAATTTTCACCTCCAATTTTACGACAAAACCTTTTGTACATTCTCTCAGCTGTTACTCTTCCTTCATCTCTGAACCTTCATAATTGAAATGGAAAACAATAACCCAAACCTTAAAATCATGGTGGCATTTAACATGGAAAACCATAAAACTTTTCCACCATGGGACAATTGATTTTAACCATTTGATTAAACAAAGAACACATTTTTATCATGCACTCTCAACACTATATTTTTTTACACCGTGTGCTCTTCCTCTTCTCTTTCCTCTTCACTGTTCTGAATTCAACTTCTCATTTTCTCTTCTTCTTCTTTGCTCACTTCCACCTTGTGAGAGCCTTTCCAGCCACCACAGATGGACTCATCTCTTCATCCTCTACAAAATCCACTAGTTTATTTTTAGATCGGAGTACTTTTAGTTTTTAGATCACTGCTTTCAAACGCTGTTTCTGACCACTTCGAACATGGTCAAGAAAAATACACACCAGATTTGTGTTCTTCGTCATGGGGTCTTTCTATTGTTCTACTTTTTCTTGCATTCTGGGCATGGAGAAGAGAATGGTGGTGGAAGTGTATAAAAAAATCTAGTGTGGAGAGAGTATGATAAGTGTGTGTTCTTGATATGATTTATTGGCCAAATACAACTTTTCCATGGTGGGAAAGTTTTATGCTTTCCCATGTTAAATGCCACCTAGAATCATTGCTCCATGATGGGTCGTGATCGTCCAAGCCTTGAAATCATGGGAGAACTAAGATAGATTTCCCAAACCTAGGAGATAACAAGTTTGATTTCTACAAAGCATTTATAGAAATGAGAAAACTCTCTTACTTCACACATGAAATACTTCCCATTTTTTATGAACTTGTAAAGAGACTATGGCCTCATGGTAGATCTAATAACAAACAAGTGTTGAGTTTGGTGTTGAGAATACCTATCAGAATTACTAGTGGTTCTCTTGCTTAACAATCATTTGTGAAAACTCTTGATTTTTACTTCGTGGAGTTTAGAAGACACTTTTAAGTGTTGGAAACTTGCATAAAAAACTCTTTGTACATCCACAGAAGATCACAACAACTTCTATGGTCAAATTAATCTATAGAGTGCTCAAAATAATAAAAGGCTTCAATAAAAAAGTAGACGTGAGATGCAATAACATGGACATACAATTAAGCGCGCGCAACAAAAACCTGTTAGTAATTAATAAAGAAACTAACTTTTATGATGTATTGTGCAAAAACTTCTAAAAGTATTTGTTTTTTCAAGGAAAAAAACTTCTAAAGTATTATTAATGATTTGACATGAAAGTCTGAACATTAACTTCGGGTTCGGTATTGTGATGTATACTTAAGGCTGTGCGTTTATCTCAACAATCAATATTGCAGTTTCAAACCTAAAATGTCAACTTTCATAGGCTTATTTATCTCGAGTATGAGAGTAAATAAATTATAAAAAAAAACACACACAGACACAAACCGCCTCTCATCAAAAAAAAA
>Ga0315913_1000280_pt1 | contig 40678 bp, 29 predicted proteins | sample MpolsnodulesMG_FD_207736 | JGI IMG/M metagenome (GOLD analysis project Ga0315913, IMG submission 207736) | Medicago polymorpha root nodule microbial communities from Los Angeles, California, United States - small nodules | ecosystem: Host-associated > Plants > Roots > Nodule | place: USA...
TCCTTTTACTCCCAAAATCTTTTTACCGTGGGTAAAAAGAATCATCATGGGGGTATAAAAGGAACCAAATTTAAATTTATCTCATGGGATCTTGATGTCTTTTTCTCCAACAGGACTAATCACTATTTTCCCCAAGAGCTATTACTATATACCGAAGAGGGTAAAAATAACTTTTTACCCCAAGAGGGTAAAAAGAGAATAAGTAGATTCGTGAATTCAAATAAATTATTGTAATGTTTGAATGATATTAATAAAACGAGAGTTATATTTATTAATTTTGTTTTTTATTTGTAATTATATTTGCATTAATTTTATGTTTATGATTATGTATTGAATAAATAAAATCAAATTTATTTTCTAATTTTGTATTTAATGAATAAATAAATTAGAATAATTATTGAATTAAAATAAAATCGAATTTATTTTCTAATTTCGAATTTATTTTAAGTGCATAAATAAATTAGAATTTATTTTCTAATTTCGAATTTATTTTAAATGCATAAATAAATTAGAATATAGCAAATAAATAATTTAGAATAAAGTGAACAAATAATTTAGAATAAAGTAAATAAAATAATTTGAAAATAGTAAATAAATTAAAAAAAGCCACTATGCGCCACTTAACTTACGCCACTCAACTTAACTTGCGCATTATTTTACACTTGGGCTAGTTAACTAACACAGAGATATTTTGTGCATGGCTGCAGGGCGCGAGTGTTTTGTGTTGCGTGAAGAGCAGAAATAAAAAATTAGTGGGTTTACCCAAGCCCACTTAATAGTATAACGAGTGGTTATTTTACCTCACTCAAACCGGAGTACCTTATTTAATTTGGTTTTGGGTTTGACAAAATCCAACCCAAACCCACCCACAAACACCCCTAATATTAACTATCAATTTGGTCCTTAAACTATCATATTCTCTCCAATTTATTACAGAAATATACCAATTAGCCTTAAACTATTATTAATCCATCAATTTAGTCACCATTCTCTCTTGTTTTTTAAAGGGTTTGATATAATGGACTAAATTGATCGGCTAATAATAGTTGTATCATGTGTATCATGATACAATGGTAAATAAGAGTAATTAGAGACACTCACCAACAAAGTTGTATCATGTGTTTCGAGGAAATAGACACTCATAACCATTTATTTATTTCCGATGGCAACCTTAAGGATGGGGTACAGAAGTGATGTCACTTAGTGTGTTAGCTACTATTTGATGCAACTGGTTGAGAAAAGATGGCAACTATTTGCCGTTTATACGTATTAGACAAACCCTCTTTAAAAAGATAACAATATTAATCGTTAACTTAAAATGAAGTTAATAAACGGCAAGAGTAATCTTGTTTGGGTAAGAGTTATCCATGCATTTTTATTGATGAAACAACAAATGTTATTGGAGAACTTATCACATACTCTCCGGTCACATTTGTAAGTAAAAAATAATTTTTTAGGTTCATTGAATAACCGATGTATTTGACATATACTACATTAGTTATTCAATGAATTTAAAAAGTCGTTTTTTTGCTTATAAATATGATCAGATGAAGTAATTACAATTGCTTAGACATTTTATTATTCAAACTACAGAATTTCTAGTGGCATCACCAGCATCAAATAACACAAATTCAAAGGGAGCACTGACATCATCCATAGGAAGGATCAAACGTCTTCCATTCACATCATCAATCTTCACAATATCATAACAAGAACCAGGTGGGATAGCATAGGTTGGACAAAATACAAACTTGTACCCCAAACCATGTTTCTGAATGTTAAACTTACCGGTTAGGATTTCAGATTCTTGATGATCTTCATCACCACCAATACCTATCCATGCAGGCCAACCAGCAACTATTGCCCAAATAGAGGATTCAACACACTCAGGCTTCTCTACAAATGAAATATTGAGTGTAGTTCCTGTAAAGATTATACCAGGGCTTATTCCTGGTATGATAAATTTCACTTGTAGGCCATTCACAACCTCAGAATAATCTTGAAATACTGCAACTGGACATGTTGAGCTTTCTGTATCATGACCAAGCTTTACTCCACCACCTGCTGCTCCAAAGATAGGTGGCATGAGATAGTACCTCCCACCAGGGAAAATAGGGTTTCCATTTGTGTCCACTATTACTTGTTCATCAACTAGTGTACTAAAGGCTAATGAAAATACAAAGAGAAGAAGAAGAGAGAAGGTAAGTAGTGAAGGCTTCATGGTTGGTTTGTCAAGCAGGATATGCTATTTGGTTTGCAATTGATACCACTAACTTCTGTTAATTTATAGAGTTTTGGCTTGGAGATTATTTTGAATAATAAATCATTTAAGTTTATCTAGATTTTAATATATAAATGCTTATTTGCTGAATATTATGTTATCGTGGAGTTTTTTTTTTTTTTTTTTAAGAAGCTAAACTAACCTCCTCAAATTGGTACCAGAGAGAATCGAATCTGGGACTTTGAAGAGGAGCACACTCTCAGGTCCCAAGCCAATACTACTAGGCCAACCCAAGTGGGTTTATCATGGAGTTTTGTTGATACATGCTCATCATCTAATTATTTAATTCTATGTCATTTTCATATTTAATATTTTAAAGTAATTAAATTTAAATTTTGGATAAGTTTTGTATATCAGGTATCGATACTCAACAAAACTTGAGGATATCAATTTTTTCTTTTTCCTGGTTTTAACAGCCTAAGGGGCATGTGTATAGGATTCTTGAAAAAACATTTTTGAAGTTTTAGGGCTTGTTTGTTTAAGATTCTTATAAAGAAATTCTTGGTGATTTAATTATGTTCATGTAAAAAAAAAAATATTTTGATATAAATAATTAAGAGGTTAATTTTTTGGATTTTAAGAAAAGTATGTTATTTTGTGATTGTTTAAAATTATAAACAAAGATTTTGTATTGCTCCTTTCAATAAAAATAATTTTCCTCAAAAACTAATTTAAATAGCTTTTCATTTTCAGCATAAAATTTATCTTTAACAAAATGATTTAAAAATAAAAAACACTGACACATAAAGATAGTTATGGACCTGTTTGCTTAAGATTATTCAAAAATCATTTTTATTGTTTTAGTTATGTATATCAAATCAAAATGATTTTATAAAAAAGAAAAAAAGCTTACGCACAAACATAACAAAAACAGCTCAAGCAAGAACACTTGGATAAAATGACAAAGAATCGGCTTAATCGAGTTTAAATCTAACTCTAGAAATGGTGACTTGGTTCAAACAAATAAACACATAAATAAAATATCGAAATGATTTTTAAGGATGTTAAACAATGTGCCAAATTGGATGTTGAAATTAAGTTAAGATCAAGAACATAGCTAAGTTTCAATTTTGGAGTTACTTTATATGAAAGGTAGCCCAACTTGGGAGTTAAATATCAAAGGTCCTTTTTGGGAGTTAAATATCCTAATCGTACGTTTTAAAATGGTGTTATGTACTATGAATATTACAAAAAACAAACATGTAGAACACATGTTAGAAAATAAAAAAAATTAAAAAAATTTTGAGGGGAGAAAATAAAAAAATGAAGTTGGTAAAACAATAACCATATAATGGAGTACTGAACTCATTGTAATTGGTTAATACAAAATTGTCCTCCATGGCCGGCCAGCTACATGATAATGTATTAATGCTCTCTTGTGTACTTCTTTATAGTCTATTGGTCCCTTAAAATGGATGAAGCAAGACCCTCAAATTAACCGGTCTTTACGTCAAATATCGAGTTTTTTTTTTAAATAGCATTATGTGATCACTCTAAAATCAATATCTTCTACTTAACTTATATTTATGATAACGATGAATGCATTAATAGTATTTAATAAAGATAATTTGTTATAGTATCCGTGAGCATAGCTCAGTAGGCAGAGACATGCATTGTTATATGCAGGGTCCGTTGTTCGAACTCCGGACACCCAACTTATTCATCTTGAAAAAGGTGAATTCTAACCACTAGACTACCTGACAAAAAAAAAATTGTTACAATCTTTATAGATATAACCCAATTAATATATAAACATTGCAATATGCAGGGTTCAGAGTTTAAACTCAAAAATTTTCAATTTTTATATCTTAAAGGAGTGAAATTCTTACGACTAAAGTACTTAAAAAAAAAAGTTAATTTGTTAAAATTATTATTCTCTATTTTTATTTATAGTTTTTTTTTTAAAAAAAATTGTACAAAATAATTATGTGTGATGATTACTAGAGAGCAAAGTAGAGTATTTGGATTACCACGTTTTTTTAGGGAAGAATTACCACGTTATAGGTACAAAATTTTCATATCTGAATTTTTGTACGCAAGAGTTAGAGATTACACCCTTAACCACCTACTTAACAAGTATTATGGACAATTGTTCTTTATTAGGCCAAGAAGATAAGATCACATGTTTATCATTTGAATCTTTTTTTTTTTCATTTAATATTTTCCCCGGTACATAACAACTCCTCCTTAATTAAATTATTCTTGATTTGTCATATTTTTTATGGAATCCTTTTTTGTCATTTCTATCGTTCTTTTCTTCATAATTAAAAATGTTTCTCAATTCCTCATCTTCACTCATAAACTAAGGGCGAATCCAACAAATTTAAGTAGTGAGGACAATATATATCTGTAGCATTACATATTATATAAACTGGCGAAAAGACAGGCACTCAAGTGCATGTCTTTCTGCTCTTTTTATTGCGCTAACGTTTGAAACTTATGAACGGATTTTTTTTATAAAATTTTGATTTTGATTAAAACTAAAAAAATATAAATGTTTGTTGTTTTCAAGTTATAAAATATCAAACTAACTATGATTATTTATTTCAACGACACCGACAATAATACAATATAACAAAAAAAAATCTAAATTCTTTTTTTAATGACACCACCAACAATTTTATTTTGGAAAAAGTTGTTTTAGGGTATAATTGGAATGATAAAAAGCAAGTATAAATATACTCATTTAATTTGTTACACTTTTTAAATGATACAGGAAAAAAAAGCAAAAAAAATATATTCATATTGTGTTTGTTACATTTGTTTTAATATTTAAATTTATTCTTATCTATTTGTTACATGTGTTATTTGTATTGAAAATTGAGGTATTTTTAGAAAGAAAAATTCAACCCAAAAGTGCTGAAAGAGGTAGTTTTCTTTTTATATGTAGTATAGAATACACACTCCAATTTAATCTTTAAATTATATAAACCACGTGTCCGTCATTCCGCTCTTTTTATTGCGCTAACATTTGAAAATTATGAACGGTGATTTTATATGAAATTTTGATTTTGATTAAAACTATTTTTTATTTTTAGTTTTTTATTCTTTTTCAAAAAAAATGTTTGTTGCTTTCAAGTTATAACAAAGCAAACTAACCAGATTATCTATTTCAATGACATCAACACTATAACAAAAAAAATATAATCCAAATTCTTTTTTTAATGACACCAACAATAATCTTTATTATATAAAAAGTTGTTTAAGGGTATAATGAAAATAATAAAAAAGTAAGTATAAATATACTCATCTAGTTTGTTAAACTTTTTAAATGATAAAGAAAAAAAAACATATTATATATATATATATATATATATATATATATATTCATACCGTGTTTGTTACATTTTTTTAATATTTAAATTTATTCTTATCTATTTATTACATGTGTTATTTGTATTGAAAATTGAGGGCATTTTTGAAAAGATAAAAAAGTCAACCCAAAAGAGCTGAAAGTGGTTGTTTTCTTTATATATAGTATAGATATAATAAATAGCTCTGTAAAAAATAAAATAAATAGTCTTTGAAATATATAAAATTCATCCCTATATATACATCAATCCTTGTTATCAAGTAGTTAGAGACTATACTAAAGTCCTTGTAAGCTTAGTTCTATTGGTAAGGATAATGCATAATATATACAAGGTCCGGGGTTCAAACCTCGATCACCACAAAAAAGAAAAACACGAGACTAAATTAAAGAATTTTCATATACTTTTATTTCATATACTTTATAGATGGTTTAATATTATATTTTTAGTCAAAAAAATAAACTAATAATTATATTTATATAGTTCAAGGACTAAAGTGGAGACAATTTGTTAACTTGGAAATTAAATTTACGATTTATTCCACAAAATTCTATATTAAACTTAATTGCAGTTGTGGTCCTCTTATGCAAAAAATAAACTTAGTTTAAGGACCAATTTAGTTTAATGTTAAATTTAGTTTAAGAACCAATTTATTTAACACAAAGTATATTTTTAGTCAAAAAAAAAACTACTTATTGACAATTTTGATCCCTTCATCAAATATTTGATCTAAAATAATATATCACAGTTTTAAATGAAATTTTTAAGGAATTTTTATCACATAATTTAAAACATACCACATGACCAATTTTAGTTCAAGAATATGATGGAAGCACCAAAACTGTTAAACTTTAAATAGGAGAATGCCTTCGTATTATTAAGGAAATATTGTCGAAAAGAAAGTGGAGGCACCTGCACCCACAATACTCTACATAGGTTCGTCCTTGTCTTCACCAGGGGTGCAAGTTCAAAAAAGTATCCCCAATTGGAAGGGTTAGGCATCATAGTATAACTCGTAACAAAGTGAACAAAGTGGTGTGCCATCCTCACCAAACTGCTCCCTGGTTCACTCGAACTCATTTCCCTCGAGTAGTTTGTTGCGCACTTTCCCCAGTGTTGATCGCTCTTGTCTCCTGGTGGTCGTTGATACTCAATTGAGGGGAACCTCAAGTTGTTTCTCCCCTCATGACATGGATCTCTCTTGCTTGTGCAGGGACCGATAATTCTACTATGATGGGGACAACCTCTTTTGTCCTATCAGTTTAGACTGTATTAGACAACTAGACCAAGGGGTACAAGAGAAGAGATAATGTGACAATAATCGGTGATGTGGTGTATACCTAGAAGTAGAAACAAACGAGATAGATAATAGTAGAGATTGAAGTGGCTACGACAGGTTGGTGGCCAAATTAATAAAGGTATGCCCTTTTAATTATTCACATGTCTTTCTTCTTACATTTTTTGTTGCAAAAGATTTACTCATAATCAAGATTCTCTAAAATTATATTTTCAGTAAAATTAATCAAAACAAATTAAAAAGAAATATATTCATATAGAATCAACTACTAAAATAAAATAAAATATGGTGCCCCTAAAAAAAGATTTCATGGGGTTGTCGCCCCTCCCACCCACCATAGGGCCACCCCTACCTAAGAGGAGATATGTTTAGGGATTTTATTTAATTTTTATTGTTTATCAAAATCACTGTGACAGTACATTAGACTTTCTAGGACAAAAATGAGTGTTAATAATACGAATAACTACGCTTTATAACCAAAATATTAAGTAATGTACACTCCACACTTCAAAGAAGAATTGGAGATTAATAGCTATTTTGTGCGCGTAAGATATATGATCTCCAACAATCCAACTATGAAAGCTTGTAAACTCCAAAGATCCAACTATGAAAGCTTGTAAACTGCAAAGCTTAGAGGCTCAACATTTAGGTGAACCACCTAATTTTTCTCTAGCTCTAGTCTCAAATTAGTCTATGAGAATACAACAATTTCAAAAAACTATCTGAATGTATCAATGAAAAATGTTGAAGAGTGTCTATAGGGTATTGTTAAAAAAGTATAGAAATATTATCTTAAAAAGTGTGTAATCTTCTTTTTAAAAGTCTAAAATTTGTGTTTTCAAATGCAAAACTTCTGTTTTTTTTCTTCCTAACAAGCATGACATTGCACTCAAGTTAAGTTCCATGAGTAGACATTGTCCCATCTACTAACGTAGCCGTTAGATTCAGGAACTAAAATTAAAGTCAGTCCCTCCGATGGTGAAAGTCCTAATAAAATAAAAATTAAATTGTATATTCTTCCTTTATCTGCTACACACTCTCCAGTCATCTTCTTCCATGAACATCCTCCCACTTTCTACTAGACTAAAAAAATTATGTTGGCCCTAAACCCTCTTTGAACTAGTGTTGAAGAAGAAAGATTTGTGTAAAAACTGGAGCATTAACGTCATGTATCACTCTCTTCATAAAAGAAAACTTAAGTGTGCATCAACGCCAGAAATTCCAGATTATATATCAGAATACTGAATAATGTTGTTGCACGTGGTTCATCAGCATTGTTACTCAAAGTTAGTCTTTTGTCAATGAAAGTTATTTGTTAATTCCAATTTCTAATTGGAATGAATATATAGCAATTTTTCTATTATTTTTTAATTTTCATATAATTGTATAAAATGGCATAATGAATGCATGCATAGGTGGAATGTGATAGTTTCTGCAATCAGCGTTTGACTGAACTTTAAGAGTGCAATTTTGCTAGATTTAAGGTGATCAATATAAAGAGTATATTCAGTATGCAATTTCATTCTTAGGTTGAATCATTTTCTGTGCTAGGCATAATCAACATATAACCATGTGTATGTTGTGTGCAATGACTTTGACACACTGATCTGTCGCTTTGATAACTTAGCTTTGATAACTTATTACGACTCTGGTCCCTATATGTAATCACTTACCTAAGTTACTACCATTTCAGTCTTTAACATTTTGTTCGCAAATACAAGGTAGTATTAGTAGCACTAAAACTAACCGTATTCTAAGGCAACATCAAAACATAAAACTAGACAACAAATCAACAATATATACTATTAACCATTAACTACCAACCAATGACACTAAACTAGTAAACCAATAACTTAAAAAACCAGTGACATACCAAGGCAATAGTCTCTTCAGATTTAGGGTTTTAATGAATATTTTAAGGAAGATAGATTAACTGAAAACACAGATAAAGAAAAGGAAAAACATAAAAAAAATGTTCATGAAAGAAGAGGGAAGAAGAGAGTTTTAGAAAGAAAAAAAATATGAATTTTGCCAATAAAGGTTGAGATTTTCATTTTAGTCTCCGATTAGGCATATAACATGACAACCCCAGCAATGAGTCCGCTTAGAGTTCAACAAGACATTTAACGACCACATCGGCAGTTGAGATTGTGTTGGTTAAAAAAATATCACAAAAAAGACTAACTTGAGTAACATTCAACAAACTCGGAGTTTTCTTAAAAATTTTGTAATCTTCGACATTAATGTAGTCAAACTGAGAATCATACACTCCAAGTGTAACCAACATGTGGTTGATTAAAGTGGTAAGGGACTGAGGCCTCGAGAGTTTGATCCCTAACTCTTGCGTATGGAGAAAACTCAGTTGAGAGGGGAGAACCCCCCCACCAAATGCCTAGGAGCAAATTCAAAAGATGCAGTTCATAAAGAATGCGGGTCTAGCTCACCTAATTTGAGCCAAGGGCTAAAGGAGTTGGAGGTCTTGGGTTCAAACCCAGACAAAGGAGTAAATATTAATCTAACAACTAACATTTGCCATTAAAAAAAGGTTCAATAACTAGCTTTATCTAGCTTGGTGATCCATATAACTTCAGATGAAAATAAGTAATTATCAGTCTAGAATAATAACGTCTTGCTAAAAAGCCTTTTTTATATACATATGTAACTGTAAAAGCCAACAAAAGGGTGTTGAAAGATTAACATACCACATGATGCCAAAGGTAAGTTATTATCAGAGTGTGTTAAGATTGTTTTTTTAATTAAATGGCATCGAACAAGGAGAAGACAAAAGGGATTACACAGATTATTACTCTGGTTATCATCTTACAGCAGGCAAATACAAACTCATGTGGCAAAGATCAATCTGATCTGATTCCACCCATGAATGTCCTCGGATCGGGACAGTTTCCACTAAATTGAGCTTGTGAAAAATCAAAACCTGGGTTCTGCAAGAGGCACAGCATAATCAATTATAATAGTAGATAGAAGCAATAAGAATATTCCACTTTAACTCAAATAATGTAATGTGATGATGAATGGTTATCATAGGCATTATAGTCTAACTGTTGAAATAGACTCAAAATTTGATGGATGAAGAAGATTGTTGCTAAAAATATAAAAGATTTGTTTCAAATATATTTTGTGCTTCCAGAAGATTGTTGCTGAAAATATAAAAGATTCGGGACTTTTGGTAGAATTAGGTTTGAAGACTGATTCTTGTAACCCTTTGGAATCTTTTGTAAAGTTACTCAAAAATTATAGTGGAACGGAGAGCTACTCTCTCCCACAGAGTAGGTTAGTATTGGACCGAACTAGGTAAACAAACTTGCTTGTGTTCTTTCTCTTCTCTCGCTGTTTTCTAATGTTGCTTGTGTTTATAACTGTCATCCACATTAATATTGGTTGCTTGGTTAATTTGCTCCACACATCAAGTTTTTATTGGTGTGATTTTTAATGAATTCACAACACTAACACAATCAGTATCTGTTGCCATAGACAGTTATTAACTTCACCACTTAACATGAACCCAGCCAAATAGACTGACTAATTCAGAAGCAATTGTTGTGAATTTGTAATTTAACATAAACAAAGACTTCTCTTTCTTTTGGGTGGGGGGAGGGCCAAAATCCAACAATAGTTTACCTCAAAAGGAGAATAATTTCAGTGGTGTTCCGAACAAAATGATAATAATATCAATTCAGAGTTCCCATTATCAGGAAAGTTAGAAATTATTAATATCCACATAGTTTTCTTATAGTGAAATTATCAGTCAATTTCAAGAAATTCCTTCACATCTCTAATGGGAACAGCATGGCAAGTTGGTCAATACAAGCCATGCTAACAATATTAAAAAAAAAAAATTGACAATTGTAGGTGAGAAGATGCAAAAAATAAATGGGAGCAGACCAACTTGCCAAACTGCACAAATTGTAGCGAATCTTGGTAAGCAGAATTTCCATCTTAACATCAACTGTGTCTACCCACAGCAGTCACCACACCAAAAGAAAGAAAAAAAAGAGTAAAAGTGACTCAAGAGATTAGAAACCTATGGTTCCTGTAGAGAATGAGTGTCGTCTGACAAAAGGCTAAAAATAGCTACATCCTTAACTCTCCCTTTCACATAGGAATACTTTCTGAGTATACCCTCTCTAAGGAACCCAACCTTTTCCAAGACCCTCTGAGAAGCTTGATTCTCCATAGAAACAAAAGCTTGTATCCTAACCAAATCAGGGATATCCTTGAAAACTTGAGATACAGCAACTTTCACTGCTTGGGTGCATATACCTTGACCCCAATAGTTAGCAGCTAAAGCATAGCCAATCTCAGCCCTACACCTATCATCATCATCACCAGATCCAGCAGGAGAAATTGATATGAATCCTATAGTTTGATTGTCAATGCATATGGATCGAGTCCAAGGGTGAGGAATGCACACATCTTGGATGTAACACAAAGCTTGTTCCCTTGAAACAAAACTTTTCCGTCTAGTATAGTTTGTCACTCTATCATCACCTGCTACTAACATGAAATCGTCCACATCACTCAATTCGAATGGCCGCAGGGTGATTCTTGGCAAGTTCATTGCCATAGCTAGTAGTATACTGAATGAATCCAATCAACCAATCATGTATTTCTTTCTACTCTGTTTAGAAGGGAGTACTTTATTTATTTGTTTTTTTGACTGGAACTACCTTATTTATTAAAATAATGTATAAATAAAATGGAGCACGGGACAATCAATAAAAACAAACAATAGGCGGAATCTGGTACACAATATTATTGGGTTAGTTGGACAGTATTTTGTATTGGCTCACTGCGCCCATGTTGCCTTGGCTGTCACCTCACCATATAATTGATTATTAGTGTATGATATATCCTTATCTTGATTATATATGGACCACAAATATAGTTTTTTTTTTTAAGATATAGTTTATGTTGAACCAATCATTTAATAATTTACATATGATTATGTTAAACTATTATTAAGGCCATTGTATACAACCAACCCAGTTATTATATACTATAGAGGAACTTAAATTATCGGCAAGGAACTTAAATTATCGGCAAGGAACTAAAATCAACCAAATTCAGACACATCCCTTCATATCATGACCAAGTCCATTGAATTATCAGATCCCTTTCTCATCTCAATATTATACAAATTTTAAGTAAAAGCTAATAATATCAACAATTTAAAAAAAACAGTGAATTCATTTATAACAGCCTTGACGGTTTAAAATATAAAGTACAAATCAATATTGCAATAAAAGAAACTTTGTTTCCTCGTGTCTTGACCAAGTTTGTTGAAAAGAAAAAAAGGGTATAAAATATGGATAGCATCCCTAATGAATATACTCTGGATATAGAGAAACAAAGCCTAGCAGCTAGACGAACAGATGCAATAGCAATACATGAATATAATAAGCATACTGACTGGTAATACAACAAATACTTAAAACAAAATGGAAAATGATAAAGCTTATGAAAGAAAGGTTGCAAGACGTGAAGAAAATGAGGTGGCATATTGTGGTTGGGTGAACCATTTTGTTAACCACATGTAAGGTTATCGATTCATGACTGCCACGTTCATATTCTTCCATTTCGTATGGGGTTTTCATCATAGAGAATAGTATTACTCAAACGAAGTTCATTATTTTTCATCAGCATGCAGGATATACAACAATTGTATAACTTGTATTGCCTTAGCCCTTAAGGCTTTGTTTGCAAGTTTGGAGGGGAGGGGAGGGCTTTAGAAAAAAAGAAAGAACAAGTGGAAAGAATAGAGTTTTGGAAAGGGGAGGGCTTTGGGGGCTTTAGTTTTCTTCATAATACAAAATACCCCTAATTTGAGGGAACTAAAAAATTATACTAGAGGAGAATTTTAGAGGGTTCCGGAGGGTTTATATACATTTTTCAAATTCAATCTATGCTGTTATAATATTCTTAAAATTAAAAATATATTAATTATAAGCATTAATTTACAATCCTCTAAAACAATACTTTCAAAAAATGTGAAAGATTTCTCTATTTTTTCCTATATTTCCCACCCCTCATAACCCTACCCTACCCTACCCTCCAAACTGCCAAACAGAGCTTAGTATACAAATTAGCATCATAACAAAGGAATGAACGTAATCGGAAATCAAGATAATATAGCGGGAAACAAACAGGGTTAAAGTTAAACAAAAGAGTATCAGAATCAAACTTCAGACAAAGGATCTTAAGAAGCATATACTAAAGACATCATAAAATGCAAATTGATCAACTTCCGAATCCCATCACACGAAAAATATCACATTGAAAGTAAATCTTACCTCCTCTTGAAATCTCTGAAGCATGAGGCGTTTCTGTTCAAGATCAGTAGAGTAAGCATCCAACTGACCTTGACCTAATATGGGAGAAGCCCATGTCTGACCCTTGTCTCTCTTATTCAAAGTTATATGCATTATGTCGTCCTCTGCAGTTCAAGTTAAAAAAATAAGAATCAATCGGCGAACTAAACTTTTTTTGAGAATGCAAATAATATTACTCACAACAACACTAAGTACAAGGTGTACAACGAGTAGATAAAAGGATTACAACGAGCCAGTACAGGACCATTACAACATTAATCACCACCTAAACCTTAATACACAAAGCTTCCTATTCACCACCAGTTTCCTTTTCCACATAAAACAAAGTAACAGTCTAACAGAGCTTTCTAGCTTTTGATAACACATAGAATACTACTGAAAATTGATTGTACCAAGCAAGATCACTCCCAACCCCCCACAAGACCGGACCCCAATCACCAAAAACCTGTTCATATGCTGCAAAATTCTGCAGGTTATGCCTCAGAAGATTGCAAGCCTCGCCTCATTAGTGCACAGTGCAAAATTCTGCAGTTTACATCCAATCCAAACCACCTCAAGGATACAAAGGCAGACCACAAGCATATCAAGTAAAGTTATGAACTTTTACAGAAGAGGAACGTCAGAATCTCTCTAGCACTCGAGAGAATAATTCAGTTCCAAACAAAGAAAGCTTAGCACCATCATTGATCTTCGATCTGATATAAATCCTACAACCATTCCAACACACCTCTACAAATTTTCTCAGAACAGAAACGCTAAATCCAGCCTCCAGGTTCAAAACGCTCCAATATTTACACTATTAAACAATTTGACTCCATTTCCAACCAACTATCTATCGCTTACCACCCCCAAACAACTCAGTGAATTCTCAAACCCCTTATTTATTGGATAAATGAAATTCTCTTGATTTGGTTTTAAGAACCTTCCAAGATAGAATCTTTGTCCCCCAAACAACTTTCTCACAATCAAAACAAACTTACCCAATTAATCTTTGTAGCACCGACACTTCTCATGAAAAATGTGTCTCGTGTCCAACACGGCATGTGATTACGTTCAATCAGTTCATTTTTTTCAAAAAATTTACCGGTGTTGGTGTGTCTGTGTCTGTGTCAGTGCTTCATAGCAATTAATTTAAAACCCAAATTAAATTATATTATTTCATTTTCAATTTTAATGAAAACAAAAACTTACCCGAATTAATTCCAAAACCAACTTAACATCATTCATAACACAACACAAACACATCACAACTATGAATATATTAGTTAAAGCAAAAACTTTTACGTACCTAAAGTCCAAAAAGAAGAATCTGTCTTCACCGGAGAAGTAAGATCATGCTGAAAAATCAAATAATCAAATCACACACATAAGCAAAACAATCATGACAAATTATACAAAATAATTAAAGCAAAAAGGAAATTAGGGTTACATTGAGAAATGGAGGATTGCCTTTGATACCAAGTTCAATATGCTTAGACTGAATCGTACAGTAAAATAGCTTGGAATGAACATTAGGAGGAAGATTGATGTAAATATTGACCTCATCTAGGGTTTGATCCCATTCAAACACTTTTTGACCTAAATTGAAGAAGAATGAGTTTGTTTGATTGAATAGAAATGGAATGGAATGAAATTGGAAAGATGGAAAAGAAAAGAAAAGTACCGTTGTGAAGGAATATGTGACGCTTTTCCGGTGCCAATTTTTCTGCCATTTTTGTAAACTCGTCTTTGATTTCTTCTTCTTCTGTGTTTGGTTCTTCTTTTGCACTGTTTCCTTTGTTTCTGAGAAAGAAGAAGCGCGTAGTGTTTTTCCGGTAAACAAATGCTTCTATTGATTCTGGAAAAATCTTACATTCTATTTAATTTAACAAGATCCACAAGTTTTATTCCATTTATTTTATTTTATTTTTAGTTTTGATTTTTTTTAGAGGATTTTTAGTTTTAGATATATTTGATCCCTAAAAAAAAGTTTTAGATATATTCGAATTTGTTTTTGAAAAAATTATATTTTTTATTTGTCAATATACCCTAACTCAATTGAAAATATTGAAATCTTAGGTTGTACAAATACTTAAAACAATTAAAATGCTGCAATACTCTAATATCTAAACACAAGTTTCAGCCAATGACATCATTTTGATAGTTGTAGATGTTCATGTCAGAAGTAGGTATTTAATTTACATGTCAAAAGTAGGTATTTAAAGTTGTTAATACTTAAGCCTTTGAATATCTAGTATCCCTTAGGAAAGAAGAATATGAAATGATTTAAGCATCCCTTAGGAAAGAAGAATATGGAGATAATATTGTTGGGATTAGGTTTCGTTAACTATTCATCTAATTTCCTTCCTTGATCAATGCGTACATCTCCTTTCGAAAATCTCAATCTCTCATAGATAACGAAAGATCCATTTTATCCTCCAACTTTTGATGTCTCACTCGGTTAGCTGATAGAATGGGATTATGTTATTATTGTGTGTGATCTTAAGGCTAGTTTGATGCCTCACAACTAGCATCTATAAATGCCCCTACCATGTCCTAATATCAAATAATCAATTTCAGATTGCATGTTGGAAAAGCATTAGGTGCGGAAATAGAAACATCAATATAACGAAACAAACTTATATATAATGATTTAGATAAAGTATTTATAGATGTAAGGATTATGCCAAAAAGTAGTGGTTCAAACTATATTCATAAGTTATGGATTGGATAGTGCAAATTTGCTTAGTGAGTTGTCTTCTCGCTTAGTAAATTACATTCCTTCACCTTGAAGCAATTGTCAATTGTATTGTCAAATGATCTAAAATTTGTTTAGACAAATAAAATTCACTTAACAAAAATTTTACATTTGTTTAACCAAATTAGAGCGCTAAGCCATTTTCTCAACATTTGGTTCTTCATGTTCTTTCAGCAATAACCCTACAAACAGTGGTGGAACCAGCAACATAGCTCAATTAGTTTATGTGTATTTATTTAGTTCTCATATTTGTGGTTCAAATCTCTCCATCAAAATATTTTTTCACTGCATTTTTTTAATAAAATACAAAAAATTCTCGCGAAATGCTAAAAATCTCGTGGCAGGGATCAAACTGAGGAAACAAAGCTCATGCGCGCTGATGACAGGTCATCTTACGTTATTTTTGGCATGTTTTTCAGAAGGTTTTAGCAGCAAAAAGGAGGAGTATTAGAACGATTGCCTATGATTTCGGGACTTTTGTAATATTTTTTATATTTGAGTTTGTAATTCTAGTTTTCCCGAAACATAACAATTTCAGGGGGTTTTTGAAGTAATTCATTAAAAAATCATGCAAATCGACAAATCAAAAACAACTGAAGATCTGTGAAGACTTTAGGAAGACCAAGAATGAAGATTCAACAGGCCTCAGGAGACTTTACAGTGGGAGGAATTCTGTTCCAAAGTTCCGAGGCAAGTTATTTGAAGAGAAACACCTAAAACGACGGAAAATCAAAGAAAGTGGGCCCGGACAGTAGCACCATGCGCCTAGGGCATGACCTGAGGCCCTCTCACATGCACCTAGCATGTGTGCTGTGCGCCCCGAGCATCCAAAATGTGTGGGGCGCAAGCGTCTTTTCCTGCTTTTTTGTGGGTAAAGGTCGCACATTTAGCCCAAACATGTTGAAGCAAAAATCTTTTTTATGAATGTTTTAATGATAACAAACCTTATGGAATAAATGATAAGTTTTATGAATGGTGATCTACTGACGTTTGCACTTGAGTTTTTGTTAAAAGAACATGAATCAGATAAGTGTATAAACTAGAATCCACTCACATCAATAAGTTCATTATATCTACACAACAATGAAAGAATGAGTATGTCATCAGTTGAAACAACAATATCAAATCTCCACGAAGATTCATAGCTCAAGAATCATGTGGAAGAACTTGAATCATGTTGGAAGAACTTACATCACAAGCTATACAAGAATGTGCTTGAAGTTATGTGACAAAACTCATATTGAGTTTTGTGTTATATGATTTGAAGATCCACCATGGATAAACAAGATAAAAGAAAATATGCATACAAGTTATGAAAATTCTCATAATCTCCTCAGAGTATCACACTTTCAAAGCTTCTAAAGAAAAGAAGTTCAGAGTTCAAAATGTTCATATGAACAGAGTTCAGAATGTTCATAAGAATAGAGTTTAGAATGTTCATATGAATGAAGTTCATAATGATCATGAACATTAACCCATAATATTTCCATAAATAATAAAGGATTACTTCATGGATCAACAAGAATATTTAAAGTCATCTGTTACAAGCAATGATGAACTAAATGCAAATAAATATTCTTTTTGACTTCAAAGAAAAAATCATCTTGTTTGTCAAAACAAATGATCTCTCATTTATATGCTTGAAGTAGTTTTGAATGGAATAAATAATAACCTTCATAAGGTTCAGCATAAAGTACATCTGTCAAATAGGCAGGAACCCAGAAGAAACATTATGAAGTTCATATGAAGAACCCAGAAACATTATGAAGTTCATAGGTATGAACCCATGAAGAGTTCAGAAGGTTATTCGGAAGGTTGGTCAGAAGGTTCGTTAGAGCAAACCTAGAAATCAATGTCCACACCAAGAACATGTAAGAATAGATGTGACATAAACATATCATATGCAGAGAAGGATTTCGACTTTGGATCAAGAAATCATTAAAGGCATCTATGGTGATTAAAGGATTAATGGACTTTGATAGTTCTTGGTATTTGTGCGTTCTTGAGTGATTAACCAAGACACAAACAAAGTATAAATCAAACCAAGAATCAAGTGATCAAAGAACATTAAAGCTTATGAACTCAGTCAGAGTTCAGAAGGTTCGAAGATAGTTCAGAAGGTTGTTCTTAAGGTTTATCAAGAACAAGCCCATAAATATATGAACATTATCAAGAACATTCAAGGCTCACATGACATAAATAAAAGTCCAGAAAAGTACTATGACTTTAGATCAATCAAGGATTAAAGACATATTTGGATAAAAGTCAAAAAGCATATTCATTGTTCATTATAGACTTATGAACAATTGAATTACAAACATTAGGAATATTCCTCTAAGAATATCATCCTAGATGTTACATACACTGCACTTCATTGATGTTTCATTATTAGGATTTGATTACATCAAATGGAAGTTTTACAAATCATCATAAGTGAAACAAAAGGAACATTCTGATGATCAGAATGTTCAGCTCATCACATGCTTTAAATTGTGAACAGTACAATAGGTAAAAAGCAAAAGCAAAAGCAAAAAACAAGTCCAAAGTCAGATTCAATTAGAATTAGACATATAAGGGAGCAGGTACTATTAAGTATCAGAATATCCCCTAAAGCATGGGCTTGAAGTGACAAATCCACTTTTCTCTCTCTTGCACAAGTTCCAAGACCAAATATGAAAAGACATTATCCAACAACATTATGATGTTAGTGGAAAATCCACTACTTATGGATAATGCCCATAAACTCATATGAAACGCATATGATGAACCCAGAAATTCATCTGACATTCATACATAATGAACCGAGATGAAGATCATCAAGAACACAACAACATTCTGAGTTCAGAATGTTCACCCAAATTTTCAAGTAAAAGTCAGTGGGGCCTAGGACACATGGCACATGACCATTAGTCACCCTCCAACGGCTACAAGACCCCAAGAACTCTATAAATAGAAGTGAAAGGTTCAACATTACTTGCACCATTGCAAAGCAACAAGAAAAATAACAAGAACATTGTTGTGAAGCTTTAACAATAAAATTGATCATCACTGAGATTCTAAGAAATCTTTTGAAGTGTAAATCAATTATCTCTTATCTTGTTTAAAGATAAACTTCCCCCTCCATTTTTCTCTTGTCTGATTTCAATCATTCAAACTCCAAACAAATTGTAATGTCTCATCTAATTTTAGGGGTACTAAAGTGTTAGTTTGAGCAGAAGTTGTAAAATACTAAGTGGGTAACTTAGCAAAAAGGTACAAGCCTACTGAGGCTTAGAGAATACAATTGTTGTAATTGTTCAGGTGAACAATATGGTAAGGTGCATGATTTGAGAGGTTATCTCAAGCATCATATTGGAAACTCTCACAAGATTGTGAAGAGTGGACTAACCCACTTTTAGTGAACCACTATAAATCTTTACATGTTCTTCTTCTCTTCCTATACTCTTTACATACAGTATACATTACACACACAAACACATTTATTTACTTAAACTGTTTTTGCATAAACATTTCATAATGTTATGAAGCCATTCTACTAACTTAAGTATTCCAAGTCAACAACTTGAGAATGAATTTTAAGTTACATATTTTATTTTTAAAGGGTCACAATTCAAACCCCCCATTCCTTGTGACTATTTTATCTACTTCAAAACCCAGGTAGAAACTCTCACTATAAATACCAGCCTTCCTCATTCAGAATTTCTCGTTCAGAGCTGGAGCAGTTCAAGAGGATGGCAATTCTAGAGCTTCGGAGGAGTTTCTATCTTCTCTTAATTTTCTAGGGTATGTTTTTATCATTAGTAATTTGTTTTTAATTACCATGTGAAACTAATTCTTTTTAGGTTAGAGTTATAATATGAACCTCTATTTATTTTTGTTGATATTTATTTAATTTAATGTCATTTATATTTTATTTATTTTCTGTTCGCTATTATGTTTTATTAGGAATTTAGTTTACTTTTGTAGTAGCGTAACCCTAAATTAGATACTTAGGTTGTGACAGGGCCTAATATTGATATTACTATCCTGATGCTTATATCTTGATATTTATATCTTGCTATTAATATCTATTTGTCTATGAAGTAATTAGTTATAACTAGCGAAAGATACCGAAAGCGAGTTGACCATAATAGTAAGTACTTAGGAGGTGACATCACTAATATTGAGTAAAATCTGCTGAACCTAGGAGGTAACTGGTTAATAATTAAGGAAACAAGTGTCTGCTTGAAGGAAATAAGCCTTAACCTAGTATAACCATTCTCTTAAACCCTTGGTAAGGTAGACCCTGATAGGGCTTCTCGTTTGTAAAACTACTAAGTGTGAGAGAGTGTGTTATGAGTGTCCTAAGATTCATAGATGGATAGACCTACATGAACCTTGGCTTTCATTGCCTTGGAAAATCTTGAAAAGCCAATTTAAGTCTATGCTTTCAATTACCTTTGAGGTGGTAAGACCACACACGTAAGCATCACCGTGTGACCAACAGGTGCAACCAAACATTTGAGAGATAAACCTAGTCAACGGAGATAGTATAGACCCCACATGTAAGGATCACCGTGTGATCAACAAGTGCAGCTTGACGACCGACTGGGTTAGTAACGTCCTAACGGCCTGATCACTTGTATAGTTTATCTAAGATAAATAAACACGACATTATTGTTATTTAATATCCAACAATATAAATTGAGAGATTCGAAGAATCCTAACCGCTACTTACTTTTCGGCAACCAAAAACAGGTAACTTGCTCTGTTGCAAACAGAGAAAAATTGCAAATCTCTAACCCTTTTACTCTTTTTATTTCATCGCCAACTTAAAATAAGTAACGCGAATTGTTTGGACGAAACGACAATCCCTGTGGATACAATACTCTACTTATCACTTCATTACTTGGTAAACGATTTGGTACACTTTCCTAATCCGCACATCACGCACGCTGCCTTACCACTACCCTTGATGTAAATGCTTGCAATATAGACACAAATTTTAATATATATATACACACACACACTATAACTTTTAGGTAAAAATATGTATATATACCCATTAAAAATGAAAATTTTGGGACTTTGGAGAGGCCATAGCCCTCCTCTGTCCCTACATAGCTATGCCACTGCCTACAAAATATATGGAATTTGTTCAAACTAGTTGTATTGGCTCTCAAAAGCTAGTTTACCGATATTTAAGAGATTCCAAATTTCAATATTTTTTCAAGAAAAAAGTAATTTCCAAAGCATAGCATTAGACATGTATATTCGTTCATGTTAGAATAAAAACAGTTAGTCATGTTCAAATTACAAAGAGGAAATCAATCACACTACAACAAATTTAACATATAAAATACACAATAGCCCCCATTATGTCCACAACTAAATTATGAGTCTTACAAAATCTTGATGATATGGCTATGAAAGGTGTCGTCATTAGTTATCTAGAAGGTGTGAATGTTTACAAATTGTGGAAGATAGAACCTAGTGGAGAATAAAAAAATCATGATAAACAGAGATGTTACTTTTCATTTAACACATATTAGGATGAAAAGGAAAGACTCGCGGCAAAAGTGTTTCACTCAAGTTGGGGGATCAACTACAATGAGATATTCTAGCCGGTGGTGAAACATTGTTCAATAAGGGTACTTATGGCTATCGTGAATCAATATAATCTTGAGTTGGAACAAAGGGTTGTGGAGACCGCTTTATTACATCAAGACCTTAAAGAAATAATCTACATGGAACATCTAGAAGGTTTTATGGAGAACAAGTCTAAGGGCTGTCTTTTAAAGAAATATGTGTATGGTTTGAAGCAAATCCCAATGCAATGGCATCGTCGGTTTGATGAATTTTTGTTAAAGACCGTATTTGTGAAAAACGGGCATGATTCTTGTGGTTAAATGTTGAAGAGCGATGAAAAATTCATTCTCTATCTTCTTATATATGTGATCAAAGAACTCAAGGAGATATTAAATGATGAATTTGACATGAATGATCTTTGTGTAGGAGAGAGAATTCTTGAAATGGATATCGTATGAAACTAGCTAAAAGGTGAATTGTTCTTGTCACAAAATGGTTACTTGAAGAAAGTAGCAAAGCAGTTTACAACGAGTGATTCTAATCTCGTTAGCTATCATTTGGGTCATCACACAAAGTTGTCGGTTACGCAATGTCCTCAAATCCGATGATGAGGAAAAAAAGATCCTTAATTACTCCCTATGTAAGTGGAGTTGGAAGCATCATGTATGACATGGTTCGTAATAGGCCGTACTTTTCTTATGTGGTTAGCATAGTGAGTTTGTTTATGGCAAATCCGAATCAAGTGCATTAACAAGCTTTAAATTTGTTGTTGAGATACTTGAACGGGTAACTGAAAGTTGGTTTTAAATACACAAGAACAACTCAAGAGAAAGACGCTTTGGAGGGGTGTATTGATGTGTACTATGTGTGCAATGTCGACATTAGAAACTCAAGCGGGGTACATTTCCCTTATTGAAGGGGTCAAGGAGACCATATTGATGAAAGTGGTGATTGATGAGCTAGAAATTGCTCAAGCGTGTGTGAAGATGCATTTAGATAATCAAAGTGTTACTCACTTGGCTAATCATGATAGAACAAAACATATTGACATTCGTTTTAACTTTGCTAAAGACATGATAAAATCGAAGGAAATTGTGGTAAAAAATTGTTTCGGAAGAAAATATGGCGGATGTGTTCACCAAGTCACTACCTAGGTCAAAGTTTAAGCATTGCTTGGACTCGATTTGTTGAGAGTAATTCGTTGATGCAGAGAAAAGCGAAATGGTTGCTAGTTAATTGGCATCACCATCTTTTTTAAAGGAAATTAATGTGGAGGATTGTTGTTGTGCCTTATTATCGTGAGGTGATAGCACGAGATCAAAACACGATTGTTAAAGAGTTTTTCTTCGAGCCGTTTGATCCTAGAAAATCGTAAGGCGAATTTTGTAATGGTTAGAAATCACAAGGCATAGGCTATAGATCATGGGTGAAATTTACTCGTAGTTTGAACCACAATTTAAACATCCTTTCATGTTTTTGTTGTGTAATTTTGAGAGGCCAAAAGATGGAACTTTTAGAGAAATAATAGTTTAAAAGTTGAGTGCTTTTGAGTGAGATTCTTGGATTGGGAAACACTTTTCATACATCTTAGGTAGTTGAAATTTCAGTAGAGGAAGAATCAAAACTTTTTTTTCTTTTTCTCTTAGGATCTTCTATGTGAGTTGAGTGACTTGAAAAATGGGTATATATATTAGGGATTGTTTTATGTGAGCTCTTGGATCTAATTTCAGGTAACCTGTTTATATCACTCATTTTATAGCGGGTTGAAGAGTTGTTCTTTCCCCTAGTTGAAGAGTTGTTCTTCCCCCTAAAGATAAGTCATATTGGACCAAACTGGATAAACATCAATGGTTGATTCATATATTCTCTTAACTTTGTTCTCTGATTATGCTTATCGATTTGTTTTGCACTTAATTACTAGGTCTTGAGACTAATTATTAATTACAATCGATCTTTGTTCCACACATTTAAATTTATTAATGTGATTGAAGTTCAAATTCTCAGCATAGCAAACCATTCTTTGTTGTCATCCTAATCCCTGAACCCCAGACATGCCAATGATGCCTTTACCTATAATATTAGCTAGTAATAGAAGTATACTCCCCTTCTACCGACTTGTGCAACAGAAAGAATCTTTGACAATTTAAATAGTAGATCAAAAGGGGTAGTATATGATATAGAAATTGCATATCAACGAAGTACTAATTGGAGAATAATCGCATCCAACTAACTACTAGTCTAATACGTACCTAATCACATATCTAACTAACAAGTAACAACTAACTGTGTAAACTAACAACCAACTAAACCTAACGATATTAAACTATTGTGATGTCCAAAATTCTTTTCATTGCCAAAAGACAAGTGTTTTAATTTTATACTCTAAACAATATATAATAAAATAATGGTATCCTCTTTTCCATTTTATTTTCTTAGAATGAAGATTTTTTTATTTTTTTTGGTCAACCTTAGAATGAAGACTTTAATCACTGAGGAAAAAAAGCGAAAATCACTCTGATTTCTCATAAAGATAAAAGTAACTTTTAACATATGAGAAAAATAAGGAACAACTTGGTCCATACTTAAACTACTGTTAGAAAATAGACAATTAAGTTCTCGATTATAATTAAAAAGAGAAAATTCGGTATTACCTTTTGTCTCTTTTTAATTATTATTAAATGATCTAATTTACATACAATTTTTAAATTTTTTTATGGTAGTTTAAGTAGAAACTAACAAACCAGATTTTAAACTTAGTCAAATCATCAACAATTAATTTGCATTTCGAAACACATGGGACTAAAAGAAATTCTAATAACAATTTTCCCCTCTTAAAGTTGATAGCTTAAAATTGGGGAGGGATTTGCCTAACTTTTATAAATTAGGGAAAAAGTGTAATTAAATAAGTAAAATGCATTTGACCCTAAAATGTATAGTCAAGAAAATAAAGATAGTTGAAATCATCAAAATTTAATTTGCCTTCTTTGATAATGAGAGATTAACTTATTAGTCATCGAAATTTTCACCGCCAAAGTAATGTGTATACACATAAATGCGGGTGCATGTTTTTTTTTCGGCTTTCGCACCGGTTTCCGATCCATCAAAGGTGGACGACTAATCCGGCTTATGCGTAGAGACATGCACACTTACCAAACGTTGTTTCTCGTGGGAATGCGGGTGCAAGTTTAAATGAATAAGATCCAATAGATGGAGCTAGTTATCTTATTGTGGTGAATCAAAGTTCGCATTTCTATGAAGAGGTGCCGTTTTAATTATCGGCTCCCCCTAGGAGATGTTGACTTCACTATCACTATCGGGATACATAGTGAACCTACAAATAAAGTAATACATATAAATAGGTTGCTTGTAATTAGCTGTAACCGCAGCGCCAACATTGCAACGGCCAAGGGGCACAAGCTGCCGGTTGAGTTTGGAACTCAAAAAACTCCTTATTGCCTACGACTATCTCCAATAACAAATTGAGTTTAGGTTAATTTTATTCAATCATATAAAGTACATATTTGTAACCATTTTATAGAACTCAATAAAATAACACACTCATGTCTCTTATTTCAACAACAACTAGCATCAATCCTACTTTGAATATTCAACTTAAACCATAAGTTTCATGCTACATATAACTATATGCCAGCCCAGAAACACTCCTCAAAAGAAGTGCATTAATAGTCAAATTCTAGTTCACATTATTGTAACACACTAAATTCAAAATACAGATAATGAGGCACCATATTCATTTATTCACTCCTATAAAAATGGTTCAACACTCATTAGCATTCATAACACCCCTTATGAAAATGGCAGCTACAAAGGAAAAAAATAATGTTGCCATAATCTTTGGGGTCACCGGACTTGTTGGGAGAGAGTTAGCTAAAAAACTACTTTCAGAATCTTGGAAAGTTTTTGGTATAGCAAGAACTAATCAAGAGACACAACCAAACATCCTTTCAAGCCCTAATTACAATTTCATCTCTTGTGATTTGCTTAACCCTTTAGAAACTCAAAAGAAGCTATCTTCATTACAAGATGTGACACATGCATTTTGGGTCACATGGGCTAGCCAATATCCATTAGACACACAGGAAAGTTGTGACCAAAACAAAGCCATGATGTCAAATGCTTTGGATTCTTTGCTCACAAATGCAAAGAATCTAAAACATTTTTCACTTCAAACAGGTACAAAGCACTATGTATCACTTCAAGCCCCTTTTGATGAACAAAAGAAATTGTACTATTACAATGAAGAGTTTCCAAGAATAAGTAGAAGCTCAAATTTCTACTATGCATTGGAGGATTTACTTGTGGAGAAATTGAATGGTAAGGTTTATTGGTCAGTGCATAGGCCTGGTTTAATATTAGGAAATTCAATTAGGTCATTTTATAATTTTATGGGTAGTTTATGTGTTTATGGGTCTATTTGTAAGCATTTGAACACCCCTTTTGTGTTTGGTGGAACAAAAAAATGTTGGGAGGAGCCTTACATTGATGGATCAGATGCTAGGCTTGTAGCTGATCAACATATTTGGTCAGCTACAAAAAGTGCTATAGTTTCTAATAATGGACAAGCTTTTAATTCAATTAATGGCCCAAGTTTTACTTGGAAGGAAATTTGGCCAATTGTTGGGAAAAAACTAGGGGTTATAGTTCCTCAAGAAATGTTTGTGGAAAACTTTTGGTATTCAAAAGCTATGATTGAGAAGCAACAAGTTTGGCAAGAGATTGTGGAGGAAAATGGGTTGGTTCAAACAAAAATTGAAAATTTAGCTAGTTGGGAATTTTTAGATGCTTTATTTAGATTCCCTATTAAACTTATGGGGAGTAGAGATAAAGTTGATGATCTAGGTTTTGGAGCAAGGTATAGGACATTGAATTCAATATTGTATTGGATTGATTGTATGAGAGATGAGAAGGTGATTCCTTAATTAGAGTCTTGTTGCAATATCTATTTGACTTTGATTTGGAGTGTTTGGTATTAGAAATTTATGGAGCACCACAAAATGGCTTTTTCATAAATAAATCAGTGGCAACGTGTTGTTTGCATGTGCTTGTTAAAATTTCCCTTTATTGTTGCTTACTTTTCTTTAGTTTTCTATAGTTTCTATAATTTAATAATGTACATACCTTCTTTTGTACGTCACTTAATTTTGTCTATAAGTGGGGGAATGGTTTTTATTTTTTTTGAAGGAAAGTGGGGGAATGGTTTTGTCTTCTCCATGCATTGGCAATAATATAATATTTGGCAATAACTTCATACAAATTCTATTTTTTCTTCTTTCAACTGTATTCATTTGAACATAATAAAATAAATTATATAACTAACTATACACGGTTTATTTATGGGTACAGGTAGTATTTTTATTGCAGGGTACAGGACACATCTAGTTGTTTTTTTGTCTTTTCTTGTAGCCAAATATACTAGTTGTTTTTTGTCTTTTCTTCTAGCCAAATATAAAAAAATGAAATGGTTTTAAAATGGAGGTCAATGCCATTAGAAAAGTGAAAACCCTATTTTTTCATCACAATATACATCATCACCTTTGTATATGATTTTAAAGTGTGTAGATTATGTTAAAGGGAAGCCTGTTTTACTTTTGAAGTTTCACAAATTAATTGAATAATTTGCTGAAATAAAAATTTCCCTTTTCAATTTAGTTATGTTTCACGAGACCATATACTACGGGAGCGGATTCCATCCCGTAAAATCTTTCTGCAGTTTTCTACCGTTTAAAATCTAAACCATTATCCTTCAAAAAAAAGGGGAATTAGTTACTTTAGTCCCTGAATGGGAAAGGAGTAGTCACTTTAGTCCCTGAATGCAGAGAAATTGCAAAACAGTCTCTGAATGTAGACATTGTTGGTTAATTTCAGGGACTAAAGTGACTAACGGAGTCTACATTCAGAGTCTAAATTGACTAACAGAGTCTGTATTCAGGGACTAAATTGAATAACATAGTCTACATTTAGGGACTATTTTGCAATTTATCTGCATTCAGGGATTAAAGTGACGATTCATTTCCTATTCAGGGACTAAAGTGACTAATCTCCAAAAAAAAAAAATCTAAACCATTAAGTACATTATCTCTCTTCATTTTGATATTTAATTCCTTACATGTATTTATTATTTAATGGCTAGGATTACACAGTCACCGGAGAGGATCCAATCCTATGTACTACAACCATCCCTAATCATTGATTTAGAATTAGGAGCCCATAAGTAAACACAAATGATAATCATACATATCTGTGAATATCACAAAATCCGTTAAATAGGCAAATATCATGATAACTGTATAGATATGGGAAACCATGCGTAATTTTTTCTATCCAGCGGAGCAAATAGCGGATATGCATGTATATACTTTCATTTGTCTCTTTAAAAACTACTGCAACTACATTATTAATAGAATTTGTAGTGAATTCTAACAAATAATCATATCAATAAAACTTTGTTGTGTGGAGCAAAGCAAGTAATAATCAATAAGTAAAATAGTTTTAAGCAGCAACAAAATAGACTTAGATCTAAGTGTGAAGCAACACCACAAGCATATTCAAAATATCAAAGATAAGAAAGAAGAGAAGGAAAACAACACACCAATATTGTTACCTTGTTCGGCTAAAAAATGACCAACTTTGAAGGAGAGAACAACTCTCTCATCCACTGTGATAAAAATGATATAAATAGGTTACAAGAAATTATCTTAAAAGCTCGCAACGAATAAATTCCCTAATTTCTACTCATTTTTTATGTCATCCACACACACAATGAACCCTAAAAAAACACTAAAAAAAGCTTTATGATCCTTCCTCTAATGAGATATCACTTTCCAAGGTGTTTACAAATGTTTCCTGACCCAAGAAAAAACTCTCACCAAAGACACTCAACCATAAAGTTTCCTCATTTAGTTTCTCAAGTTTCTTTATCTTCTCGCTCTCACAAAAAATGAAAAATGAAGTTTAGATAATGCACAGAACCTGAGGAAATCATGCCACGATTCCATTCCATTGTGCCACGATTTGCAAGTTCGTACATAGTACGAACTGACCATTATCCAAAAATTGTGTCACGATTTCTTCTCTTTGTGCCGCGATATATGTCGAGGCAAACTCCAAATTTCTAAGCCAAATCGTGCCACGATTTCTCGAAATCATCATGATTTTTTATATACTTTAATCATGAATTTTGAGTCATTTACAACAGAATTACTATTACAACAATTTACAACTACACGATTAGGAATTTACTACATGTTTTAATATCTTCATTATTTCTCCTCTAAAATCATTTCACAGGGTTCTATAGATTCTCCCTTATCTCTCATGTTTCAAACATGCAACCTTAACCAACCTCTCTCATTTAATTTTCATCAAATTCCAAAACCTTCACCTCTTTATGCTGGTTTCAGCACGAGAGAATCATAATCTTGTATACTATGTAGCGTTGAATGATTACAATTTGACTCTACAAAATCATTAGAATTGAGCTAAAATTTCAAACAACTAGACTCTAACCCGTACGATGTACGGATTTTGTAGAGTTTCATATATAAATATCAAACTGGCTATATTATTAATTTTAGAGTTACATTCAAAGTCATAGAAACAATCAATTAAGTGAGGATTGAGATTGATTGACATGTAAAATATCAAAAAAGTAAATTAGAAACATTCAGTTTGCATCAACAAAAATGAAAATGAGATCAAACATGGAAATAAACACAATAAAAATGAGTGTTAGTGGCTTAAATAAAAGGCATTTAGGATTGCATATCCATTTTAGAATCAACAATGTTTCAATAAAAATGTTAGTGGTCTAGTGGTAAAAACTCAGAGGAGTTGTCATGGGTACCTAGTTTGATTCCTTGCAAACCTTTTTTCCAAAAAAAATATTTAGTCCCGTCAAAAAGGGCGGGATTAGGGTTGATGGGAATACCTTTATAGAATTTCTTAAATTTCAACATATAATCTTGATATGCAAAATCGACATGTTTTACAATGTTAACATTTCTTCATAATAAACAAGATGAGAAAAAATATTAGAAAAATAACAACAAAATTTGGATCTTCTTGAAAGACAAATTGTGCATTCTAGATTCTCCTATATATACTCAAACCTTCCCTCTTTTTTCACAACTCTTTGCCACTCACACTTTTACTTTACAACCAAAATTCAAATTCAAATCCAAAAACAATTCAGAAGAATGGATGATTTACAGATTCAATAAGAATCCATGTTGATCCCTAACAAACTGAAACAATCCATGATTATTCCAACATCATCAATGCTTGATCATCATCACACTCACAACAACTCTGTCAAACGCCGTTCACCATCAACATCATCTGCTCACCAACCATCATCCAAGAAGCATTCTTTCAACGCAAGCAATCTCACCTGTAATGGCTTCTCCGCCATTACACTTCCTTTCAGTCTCCGTGGTAATGCTCTTTGCGGCTGTGTCTCCGATCCATGCACCTTGCCGGATCAATCCATGCTGGTTAAAGGGTCGTCAGCTGCTTTGCCGCCTCTGCCTCCGATCAGGAGATGTATATCTGAAGTTATTGATCCTTCGGAGGTTAAAGAAGCAGTTGCTTGTTATTTGAACTCTGCTGAAAAAACCACCCCTGAATCTGATTCAATGGTATGTGTTGAAATTTGTGTTTCTTGCTGAAAAAGTAATCTTTTTTTTTTTTAATTTGGAATCATGGGTTTTGTTTTTTTTTATAGAGGCTTAAAAGGATGAAGGATCGGTTAAAAGAAATGAAGAAAGTGTGGGATGAAGTTATGGAAGACAAGGAAGAAAATGAAAAAGAACAAGAACAAGAAGAAGAGCCCTCTCCTGATTGTGAAGATGAAAAAGATGAAAAAGAACAAGAAGAAGAGCCCTCTCCTGATGCTGAAGATGAAAAAGAACAAGAAGAAGAGCACTCTCTTGAATCTTTTGTTGCTGAAGATGAAAAAGTCATATCTCAGGTATATGTCTTGAATCTTGGAGTGTGATTGTCTTTTCTATTGTAATCTTCAATGTATTTGGTTCTTTAATTGGTACTTACAAGTTATGCTCATAAATTTATCAATTTATTCTTATTTATATGAATATCCTAGTTGCACTTACTTAATTATGTAGGATCTGGGGGTTATGGGAAGGTATTGAATTTGATCATAGTTTCAATTGTAATCATAGTTTATGTGCAACAATTTTAACAACTCAATTATGTAGGATCTGGGATTTATAGGAAGGTATTGAATGTTTCCTTGTTTGTTCACTTAATTTCTCTTCTGTAATTAAGCAATAGTCATATACATTAATGCTAGTAAGTAGCAGTGTTGTCGATGACAGATCATGGAAAATAGTGGCACTGGTTTGTTCAAATTCGGATATGCTATAGTACTATAGCCGCTATTTGACAACAATTTGTACTAAACCGTGTATCATAGAATAATAGTGTTTTATTCAAATTTTACTGCGCTATATTGCCACGTAAGCCACTATTTGACATCACGGGTGCGTAAGACTGTCTACTCACACATGCACAATTTTGTAGTAGGTTATATCAGAATGTCTGCACAAATAAGTAGTATCTAGACTTCCTCGAAATCTAGCCAAAACTGTGGTCGTGACACCGTTGTAGACACCTCGAAATCTGTTATATTGTGCCTGCAATTGCTGTTGCGGGCCGCAGTTAAAAACCAATGTTTGTGACGATTCTTGATATTTTGTAGAAAATCACAATGAAGAGTGATTAATGCAGCTACAATTTCGGTGGTGATTTAGTTATTATGGCGATAACAAGTTAAAACTATATATATGACTCCTAGACTAATTGTTGTTTCATGCTTAATGAATTCACTATGTTTTTGTAGGATGAATTGGGAAATGATTATGAAGAAGCTGTCAGTGTAGAGTGGGTTGATAAGTGCTTAAGCCTTACTTTCAAGTGTCCATGTGGCAAGGGATATGAGGTTCTAATCTGTGCAAACAATTGTTACTACAAGTTAGTGTAGAAGAATCAATGTATATATTTGAACATCACTTACATTTGTTTAGTAAATAACTGTTACATTACTTACATTTATGATACTATTGTCAATCATAGTAGCTTCTACTCTTATATATCTATAACTACATTCTTCAATCATCTCCTTTGGAAATTCAATACTTTAACTGAGAAAGCAAAGCAACCAAAGAAGAGTATGGTGAAGCAAACAAGCACAATTGCTGATATCAACACTGATGAAACTCCATTAATTGTCTCATCATACCCTAGAGAAACAGATAGATACTGTTTCACACTGCCCTTAAATCCTGGCCCCTCAATTATATCTTCTACATCTCCAAATTGAGATGTCAAAACCCCGCGTAGTGTCCAAGAAAGTGGGCAGAGATAATGGAACCAAAGCCAATATGTAGGAATATACTGAAACAATGCAAGACTCATTAGCATTAGGGCCAAAATACTATTGTTTTTTTTTATAAGTATAAATATTCAGATTGAGATCCCTTGCGACCCCTACAAGGTGCAACGACCGTGGAGACTATTAGATCTAGCGAGAGAAAACTAATGATCCCCCCGCAGTCATTACACCGTGCAACGGTTGTAGAGGATCCTTGTAATACTTTTATTTATTTTACTCACCGGTTTTGGAACCATAAAACCTGCGACAAGATTCCATAGAGAGTAAAATGCAGAAGAAGTTACAGCTGCGAGGTGTTGAGTTGGTGTAACACCAATAGCCATTATGCCGTAAAAGGTGAAATAGGTAAATGTGAGGAACATGAACACAAGATACATCAAAAACTTTCCTGCATTAGAGAGGAAGAAAAAATGTATCACATTAGTACTTATCGGAGGACGAACTTTGAGATACTTAATGAGAGAAAAATATAAATGTCAATGTAAAAGTTTCTTAATTCTAGGAAGTTTGAGACCATGTAGACTTCATGAGAGTGAAACACTAAATTTAGCCCTTGAAATTGTAGGGATTAGACAATGTAGTTCTTGAAATTAACAAAATTCTAGGACCCCTAAAATTCAAAATGCTCGATCATGTTTGTTCTACGTGACTATGTTCACTGATCCAAAAGGACTAATGTGATTTAAGATTTTCAATTTGAATGATCATTTTAAAATTTGGTTAATGTCGTAATCAAATTGTCTTTCATAGACAAAATTGGTGATTCACTCACTCCGTATACAACATCTTCTAGCACTATTTATGTGAACTACATGAACTATGTTCACTCTCATGAGCAAGACTCCAAATACATGATGCAGGAAGCATTTCAAAAGCGAAAATCGAGATCTTACCAACATTATTTTCAAAACCCATCATGAAATATGTAATTACACCATATATTATTGTTTGAACAAATTGGTATGGGATTTCCACCAGCCCCTGTTAATGAGATTAAGTAATCATTATATACAATATGAACAAGAGATTTAATCGTTAAAATAATTTTTCAATACATTGACAAAACTAGCTATATACCTGTGCTGCTGCGTATGCAATTGGAGAGTACATTCCAGCTGCTTTCTCTCTATAAAACACTGTCCTTTCAACTGAAACAACTGGTTGTATTGAAGTTGCATTTTTCACCCCAACAAACAATAATGAAGAAAAAATTGCACCCATAGTTACCATCACTTGTTGAGTTGATTCCCTGTAGAATAATAATGACATGATTATTATTAATAATAATATATTTTTCTTATAACAAATGAAATCATATATTAGCCATACCTTTTTACACCGATCCTCCAAAATATTGACCCTAAAACTAAAGCGCATATTATCGTAAACAACATCCTTATTGCATTGTATGATGGATTTCTCCAGTATAAAATATTCTGCTTCCATAAACACTTGTGAAGTTGTGACCATGTATTTTGTGAATATAATGTGTCAAACTTCAATGGTTGCGAGCCAGGAGATGGTTGTTCGTATTTTCTAATCGAAGCTTCCACCGTCCTAAGATAAAAGGATGTAATATAGCCATTAATCTCATATTATTCTTTCTGTACATAAGGTTGTAACTTGTTGATTGTTATGTTCCTTAGAAAAGACATCTTTTATTGTCATTAGGACTCGAGAATAGATAAAGTTACCTGAATTGGTCCGAATTTTCGTAAACCTTTGCAAAGTCTACACCAAGTTTTTCTTCAATAGCAAGTGTGGTAACCTCAAGCATCCAAGTAGCTGGATTGTAGTCACTAGGAATTGGGGAGATTCCACTGATACTCTGCATAAAAAAAAAAAATCAAGTTAGGACACATAAGTAAGGTCAATGTTGATCATAATATATAGTCTAAATTACTACATAATGATCAAACAAACATGAGAAGTATTCTACAATGCTATTATGGTGTTTTTAGAATTCAAATAGCTTTGAAGAAAATATATATTTAGGAGAGCAGAAAATGTCGATGTTTTTAACAAAGAAAATTAGCTTAAATTCCACGAACATCGTTTCTACCTTAACACTATGATCCTTACACAACTAGAAAATGAGAATGTATCAAGTTATACAAGAAATAATTGAAAGAAAATGTCACCTGAAAATATTTTATCATCACATCTGATTGGTTACCAATCTTCCCGCCATATATAACTTGTCCTCCACGTTTCATAAGAAGTAACTACAAACAAAGAATTAAAGCTACTTAATTATCATTAATAAAAATATGAAATTGGTTAGAAAGTAGCACATTGCTTAAACAACTAACCTCATCAAATGCTTCAAATATATCAATACTTGGTTGATGTATGGTACAAACCACAGTTCTTCCAGTATCAACAGTATTGCGAACAGTTCTCATAACAATGGCAGCGGCACGTGCATCAAGTCCGGAGGTAGGTTCATCCATGAAAATTATAGAAGGGTTTGCTACAAGTTCCACTGCTATTGTCAATCTCTTTCTCTGCTCTGTTGATAAGCCAGAAACACCAGCCATTCCAACCATAGCATGTCTTAAACTATCAAGTTCAACTAGTTTCATTACTTGTTCGACAAATTCCTGTAAAACAAGTACTTGTTCAACTAGTTTCATTATTTCTAAAATACTGTTTGGCCTAACTTCTCCTTTTGAGGATGAGAGAAGTCAAAAATAAGTCAGGTCAAACGAAACCTACGCAATAACGCATAAGATAAGATATCTCGGGGAGGAACTTACTTGCTTTTTTTCTTTGCTCACTTCCTTTTGAAGCCTTAATGATGCAGAAAACCACAAGGACTCCTCAACTGTCATTTGAGGAGAGTGTATGTCATTTTGTTCAACATAACCCGCAATTCTGGCAAATGTGGCTTGCACTTTCGGATAACCGGATATTTTAATATCTCCCTCGATATACCCTCCCGTTTTCCTTCCTGCAAGCACATCCATTAAAGTGGTTTTCCCAGCTCCACTTGATCCCATTAATGCTGTAAGTACACCAGGTGCAAAAACACCACTCACATTCGACAAAAGCTTCAACCTACTTTCTGTTACACCTTGTTTCTTTATCTCCTGAAAGAAAGAAGAAAAAAAGTTCATTTAGAAACAGTTAGTGGAACTATCAACTCTTTCTATTTCTTGTGTTCATATTTAAACAAACTCCGTCACCTGTGGCATATCAACATAATAATTGACATTGTGGAATGTCATTGTCAATGGTTCAAAAGGAAGAATCATTCCCTTGCTTTTGCTTTCTTTAGCATTAGATTTCGAACTTTTTGTTGATTCATTATCCACTCTATCGGAACTCTTTTCTGAGTCTTCAACTTCATCCTGAGAAATTGCTCTTGGTTTTTTTATTGCTGTAGCAGGCCAAGATAGAGAACGTAAACTACAAAGATAGGATATCAACAAATACATATACTGAATGAACTTGCATCGATAAAAATGTTAATATGAAGAAGAAATTGCTCTCAACTTACGGTCCAAATAGGTCAGTGCCAAAGTGGTAAAGATGTTGAAAAGCAATGTGTAAACTACGAACATTCCCATACTAAGCCAATACCAGTAATCTTCAGTTGGTTGATTAAATGTCTTCAGTATATTTCGACCAACTGTGTCGTTTCCTAAAGCCGAAGGCTGAAATAGACAGTTTCCATAATTCCATAAATCTTCTATAAACTATACGCAAATAATTACAATGTAAAAAGATGAAATTTAATTTACATGCATGATGTACCTCCGACCATCTTGTTGCAAGAAATTCATTGACTGAAATTGCTCTCTGTCCATAATTAAGAGGTGATAACCAGTAACCCCACTTCCACCATGGCTTAATCATGTCTGAAAAATTCAACAATAATCACCAACAAAAACATAGCAATATGTATCTGCCTTTTTTCCAGTATTTCTTGATGCAACCTACCTAGTGGGATAATAAATCCTCCCAATAAGAATAAAATCATCAGTACACCCGATCCACCTGTATTAGCTACAACCATATCGCGTCCGATAGCAGCCGTGAGCCGAAAGAGACCTAATGCCATTTGGTGCACCATAAGCAATAAAAGCATGTAGCGGAAGAACCTGAAATATTAACCGAAATGCGAAGAGTATGTATGAGTTTTAAAAGAAGACAGATAAAAAGTCATAAAACAGTATATGAATGTAAAGTAAAATACCTCCCAGGTGCAGGAGCAAATCCAATAATGTAGTACACGACACCAGTCCATGCAACAGATTCAACAATGGAATAAGGAAATTGAAGAATCCATGTGGACAATGTCCATGCCCATGCAGGATAAAATAAATTGCCTCTTTGTTTATAGAAGACAGGGAGACGAAATATCAAAAGTGACAACTCAGTAGTCCCATTAAACAGCATGTGCACCAATGCATAAAATAGTGCAGACATGTAGAGATTGCCCGAAAGTTCGTTCTTAGGATAAGTTTTTATGTGAAGGTACATCGTGGATGCGATCAAGCCAACAAGTATAACCTTTAACAACGTAAGAAATTTGTCAAACATCAAATTACTCGAAGAGACAATCAAAAAGTTACTAAAAGATACAAAAAGCACATACCTACAAGTATTATCAAGATTATACGCACCTGACAAGTCCTAAATATGTAAAGAAAACTATTTCTACAGACCAAGGTCCATTCTCGCGACAAACAAGACTTAAAAAGATCCCAATTTGACACAGCAAAACGATTTTTCGGCAAAGCTGAAGGATGGCTTTTTGATTTATCATAGGGAGCAGTATACATGGCTTCCATAGACTTCCCAAATTTGGAATTTTTGAAGGCTTCTGCAATCTCTGGTACCGGAATAAATTTATACGGCTTTGAAGAATCAGCCCAGTATTGTGCTTGATCTTTTTTAGATGTTACCTGGTATATGAAAATACCAAGTTAAGAAAATAAATTCAAAAATCATTTGATCAATAATCATTAAAGATAAATAAACAATAATCTAAAAATACCTCTTGAAGAAAATCTGCAACGCCCTTGCGTGGTGGAAGTTTGAAACTTAATGATTCAAAAAATTCTACCACATGTTCTATGGGGCCTTGATATACTATATGTCCATCTGACAAAAGTATTAGATCATCAAAGAGATCAAAAGTCTCCGGCGCAGGTTGAAGAAGAGCCATTAGTACAGTGGCTTCCATTTCATGAACAAAATTTCTTATGCATTTTACTATCTGGAATGTGGTAGAGCTATCAAGTCCAGTTGATATTTCATCCATAAATAAAGATTTTCTTGGTCCAACGATCATTTCTCCTGGAAGAAATGGAATGAAATGCAAAATGTTAGAACAACAATCCCGGTTCAAAAGAATGAAGATACTAAAAGCGCAAATAATGAACACATGATGTATGGTAAGAAAGTTCGGTCAGTTGTGTCTACATCTCCAATTTCAAGCTTAGGGTTTACAGTGTAGGGTACAACTTGTATTTAAATAATACTATTACCTGTTGTTACTCTCTTCTTTTGGCCACCAGATATCCCTCTTATCATATCACTACCAACAACAGTATCAGAACATACATCAAGACCAAGCACTTTCAAAATATAATCTGTCATTACACTGTGTTTTTTGCCACCAACAGATGCTGCCTGTAGAGTCAAATCAATTTCAGAATACAAAGTATTTAGGATTAAGAATGCATGCATCATTTAATTTTCTTATACATTTCAAACCAACCTTCATAAATGCATCAATTTCTGGACTTGGCATCACCTTCTTTTCCTTTTCTAAGCTTTCCAGATTTTTCAATAACTCTGATTAAGAAATTAAGTGATTTAATTTAGTTCAGAAATTCAATTTAAATTAAAAATGTATATAATTAAGGTAATATTATATATGTACCTGCATCATTTGAACCTTGACATCTATTTGCAAAATCAAAAGTTTCTCTCACTGTTAGTTCTCCTATGTGATCATCAATTTGGCTAATGTATGCTGAAGCCCTTTGAATACAAAACTGGTTTTGCTCATGTCCATTATATGTTATATTACCACTTTTCTGCAAAAATATCACACAATCAAAGGGTGTAATATAATTCTAAGATGTCAATTAGATTTTGAAGAGTATTTCAGAATATTTGTTCTAAACTTTTTGGACCATCAAGTTTATATAAAAGATATATCTATGGTAAATATAATTTAGGCTCAATAAATTTTCTCCCATCAAGTTTAGTCTTATAAAAAAAGTGTCATTCATGTTTGGTCCTCCATTTATTCATTTCAAAGATTTAATATAGATGTTTCACTAATGTAGAGTGACTCAAAATTGGAGTTTCTGAAGGGTGCAAAATCGGGGCCCGATTTGGACAAATCGGTGGCTGATTTTTGCAGTGTTTTTGAGCCTTTACATTCGACAATTTTCGACGCCCGATTTTGTCAACAAAATAAAAATAAAATTTTTATGGGCCGAGATTTGTTCCAATTATTTGATGGATGCTTTTACTATAAATATAGACCTTGTATCAGATGAAACCTTGAGAGAGAGGGGGCTGAAAACAAGGGTTTAGAAGCCAACAAGAAAACTAGGGTTTGTAGAGTTTGCTCTTGGTAACAAACACTAGGGTTGGGATTGATTCACCTTGAGAAACACTATTAGGATTGTGTCTCCTAGTCATGAGAAAAGATTGAGACCTTAGGTAGAATCAGGTTTGAAGACTAATTCTTGTAACTTTTTTTATATCTCTTTGTAAAGTTACTCATTATTATAGTGGAACGGAGGGCTGCTCTCTCTCCCAAACTAGGTCAGTATTAGACCGAACTGGGCAAACAAATTTCGTGTGTTCTCTTTCTTTCTCTCGTTGTTTTCTACTTTTGTTTGTGTTTATAACTATCAACCACGTTTGTTTTGGTTGCTTGATTAATTTGCTCCACACATCAAGTATTTTATTGATGTGATTTTTAACGAATTCACAACATCCACTGGAAATTACCAAATGGAAGATTAAATATGAATGTAAAATTTTCCACAGACAAACTCAATTGAATTTTTTATTTTATTGGTACTAAAAACATAGATATCTAACCATATGATATAAGTTTTATAATTGTATTGGAGACAAAAATATATATATGTTAGAGCCCAAAAAAAAGTTGAATTATGAACGGAAGTTAGAGCCAAAAAAATGTATCACTAAGCATTACAATATGTAAGGGTTGAAGTTCGAACCATGTATTCTTCATTTATCCACCTTAATGGTAAAATTCTCTCAAGTAGGCTACTTAACAAAAAAAATAATACTAGAGACCCCAAATTGAAATTACTTTCCTTTTTTTCATCTTCAATTTCCATGGATAACTCAACTGTTCCTTGCTATTTTCATAAATAAGATTTTTTTCCAACCATGCTTCCTACAGTTCTGTTTAGAAGTTAGTTACCTTGAGGTTACTTGCAAGTTTTCCAGCAAGAGCCAAAAGTAAAGTAGATTTGCCAGATCCTGGAGGTCCTAATAACAATGTCATCCTATGCAACAACACATTAGTTAAGTTGAATACTTATCAATTAACATAACAAACATGAAACATGAAAGCGTCTTATTTTCCTACTGTCATGATTCTTAAAAACCACTCAGTCGAAAAATACGTTTTTGTTTCAATTTATCTATTAGGAGACGACTCGTGAGAAAAACATCGTTTTTCCTCGTTTATATTCTTGAAAATCGATGCTGTCTAGAAGCACACATAAAAAAACGAAGAAAAAACATTACCTTCCAGGTTTGATAACACCATTGATATCATTCAAGATGGTCAAAGAATGTCTTTTAGGTCGACCTATCCCCAAACTAGTTAAAATTCCCTGAATGCCAACACCACCATGAATAAGAATCACTTTGCAAAATGCATTGTAATTTACTAACAAAATTTGTGGATTAAACACAACAAAAACAATGATATATGTATATATTTGAGGCCATGCATTAACCCATATGTACAAATTTAGATGTTTCATCTAGTCTCTTCCTATAATAAAGTGCACATATATATGAACCTCAAAGCCATCTCGTGTGTAATTGGTCAAAGTTGGTAGAGCTCTTGTCCCAATTTGAACCTCAGCTCCAATTTTCAAGTTTGTGAATCTCACTTCAATGTTTGGAACCTCCAATCCAACCCTTTTGCATTCAACCACAAAAACAAATAATTTTTAATATAAAATTGGAGAGGAGAATTATTAACTAAAGTAACACTAAAAACCATTTTATAATGATTCATAATGAGATTTGAAATTCTTCCCTTAAAATCACAAGATCAAGTTATTATCACTGAGTTGCCGCCTCATACCTAAAGTGATATTATCTCCGTTTCAAAATATATGTCGCATTTTTGCAATGTGAACTATTCACGTGACTTACTTTGACAATACTTTTTAACTAACATATAAATACAAATGTTAGCATGTAAGATGTTCGATTTGTTTCGATAAATATTTACAAAATATTAAATTTTTATAATTTTTTACTTTAGATAATTAAAAATATTAACGATCAAAGTTATGCATTGTCATGTGTGAAGTGGTTGATTGCGAGATGTATTTTGAAAGTATTGTATTACGAGCAATGAATTTAAATAGGGAGCTTCTACGGTGCAGTCAGAAAACTGACTTTTTTGAAAAAGTTAATTTTGATTTTAATGTTTGATTCATTTTTAAATTGTT
>Ga0315913_1000281_pt1 | contig 40634 bp, 21 predicted proteins | sample MpolsnodulesMG_FD_207736 | JGI IMG/M metagenome (GOLD analysis project Ga0315913, IMG submission 207736) | Medicago polymorpha root nodule microbial communities from Los Angeles, California, United States - small nodules | ecosystem: Host-associated > Plants > Roots > Nodule | place: USA...
AGATTTCAATGGAATTTGATGGACTTTTTAGTGATTTTTTAGGTTTAAAAAGTCTTTACCAACATCATGAGATTTCTATGGATTCTCATTTTTTATTTCTAATTATTTGGTAGAATTGAATTTTGTTGAAATAATTTGTGTTTTAACAAATAAGAGTGTGTTGAGAATATTGTGCTTTAAATAATTTTTTAATGATCGTTTAAAATTTAAAGAATCTTTTGAAATCTTATAAATGTATAAAGTCATTTCAAATCCTATAAAATCTTATCATGTAAATCCTTTTAAATCCAAATTACAAATCTCAATAGTCTTTTAAAATTTTAAAAGTCATTTTAAAATCTTGTATAGTCTTTTAAAATCCACAAGACCTTTTTTTTTTTTTTTACAAAAAACGTCTTTTAAAATTCTAATCCAATATACCCCCTTAGATGTGTGGGGGCAGAAGGGAGATAATAACCAATATCAAAGTAGTCTCAATCAAAAACATCAATAACAAACCTAGATCTACTCTAGGAACTAAATACAAAGCACAAAACCACAAACAAAAGATAAAGAGACGAGAGAAACAAAAGGGTTACAAGAAATTAGTTTCAGCAAACTCTTTAAGAACAAACCTAATTTCTATCAATTTCGCATTCACATCCCGTGAACAAGAGAGTCAATGATTTCACTCACCTAAAGTGTTCACAAATGTTTCCTAACCCAAGAGAACCTCTCGCCAAAGACACTCAACTCTAAAGTTACATAATTTGATTTCCCAAGTTTCTCTCTCTTTAAACCCCACTCTAGACATGAAGAACAAAGTTTTACATACAACACATGTCCCAAGGAATCGTGCCACGAAATTTTGTGAACCAAAATCATGCCACGATTTGTTAAAATCGCATTAAAATCGCAACACAATTTTTGACGAACTTCAACATCAATTTTAAGTCAATTACATCAGAATTAATCTTATAATTGAAACCGAATGGTGCATTATTTAAAATTTGCAAAGAGTGCTTTTAGAGCAATGTTGGCATTTCTCAACTATTATTAGTATTAACAGCATGTGAAAAGATTAATTGACCGGATGTGCACGTTGCCATAAAACGACAGATTTAAGAGCTCTTTGATGTTGAATTGTTGATTATGACTCTTAACTGAGTCCGTGATGTGAAAAGATGAATTGAATTCAATGAATGCCATAAATCTAGATTTATAATTATCTTATCATTGAAATCAATCGTGTGTATAATTACGGTTCAGTTTTTATATAAATAAACACTTTTCGTGCCTTTGCTAGCCAGTTGTCTTTCTTTATAGGTTTAATTGAAGTTTTAGCCCCCTAACTTTCTCAAAGTTGCGATTTTGGCCCCCTAAGAAAAAAACTACAAAACAGCCCCCTAAGTTTTGCACCTGTGGCAGTTTTGGCCCCCAAGGCTGATATTGACTCGGTCTACGCTGACGTGGCACCCTAAGTGAGGTGCCACGTGTTATTTTTTTTTTATTTTTTTTGTCTTGGGGGGCCAAAACTGCTACAGTTGCAAAACTTAGGGGACTGTTTCGTAATTTTTTTTCTTAGGGGGCCAAAATCGCAACTTTGAAAAGGTTAGAGGGCTAAAACTGCAATTAAGTCTTCCTACAACAAAACTTTTTAGTTTCCCTTTTATAATCTGAAAATGGGAAGGTTCGGTTTTTGCTCTCAAACACTTTTTTTACTGTCAACACTCCATTTATGAACATTAAGAATTTTAATATTATAAAAATCAACTGTGGGGATGAGCATAAAGATTTGTCTGTTCAAGATACAATGAACTACTACTATTACTTTTGTTAATTTTAGTGGCGTGGCAACAATTTGATGATTCAAAGTATGGCAATAATTATTGATCCAATCAAATTTGATTGGATCATTCTTTTATTTTTAATGGCTTTCTATTTGTCTGTCATGGTTAAGCCAATTTTTAAATCTCATCAACTCAAACTAATCACCAATTAAAAAAAACTAAACTTCCTCAAACATAGGAAGAAAAAAAGCATCACAAGATTCACAAACAATCCACACATAGTTTACTACAAATCCAGAACAACAGCAATGGTTGTTTATTTAGTCTTAAGCACCCAACCATAAAGCACTGGGATGTTCATAGCATCCTACATAACCTTAACATACAACAACACACAAGATAATTGGACTATAGTCCAAATACATCAAACACATAAAAGTTCTGATAAGCACACATAATTTATTATCACACCATAATCACCAAAGGCTAAACACCTAAGGTTTGGTCTTGTATGCAATTTAGTCTCCCCACAATTGATGCACATACACACCACTGTTTCTGAGACTTGTGTAAATCTCCATGCAATTTTCCTTGTTTGTCAAGGCATTAGTTTTATCACCATCTTCTTTCACAGGACATCTTAGAAACAATTCATCAACAAAGCATATAGCTCCACCATCAAATACATCAGATAGGAACTTGAGTTCAACTTCACCAGCATTCATCTTCAGTACAACAAAATCAGCATATTGCACAGTTTCTTTGAACCAAGCAAGGAAATCAAACTCTTCCTCCCCAACAAAAGGATCCAGCTCTGCGTCTCCGACATTATCAGCCTCAGCAGCAACTTTACCGGCCAATCCAGGATGATAAACGAACGTGATACCGGGTCTTTTCACATAAGACAACATTATAGAAGTGTTGTAGTGAACAAAATACACATTGAAAGCTTTCTGATCAATAGGATATGTAGGTATGAACCAATCACTAACATTTGCATTCAAAAGCTCTCCTACCCCAATATCAATATACACCAACCTCTTCCTAGTAGAAACATCTACAAACTTAGGCAAATATGAGACCGGCATCGAGGTCGGCGTCGTGATAGATGGTTTTTCACTCACAAGTGGTTCCATGAGATCTATGAGAGGTTTGGTTAATGTCAAACTAGGACAATCAGCAGGCAAACTATACTGATTATGATTGAAAAAAGTTGTTGCATTTTCAGATCTTTTCTTGAAAACAACAAGGTTAAGTTCATCATCAATAGAATCGACATGAACAACACTAGAAGATCTCAACAATGATGAAACTGGTGTAGCTGATCTAATCAAATCATTGTGGTGTGAACTTTTAGCACCAACAAGAAGTGCACCAATTCCATTAGGCTTAAGAACACGCTCAACCTCAAGAACAAGCAAAGCGGGGACAGAAACCTTATCAAGATCCCTAGACAAAACGAAATCAAATGAAGAATCTTGATAATCTAGCTCATAAACGATATTCTTCATCTTGAGGGAGAAAAAACGGTTGGTATAAACACCACTAACAGTTGAAAAACCCAACTGTTTCATTGCTTTAACAGCCATTGAAGAACCTTCACCAACACAAAGGGTATTCGCTTCACAGTTCAAAAACTGCTTACCCATTAACTCAGTGACCACATTCACTGTCAAGTTTACATCTTTTTCGCAATTCATCGAACCCCAGATTCGATTCTGAAAGAAATAGGAAGTGGGGTTTGAAGTGACGTTGTTTTCTAAATCTGCAAAACAGTTCAAATTTGATGCAAAACTTTCCAAATCATAGTTTGATAAAGCGCGAAGAAGCGCAATCATTGAAATGGTAGCTGCAAGCACGATTGATCGAAAGAACAAGCGTCGAATCGTTGACCCGTTAAGGATCTGGAAATTCAGGATCTTCGTATCCATGAATTTTTTTTCAAGAGCTTAGAACAGAAGGGTTGTTTGAATTAGTCAAAAAGACAAGATTTTTGAGAAATTTAGAGAGAGAGAGAGAGATTGAAAAGCCAGAGAGAGAATGAGAGAGAAATTTAGCGAGTACAAAACCTTGATGAAGTATGGTTTCCACCCACGAGGACAGACATTGATATTTGGAAGCTTAACCAGACTCTTGTTGGAACTCTTTTCTTCTGTGATGTTTCATGCAAGTTTTTGGTACCCATTTTGGATGATGGGTTGAAACCCATCATTTTGAACACTTTAAAAGATAGAAACTACTTCATTTCATGCTTCAAACTTGTTCAAGTTCTGGGTTCGATTTGTTATGTTATGAAAATATTGAAAAAGGGATTTAGATCTGAAATGAAAAAGGTGGAAGGAGAAGCAAGTTAAGCATGTGAAGTGAGTGTTGAAGAAAGAAAAGAAAAAGAAAGATATAGGACTGACAGACAGACGTGATATTATTTACTGATGGTGTTGTGTTGGGAGGGAGGGATAGTAGCCAGCTAAGGTGGGATCTCTAACTTGCGTGGCATTGAATGGAACCTTCTGCCACTTTTCCACTTTAAAAAATTACCAACAATCAATCTTATGATTCACTTTCAGATTATGTCGTGTCATAGAAATTAGATTCGAGTAATTTACTCATTTTTTATTTTCATTCCACGTTTACGAATACAATAATTTTACAGTCTTGTCAAAAAATTACACGTTTTTTTTTATGGCCAATTTTACAAATATGTTGTTATATCATACTTCATATATATGTGTTGTAATGTATGTAGAATATACAAATTAAACTTAAAGAAAGTTATTAGTTTCAACATAATAACTTAATATAAAGATAAAAAATTTAAGGACGTATTTGATTTGTTAAAAACAAATAAGGGATTCAACATGATAACTTTAATTGTAATGTGTTTGATTTTAAAAATGTTTATGGAAATGGACAAGTTGAATGGCGATTAACTAGACAAACAATAAAATTTTTGTCTTTTATTAAATTGCTACACAAGTTTTTGTCTACACGCATCGAAATGTTGGCAGACCTGGGATGTTCTGTAGCAACATTATGATGGGTGGAGTTAAACAACTCATATCGTAGACAAAAGCTTATGTAACAATTTAATGAAAGACAAAAATTTCAATGTGGGATAGCCTGAAACTCAACGTAGATGCTCACTCCTTAAGTGATGGATGTTGGGGGTTGGGTTTTATCCTTCTTAGGAGTGATGGGAGTCCGGTTGTGGTAAGGACCAAGACGGTTGTCACTTACGAGGAGGCTACTTTGGCTGAAGCGATTGGTATTCGGGAAGTTTTGCAGTGGATCAAGGATAACAATTTAGCAAACATCATTGTGGAATCAGATGAAGAAAAAAAAACGTGGTGGAAGCTATTCATGGGACTAGATCTGAGAATCGTAGATACTGGGGATTAGTAGCAGCTCACTTTGCTGCTCAAATGAAGAGTTTGGATAGGTTTTTTTTCTCTTTGTCAAGTAGCCTAGTGGCTAGAATTCACCTTTTTCAAGGTGAATAAGTGGGGTGTCTGGGGTTCGAACCCCATCCCCTGCATATAACAATGCATGTCCCTGCCAACTGAAGTTAAGCTCACGAGGACGTTTGGATAGGATTTCTATTAGCTGGGTTAGGAGAACGGAAACACTCTAGCTCATCAAATCGCAAGATGGGCCCGTATTGAGCCAAATAAAGAATGGACTCAAGTATTATACCAAATAAAGAAGAAATTTGTTCTTCTCCTAACACGTTTTGCTCATTTCCAACCAAACTTCTGAAATACTCTTACGTGAGTTAACTCACGCTAGTGTTAATTTTGTGTGACTTAACTCACGCTGCGTGAGTTAACTCACGTTAGTGTTAATCTCTGTGTGGGTGGTGTTATACCCCGCGTGAGTTAACTCACGCTAGTTTTATACATTCCACAACATTTCATTTCACTTTATCGCTGCCACATTCTTTTATAATTAAATAATTCATTTTGTCTATCACCCTTCTTTTATCTTCTACCCCAACAACAACACCCCTTCTTCCATATGCAATTTCCTCAAGTTCTTCTTCCAAATTTGTCTCTCAAATTCTTGATTGGTCAATTCACTCTCTCTTCAATAATTTCTTTGACAAACTTTTGTATCCAATTGAGGTCCCTGGTATATTTTGTTTTCATTTGGAAAGTCCCTGTTTTGATGGTATCCGTGGAGATTATTGTGGAATTGGTTGGATGTGGAAGAGATGGAAAAATATTAAGAAATTGAGGCTTCTAAGATCCCAAGGAATCCCTGGCTCTTACTCTTCTTTGTTAAATGTTTGAAGTTGTTCAGCAAATTGAACTTTAATATTGATAGTATTCTATCGAAACCTCCATAAATTCCTAATTTTTTATTATCTATGGACCTTAAAATTAATCATCTTTTCTTTGTAGCTATGGATTTTAGAGGGTTTTCAATTCTCTATGCAATTAATGTGACGGTCTTTAATAGCATACAATATAAAACCTAGTTTCACGGCAAAGAAGTATAAAATAATTCATAACTCACGCAGAGCATTGTGAACTTTTCAGTTGGCAGCAAGCGAAATCTGTTGGGAGAAGAGCACATAAGGAATTGGCTTGGTGTTTTAAGAGTTGATCTGTTTACAGTTCATGATCATTTCTTTCAGTTTACTAACGCTTTAGGAACACCGAGGACCCGAGGATCCTTCATGCAGCTACTTTGGCTATTGTGTGTGTGGATTTTATGGAATGAGTGAAACAACAGGCTCTTCAATAAAGTTCAAAGGTCTATGTTAGAGCTGTTGGAAAATGTTAAATTTAATTCTTTGTGATGGCTAAAAGCTAATAATGCCACTTTTGTATTTGGTACTCAAAGATGGTGATCGGACCCGTTACAGTGTTTGGGTATCGACTGACCTATGCTTTTGTTTTTATACACTGACAACTTGTAATTTTGGGGTGACCTCTTAAATACACCTTGTATTAAAGAGAACTCACTACCGTTGTTTATATATTCAATTTTTTATTCTTAAAAAAAAAGAAAAAAAATGTAGATGGATAAAGTATTATACAATTAATAAATAATGTAAGGACTATATACTTTTCCAGTAGTGTGGATATATTTTACAGAGTATTTTGATATATTATTGTCCATGGTGATATTTATTTAGGGCATAAGGACTTTTTCTTGGACTGAAAAGGCATGAAACTCATACGGCTGTAATAACAAGTGATCAAATAGTATTGATATAGTCTCACAAACATAATTTAGTTGATAGACATATTGCGATATGCAAATGTCAAAATTTGAAACTCGGGTTTTCTACTTATTTTAAAGGTGAATTTTTAGTCACTATTTTACTTAATAAAAAATAAATAGCATTACTTTAATGTGACACAAGTGTTAGATATGATGATCTCGAATTATGGGTGGAACAATTTTCGGTTACGTTTTACTTACCTTTCAGTCGAATTCTGGATTACCAAAGTTTCTTTCTTCCGAGAACCAGAGTCCTGTTTATTCACCTTAAAGATGAATTTCGAGTCAATAAACAACTTGACCAAATAAAAAAAAATTAACAATAGTGCAATTATTAATAAAATTAACCTTATTACAAATTTATACATTCATTATTATTATCTGAAAAGTAAATGAGATGCTATTATGCTAATTTAAAGAATATGCATGCAAGCTGTGTTAATAAAAAAAAAAATCCAAAAAAAGATACAATTAAAAATTAATAATATGTTAACAATTAAAAATAACATTTATTTTTAGATGATTTTTGTTATGACTATCATATTATTGATACGAAATTTCCACCATCGTTTAACAATGATTAAAATTCGTTGGTAAACATATGTGATATACAAGATGAGTTCTTCATTTTAAATCGATTTTTTTCTTTATACTATGAATCGAAAAATGAAACTCTTTACTAATTGATTAGGAGATCTAAATCCCTTATCGCTTGAATGAATCTATGGTTGGTATTTTGAGATAATTTTTATTCACAAATACACATCATTCATAATTGAATAGATGAAGTTTTTTTTCTCTCATTTTCCTTGTGAAACAAAAATATATCTTTTTCATAAAAAAAAGAAAGAAAGAAAAAAAACACTATCTTTATCATAAAATTCAAGATAACACATGTCTTTGTACCTGCAACTCTTCCACTGGTTCAGTCTGTCGGTGCGTTGCATTTGTACGGGTTCATTGTTTGCCAAAATGCATTCAATTGGGAATTGATCTACTAGTACTACAATATTGTTCAATTATTCAATATGGCCTCGGCAAATGTAGGGTGATAAAGATTTTAATTTACATAAACACAATATTTATTTGCACTTTGTCATTTAACAGTCATAAGAAATGCTTTCATTGAATTGTCATATGAAGATTGCTCCCACCCATGATATAACGACAGTACAATAATTTTTCATAGTTGACTTCAACTACAATTTGGAAGTCTTCTTTTTGGACTCCATTAGCCTATAAATAAGACGCACATTTTGGGGTGAAGATCCTCTCCATTTCCTAAATAAATGGAGATTATCAATTATTATAGTTTTGAAGTAAATATGTGATATTAATGTTTTCAATTCTTGAAATATGTGCATTTATATCATATATTTACTTCAAAACTATAGTAATTGACAATCTCCATTTATTTAGGAAATGGAGAGGATCTTCACCCCACATTTTGTATCATATACTGTTAAAAAAAATTAAGGCTTAAATACATCATATTTTTTTCTCATTTGTGATTTTCTTCCTCTATTTTTAAATCTACAAATTTGATTTCTCAATTTCAAAATTTACGACTATTTTTCTACTCGTATTAGACTTGATTTTTTTATGATGTAACAAGTGAAATACTTATGCAATAATTGAAGGTGTGTTTGTTTCAAGCTTTAATAACACACTTTTGGGAATATTTGATATTTCTTGGACCATTATTTACAAGGAATTTTATTCCCATCAATGTGTTTGGTAAGTGTTTTAGTTTCCTAGGAAAAATTTTAAGGGTAAAGTGTTGAAATTGACCTTGTAATATACATGAAGTCTAACTTTGTAAAATAAAAAACACATATTCTAACTTTGTAAATTGAGATTCTTATTATTTATGACCCCTAATATTTGCGGAATCCAAAAATGCAACCTAGAAGTTGAATTTTTACGTGATTATTTTTAGGATGTTAAAATATGATTTTACATAAAAACTTAAAAAAATTCGACTAGGAACGAAATAATTATGAATTTTTCAAGCACCAAAAACTCAAAACAACCTTTGCTAAAAAAAAAACTCAAAACAAAACAACCAAATCTCGAGCTAGAAATCAAATTTTGAGCCGATTGTTTGCAGAAATATCTATAAAAATACATAAAAAGGTTCTGAAAAGTTCCATAGTATTTTGAAGACATTTTGGTTTATTTCTAATTTTCAACTAAAGCCTACAAAATTGCAATTTTGTTCCCTAATTATGTAGCCATGGTAAGAACATCATAAGAACCTTCACCTTGAAATTTTGGAATTTTTAAAGGAGAGACGAATTGATTATGAATTGTTTAAGAAATATATAATTCATAATTACAGGGAATAAAAAAATTATAATTAATTCGAAAAAGTCTATTATTTTGTGTAAAGTTATATTTTAATGTCTTAAACATGTATGAAAAAAATTCAACATCTAAGTATCTTTTTTAGACTACGCATATATTATAGGGTAAAAAATAAAAAGAATCTCAAATTAAAAGGTTAGAATACGTGTTTTTTATTTTACAGGGTCATTATTCAGACAAAGCGTATATTGCAGTGTCAATTTAAATAATTAACCCCAATTTTAAATAGATTAATTTAAAAATAAAAAAAGGTTGGTTATCTCTTATTCTCAAGAGAATACAAGTTTTACACCCATGGTCAAAGAAATAAAATACTTGGAAAAATGCAAGTGTAAATTCTATTCATAAGAATAAAAACTACTCGAGCATATTATGTTAAAACTTGAGACAAACAAATAAATATATGATTCCTCATATCACATTACTGATGATAAGTTTGCAATCCATGAAACAAACATCATGTAAGTTTGATAACACCGAAATGAATGATTATGTGAAAAAGAGGTCAGATAGTTTGAAATTTGGCTAAATATTAAGTAAAGATGATTTGACGAATAATTATCACACTTAAAAATCGAATTTGAGTTATTTCGAACAATTCATGATTTGATAACTCATTGATCTCTTGATTTACAAAGAAAATGTTTTACTTCAAATTTAATTACTTTTTGATATCAACTGATGTATAGTTTGATTAAATAAAATAAAAATTAGTTCCACCGTGAGAATGTACCGAGATGTGTGTCAAATGTCAATCGACTAAACTTTCACATGAATCTCACTTTTTTTTAGGCAACTCACTTGTTTGTTTGATCACCAAATTTTAGCATCAAAATGTGTATGTGAAAAAAGTCGGTCACTTTACAAATTTGAGGAACTAAAATTATTGAATTAAAAAAAAAATCAAAATCGTGACTGAAACAAAAACTGTATTTAAATAAAAAAATTGATTTATCAGCCGCAATTATAGATGAAAATAAAATTAATTTTTACGTATATAGTGACGGTATTTACAGATTCTTTAATTACAAGAAGGTTTTCTTTAATTAAGAGGTTTTCAGGGAACGTGGGATTCCATTAAAATTAAGGACAAAACTTATGTACAGTATCATAGGTACTGTTTTTACTGTTGTCCTATCAAAACATAACGCGTGTACAAATTGTTTCATCAATTAAATAATTTTAACTTTGTTAGTTAGTGTAATCGTTATCTTTGTGAGAGACAACACTCTCAACTCACGTGCCTCCATCATCACCGATGTCTCATATCATCCTCCTCAATCAAAGTCTCGTTCAACAACAGAATTGGCATGAACATGGGGAGGTAATTGGTAAGCGAAGATGTACAACAAAGTACTTGTTCATTTATGGGTTTCGGAGGGATGACGGGAAGGTGTGTGGTCTCGCAATAGTTTGTGTCTTGTGGTTTTAAACTTCTGAACGTCAAGAGGTGTTCGGTGACGGCGGTGATGGAGGTGTATGCTCTCGTAAAAGCGAATGTAACTTTACAAATACAAAGCTGCTTTGGGAGCATTGGATCTCAATCTACATGCCATTAAATTTGTTGCTCACAACCTCAAAGTGTGGTCTCACAGATTTGTTGGTAATGGTGATGGATAAATGAGATGTTGGTTGGTTTCATGAAGCTGCAGTTATAATTTCATGGTGAAGGAGGTTGGTTTTGGAGAGAGAACGGGACTATAACAATTGTGAAGAAGCGGCGCTAACTCATTAATTAATTTCAAATTAATTGAATTATTATTGAAATACACGTGTTATGTTTTAACAGGACAACAGTAAAAACAGTCCCTATGATACTGCACATAAGTTTTGTCCTAAAATTAATCTCTTTAAAAACGTTGGAGTTTAAATTGTTTAGATTCTCAAATTGAAATAATGGTTGAGATTTTTAGGAACAACGCATCTTTCTTATTTTGCGGCTGCACTACTGCTGACTTTTTGCCCATTTTCTACTCTCAACTTCTTCGCATTGTTTTCTCCATTCTTTCTTTTTTTGTATAAACTTTCTCCATTTTTCATACCTTAGCTATGGCTCCGTTTCCGGAAGGAGATCTGAATAGATCACCTACCGTAGAAGACATGGCTGTTTTTTTTTTGGCAAAATAAATATGAACCATTGAATAAGGATAAATCAACTTTGGATTCAAATATTTACTATATACCTCCCACACCTAATTACTTTCTTTTATTCTAAATTACTCTTCTCTTTACTCTCTCGCCCTATCTTCCATCTTCGTTCTCTTTCTTTTTTCAACTACACATACAACTTTAATGGAGTAAAATCAATCAAATAACCCTTCAATCTGTGATTTTAAAGCAAACTTCGATGGTATTAGGTTTGAAAATTTCAATTTTATATTTGTAGGAAGAAAATGATAGTCCAGTCTTTCAAGATTTAACACAAATCAACAAAACTTCATCCCGTCACCACCGCGTCGGAGAACCCAACCGGGTCACAGCCACAACCAGAAAATCTCAACCAAAGCAAACCTGAGTGAGTCTAATAATGGCCCTTGTTGCTCCTCGATCCGACGATGCAATATTTGCTAACATCGAACACGTTAATGCGGAGCTGTTTACTCTGACATATGGAGCAATTGTGCGTCAATTGCTTACAGATCTGAAAGAGGTTGAGGAATCTAGCAACTAAGAGTTGCGCCTCCAACATAACAGTGTTGGAAAAACAAAGGGAAGAGAGGAAAGAGAAAGTAATTTAGAATAAAAGAGAGTAATTGGGTGTTAGAGGTGTATACTAAGTATTATGATCCAAAGTTAATGGTTCATATTTATTTTGTAAAAAAAAAAAAAACAGTCATGTCAGGTCTCCTATCGGAAATGGAGCCCGTTATCATTCATAATTAATTAATTGTATGTGATTGCTTTGGTGTTCATTGTTTGTTTGTCGCCATCAATGCAAACAGTCTCAAAAATTAATTATGGCCAACAACGCTATTGCTTACGAGAACAATGGTTCACCTACTCCAGACATCTCAAAGATCCAACTCTTTGAGAGACTGAGTTTCTGAAGACGACATGTCCACATGAACGTGTTCACTCAACACTTGATATGCATGGTGTTCATGAGCTCCTACCACTTTTCAAATCATCCGTTGTTGACACCAGCTAAGCAACTGAAGTGAAATAATGGACGTATCACATATGCACATAGATATGTCGTTTCATCGTACTATATAGTTAGCATTCATAAGATAATGATATCGTGAGTTGATGCTTAAATCAGTGAATTTCTATATAGTCGTAACATATTACTTAAAATAAAAAACTGAGTCCCCTTGTCTTACATTAACTAATTTGAATCAGAAACATAATGGTTTTCTGGAGAATGAAAGTGATATATATATTCACACCAAATAAGCTAACTTATATTTTTTTGATAGTGAGAGCAAACCTACTAGTATTTAGATACTAGTCAAATTTAAGCGAATAAAGATGCCTGTATGTATCCCCTCTGACCTTTTTCACTTTTGGAAGAATTGGATAATTACACGTGTCCACTAATGACAGCAAGAGACTATTTTGATAGGTTCTTGAATATTGCCCATCCCTTCCAAAGTCCTGCTAACATCACCAATGAAAATAACAGCACCTTAGATTTCTATTGACAAAAATTGTTTCTAATCTCCTTCAAAAATTCCTAATTTTCAGTCTCCAAAATACCAAACCGTGTACTTCACCCATGATAAAAGACTGGTAATAACTACAACGACATTCTAAAATGCAAGCACTAAAAACAAAGTGATTTTATGGAGAAAGATCGAATTTGTCCAACATCAGTGATAAAAATCATATTGAACATTTTTTTGTTGTTGCAATTCTAATATCACAAGATATTATATATTCAATCACATTTTAGGACATGCATTAACAGTATACAAGGGCACACAGCTCACTCCCCAGATTTATGCAAAACAAGTTGCTTAGTATACAAGAACAATAAATAATGGCTTGTATGTATGCACTTCAAAAGTACCGATCTCCAAGGACCAATTTCACATTATTCCTGTAATCACTAATCAGATATCCTAGTAACAGCCGTTCTGTAATTACAGGAGGCGGTTGGAGAGAACTCTCCCTCCCATCCTCATATAGTTCTATCAATGGCATGCTCATCCGTTAATAACTGAATATACAATAAACCAGCTGGTTCATCTTTACTTAAATCAAGATGTTAAAACTAAACCAGCCAGGTAAAAGATCAACAAACCATTAAAAAAAAAAAAATGCTTAAAACTCCCTTTAGATTAAGATTTGGTTATTGTTTGTAGATAGAATTGCTGATCTTGCTAGAAAGTGAAGGCTTCTCCTTGAGACTAGTTGCTAACAAGGTTTCGGAGTTGCTTGGCTGGCTCTCAGCTACGCCAGGTCTCGTCCAGATTTTGATGTGCCCCTCCCGGCAGGCTGTGAGTACAGATTCTTGAGTAAATATCAAGCTAGAAAGAGGCTCAGTATGCACACGATGAGCTACCAGTGGAGAGATTTTCGGAACATCCCGCATACTGGGAGCAGGCTGTAAGGTACCCAACGGGACAGCATTGTCCCAATGCGATGACTGGCTTCCAGCACTAAAAGTTGGGGATCCAAAAGTTGGGGATCCACCAGGGGGACCTCGCCTCAAGGGCACTACAATCTCGTCCATTTCCAGTTCCCATAGAAGCAATTGAGTATCCTGACCAACAAAACATCTTAGTTCCATGCATAAAGTAAGTTGGGCACATATCCATATACTACAAAAAGTGGGAATTTTTTTAGAAAAATGTCGTTTAAAAGAAAAATTGACAATTCGGCAGACCCCAAAATAAGAACAGTCACCTGGCAACTGATTATAACCATACTTCCTTTCAACAAAACAGCATAACAATATTGTAAATGAAGCTACAGACAGTAAAGACTTTTCCCTCTCCAAATTGCTTGGGAACTAAAGGGATTCAACTGTCTTACCTACATCAAGTTTCATAAATAATAATACCATGCTTCAAAGCATTATCTTATTTTGGTAAAAACACTTTTCTCCGATAAATTTCGTGGAGTACATACTCTTAAGAGTGTGTCTGAATGAAGGGTTTTGGGGAAAAGAAAGAGGATTAATTTTTACTTCAAATATAAACCTTCTAATTAAATAACTTATAAATTTGAAAACATTATTGTATATAAAACTCTCTTAAACCAAAAACGAACATTTACCCCCCTTCCCCTGCCCAAAGTCTTCCAAGTCCTCAATTCCAACGTACCATAAGGAATTAAAATTTCCTAACATCATCATATGAAACCTGAAAGCTGCTAAACCATCAAACTAAAATATTGTGTCTGGTAAAACATCTATTCAAGTCTTCCTAATCAAATAATTTTTATTTCAGTTTCCATACTAGGCATGTTATTGATATGTCCGTTTCTTCAAAAACCAGTCAAAGACAACATTTGAAAAACATGACTGAATCTAAATATTTCCCACTGTACCACTCTATCAACACATTCAAAATTAAAACTATCAACTAATCAGTCAAATTCTAAGCAAGCAGAAACAGTAGTTTTATTTCCATCTGTCAACCATAACAAAGGCCAATAGGAAGTAAATCATTTTAAAATTTTAAGCAGAGAGCCGGATCTACACAGACACGTGAAAAATACAGTGAAAACATTTGTACCTGACCGACTGAACCAAATCGATACGTAATTGTCTCTCCATTGTCATTTGAATTTGGTGATGACCAATATGAATCAAAAGCCACTCCACTGACCTGATCACAGCATTTGACATAAACTAAATCAACACTATGATAGGATAATTTGCCAAACAAAATTACCAAGCAACTTACCCATGAGTTATGTCCCTCACCCCATGCAACAACTTTGCGATCTTCCATGCTCCAAACTTGAACTAAATCGTCTTCCCCTCCCGTCAAAACATACTTTCCATCCATGCTGCCAAAGCAGAGTTTTTGTTATGATGTTGTTTTCTCAAAAATTTGAATGAAATATTTTAGAAAGTAAAAATAAAGATAATATGCCAATCCAAATATGGGAAGCTAGTGTGCAATAACTTAGCTAAGCATCATTGTTTTACAAGTTCTAGAGTGAGAAAATGGGAAACAAATCTAAACATGCCAATCTCTAATAAATTGACTAAAACCAAACATATCTCACCTCCAAGCACAACATAATAAACCACCATAATAACTTTTCCCACCGCATACAAGGTGTTCTTTTGTATAATCGAACACTCGCAAGTAACCTGGATGCATTGAGTTAAAATAAATCCAAGATTCTGTTTAACTTTTTTGCAAAGAAAAAGAAATAGGTAGAAATAACATACATAACATACAATGAGAATGGCAATATGTAAAAAACGTACCATCTCGTCCAACAGTTGCCATGTATGCACCATCCGCTGAGAAAGAAATACTGTTAATCGAACCCTGGCAGATATGCCATCTGGCTATTGGATTACTCTGCAAAAGACATTTTTTTTGGAAGGAAAAAAAAACAATATGATACAGTATATATAATATAGTACAAAATAACTCTCCAGAAGTACAAACATTACAGGTCATTTAATCCAAAAAAATATATGCCTTAAATATATTAACTAGAGGTCATTTAATCCAAAAAAAATATGTCTTAAATGTGTTAATTGTGCAATCAATCAAATGACCAGCGAGAAAGGTGCAAAATTCAAGAACAACTAGACGATCATTACAAATAAGTATGAATTTAACTACAGCAACATTATAAAAGATAGGACCACAAAACATAGATAGAAGTAGCATATCAGCATTTTGTCAAGAAACCAAATGAGCATCAAACTCATTACCTTACTGTACCGTGCATGAGCAACAGAAAACTGAGTTTGATCTTTAAGAATTGGGAATGATGACTCGCCGGCACCATCTTTATTCTGAAATAGGAAAGAAAAGGTAAATAGTTTAGCTACTAAATTCACCATAAAAAATATCAAAATAAGTTAACCATAAAGCTAGCTTCTCTCTTGACAACTGAGTCTTGCCTTTTCATATATGTACAAATTCCCATCAGCATGAGCAACAACAAAAGCACCATCACCTCCAGGCACCCAAGAAATACATGTACAACGACTGTTTAAATCAAAATGCATCAATCAAGATAGATTACAATCAGCGGCGAAGCTAGCATAAATTTCATGCAGGGGCCAAATGTAAAGAAAAATAAAATATTTATAAAACCAACATATTATAAATTTAAAGATAAAATGTAACTTTAGTCTAATAAATTATAACTTTTTAGGTTTAGTCACTAAAAATAATTTATTCAATTTTCGTCGCAAATTTTTACAATTCGAGTGTTTTTAGTCATGCATTTAATTTCGATAACAACAAATTACGGATTAACATTAAACAAAATCTTAGGAACTTAACTTAAATATTGTGAGTGTTCCAGAGATTTAATCCAAATTTAATCTTAAACTTAACCAACATGCTAACAAAATATCAAACTAATTTATACTTACATGAAATGTAAGTTAAAGCAATAACAAAGAAAATAAAAATTGATAAGCTATTTAGAAAAGTTGGGCACAACGTGTTTCAAAAAATCGATTTTATTTATAATTGATTGTATATAAAATAGACTAATAATGCCCTTTTTAATGTAAACAAATAAGTTATTTGCAAGAAACTCATTATATGTTTAATATGTTTCTAACTCGTTATATGTTTAATTTGTTTCTAACTATTGTTTAGCAATTTTTTGTTCTTAAAAAGTTTTCTCTATATTTGTTGTTGAGACTGAAAGTGTCAAATTAATACAAATAATCTATCAATCGTGTAATAACATTTTCTTATTTATGCTAATTTTTAACAATTAAATTTGTTTGGGGTAGCTAAATATTTTTTATTTGGGGTAGTTAAACATAAAAACATACCTAACCATTCAAAAATAATATTTATTTTGGGGTAGCCATGGCTACCTCATGTTAGTGAAGGGCTACGCCCCTGATTACAATTAGTGTTTTTGACATAAGAACATTCCAATACATTAAAGTTCTACAGGGAGCCTGGAGAAATTAATAAAACGTAACAATTTAGAGAAACGACGTCTAACTTCTCCACTAATTAATCCCATGAATTATAACCATAGAAGTCAATGACATCAACATTCACATACTTTACCCATATAAAACCAACTGTATTCTTGTATAACAATTTAATTAAATTTTCCATTGACGAGAAACATCAACTGCTAATGTTTGGCTTGATCCCTAGCTTTTATCTAACCTAACAACTAACAAGCTTCTGGATTTGATCGGCACTCCTATCCATAATAAATCACGAGATTTAAGAATAATAAATCCATGGCATGGCAAGCATAACCATTTTAACAAAAATGTTAAAGACAGTCAGCATACATATTGAAAGTTCTTCTTAAATAAAATCTAAAAAAGCAGGGCTGACCATGATAAAATATTGAATACCAAAACCATAAATACAAGATTTTGAAGGTTAATCAACCACTACAGGTTTAAATTTAAACATCAAGAAGTTGTATGTATATATCTACAAGGCCAGCATACTTCCCCCTACATTAAATGACACGGATAGCCAAATCATGGGTATATTCAAACCTTCATTCATATAACAGAGAGATTACCAACAAGGTATGGATCTCAACAGGTTTAGACAAAGTTATATAATGTCCATTGTCGCCTTCAGGATACTGGAACCCTTGGGAAACATAGAAGTTTTGGAAGAAAAAGTTAATAATAGAAAAGTGTCCACTACCATCACAAGCAACTGTTTTACTCTTGAAATGGGCTCATTTGTGGAAAACTATCATAGATAACTTATAATTAGCATATACGCAATTAATTATTAACAGCTACTATGACAAGAATAAATAAATGAATAACCAATTCATTTTGATAATGGAGTGGCATTCAGGGTTATAAGTTATTAAAGTCCAACCATCTCGGCATTTCCATAACAGCCTTTGTTTTCCTTATAACTTCCTATCATAGATTGACACGGTACATTCAATTAATAAACAGGAATCTAAAGAAGCAAAAAGGCTAGTATGCAACAGTCATTCAATCCACATTAGAGAATGAATCCCCTTTTGGCAGCAGTATGGGTATATGTCAATTTATTTATACACACATTTAGGTCATGCAACAATTCTGAGAAACCCAACACAGGTCACTCATAGTTGAAACATCACAAGAGACGAGATCATAAAATCTTGCCTGTTATTGAGAATACCATCTTTGTTGTAATGGTGGGCCCCAACAATCTTTTTACCAACATCCTGTAATTGCTGTCGCAGTGACACTGAGTAGACTGCAATAATACACAGGAACAATAAATTCGTAAATCTTAAATTCCCCTACTGAAATGATAATTCAAATTTAAATGTCAGTTAACATTCATTTACCATCGCCAGAGAACAACCCTATGAGTAAATCATGCCCGTCCTTAGCATCCTGATCAAATGCATGACACACAGGATTCGAATTACTGAAGTGGATAGACTTTATGGGGTCCTACAAACAACAAGAAACCTCGGATGAAGCAGCGAACCCAAAATACTCAGAACACATCAAAACCTAACAAGTATACCTTATCTTGAGAATTCAAATCACTTATCAAAATCGCATCCCCAGCATTGAACACCAAGTAAGAACCTTTCCCATCAAAATTTGGATTAGACACCGAACTACTCAAACTCGACGAACCAATCGAACCAATCCTACTGGCTCCACCATTGCTTTTGCTACTACCATTTCCACCAACAAAACTGAGCGCCCGGTTTCCATTACTTCCTCCTAACAATCTAGCCGCGGCTGACCGTACTCCACTGCTCGCACTAAAACTCGAAGACGATGCAGTCGGAGTTGAAGGCGCCGGCTTCTCCTTAAGATGTGCTAGGGTTACCTGCTCACCCAATGAAACTTATGCATTAATTTAATTCCATTAACTCCACAATTCCTAATATATATTTAAAAATAAAAAAAATAAAAAACTCTAAAACTTGTCATGGAAAGTAATACAAATTATGCCAAAACCAATTCTGCAAAAAAGTTATAAATTTATTACAAATGTATGTTTGGTTTCACTTATAGAGGGGCCAAGATTGATTCTGACATGTCTGGTTACTCTCAGCAGAATTGATTTTGCCTCTAGTATTGATTCTACTTGAGGCTAAACTTTGAAACTTTTGATTGTAGAATTGATTTTAACACTCAAATTTACTATTCAAATCACTTTTACATGAATGTATCCAAACATAACCCAATTCATTTTTACCAAACATCAATTTTACAAAATCAATTCACTCAAAATCAATTTTTGTCAACGCAATACCGAACATATAGCACAATAAAATTACATACAGAAGTTAATGCGGAAAGTGCAATTAGAGTGAAAATCAGAAACAATTGAAGTAAATAATAACAAACAAAAAAATGAAAACCCTAAAAATGAATAAAAAAAGAATTGAATAAAAGAAACAAACCATAGAAACGGTTTTGCCATGATTGAATTGAAGAAGACCAGAAGGATGAGTTTTATCGAATTGAAGTTTATATCTTCCTTCAGGGGTTTTGAAATAGGTTTTGAGACCTTGTTGTTGTTGTTGTTGTGACTGTGTAGTTGTTGTGGAACCCGATGAAGATGACGCCGCCGTCATGTTACCGTTTGTTGTTGTATTTATCATCGTCGATCAACGATCATCACAGTTACCAACTTCGTTGTTAGGGTTTCAAAACCTGAAACAATGGCTTTCGCTTTCGCTTTCGTTTCTTTTTCTTTTCCACACTGTAGATCAAATCAAATAGGAAAAAACAACAAACAAAATTATAATTATAATTAAATTGAGACATATAATAAATATATAGTTATATGGTTTTGGTGTGACAATAAAATCTTATTACCTAAGTCAACGAAATAGACGGTCCAGATTGAAATTGAAAATTAGTTTCTATCTCATCATTATCGTGTAAAACTCAACTTAAGAAGATGAGAAACTAGAAAAAGTAGAACAGAAAATGATTAAATGCTGTGTAAAGTGTTGTTCTAAGATTTCGCTTTCAGTGTGCTTTGTTGTGTGTGCCCGTGGAAAAATTGATGTTAACACTTCAAATAAGACTGAAACACGCGTGGTAGTTAACTATTGTCGATTAAAATTTATCGGTAATTAACTGCCGATAATATTATATTAGTAAGTAAATTATTAGTGTTTCCTAACATTAAGTGTTGTGTGAACAACATTCTTCATGTATGTGGTGGTGTTAAAATATTCAAGCCCATAGAGTTTGACATCAAAGGCCTAGATAAATAGTAGGTGGACTCAGGTCAGCCTACATTTAGGAGTGTACCCCTAGGCCCTAACTAGGGGCAAAAATGGTCTAAGACAATCGTTAACCATGAAAATTGTTATATTCCCGTCAAAAAACACTCATTTTCAACTGAATAGGCGAAACTACCCCACATGACTTAAGTCACACTGAGGGACTTCAACGTAAGCTAACTCATGCAAGTTATAAACTGAGTGTGACTTAACTCACGCTGCATGTTGTTATAGAACAACAACTCAAAAACACAACCATTCACTTTCCAAACTTCTTAAAATATCACCAAGTGCGATTTTATTTTTTTCCATTCAAGTGTGATTTTCGTCATTCTTGTGTCATTCACACTCAATTTCTCCCACAAAATCAAGTAAGTATTTGCAATGTCCTTTTTTGGTTTAAATTTTGGTATTTTTCGAGAAATTTTCAATTTTAGGTTTATATAAATTTTGTTTGCATGTTAGTTTTTTTTATGAATTAAGTTATAAATTGTTGTTTAGAAATTGACTAGAGTAGGTTTGATTAAAATGCGGTGGGTTAGAGTTAGGTTAGAGTTACGAATTGTTAGAAATTGTGTTGAACTCTAGGTGTTTGAAAAAATGTCTCAATGAAAATTTGTTTGTTTCTTTGGATTGTTAAAGATGAAATTAGTTAGAAATTGGTTTGTTAATGTTGATTATAGTTAGTTTGACTGCAATATAGTAGTTTACGGATCGAAATGACACTGCCGAAATTTAAGTGTTGTTGTTGAATAGTTAGAAATGACACGATGTCCCTATGAAAAAATTCATTGATTTGTTGCTTTTTGAAAAGTTATGTAGATATGTCTCATAGGCCTGACAGAGTTAGGGGAGGGAGGGAGTCTGCTACCGATAGTGCACAGAGAGAAAATGTCACACAACGCCCTCCTCAGGCTGGTAGATAGAGACAGGGGGAACGAGGATCGATATGGGTGATGATGCAGAGGGATCATCGTCATAGGCAGGTGTGTCCCAGGCAGTGGACCCGACACAACATCAGCATGAGGCATATCAGCCTCAGTATGAACATCCTCAGTATGAGCAGGCTCACCAGCAGAAGGGTGAGGCTCACCAACAGGAGGGTGAGGCTCAGGAGGAGCAGAGGATGAAGTTCCAACCTGGACCGCAGGGCTTCCTGGGGCCTTATGATTTGTCGCTTCTACCGAAGTTCGGCAAACATGTGGCATGCAGGCTAAAGTAAGTATAATTGTTTAATTTTATTTTAATGATATGTTAGTTTTGATGATTTAACATTTTATGTTAAAATAATTTAAATTGACTTAAATTACGCATTAATTAAAATTACGCACGAGAATTAAAATTATGTGCGCTCTTTTAAGTTAAGCACACTCATTTAAATTGACGTGTAAGAATTTAAATTAAGTGCACTCATTTAAATTGACGCGTAAGAATATTTAATGTTAGAATATTTAATATTTATTTTTATTATTATTATTTTAACGGGTTTTTTTTTGTATTTCTGTTTCAAAAGTTGCATAAGGTGACTGATGTATCGAACAGGAAGAAGCTTAATCATAATACCTTAACAATGTGGGGAGAAGATAAGGAATGGTTTTGGACGCCGGCGAATGCATTCGGTCTTGCCCCCTCCTTAAGACTAGGTACGACAACATTAGTCACGGGCTTATTTGTGCCTTGTGAGAAAGATGGTATAAGAAGACTAGTAGCTTCTATCTGCCGTTGGGGAGATGACCGACACATTAGATGATGTGGTGTGTCTTCTAGACATCCCCATCACTAAGAGGCTCATCGAGGATAAGGAGTTATCTTATGAGCGGGGCTTAGAGCTGCTGGAAGATGAGCTGGGTTTAACGGATGAGGATGTGATAAAAGAGGTGAAAAATCAGCGGGGTCTGTATGTTAATTACACTAACCTGAGGAGACGTTATGAAAGTCTGTTGAACAAGTGTAATCAGTTGGAGGACCCTGCATCTGAGGAGGAGGCAGAGGAGCAGAGTGTTGTTAAGACTGTCTGCATTAAGGCATTTTTGTTGCTCTTGATTGGCTACACCATTTTTGTCGGCTAGAACTATAGAAGCGTTAATCTGCTATGGTTGTTTGCGTTTCAGGACTTGGACAGGTTGGGCAACTGGTCGTGGGGCGAGATGGCACTTGCTTTCCTACATGAGCAGCTTTCTCTTATTTCCGACTCAGCTGTTAAAGCCATTGGTGGTTACATGACCTGGCTTGTGGTAATATATTTTTTCCTTATTTTTTTAGTGGATCATAAATGTATATTTGTTTGTATGATACTTGTGTTGATATAAATTTGTCTCTTTGTGTTTGTAGGGATGGGTTTTGGCGCACTTCAAGAAGATCGTTCTGAGGAATCATGAGCCAGAGTACAAGTGTGTTGACCCGCTTGTGGGTAAATGGAAACCTCTCAGGAGCTAATGTCGAGGTTGGACACTACAAAGGCCTCATTAATTTGATGGAAATTGTTAATGTCATATGGAGGTCGTACAAGACTCGGCGAGACTGATGCCTTTTCGAGACATATGCTGGTACTCCAGATGGATCATGGCCGAAAGACAAGATGTGCCGTCACTTTCCGGAGCGGGTTTTGAGGTAGTATGACTAGGTCTTGATTGAAGCTTTGGTGTTTCTTTGAGATTCCTCACGATTCTTTGAGATGGTTTCAATGTGATTTTGAGTAGTCTTCATGTAGTGGGTTAAGACTTCCTTAAGATTTTTATTGGGTTGTTATTGGCTGGTAGCTTGTGGTGGTTGGAAGTTATTATTTCCTCCCTGTGAAATTTTTTGATAATTTGAACAACCGGGATTGAAATTGTTAGAGTAGGGATTCCTTTGTTGCATGTTAAAAATACCTGTGTACTTCACTTACTCCTTGAAAAACTTCGGACTTGTTCGAAGGCATGCACCACATTCACGAGCTTGCTCACAATAGACTCAAATCACAACATTAGATAATAACTTGGCCACCTAATGTGCTTCCAACTTATTGCTTCCAAATGGACGTTGAGAAGCTTGTTGCTTGCTAGTAAAATGTCATTCGTTTCTAAACTTAGAACTCCTTGTTTCTTATGAACAACCTTATTCATGCTTTGGGAGCGATACTCGTTCAAGGACATGTAATCAATAAGCTCTTGGATTTTTACGGTTATTTTGTTCTTCATGGCACCTCATGCAAATGTGTCTATGAACATTCAATTTTGTTGCTTCAGACCATTGGTGAAAATCAAGGTGATCTCCATCTCATAAAATTTGTGTGTCGAACATCGCTTGAGTAAAAGCTTGTATCTCTTATGTGCATCGACAAAGTTTCTCAATTTGACTAGGGTTCTAAGATGAACCTTTTGTTAATTTGTTGGAATTTATTAATGATATATATTTTTTATTTTGTTATGATTTAAGTTCTTATTTATTCTGACTGTTACGACCGTTGTAATTCTTTTGGACCTCCAGTATTGATATATAGGTTTTACCGACTTACCTTGCTTTGTTACGAACAATAACTAAAATTGAGAATTGATCATTTATTTTAGGCTTAATACATGCTTTGATCCCTTAACTTATTTTTGGATTTCATTTTGGTCCCCTAACTAAAAAAAAAGTCTCAAATTGGTCCCTTATGTATTATATTGTTATTTATTTTAGTTCTTTCCGTTAGTTTTTAACCATAAATATATAAAGTGGACAAATATTATATGTGGTCCACCATAAACTTTCTTTTTTAACCATTTGATCTTTTTTCTAAGAAAACAACTGTTGGATCAAGCAGGTATATTTTATCTAACAATAAACCAACAACAACTTTTTTTTCTTCCTTGTCTTCATCTTCTTCCTTCCTCTCCTTCTTTATCTTCAACATAATCTTCATACCAACTCAAAAAAATGACACACAAGCCCAAAAAAAACCTTAATTATCATCACCTCTCTTCTCCTTCTAGTTCTACTAATCCATTTTCTCTTCAATGAAAAGTCAACCGCACCTCTTCTTAACAAAATCAACCCATAAAATCAATTACATTACTTTTCCTTCAATCCTCCATGATTAGAAGAAAAGAGAAAGAAAAAAAGTAGCAGAAAGAAGAAGAGTAACAACAACAACAACAAATCCATATAAGTGCTTGTTTGGTGAAGCGTTTTATGCTGTCAAACGTGAGTCTGGCTGCTCAAACGTGATTTGAACCACATACTTTGCTGTTTGGGTGATTGCAAAATCGATTCTCCAATTTATTTACATATAACAACTTTCTTCTTCTTCACCTCACAAAGATCCAACAACACTCCAACTAGATGGATGTTGCATTTTCCATCTGAAACCCACAACAACATAGATCTGAATTTTTCTATGTAAGTTTAAGGTTAGCATACAATAATTAAGTGATGAAAAAATGGTAGAATGAGAAGAAATTACTGAGAAATGGAGGAAGGAGAAGTTGAAGAAGAGTATGGAGAGATATGGAAGGGTGTAGAAGCCATTGAAAAATGTATGGAGAAATGGAAGGGACACGCAACAAGCAAGAGAGAGGAAAATAATTTCATTTGATGTTTTTTCTTTTTTATTATTGGGTTGTTTGTTCAAATTTTCATTTGATGTTTTTTGCTTTTTATTGGTTTGTTTGTTCAAATTTTTCTGGGTTTATATGAACATAATGTTTAAGATGATGAAGATCAAGAGGAAGAACATTGAAGGAGAAGAAGAAAAGGAAAAAAATTAGATACCGGTGGTTCACTGTTATATACAGTGGACCTGCAATCAAACGGTGAAAATCATATTAAAAGTGCTAGACATTAAAAAACTAACAGAAATGACCACTTAGATAAATGGATACTTATGGAACCAAATTGAGACACTTTATTGTTAGCGGACCAAAATGAAATCCAAAAATAAGTTAAGGGGCCAAAACATGTATTAAGCCTTTAGTATGATTATAGATTCATGATTCATCACTACAAAATTCACTTAGCACTTCTTTAGATAAGCATAGTTACACATAGATGAGTCTACATATCAATTACAGTTTTTTAATCGACACATCGTTTATAAAGCGCTTTAATCATAATTGGTATCGACTGTTGCATTAATCCGACAAAGAAGACATGAGGGATTCAAAGAACCTTAATCGTCATCTAACATATGAATTGAAATATTTTACTTTTCTTCAAACCACTGCTTCCATTGAGCACACAATTAAAAAATACAACCCCTTTAATCTCTTTTATAGTGAAATTCTTTGTTGACGACATTCTTGTGGAGAAGATAACTTAGTATTTTATATTTGTTAGGTTTGGTCCACTTTCCAAATTTGTTATCATTATCTTCAAAACATAATACATGAATACTGTTCTTTGAATCTATGTGGTTCTATAAAACCTTACAATTGATATTTTTATTTTTTTTACCCTGTACTATCATGAAAGGTTAAAAAAGCATTGATTAGTTAGTTAAGTAATATTAAATTATTAACCCCTATCTAAGTGCAAAGGGACAAATACAACACACTAATATAGATATTTAATAATGATTCTAATTTTATGAACGGTTTTTAAAACTTCATAAATTCTTAAACTAATATAGACATTTAATAACGATATTAACATGGAATTCATACGTTATAAATATATCAAATCATATCCCATCATTTATATGAAGAGGGGGAAAACATGACTAAAATACTAAAGTTTTTTATGTTCAAATTCTATTTATTTCTATAGTTATTGTCCTGACAATATATGATAATGTTTACTACCATATAGATCCTCCTTGTGTTACTGATAAAGATTGTCCTCCTCCACAATTCAGCAAAAGTAATATTAGGTGTCGTAAAGGCTACTGTGTAAATATTATTGGTTAATAATAATGAGTTATTGCGCTAGCAAAATAATTGTATAATATTCCTTATTTTGGAATATACCAGAAGTTATCAATAAGTTTTTGTGCATACATTGAATAAATTGTATTTGTTTCTTTAATTACATCGACCTTGAAGTTGTAATTGTGTACTCTAAAATGATGGCAATGAAATGAAATACAGAAGCAAATAGTTTTATTTATAGTGTCCCCTTATCCAGTGGCGGAGCCACTAGGGGGCCAAGGGGTGCCACGGTCCCCTCAACATTTTCATGTTTCTTACTAGCAAGTACTAGCATAACATGTATGTTGTTCAAATTAGATATTAGACTCATTTTTATCTTAGCATTCTTGAAATTTTTCCTTTTTGACTTAATATATTTCTTTGCAGTGTTTATTAAGTTGGAAAGTCTATGTACAATATTGGTTTGCCACTAAATTTAACTCAAAGATTTAAGTTGAAAGATGGTTAAGGATAAAACAATTTCATTCATTTCTTTTACTTAAAAATTCTTAAATTATGTGTATATATTGAGCACTGAAGATTTATTTTTTTACTAAATTATTGGATTTGGTCCCCCCAAACTTTAATTCCTAACTGCCCCTATCCTTATCCAGGGCCGGCTTAGTGCAAGTGCATCAAGGCCCTTTGCACATGGCCTAAAACTTAGAGGGGCCTCAAAATTTGGGAAAAACGAAAAAAAACTTGTACCTACGGCCAAAATCCGTCACTAAATGTCCTTTTTCGTAGGTAAAAGTCTGAAAGACAGTAACTTTGCTGTCAATTATGCATTATCCCTAAGTAAATGCCTATTTGTCTGTGGGTAAAAGTCTTTAGATTTTTTCAATTATTTTTAAATGAAAAATTGTCAAGAATATAACGGGGCCTCCGAATTGTCGGGGACGACCCTGTCCTTATCTTGTACACTTTTAGCTATTAACATGACATGAAATCCATACATATCACACATTTTTTTTCAACCCCACAATCTATAAGAATCATTTTAACTTTTAACTAGGTATTTAACTTGTGCGTTGCACGAGTTGGATCATAACTTGTACTTGAGAAAATAAAATTTGGGCTAAGTATAATCACATATATATTTATTTATAATATCTTCAAATGTAGTGGTAAGACTATTTTAATATTTATTTATACTAAAATAGAAGTATTCCTTAAAACATATGAGAATTTGTATTGATTTATATCATAGATTTGTGTAAATATTTTAAGGATAAATGTTAGGATATGATTAATCTTTGGTGGTTTTGTCTTTTTCATCTTTTGACCATGTTCTTTGAAATTACACAACGTGACCTAACTACCTACCTTTACCCTTACTTTTCTATTTTTTATTTAAGGTCTAACATGGTTATTGAAAAGATAATCCTTATGATGATAAATTAGTTTATTTTGAACTTTTTCCTATCGAACCTTCATTTCTGAAATTTTATTCTGACATTTATTTTTCAAAATTATTTTAGCTAACAGTTTGGTTTACCTCCTCGTCACTTTGATTAATTCATATTTTTGTTTGTCTTTTGGTTTACCTTCTCATCACTTCTCAAGCTATTATATTAAGGCAAGACCAATATTGTTGAATTTTAATATAGTGTACAAATTTTGTGAGTGAAAATAAAGAGACCAACACAGTTTTTCATCTAGCATATCATGAATTTGGCTTTATTTCCAACTAATTATTGAAATATGCACTATTTTTTTTCCTAAAACAAATATTGAATCATTAACATTATGGTGAAAAATTAGGAGAAATTGACCAGCTATTTTTGAATTGAATTGACTGAATAATACAATTTCAAAGACCGAATTGATAATTTACTTCTAACAAACAATTGCTCAAATTTCATAACCCTCGTAGTATATAGTATAAGTACAATGCAACTTTTACACATGAATAGACATGACTTTTGAGATTCAATAAAACTTCAATTTATCCAAGTTTGAGATAAAAATGGGAATCTTTGTAACTCAAACTAAGTTAAGTTATTTATGAAATGGAATAAGAGAAGTATGAAGCTTTTTTAGAGGCGACTAATCATCATTATTCTAACTTAAGAATAACTCAAAGTTAGACACATAAATAATTGCTCAAAATTCCACTACTCTCATAGAATATAATACATGTATACATGGCTCAGCGAGACATATGACTGCCTTAGAAAAATGGTAAGCTTTACCAAATTAAGTTCCTGAAAATATAAATCAACTTAACTTATAATATTCGAGAAAACTTCAATTTATTTGAGCTTGAGATGAAATTTCATGCAAACCTAAATTGGATAACAAAAACGATTTTTATTTATAAATGTTGATCAGAATTCCTAAAAAAATAGTCATCTTGAGTTGGATAACAAACCTAACTATAATACGTTCTATGAAAATGTAAGATGACCAAAATATCCTAATCAATGTATAAAAGTATTTCAAAAGAAACTAAATTTTAGGTAAAGACCATGACATACTAACTCCAAAAATATATCACAATTCTAATGAAAAAAGTCAGCTATGGATTTTCAGTAATAAATCACGAGGAAAAAAAAAATACTTTGACTCAACTATCAAAAAGGCCATCAACAAATAGTTGTGAAAAGGAAGAAAACTATTAAAATAAATTAATAGATATAAAAAGTACATCTTAAAAATTTATAAGACATACAGTTAAAAGTACATCTTAGTAATCACACATCTCTCTATTCTTTTTTTGACAAGATCACACCTCTCTCTATTGTTATGAATAAAATCTGAAAAATAAAATTGCATTAGTCTAAGAAAATAATGTGTTGTCTATATATAATCTTCTATGTTATATTTGTGGCATATATGAACTTCTTTTTAAGAAAACATATCAACCAATTTATGGTGGGAAAATGTAAACCCAAACACAAAACCATGATCAATAGCACCCAAGAGCTAGTTGGAGAAACTCACCATGATCCACAATAAAAATTTATAAAATAATTAGCACCATGCATAAAATCATATAGTCATGTACGAAATAATCATATAGTCATGTACGAAATAATCATAAATTTGATTTTATAGCGGTACACAGTTATATGAAAAAATACGTATAAAAAAACCACCAAACACACATACCTTCTAATTCTCGTGGTTCTGAGATTTTTGTATGGAGAGAGAGTCATGTCATGTGAAACAATAGTAGTACTGCAAATTTTCAAACACCTGAAACAAAATCTCGAACAATCAGTACCAAACATGTGATTTATCTTGCCAAAGCCTTCAATTGTTTTTTCCCCCTGATAAACAACAACAGTTATATAATCCAACTCTTGCTTCTTTTTTTTTTTGACAAAATAATCCAATTCTTGCTAAACTCGTTATAAAGAGGATTGTATATCTACTCAATTGTGTGGATGTGTGGAGGCTGGAATTCTTAGAGTGTGACCATTGAAACAGCCATGGTAAAGATGATTAATAATATATATCTCTTGAAAAATTGCATACGTTGGAATTCTTAAAGTGTACCCATTAGAACATCCATATTAAGGATTATTAATGCGTGCCTCTTTAAATTTCTTTTCTTTGGCGTTAAAACAAACGTATACTATTGGATTGGGGAAAGAATGGTTATACATGCAATAAACAGTGGGGCAACGATGACATTATTATTTTTGAAGGAATTTAGGGGGTGTATTGAATTAAGATTTTAAGGAATTTTAAAAGACTTTTTAAGGATAAATAAATCTTGTGGTATTCAATCAAGACATTTATAGAAAATAAATAAATCTCATGGTATTCAATCAAGACAATCAAAATTTTTTATTGAGGGCAACAAAATCTCATGGTATTCAATTAAGATTATCCATTGATATTCAACAATCTGCAGATCATTTTAATGGATTCTTTTGTATGATGAATTTTGTGGGACTTTTTAGTTGAAAATGCACATGACATGCTCATTCAACAATCTCACAAAAGCCTTGACGGTTTTTAAGACATCTATATTTTTGTTTTGTCGTTCCACACTCATAGCCTCTTCTTATTATCCTTCATCGTAATTATTCCATGTTCATGATACACCTGTAAGTTTTTATATTATTGCCTCTCAGTTCTCATTGCTCTTGTTCACGTTCCAGTCAAGAAAACATGTTGTTGTGCACGTTACTTACCGATACTAATTGCATTTCATTTCACTATTAATACTACAGATTCATAAGTGTAAAGTTTTTTCAAGTCAATTTGCTTTTCTAATTTATTATAATTATTTGGGGTTTTTTAGCTGATATTTTTTGTTGTTATTATTTTACCATACATTAACAAGGCAGGCAACATTATGTTATTTTGTTGTTAACCATATTAGGATTTGATAAAAAAAAAAAATTCACTCTTGTAATATCGAATTTTTCTTAAAAATCATACAATCCTTTCAATCTTAAAATCTCATAAAATCCTTTGAAATCTTAAAAGTTTATGTTATAAATCCATTAAAATCCTGATTTAAAAATCTTGATTGTGAAAAGTCCTTTGAATAAAATCTTTTAAAATCTCACAAAGTCTATACAATCACACCAAGTCTTTTAAAATAATATTTTTTTTTGCGCCAAAATAGTCTTTTAAAATCCTAATCAAATAAGTATAGTGGACATCAAAATGAAGAGATTAAGCTATATATAGTAGTGGATCAATATATAGTGGGGTTTGTGGTTTTAATTGGTTTATGCCAAAATTTCTTAAGTTGTTACCTAATTTATTGGATTGGACTAAGAAGGGATGTCCAATAAAGCACTACTAAAATATAAAATATAGTGGGTGTGTTTAATTAGAGATGAAATTAAGAGATTTGAGAGATGATAGAAAGTTTTTTCTAGAGTGTCATATCATCACAAAGTTTGCATGAGAACAACTCAAGTTTCTTTTACAAAGATATATAGATAGATAGTTAAGTTCAAATGTAATTTTTATCTTTTTTTTTTTTTTTTTTTTAAAAAAGATATCATATCATTCAAATTGGAAGAGTATGTTAAAAACAAAATAAATTCAACAATACTAAAGCTGAAATCGACGAATTTGTGAACTTTTAATATAGGATTTAATTTTATGTATGTAATAAATAAATTATGATTTGATATAGTAGTTATTGTGTATAATGAAGGTACTAAAAAAATTCAAGAACGAGCAAGTTTTAATTGTGTTTATTGATGTGTAATTTATTTAATCTATATCAAAAAATTTCTATAAAACATCGTTTTTAATTTACACGCAAATTTTTTATAAAATATCGTTGATAATCTATACACGTTTACGCAATAAAAAGAGCGAAAAAACGGACACATGATTGACCGTCTTTCCGCACGTGACTATAAAAATAATAAATCTTTCTTTCAAAAAAAGAATAAATAAATTTTTTCTTGGAGTATTAGATAAATAATCATTAGTCTGTTTTTTTTAAGGAGAATAATCATTAGTCTTGTTCACTTGAATTACAAGAGTAATATGCTCGCATGTTGTACCGCACAACGCAATACAAGAAACGCAAAGTTGGTCTTGTGTTGAGATACTTGAGAAAATGGCACTTCTGTGTCCAGACTCCAGTGCTCCTCATTTAAACACTTTCCCTATTTCACCAACCATTTTACACGTATAAATGTTTTTGACCATATTTTACACGTATAAATTGTTAAAATAAGAAATTGTAAAGCATCTTCAATGGAGGTCCTTATTTAATAAGGACTATTCCCTGTTAAGGACTCTTCATTGGAGGAAGAAAAAATGAATCTCCGTTAAGAACGTACAACTATATAGGGACCCTATCTTTCCTGGGTAACTAACGGGTCCCACGTTGAAAAAAATAATAAAATGTGTACTACTTGGTCCCACTTGCATAAAGGAGTAATAAAATATGTACTACTTGGTCCCACTTGTAAAAAAGAGTAATAAGTAAATTATTTTTGTTTAATGATGTAAAGATAGTGGGACATATTTAAGTATTTTTCATTGGAGTCATTGAGCCCTTAATATATACTTTTATTAAAAAATTATAAATAAGTGATGTGTCACGTGAGACCCATTTAAGGAGTCCTTGTTAGGGAACTACCATTGTGGATGCTCTAAAGATCAATCATTCTTTTTAAAATAAGGACAAAGTGTTGAAACATCGGTGTGAATATCGAAATAAATTGGAAGGTTGGAAGATTAAACACAAAGTAATTAAACTTTGATCTAGTGTTGTGTGAATTAAAAAAATAGAGTGTGGAGGTCTCACATAAAATAAAACACACACATTAGTAGTGCTTAAATAGTGGTATTTAATTTTAAATACCTGATGAAAATAATAATCATTATTATTCTTTATTCATGAATATCACTTCCCATAATTTTAGGTTATGTTTGTTATGATAAGATTGAGAATCCAACCGAATTTCCTATCTTTCCTTCATTAGTTTGTTTCAGCTAATCTTGTGGGCTTGTTTCTTTTTGAACTTATCCGATTAGTTTGTTACTTGAGCTGATCTGTGGATTGCTTAATTTTTAAGTTTACTTAATTCTTAAGTTTCTCTAAATTAGTTACAAACTCTCCCTATAAAAGGAGAGCTCACATAGTTCAAAAAAACACCAAAGAGCTTCATTGAGTTGTCGGGAACTCTTTCTCTCTTCTCCCTTTCTTGACTTGTGTTGACGAGTTTTTCTTCTCTTCATCTCCCTTTTTCCGTCTCTTCCGAATTAAGAGTGTTCTTAAGACCATAGTCCATTTTCGGTTTAATGTCCTTTCAGAATTAAGAATGGTCTTAAGTTCATAGTCCCTTTGATATTTTTATGTCCTTCAGAGTAAATAATAATTTAAGATCATAGTTCATTTTTCAGTATAATGTCCCTTCAAAATTATGAATGATCTTAAAATATATTCTTCTTCGACTCTTGAAGAAGTTAGACGTTAGAATGGTGTAAAACCATATTTGAGTGATCATAGTATCATAGTTGGAGAAGTTAATAATTAGAATGGTGTAACACCATAATAGAGTGGTCTCAGCACCATAGTAGAGTGTACCATAATAAAGTGGTTTCAGTATTAAAAGAATGGTTTGGTACCATATTGGAGGTGTAATTCTCGAACGGTTTTCTGCAGTGCAGTAGTTAATCTATCAGTTGTAGCTGAGCTTGTTTTATCTTGGAGGCGGTGTGGTTGATAGTCTGTCTTGCACAATTTTGGGTAGTGCCACAAAACGTCTTAAAAAGAACGACCTGGTTGTGACTCAACCTAGTAACAACTTTGGTAGATAATAGAGTTTGAAAATCCAAATACAACAGTTTGGAAATCCAAAAGCAACACAAAGTCTAACAAAAATTGAAACTATGAGTTCTGATGGAACTATGAAAAAAACTCATAGGAAGAGGAAGCAGTTCAGCCGTTTCTGTTTCAATAGAGGTTGGCAAACGGTAGAGATAAGCGGAGTGAATTTTCAGGAGAGGTAAATGATTTTTAAAAACCAGAGAGGGTGTGTGGCATTTTTTTGGGAGTAAACCAGGTATCCTCTGCGTGCAACTGCAGAGACTAATCCCTCGAGCATTGTGGAACCCAAATGGGCGGCAAACTCTCCCTAAGAGTTTTAACGCTGCTGCATGCCCAAGGCTGGATTCGAACCCAGAACCTTGGTTAAGCTAATAAAACCTTAGAGAGTTGACTGTAATTTTCCAACAAAAAATCACTAAATGTAGGGTTTATTTTGAGTTTCAAATGATCAACCTTAAATGACGTACGTAACCTCATACCTGAACCAATCGAAATCAAATTTATTTGTTTTGGTTTGACTCCAAACATAAAAAATAATTAATTAGTTTGAATGAGATTTTCGTTTGATGTTAGTTATTACACCCACGTGTTTGATAAGTCTCGTGTAGAGATCGGTCACTAAAAAAAATGTTACATAGTCTCATAACTTATATTTAGTGATAAAAAAATGTTACCTTGTCTAGTTAACAAATAAAAATATGGCTAGCATACATCAAAATGAGCCTCCTTAACCAACACCCACCCAATCACTTCTACACAAAGCAAAAAATTCTGTAAAGCACGTTTCTTACATTACAAGCATATGATCAAGATGCCTTACCTCAACAATCTTTGGCAAATATCAAGTCAAAATTATTATCATGGTCCCTACAAGAATTCAAAGAAAGTCCAAGAAAATGAATTTCAAACAAAGTCTACCTCCCACCCTGCAATGTCTTGCCTTTGTAAGAAAAATCAATAGTTTGAGAGCCTCTTTCCACCTTATACTAATTGCAACCTTTCACCAAACATTTAATTATCAATCCAATTTTTTCATAACAAGATGCTATATAATATGTGTACCACATACCCTTCATTCCACTTCAAACAAAACACATTCTTCTAATCTTCTAGTTTTTTTCATACCAATGGCTAAGCTATTCAATTTCTTTCCTCTCTTTTTTCTCAACGTATTCATCATTGTGACACTGTTTCAAAGAATTTCAGCTCAACCAGCTATATCACCAGCACCATCAGGACCATTAAACATAACCAAAGTCCTAGAAAAAGCAGGACAATTCACAACATTCATCAAGCTACTAAAAGCAACACAAGTATCCGATCGAATCAATTCGCAACTCAACAACTCAAATCAAGGCCTAACAATCTTTGCACCAACAGATAATGCCTTCTCAAGCTTAAAATCAGGAACACTAAACTCAATCAGCACACAAAACCAACTTCAACTTCTACAGTTTCATATTCTACCAACACTTTACACAATATCACAGTTTCAAACTGCAAGTAACCCTCTACACACACAAGCCGGAAACAGTGATGATGGAGAGTATCCTCTTAATGTTACTACTTCTGGAAATCAAGTTAATGTAACAACTGGCGTGATTGATACAACTGTTTCTAATACTATTTATAGTGATAATCAGCTTGCAGTGTATCAGGTTGATCAAGTGCTTCTTCCTATGGCACTTTTTGGACAAGGTCCGACCGCTGCGCCTGCGGAGGCTCCTGCACCAACTAAGCCGGAGAAAAGTGTTCGGGCTTCTGATGCTCCGAAAGGGTCTTCGGATAGTCCGGCTGATGATTCAAGTGCTGTTGGTTTGAATGGCTACATAGTTAATGGTGCTACATTGTTTGTTGTTGTTTTTGCCAATGTTGTTGTGTCTTGTTTCTGGATGTAAGTCTTATAGGATGTGCATTTTCCTGTTTTCTTTTATTTTTCCTATTTTTTATTTTCCTTCCTTGAGCCAGTTTGAGTTGATTGATGATGATGATGGTGATCTCTTGTACTCTTGTTGTTACAATGTGAAGAAAATTTTGAGTGTAATATAAATGAATTTTTTATAATTGGAATCTGTAATTAGAAGTGAAACCATTTGTTTATTGTTTTTCATATAACTATTATGTTCAATTTTCATGTTCAAAGCATCCGTTTGAGTGTTCGACACTCGTACAACAAGATACATATAACTACATTAAATCACTTTTATTTTCTTAAATTATTATCCCCGTATGTGTTACAGTGTCATGTTAGGGTGTACTTTATAGAACAAAACTAACCATGTTAAAAAAAATTGTTTCATCTTTGGAATTGGATTAGAAAGCATGCTGTCATTGGAGCTTAGGGCGATAATATGTTTGTAAGCTGTTAGTTTTTTTTTATACAAAAGCAACCTTCTCATATAACTAGAAAAGAAAATTGCAACGCAAGGATGCAAATGAAAAGACTAATGACTAGCTTTAGATATGACATATAAACTAACATTTCAAATTTGTAAATAAACTGGTAAAGTATATGAACACGACTCTTGAAAATATGCAACTCATTTTTGAGTGTAAACTGTAAAGTAATGTCAACTATTAATAACAAATCATATCTAAATATTGTATACAAAATTCAGCTTCTTTAAAGTGAACAAAAAAAGTTTAGAAGTAAAGTGGGTAAGATATATTGACAGACAAGTTAATGTTGATATTTTCTTATCAAAGTTAATGATTGATATTATACACACGTATGCATAATAAATAACGAGTGATCGATATTTAATTTTTTTACTTTCCCAACTACTCAAATCTTTTTTTACTTCATCCCTATTATGCATAATAAATAACGAGTGATCGATATTTAATTTTTTTACTTCCCCAACTACTCAAATCTTTTTTTATTTCATCCCTATTATTATTATTATAAGCATGGCAGCTAAAAATTTTTAAAAAAGGCAACCTGGTGCACTAAAGCTCCCGCATACGCAGGATTTGGGAAGGGGTCCCACCATTTGATGTATTGTACGCAGCCTTACCCTGTTTTTTACACGAGGCTGTTTCCAGGACTTGAACCCGTGACCTTCCAGTCACATGACAACAACTTTATCAGTTGCGCCAAGGTTACCCCTCACAGCTAAAAATTTAAGAGGGGAAAAATTAACATCGAGAGTGAACAATACCAAATCTTCGGTATAACAGTAGAGATGCACATGCAGAATGGCACATCCAGCTACTGCCTATTTTCTAGAGTAAAAACTCATGCGACAGATGCACCTAAAATGTAGAACTCGGATTTTCATGGTATTAACTGTGAAGCAATTCAATTAACTTAACAGTATGTAAACAAATAGTGTAATGGTTGCTGGAATTTAAAATCATCCTTACAAAGTATCAACCACCGCATAAAACTTTATGGGGCTGCATCAAAATGTGCCTCCTTAACTAACACCTATCCCCATCACTTTATCACAAAGCAAAATTTTCTGTAAAGTACAAAGTCTTGTCTTGCAAGCAACTTGGGGATGGCCTAAGTATTTACCTCAACAACCGTTAGCAAGTGATTAGTCAACATTATAGATGTGGTCCCTTGAGGAAATCAAGGCTATAGCTCTCCCTAAGAAAAATTTAAGGATTAAGACTTTTCCAATCAAAAATGAAATTCGTAACCACCACCGCCGCCACCGGGAAAGCCTCCGCCGGGGAAGCCACCGTCAAAAGTAAAGTGAAATTGCTGTCCACCACCGCCGAATGGATTGAAACCTCCACCGCCGCCGCCACCCATTCCCGATTCTTCAAGGTCCTCCCCTTGGTCGTATCTTGTGCGTTTGTCTTCATCACTTAGAACCTAAAACACAATGCAACGACCCATTATTCAACAAAATATTCATATCTAGGTGCGATCATATCATCAATAATATTTAGAATCCTATTACAACTCTGCAGTTAAGCGTCCATTAAAAAAAACAAATTATTTGCATCCAAAACTAGTAAAAAAAGCATGGTATATATATGCAAAAATCACACAAGCATGTTTCCTGATTAAAGTCTGCACAAGGAAAAGAAATAAGGTATTTTATTTGAGACTAAAACCTCGTATGCAGCAGCGATTTCTCGGAATTTAGCCTCTGCTTCTTCCCTTTTGTCAACATTCTTATCCGGGTGCCATTGTAAGGCAAGTTTCTTGTATGCACGTTTTATCTCAGCAGCGGAAGCATGTTTTGAAATTTCCAAAATCTTGTAATAATCCTTGCGTTTGCTGATCTTTAAAGCCTTTTCAGCCCTCATTAATGCTTCACGAATATTCATATCCTGCAGTTATTGACAACTACTAATCAAACACAGCCAAAATATTAACGTTGTCATGTTAGTGAATCATATGATGACATGTGTTAAAAAAAATCTGTTAAAACCTAAAGTTTTATTGCAAATATTGCAAATCAAAAACTTCGTCGACGACAATGTTAACCGGGCAGATATTTTCTAATATAATGATGAGATTTAAACTATGAAAAAAAAAACTACCAGGAGCATGAAATGAAACATGGAGAAAACGCAAATTCTAAAAGCTTCAAGGGGCAAAGTATTTTTCACTTCTTTAAACTAACTCCACACTACAGACAATTCTGAATCCTCCAAACCTCTAATAAACACACAAATGCAAGAAATAAATAACAAGGTTTGAGTCGAGTATAATCATCTTGGTTAAAAAAGTTAAATCACTGCATCATATTAATCAATTAACCAAGAGGCCAAGGGGACTTTGTTTGTAACAAATTTGAAACTCAGGATCGACAGAAACGGTTATTGGTACAGTAAGGTTAAGGAAAGTAGGAATCTTTGTTTAAATTAATCTCTCTCTCTCTCTCTCTCTCTCTCTCTCTCTCCACACACACACACACATTAATTCATCTTATTTTGAGTGCTTCAACTAGTGTGTTTCCCTGTATCTTTTTTCAAGGATAACTTATCCTCAATTAGTGTAACTCCACTACTCTCAAGTGTTCCATCTTTTTCAAAGAATTATGATTTTGAGGAAGAACTCAACATGGAGCTTGGAATATTTGTTCCTCCCAAAATCTACTCCAATATTCTAATTTAATCATACCAATTTGAAACATGCTATATGAATTCAATATATATTACCTGAGGAGATTTTTGAGCAGCTGATTTCAGATCTTCAACAGCTCCCTCCCAGTCTTCCGTCAAGAGTTTAGCTTCTCCCCTCTACAACAAAGAACACCAACATAAGTAATTACGTGCAACAACTTTCTTAAAAAAAAATTATGTGCAATAATATTTTTCCATCCTACTCAAACAAGACTTCGATCAAAAAAGAATTTTCTTTGCTAGGAGACCATGGCCCAGAAAAATACTTGTAATTTTGTAAAAGACAAATGAAACACAAGACACAAGGATGTTCAAAATTATAGTGGACCTGAACAAGAGCATCAATAAGTTCCTCATCGATCTTAAGAGCTTCACTACAACTGTTCAAGGCGTCCTTTCCTCTGCCAAGCCTGACTAGCACTTTACACAGGCCAAGATGAAGATGTACATTATGTGCAAGATGGTCAGGGTCGACAGCAAGTGCAGCCTTGAATTCCTCGACTGCCACCCGTAGCTTGCCCTTACTCGCATTATCTTCAGCCTTTATGGAAAACAAAGAAATAACGAATCATCAACACCCAAAAGAAAGAATGATGAAAAACTTGAGAAGGAATGCAAAAAGAAATTTTAACAATATATCAGGGCTTACACTTTTACTCTTTTTGAGTAGATTTTTCAGTCCAAAGTATGCTTTTTTCAGTTCACTATGCTCAGGATCTAGGCGAAGACCTTTCTGGTAATGCCTGAATATATATGCCCACATATAAGCAGGATAATATTAGAAAAAATTGTAAGAATGCTATAAGAGTTCAACATCATTTCCACAAGACAAACCTTGTAGCAACATCATGATCAGCTAAATAGTAATATGCACGACCACGTAACAACAATGCCTCTAAATTGTTTTCATCTTCCTTGAGAAGAAAACCAGACTCAGCAATGGCACCCTCATACTCTTTATCAGCTATCAACAACCTCACTTTAAGAAGCTTAGCCTGAAAAAAAAAATAATGCATATAAAGTTGGTTGTCATTCTAGTTGCTAAAATGACTTCACACAGCCCAAACCCAATACTTAGGCATTAACTTTCAGACTTGTGTAACTACTAATACAGGAATAGAAAGTAAATTTATGGATGTGGAAGAGCATAAAGTTGTTACCTTAGTGCATGCTGGAGAGAAAACAAGAACAACTTTATCAATGTATTCCAAAGATTTTGTGAAGTTGGCTGACTCATAGAGGGACTGAGCTGTTTGGAGCGCACTTTGAGCCTGCAATAGCTGAGAGAGCTCCTTTTCTGCAATTGAATGTCCGGGTTTTAACTCCAGAAACTTTTTGTAGCTCCTCTCAGATTGCTCATATCTACATTAGCCAAAAAGCACCTGAATGATATCACTATCCAATTAGGAGTTTGAGTGACTTGGGGTGATGGGGGAGGAGATGAGAAGTGTGAGGGAAGGAGGGGGATGAGTGGCGCAATGGTCATTTTCTGAAACTAATATCTTAAAGTATAGGATTTATGGGGGGTTGGGTGGCTGAACTGGTTTGAACTTTGGACTAAGGGATAAGGAGTTTGAGGTACTGGACGAAGGAGAAAAACTAATCTGACAACTATTAATTACTAACATTTGGCACTCAACAGAAAAAAGTATAGTGTTCACATTATTTGCTAACTTCAATAACGATAAGGGGCAA